>Ga0081539_10004435_pt1 | contig 15492 bp, 9 predicted proteins | sample TabmetS4T2R2_FD_71023 | JGI IMG/M metagenome (GOLD analysis project Ga0081539, IMG submission 71023) | Tabebuia heterophylla rhizosphere microbial communities from the University of Puerto Rico - S4T2R2 | ecosystem: Host-associated > Plants > Roots > Rhizosphere ...
GATACTCGCAGCGGAAGACGCCTGCGACTTCCCGCGCGAGACGCTTGCCGCCCGCGGCTTCCTTGCCGTAGCTCGTCTCCGCGCCTCCTTCGAGCCACGACTCATTCAAACCATCAACCGGCAGTGCGGCGCGGGCGACCCGACAGGTCAAGAGCGCACGCAAAGTATGCTGAAACCAGAGCGGGCGGCGACCCAGGCGGATGAAGTTGAAGAAGGCGACCGACAGCGCGAGCGCAATCGTCCCCGTGAACATCGGCGCGGGCACGCCGTAGATGCGGAAGCCGAAGACGAAGGGCAGCACGAAGCCCAGCATCGTGACTAGGAAGACGTACTTCCAGTCCGTGTGCGGCACGCCGAAGCGCACTATAGGGAGATAGATGCGCTCGCGCATCGGGTACTCCTGCATCGCTTCTTCCTCAGTGGTCAGTTGAGCGTGCGGTCAACGGTGACGCCGCGACCCGAAGCCAAGTAGCTGACGAGCGAGATCACTCCGCCGATGGTCATCAAAATCCCGCCGCCAACGAAGCAATGCATACACTCCTGTCGGCGCGAATACTGAAACGCGCCCCAGATGACCGTGAGCGCGCCGACGAGGAAGGCGATCCCTGCGGCGAAGATGACGACCTGCCTGACGGCGTTCGGCACCATTGACTGATCCTGCCCGAAGATCGTCCCGCCCGTCTGCGCGAAGCAGGGGACTGAGGCGAGAGTCATCACGATGAAGATCGTGACGACGGGTTCGATTGCCTCCAGCACCAGCCCGGCGAGCATCACCCGTTTACCGACGCGCGCCGCGCGAGTATCCTTCGCGCCACCCAGCCCCGCGTCAATCAGGCTCAACCTGTCGCCGGCGCTTCCGGCGCGGGCGCGCAAGAGTTCTTTGATTCTGCTCATGGAAAACTCCTTCTCTTTCTCCGCTCGATCTCTTCGACCACATCAAGAGGAACGCGCACACACGCTCATGAAGAGTGGGCGCGCGTCCAAGTTGCTTATTCCTGCGTGGCGGCTCGTGAGCAACGCGAGTGCCACAGTAGTCGGAGTCGAATTTCGGAAGACGTGTTCCCGCGAAGGCGGCATCGCTCTTGCAACGCCGCAACCGCACGGAAGGAGCAACGAAAGATTTGGGAAGAGCATTCATCACACTCTCAACACTGATCCTCTTAATAGCCTGCGCGCTTCATCCGGCGCGGGCGCAGCAGAGACTCGCGCGCACGCCCGTGCCGGTGAAGATTCGCGCACGTGCGGGCGACACTGTTCAGCTCCTCGCAGAGCGTTTCAACGTCCTGGCGAGCGATATCTCGCGCCTGAACAATCTAGCTTTGGACGCCGCGTTGCAGCCCGGCGAGGAGGTCTTAATTCCTTCGACAACCTCGCCTGCATTTACGCCGCGTCGGATCGTCGCCGGAATCACCAACGATGCGCGGGCGCGCGCAACACAGCACGAGCCGACCATCGCGGCGGCAGCCGCGCGCTACGGCGTTGACCCGCGCCTGTTGTGGACAATCGCTTTTTTGGAGACTAGGTTTCAGCCCGGTCAGGTCTCGCCCAAAGGCGCGCGCGGGATGATGCAGTTCATGCCCGACACTGCTGCGCGGTACGGGCTTGTGAATCCGAACGACCCGGCTGCGGCGATTGACGCTGCGGCGCGTTACGTGCGCGACCTCGCGCGCCGCTTCGATAACCGCTTCGATCTCGTGCTGGCGGGCTACAACGCCGGAGAAGGCGCGGTCGAAGCGTACTTGAATGGTGTCTCGCTTCGACTGCCCGACGGGCGCGTTATCAACCCTAACCGGATTCGCACGGGCGGCGTCCCGCCCTACGCGGAGACGAGAAACTACGTCGCGCGCGGCATCGAGGTCGCGCAGGCGCTGACGACAGCAAACATTTTTCCGGCGAGCTTAGTGGCAAGAACAGTTATTTCATATCCCCCATCCGAAGCGAACAGAGTTACAGACGAAGCCGCGCGCTCTTCCACGAGCGAAACAGCGCAAGCCCCATCGCTCATCACACCGACATCAAGTTACGCCTTCGGCAGAATTGAGAATGCCAGAGCAGCACAGACCGGCGCGGGCCCTGCGCGCGAAACAGACGTGAGAGCTACCCAGGCGGTCGCGCGCTCGTTCAGAGCATCGGCGACGAAAGGGAACGGTGACTTGTCCGAGGTCGTTGTGTCGAACTCTAACTCATCGGCGGTTTCAGTGAGCGAGCCTGCCGCAATCACATCGCCGCGCTCGAGGCGCATCGCGGCTTCAACGCCGCAGCGTTGACGAACGCGGGCGGTTGCTTTTTCGCACCCCATAGGATTCGGAAATGCAACCGCCGGATTCTCTGGCGCAACCGCCTGCCACTGCCGCCTCACACTTTCATAGCTCCGAACGCGTGAGCGGGTGGCACAAAGGTTGTTTTTAAGTGAGCGTAGAGAAAGAACAAGTGCGTGTCTATCTCGCCGATGATTGTAAGGCGAGCGCGGGTAAAGGCGATGACGAAGAGAAGAAAATCGAATGCCCGTGAACAGCAGGACTCACTAACTGAAAGCGTACCGCCGAAAGCGCCAGCGCAAAGCGAACAAGCGGAAGAGGAGTTAGAGCAAAGAATGCGGAGCGCGCTCGCAGATGTTTACGAGGCTCTACTGGACGCGAGCAGCGAGAGAGATGAAGTCGAGTGGTCAGGACTTGAACTTGTCAACGACCTAATTCACTAACGAAGCGTGAGGGCGGAAAGAAGATGGCGACTGCCACCGAAGTAATCGAGACACGGATCACAGGCGCGACCACATTTATAGAAGACGATACGCCGTCACGCGCGGGCGACGGGGACATGGGGGCCGTCGAGACGAGCGAAGGCGCACCTGCCGTCGAGCGCATCGTTGATTACGTCGCCGATCCCGAAACTGTGGAGTCGAATCGCCGCCTCATTGGCGCTCTCGGAGTTTGCGTAATCATCATCCTCGTGCAGGCCGCCTTCAACCTGACGCTCTATCTCAGGCGGCCCGACCGCATCGTGGTTGATCGCACGGCGGGCGGTGACCGCGTGGTGGTGATGAACAACCGCGAGTACGGCCTGACGGACTCGGTTGCGCTCTCCCCGGACGAGCCGACCGCCGGCGACAAGAAGTATCTGGTCTCGCGCTTCCTCGAACTCTACTACGGCAACAACCCAGACATCCGCGACCACCAACTGAACGAAGCGATTCAGTTAATGATCGCTTCGCGCGGGCGTGAGTTCTTCGATTACCTCCGGCGCAACCGGGTGCTCGAACAGCAGGCGGCGGAGAGTTGGCAGGCCAGGTGGACGCAGCAGCAGATCTGGGTCGACCAGTCGGACCCTTTCACCGTCCACGTCATCGGCACACAGCACCTGACGCGCGTCATCAACCAGCGACCCGTCGAGGAGACCCACCAACTGAACTTGACCGTAAAGGTGGCGCGCGACGAGTTGGGCCGCGACGACCGCAACCGCCGCTCGGGCTACCAGATCACTTGGTTCGGCTGGGAAGAGCTTCAGAACGCGGAAGGCGCGTCGGCCAATCAGTTTCCGAGCCAGAGCGCAGTTGCTCCTACGGCGACGATGCAACCTCCCGGCACTCGGTGAGTCAAAGGGGGCTGCCACTCTAACGGGGAGAACTCGTTGGGAAGAAAGTTTGAATCGCGATAGTTACATGGAGGATGAGCAATGCCGATCTCCCGTCAGATATTAATCACGATCCTTATAAGCGTCATCATCGGTCTCTCCGGCCTTTCGGTAGCGAGCGCGCAGACCGCCACGCCAGGACGAAAGTACCGAGGTGTAAGGGGACAGGGGATTAGACGGCCAAGCACGCCCGCGCCCGCGCCGGTCGCGCCCGTCACGGTCGTGCCCCAGCCCAAACCGCCCGAATACCTCTTCGGCCAAGCGCAGGTCACGGTGCGCGGCAACGAAGACCCGATCATACGCTTAGGGCTGGCGCAGCACGGCCCCATCGTCGTCGAGTTCCCGGCCTCAGACAACTTCTTCGCGGTGCATCCGGGCGGCTCGAACATCGTGACATACGACGAGTCGCCGACCTTAGCCACGGATCACTACCTCGTCTTCCGCGCCGGCGGGGGCTTCATGACGGGCGCTGAGACGGAAGGAAGCAGCGAGGCGCGCGCGTCCATCTCGGTGCAGATGCAGTCGGGAATGTTCGTCACTTTCCTCTTCTACCCAGTGCGCGACGTGGCGAAGATGGCGCACCGCTGCGTGGTCAGCTACTCGCGCGACGAGATCGTCACGGCGCGGCGCGCTGCGGGGCTGGCGGTCAACCTTGACGGGAGGACGCCTCCTCCTCAAGCGAACACGCAGCAGACGGGATCGCGGCGCATAGCGACGGGAGCGGGCGAGAGCGTTTCACCGGCGCGCGACGAAACGGGCGCGGGCGGCGAAAGGCAGAACGCAGCCGTGACGCTCGAAAGCGGGGAGCTGATCGTGGCCGCGTCCCGTCCCTCGAAGAAGAAGCTCAAGCCCAACGATATGCCGAAGGAAGCGCAGCGCGCCTTGCGCGAAGCCATCGCTGCCCCCGCTCGATTCAATCGCTGGAGTCAGCCTTCGCACGGCCTGTCCATCTCGGTGACGGCCCCGGTTGATCTCGATGACCAGCGAAGGATAACCGTCGTCGCCGTTAAGAACACGACGCAGGGGGGACTGCGACTTCTCGCCGGAGGCCCCGAACTCGACGTGCAGACGCTCAGCGATGGCGGGCAGGTCGTTCAGGTGCGCTCCATCAAGCTCCTTCAAACGACAAGCTCCGGCACGGGCGGCGCGCTCCCTGCCGGCGCGACTATTTACTACGCCCTCATTTACGAAGCGCCGGTGCTGGACGCGGCGCAGCGCGTGCGCCTTTCGGTCGCGCAGGACACGGCTGCGGATCAACCGGCTTCGACCGAGCTGAGCAGAACGAATTAGAGAGGAGCTTGGGCCCTGTGTACACCAACGGCAGCAACGGCAACGGTAACGGAAACGGCAACGGAAGCAAGCGGACGAAGCTGTCGCTGTCGGATTTGAAGGGCGGCGCGGGCGACGTCGCGACGACTGACGAAGAGTTCCCCGAGTTGCTCGGTGAGAGCGAAGATGTTTCGTCAGAGAGAACAACCACTTCCGCTAAGCGAGAAAAAGCCGCCGGCGCGGAAGTTGTTGAGGATGAAGATACGGGCGTCGAACTGCCGGAAAAGGACGAGAAGCGCGGCACGTTCAAGCGCGTGGTCGTTAGCCTCGGCGTCGCGGCGTGCGCTCTCTTAGTGGTAGCTGTCGCGGGCTACCTCTGGCTGTTTTCGGGAAGCCGTGACGACACGTATCGCGTCCGTAACCCGCGCAGTCGCTCGGAAGCAACTGCGGCTAACAACAATTCCCCGCAAATGCCCACCGCCGAAGAGATCGCGCGCGAGTTGAACAAAGGGGGCAACTCGAACACTGCGGCGAATACGAATCAGGGGGCCGCGACTGACGCCGCCGCGAACAATAACCTGTCGTTGAATAGTAATAGCCCAGTCACCGACCGTCTGCCCCTCGGTGATTTTTCTGCAACGGTCACTCCACAGACTAGCGTGGGGACACCTCCCGGCACGGCCACACAAACTGCAACGGGGCAGACGACTCAGGTTGATTCGACACAACGCTCAACGAACCGAGAGGCGACGGTCACAAGGGCAAGCACAGAACTCGGAAGTCCGAACCCTGAGCGTTCGATCCGCGTCAGCGCGCTCATTGCGAATAACGGCGGCAACATCAGTAGTGTAGGTTCGCAGACTCTTTCTGGCAGCACTCCTACGTCCACGGAGCGCACGACTCAATCTGTGCCGCTCCCGCCTCTGGGCACGATGCTACCAGTTCGCACGCTCGGCGCCGTGTACACGCTGCGCAGCGAAGGCTACGTGCGGATGCAGCTCACACGGGCCATGTCCGGTCAGGGATGGTCGCTCCCGCGCGGCACAGAACTCTACGGCGTAGTCCGCGGGAGCGACTACGAGATCGGGCGCGCATACGTCCAGCTCGTCGGCTTCATTGATCAGGCGAGCGGCAAACTCGTGCGCCTTCAGGGAAGTCTGCTCGGCTCGGACGGCACGGACGGGCTGCGCGGTCGTAAGCACAGCCTCAACTCCGGTTGGAGCCGTGCGCTGAAGATCGCCGGCGCGGGCGTGGTCGAGGCGCTATCGACGGTCGCGGCCACAATCGGCAACCGGCCCGTCTACGTCGGCGACGTGTACGGCTACGGCGCGCCGCGCATGACTTCTCCGCTCATGCGCGAAATAAACGGGCTAGCTTACCGTGAGGGGCGCGCAGGCTTCATCGAAGTCCCGGCTAATACCGCCGGGTACGTCTTCGTGATGACCTCCCCGAGAGAGATACAGGGCGTTGACGCGGACGTAAGCACGTCGGCGAATGAGTTGCGCCGCATGTCCGACGCAGGGCAGGTGCGCGCGGGCGGCCAACTGTCAGAAGCGGAACTCGTCGAACTGATGACGAATGGCGGTGCTGACGACATCCGGCGGGCTCTGCCTCGCATGACGCCTGAGATGCGCCGAGTAGCAGAGGCCGTCTTAGCTGGACAGTGAGTGCTAGGGGGCGCGCTTGATAAACAACTGCTCTTGATAAGGAAACTGAGAGGACATGATTCCGCCGCCGAGACCGGACGAGCCGCAACTTGATCCCCGTGCCGTGCTGCGTGAGGAAGGCGCGGAAGGCATTGCCGCCAGACTCGCCGGCACGGGCTATCGCATTCAGCAGGAATTACTGAACGACTACGTTCAGGTGCTCCGCAGCGGAAAGGTCTGGATGATCGAGGGCGAGCCAGGAAGCGGCAAGTCCGCTGTCGCTTATGCGACTCAGCACGGCTTCAACATGACGATGTTTCCCGTGCAGGGCATGAGCGAACTGCGCTTGGGCGATCTGCTCTATGAGTGGGACAGGGAGGCACAGAACCAATCGGTTGTTCAGGCCGTGACGACGAATGCCAAGTCGCTCGAAGAGGCACAAAGAGATCAGTACGCACTACGTTTTCTCAAATTGGGTCGCGCCCTACACGCCTTCCACTGGGCGAGTGCGTCAGGACAAGTGCCGCTTTTCTTCTTCGACGAGGTGGATAAGCTGCCGGAGTATCTACAGGACATGCTGCTCGGGCTGTTGGAGTGCGGCTACGCTTACGTGCCCGGCTACGACAAGCCCGTCGGCGTGTACGACGAAGAGAGCGGAACATCTAACCGCGCGCTGTGGCCCGTCGTCATCTTCACGTCGAACAACCTGCGCTTCAAACTCTCGCCGCCTTTCCGCTCGCGCTGCTTCTACTCGTGGCTAGATAAGCCGACGCCGGCGGAAGAGGTGATGATTCTTCGCTCGCGCGTCCCCGAAGCGTCGCCCGATCAGGTGAGGGCGGTGGCACGCATCAACGAATCCATCAAAGCCATCCCCGGAGTGCAGAACAAGCCGGGCTTGCGTGAGTTGATTGATCTGCTCGCCGCGTTTGTGCGCGACGATGTGCGCGCCATCAACGAGAACGTGCTAGGGCTGTACGTCGGCTACCTGGCGAAGCAGCAGAGCCAGGCGAAGAGTCTCAGGCTCGCGCTCGCTCGCGTGGTGTCAGACGCGCGCCAGCCGGACGCTGTTATTGAAGCATGGGTGATGGAAGCATTCGGACGCGAGCGGCTACTGATCCGGGAGGCGGCATGATGAATCAGCAGAGACGGGGCGGAGGCAAGAAGGCTTCCGACATGGTTCAGAAAGCAGCGACCATTCGTAGTCTCAAGCTCACGCCGAAAGCGGTCGTCGGTTTAGTGGCGACGTGCGTCGTGCTGCTGCTTCTGTTCGGCGGGGACATCAGGCGCGCCTTGTCCGGGCATTACAACCCGCGCATCTCGTTCGAGAAAGGGCGGACAGCGCCGGACGGTCGCGCGCGTCGCAGGGCAACGGCAGGAGAGGCGCAGGACGCGTCGGTCTTCGACGGCGAGGTCTATCGCACCGAAGGGCGCTTGCGCGAGGCGAGTGCAGTCGCCATCGCCGCGACACTCTCCGGCGTCGCGCGCAGCGCCGAAGGTCGCCCCGCAAGAATCATTGACGAACTGCTGGCGGAAATTATCAACCGCCGCCTGCTCCCGCCCGGCGTCGAGTTCGTGCCCGAACGGAAGCTCTTCGTCTCAGAACACAGCACGATCTATTTGCGCTTCCGCCCGGAGCCGTTCGGCGTCGAAGTGCTCTCGCTGGGGCGGGAGCGTATGGACGGCGCGGGGCTACTCGTGCGCGTGCCCGACGACGCGAACAGTCAGCAGCAGAGCTCGCGCCAGCGTTACTTCTACTCGTTCCGGCTGGAGAACATCACCGTCCCTGAAGCCTTCGCGCCTGTGAGCAGTATGCAGGCTGCCGGGTGGCAGGCGGATTACTTCGCCGCGCAACTCCCCGAAGACGCAAATGCCGAACAGCTCGCGCAATGGACGCGCGAGCGCGACGGGCAAAATCATTAGCCTTCGTTACAACTACTGATGAGCTTTATCAACCGCATTGAAATCTACGACGCTGAGCGCGGCATCCCGCGCCGCGCCGACGAGCCTTACCTGCCCGCGTATCACGCTTTTCTCAGGTGTCTGCGCGACGCCACGCAGGTCGGGGTCATGCTTCTCTGCGGTCTGCTCTCCGCCTCTTTGTTGTGGTTCGCCTCGCGCTACTTCGGCGTCGGCTTCTACGCGCAGGTAATCTACGCGGCGCTGATGTTCGTTGTCTTCCTCGTTGCCTGCGCCGAGAGCGCGCAGACCTTTCTCCCATATTATCGGTTCAATCAGTTATTGACTTACGGCACGGCGCAGTGGGCGTCGCCCCTCTATCTGCAAGGCGCGAACTTCGCGCGACCTTCGGGCGATCCTTTGCAGCGAGGCGAGCTGGAGATCGGGCGGCTCCCGCGCCCACTTCGTAGTCCCTTCCGCTTCACGCTCCCGGCGGAGAGCGCGCTCGGCTCGTTCGTCTTCTTCGGACCGCCGCGTTCGGGGAAGTCCGTTCTGTTGATGAACTACCTGCGCTGCCTCGCCCGCTCCGGCTGGTCAACGGTCGTCATTGATCCTAAAGGCGAACTCTTCGAGTATTGCGCCCGCTACTTCCGGCGCGTCTATCGCCTCGACTTTCAGAACCCGGAGTGTTCAGACCGTTGGAATTTCATCCTCAACTGCAAAGGCAACAAAGAGTACGCCCACATGATGGCGACCATCATGCTCGGACTCGAAGGCACGAAGTACACGGGCACTGACCCCTTCTGGTCGGAGGCTGAAGTTGCACTGCTCACGGCGATCCTGCTCTACGTGCCGACCATCGTTGACCACCCGACGCCGGCGATGATCCACGAGTTCATCGCGCTTCGCTCATACGACCAACTGTGCGACGAGCTGGCGAATAGCGATAGCCACGACATAAAAGTTCAGTGGGGCACGTTCACGAAAGCTCCCGACCAGACGCGCGGAAGCGTCTTCACCGGACTCGCGGCGAAGATCAACCCGTTCACGATTGACGCGGCTAAGGCGGTCACGGCTTCGATCCTCCTGCGCGAGTACAAGGCGGGCGCGCGCTACATTGACTTCGAGGAGTTGCGCGCGCCCGGCACGGCAATCTTCATCGTCATCCCCGAAGGCGCGGCCTCTCGCTACAAGATCCCGCTCGCTACGTTCATCGGCCAGGCGGTCGAGCACCTGCGCGCCGGCGAAGTTGACGAACGGACGACGTCCGTCATGTTCGTCGTGGACGAGGCAGCGCACGTGCCCATCGTGAACCTGAAAGAACTGCCGGGCGTCGGCCGCGGCCGTCGCTTCGGCGTGATGCTCTTTTATCAAAACCTCTCACAAGGGTTTGATATGTACGGCGAGCACGGCTTCAACTCGATCCTGGGTTCGATCAACACGAAGACGTTCCTCCCGGGCTGCGACTCGGTGACGGCGCGCTACGCCTCCGAACTCGTCGGGCAGACGACCGTCTGGGGGCGCGGCTTCGACGACTCTCCGGGAACGCAGTTCGACCGCTCACGCACGAACGAGACGAGCCGCGCGCTCATGGACCCGGCGGAAATTCGGCAACTGCCCATGCACCGCCAGGCGATCACGGTCGTCGAGACGATGCCGCCGGTCAAGTGGACGTTTCCGAAGTCGGCGAAGACACCACCGCGCGCTATCCCGCGCAAGTACGGGTTGCCGCGCATCGTCAACTTCACTGAAGCAGAACGCGAGACGAGCGAACGTCGTTTAGTGGCCTGTCAGCGCCTTGCTTTGGAAAGCGGTGCCGCCGAAGAAGCGTCGGCCGAGGAGCAAGCCTCGGAGAAGAATGTTTCGCAGGCCTCTATCGCGCTCGCGCAAACGGACGGCGCGCGAGCCGCCACCGCGGTTCAATCTGATGGCGCGAGTCGGTCGAAGCTCCAGCGCGAGAAAGTTAATGAAAGGGAAGCCAAAGAGTTGATGACCATTTCAACGGTGGTGTCGGAAGATGTCATCAGGGAGAAGACGCGCGATTGCATAGATCACCTCGTCACGCTCTTCGACAGCCCGCCGTCGGAGATACCGGCAGCGCACACGGCGCAACCTGCGGAAACCACTCTGGACAGAATTCTTAATCCGTAAAGAACAGTATCGTTTATACGACTTCGAGGAGCGCGCTGCACCATGATGAACGAGCAAACACTGAAAGCCTCAACTGCGGGAGGCGGCAGACTGCGCTTCACCTTTGTCATTGCCGCGCTGTCTTTAATCTTATTCGTCATCGCGCTCGTTTACTCAGCTTGGGCGCGTGAGCGAGAGCGCGAAGCGAATATGCCCGTCCCGGCGATGGAGACGTTGGTGCTCGCGCTGCGGACGTTTCACCAGCAGACGGGGAGATTCCCGCGCGACTTCCGTGAGTTGGACGAGCGCGTGTGGCGCGGCGCGCGGCGCGCGCAAATCTCGCCGGACGGGAAATCTCTCGTCGCGCCCGCTTCCCGCTACTACTACACGCTTCACACCGTCAACCCGGACGAACCGGCGCGCGCGACGCAACCGGCTAAGGCGGCGATCTGGGCTGTGCCTACGGGCGAGCGCGCCGCAGAAGCAGCAACCTACTTTTGGTACGTCACGCCGCGCGACATCGAGCGGTGGATGGGGCCGGCCCTGACGAGCGAGAACATCAGCGCGATTCGCGGCATTCCGTCTGAAGAGCAACTCGCGCTGCTCGTGATGACCCGTCAACCTCCCAACTCAGTTCCGGCACAACCGGCTTCAAAAGGAATCATTTCGCTTTTCGGTTTCTAGCAGGGCGGGCCCGCAGGCTGATCGAGATGAGCAGCCACTGTGTCGTCGAGGCGGCGAACGGGTGTGAGGCGGTGGGGCGCGCCTTCGCGCGCCTGCCCGACCTGATCTTAGGGGAAAGAAGGAAGCGCGCGCCTCCTGACATGCCTTGAGGAAATTTCAAGGTGTGAGAATGTAACGAAGCCTTGGCTGTTCGCGGTGATCGGCGCTCAGGTCATGCGCCGCCGGTTTTTGCTGTGGCTGGCGGATTCCGGGGGGCGGTGGAGAGGCGAGCGATAGGGTGGCCTCGCGCGTTTGTCCGATAGAGTGGCTAACCTTCTGCTCGACCAACTCATCATCCGGTTGAAGCAGATGCGTGGCTGGGGATTGTTGTTCGAGCGTCGGGAGATGGGTCTTTTCTGTCGCGGGCGCGCGGCGCGCGTGAGCGAGAACGGCGCTGTCACGATTCGGCGATAGAGTGTCCCGCAGCGCAATGTCACCGAGCTGGCGCTCGCGCGTTTGCGCTGCTGTGCGGTCGCGCCCGGCGCGGAGCGCCGCAGGGAGTTCCTCGATGAGCTTGGCGGTGACGGCGTTCACGTGCGCTGCGTTCGACCCGGAAGCCGATAGGTCGTAGCCCTGCCGTTGAAACTCCTCTTCGATAATGCGACTGACGGCGGCGGCATGCCCGTCGCGCCCGGTTTCCAGCGATGTAAGCCCCTGCCCGCGCACAACGCCCGTCAGGTACGCGACGACTTTCGTCTCCATCCGGTCGCGCATGAGCTTGGAAGCACTCTCGCGCTCCATCCCCGGAACCTCGCGCGCACCACGCGTGAAAGCGGGAAGCTGTTCGTCTATCCGGTTGAAGGTTTCGAGATAGTCGGCTCTGGCGCGAGCGGCGTAGTCGGCAAACTGATGATGCGTCTGCTGCTCGCGCGGTGTGATCGCCGACCGGACGACGGAGAACTGCTCTTTCAGCTTCGCTGTTTGTTCGTCCTGTAAGCCGCCTACCTCTAGCTGGCGCTCGTGCTCCTCTGCGCGTTGTGGGTCGAGCGAGGCGCGCGTGAGCGTCTTTAAGACCTGAGAGTCTGTGGGCAGCAACCCTTTCGCCTGCAACGCCCTGCTCGCCCGTCCCGTCTGCATTGCGAATGAGCTTTCGAGGGCGTCTGCGGCGGTGCGCGCGCGCATTTGCAGCTCCCAGCCGTGTTCAATGGCGCGCTCTAAATCGTTAGCCCTTTCCGCCGTATCAAGCCCGGAGTCAAAGTCTGACCGCATCGCAGCGCGCCGCAAATCTGTCCACGCGAGATCGAGCGCCGCGCGCTGTGAGGCGCGCCGTTGCGCCTCGGGCAGCCTTGAGATTCGCGCGGCGTGGACTCGCGGCGCTAGGTGGTTAAGGAGTTGCGCCCATTCTTCGCGGCTGAACTCGGAGCCGCCCCGCGCCGTGATCTGGAAGCGAAGCCCTCCCTCAGGCTCGCGCGCCGTTCGCATCTCGCGGAAGGTCGCTAGCATTTCGCCGAGCCGTTGGCGTTCGTCGTCGCCCGACGCGCGCAAGTATTCGGCGGCGGCTCCGACCATCTTCGGCTGCTTGGCGTACTCCGCGATCAGCACGGCGACCGTTTCGAGATCGTGGTCGCGCACACCGCGCACGACCGTCTCAAGCGCGCGGTCGGCTGAGCCTTCGGCGATGGCGTTCCGCCGCCGCCCCGCTTCGGCTAGCGCGGCGGCTTCGCGCCACACGCTCGCGCCGTAATAAAGTCGGAAGCTCAAACTCTCAAAGGGCGAACGCGCGGCTTGCGCGGCGAGCCTTTCATTTGGCTGGCGGTCACTCGACTCTCGGCGCTGCTCTTCGCGTCCGTCTCTGGCGATCTCCCTGACGGTTATGCCGCGCGCGAGCGCAGCCTTTGTCTCGTTGACCAGGTTGAAGACGTAGCTTTGCTCGGCGGGGTCGAGTTGTTTGCGGAGTTCGTAGAGGTTCTCGCGCGAGAAACGGTTCCGGTCCGGCGTCGGCGGGTTGAGGTAGTCGCCGAGAAAAGATTTGATGTTGCGTACAGTGCGGGCTGGCGAGTCGTGCCGCGTGCGCTCGAACTCGCGCAGGATGATGCGCAACGCGGGCGAATGCTCCAGTGTGCCGCGCTCAAGCGACGCTAGGCGTGTGGTTTTGTCGTGCGCGCTCGTGCCGCGGCTCAAGCGCAGCTCGCGCATCTCGTCAGAATAGTGCGCCGGCGCTGGAGCAAAAAGCAGAGCGCGCATCTCTGTGAAGGTGAGCGGGCGGCGCGTCTGCTCGTTGCGTCGGCGTTCTTCCCGCCTCTCCTCGGCGAACTCTTCGGGGCGCATGGCGCGACGGTAGTTCTCCTGCCGGATGGCGTTGACCGTCGCGCGCAACTCTTCGGTCGTGCGCGCGCCGTCGAGTCGCGCGCGGAACTCGCGGAAGAGACGGTTCTCGTTTCCGAGCCGGGTCGTCTCGTCCTGCGCGCGGTAAGAGACGTACTGACGGGCGAAGTCGTAAAGCTCATCGCGCCCGCGCTCCGCGCCCGTGACCTCACGCCCGTAAAGCGACTCGAAGACGCGCGTCGGCAGATTTAGTTGACGAGCGAGGGCGGTGAGTGTGCGGTACTCGTTGATGTCGGCGAGGGGCAGACGGACGCCCGGCTGCGCCGCGAGACTGATGAAGACGGGGCGCGCGTATCTTTGTGGCACGCGCTCCGTCTCCACGTTGAGCCGTGAGCGTTCGGCGTGCAAGCGATGAAGCGAAGCGCGGACAGCTTCTTGTCGCGGCGCGAGGGCGGCACGGGCTTCCTGCGCGCTGCCGAGGTCGCTTCCTGTGAGGCGGCTGAAATACAGGCGGTGCTTTTCGATCTCGGCGGAGTTCGTGTTCTGCGCCTGTGCGATAGCCGGAGCTATGAGCATGTCGGCGAGAGTATCACGCGCGCGGGTGCGTTCGCGCTCGTGAGTTTGTCGCAGCCGCGCGAAGGGCGAAATGGATGGCTGCTCTCCGACGAGTTCAGAGTAGGCGGAGAACTCTGTTCGGTCGCCCTGACGAATCGGTTGTTGGGCGTCAGCCGCGCCCTTCAACGCCTCACGCTCAAGGGAATGTCGCTCTCTCTCTTCGTCCGCGAAGCGCCGCCGCAACGCTTGGAACTCTGCGCCGGCGCGCACCGTCTCTTGATGCGAGAGAGCATCGCCGTGAAGACGCTGCGCTTCCGTCTCCGCCGCTTCGTAAGCCCTGAGCCTCGCAGCCACCACGCGGTACTCGGTCGCAAGGCTGACGCCGATTGCTTCGACCGCCTCGACGCGTTCACGCTCCGACGGGGCGCGGCTTGTTATCTCGCTGGCGATTTTCTCGCGCTGCTCCGCGAACTCGGCGGAGTCGGGCAAGAGTGCTTGCAGGACGTAGAGAGCGCGCAGCTCTTCGGCGCGGGTGACGGCTCTTTCGAGGCTCGCGTCGGGTGTGCGCTGCGCCAAAATGCGCGTCACCTTCTCGTCGAGGGCGCGGCTCTCTTCGGCGCGCTCTTCGCGGTAGAGAGAGCCGATGATGTCACGCGGGCGCGCTCCTGATTCGAGCTGGCGGTCAATGCGCGGGACGATCTCGTAGCGCAGCCGTCGCTCGTCATGCTCATTCAACCCGTCGGGCAGGCGCGGCGGATCATTGTCGAGCCGGACGCGCTCGTACTCGACGGTGGGGAGCGCGCCCGCCTCGCTACGCTCTAAGTCAGGTTGGAGGTGTTCGCGCTCGTGCTCCTCCGCGTCGTCCCTTTCCGGCTCAAGTCCCGCGACGCTCTCGATGCGGTAGGTGAGCCGCCCGTGCGTCTCGTGTTCGGCGTCGCGCTGCCGTGCCTCGAAGCCGCGCTCCCAGTCTTCGACCGCGACGAATTCCGCCCGCTCGCCCTTCCATTCTTCCGCACGCATCGCACGCGCGAGCAGGCGCATCCGTTCGAGCGTCGGCTCGATCTGCTCTGCCGCTTGTGTTGGCGCGCGTCGCTTACCCGTCGCCGGGTCGTGCGTGATTTCGTGGTAGAAAGTCTGGAAGACTATGAGGCGGGACGTGCCGTCACCGGTGCGCCCGGCTATTGAGCGCCCCAGTTCGACGAACTCCGCCGCCAACTCTTTGGCGCGCTCCGAGCCTACGAGCGGGGTGAACTCGCGGACGGCGTGGGCGTGGCTGCCGGCGCGAACCTGCTCGACGCCGGACGACCTGCCGGTGCTTTCGCGCGGGATGACGAGCGTGTCGCCGTAGATGGTCGCGCCGCGCTCGAACCGGTCGCGC
>Ga0081539_10004436_pt1 | contig 15491 bp, 14 predicted proteins | sample TabmetS4T2R2_FD_71023 | JGI IMG/M metagenome (GOLD analysis project Ga0081539, IMG submission 71023) | Tabebuia heterophylla rhizosphere microbial communities from the University of Puerto Rico - S4T2R2 | ecosystem: Host-associated > Plants > Roots > Rhizosphere ...
AGCCGGCCCGAGGTCCTGCTCCACGACGTCGATGGCGAGGTCCATGAGCCATACGAGCGGATCACGGTCGACATCCCGCCGGACTACATCGGCGAGGTCCAGGGGGCGCTGGCGGGTCGCAAGGGCCGCCTCGAGCAGATGTCGACCGATGCCGACGGCCGCGTCCGGATGGAGTTCGTCCTGCCGGTCCGCGGGCTGATCGGCTACCGCGGCCAGCTCCTCACCGACACGCGCGGAACGGCGCTCCTCCACCAGATCGGCGAGGGCTACGGGCCGTGGGCAGGGGAGGTGACCCACCGGACGAACGGAGTGCTGGTCGCGGACCGCCAGGGCACCTCCAACGCCTACGCGCTGTTCAACCTCCAGGAGCGGTCCGCGTTGCTCATCGGGGCGGGCGAGGAAGTCTACGAGGGGATGATCGTGGGCGAGAATGCCCGGTCGGGCGACATGGACGTCAACCCGACGAAGGAGAAGAAGCTGACGAACATCCGGACCCACGCCCACGACGAGGCGCTCCGGCTGACGCCGCCGCGGCCGCTCACCCTCGAGTCGGCGATCGAGTTCATCGCGGCCGATGAGCTGGTCGAGGTGACGCCAACCTCCATCCGGCTCCGGAAGCGGACGCTCTCGCAGCATGACCGCCGGCGCGAGCGGGGCAAGGACGAGGATCTTCGGCGAGCAGCGGAACGGGACGCGGTCGAGGCCTGACGGCCGCGCCCGTCCGGGTCTCCATCCCGAGCTACTGGGGCAGCGCTCGGAACCGGACCGGCGCGACGCGGCGGGTCCGCTCCACGTAGCGCATGTGGCCGGCGAGGATCACGGCCGGCGGTTCCGACGCGAGGTCGGCGACGGGCTCGGCGGAGAGCTCGTCGAGCGGGTCGACCGGCGGTTGCCAGCCCCACGGCGCGTCGGACTCCTGCACGCCGCGCGGCCAGCCGAGCGTTCGGTCGGGAGGCACGAACAGGCTCGCGAAGCCCGCCTCGGCTCGATCCAGCGCCCCGAGCCCGAACCGGGTCGCGAGATACAGGCAGGCGCCGAGAGTGAGCAGCTGGGCGAGCTGGCCGGCGTCCATCGGCGGCTCCGTATGCGGACGCCGCCATTGTCCCCCCGGAACGCAATCGCGGCGAGCGCGATCGAGCAGTCAGGCGGCGATCAGGCCGCGATCCGCCGGCGCAGCTCCGTGTACAGACGCTCGGCGCCCCGCGCCTCCTGGTCGGCCAGCTCCCGCCAGAGGTTCGGATTGCCGTCGGTCGCGTAGACCCGGTACGTGTCGATCGCCTCGAGCTTCGAGGCGAGGGCCATGAGCAGGTTGTACGTCTCGTCGTCGACCGGGGACTGGATCCAGTTGGCGTCGTCGTCGGAGAAGGCCGGATCCATCGGCTCGGACATCGTCTCGGGGGTCGTGCTCATCGATCGTCCTCCAGGTGTTCGGAGCTCGATCGTCGCCCCGTCCGGCTCCACCTGGGGCGGCTGCGCCCGGCCCTGACGTATCGGCGAGATGTCAGGTTCGTTCGATCGGAGTCAGCTCGAAGGCGGGGTGCCGTCGCGCAGATGCCGCGAAGTCCGCGGCGGTGGAGCCGCGATCGATGCCGTACCAGCCGGCGATCATCGGCCCGATGAACGGGACGCGGAGCACCGAGCCCAGCCCGATCTCCAGGACGCGCGCGGCTTCCTCCAGGTCGAGCTCCGCGGCGCGCACCCGGCGGCGCCGGCGACCGTGGTGGATCTCGGCCGTCCCGGCGGCCCGCAGGTTGTGGACCCAGGCCGTCTCGCCGAACGCCGCGAACACGAACTCGCGACCATCGGCCTCGAGGATCGCGACCGGCACCGTCCGCGGCTGGCCGGTCTTGCGCCCGACGACCGTCATCAGGACGTTCGGCCCCATCGGCATGCCGAGGCGGAGGAGGCGCGTGACGAGCGCTTGAGACCGATCGACGATGGCCGGGACCGCGCTGCTGGGCGTTGGGGAAACGGACATGGGAGGCGAACACCTCATGTGGCCGGCCGCGATTCGACCGGCGTCTCACACTGGACACGGACCGGCTCCACAGGATGTGACCGGTCACATTCGTTCCATCGCAACCGTGCAGGTGTCGATGACCGAGACCGCCGCCCCCGACGTCGCCCGGCAGGACTGGCTCGCGGCCGAGTTCGAGCGCCATCGCGGCCACCTCCGTGGCGTGGCCTACCGGATGCTCGGCTCGGTCAGCGAAGCGGACGACGCGGTCCAGGAGGCGTGGCTCCGGCTCGCTCGGCGGGATCCGGGAGGGACCGATGACCTGCGCGGCTGGCTCACCGTCACCGTCGGGCGGATCGCGCTCGATCAGCTCCGGGCGCGTCGGTCGCGCCACGAGACGTACGCCGGCACCTGGCTGCCGGAGCCGATCGTGACCCGGCCCACGGCCGAGACCCGGACGGCGGCCGGGCCCGAGGAGGACGCGGTCCTCGCCGACGAGGTCGGGCTGGCGCTGCTCGTCGTGCTCGAGACCCTCCAGCCGGCCGAGCGCCTCGCCTTCGTCCTCCACGACGTCTTCGGCATCGCGTTCGAGGAGATCGCGACCGTGGTGGACCGCACCCCGGGCGCGGCACGCCAGCTCGCCAGCCGGGCCCGCCGCCGGGTCCGCGCCGAAGCCCCCGATCCCGATGCGGACCTGACCGTCCAGCGGCGGGTGATCGATGCCTTCCTCGGCGCGGCCCGAGCCGGCGACTTCGAGGGTCTCCTGCGGCTCCTCGATCCCGACGTCGTCTTCCGCGCGGACGGCGGCGGCCGAGGCTTCCTCTCCCGCCCGGCGATCCGGGGGGCCGCAGAGGTCGCCGGACAGGCGGCGCTCTTCGGCAGGCGATTCGCTGGCTATGCCAGGCCGGCCACGGTGAACGGTGCCGCCGGGCTCGTGGTCGAGCCGCCCGGACTCCCGCGGATCGTGGCGGGATTCACGATCCGTGGCCACCGGATCGCGGCCATCGCGATGAACGGCGATCCGGCGAAGACGACGCGGGTGGACCTGGACTGACCCGGTCGGGCCGGTCCGGCCGCGACGTACAATCGGGCCCCGATGGCGATCTATCTCGATCACGCCGCGACGACCCCGCTCCGGCGCGAGGTCCTAGACGCGATGATCCCGTTCCTGACCGAGGACTACGGCAACCCCAGCTCGGCCCATGGGTTCGGGCGGCGGGCTCGAGCCGCCCTGGACGAGGCCCACGAGCGGGTCGCTGCCCGAATCGGCGCGGAGGCGCGCGAGATCGTCTTCACCTCGGGCGGGACCGAGGCGCTCAACCTCGGGATCAAGGGCGCCGCGTGGGCCGGCAAGGCACGTGGCCACCGGATCGTCACCTCGTCGGTTGAGCATCACGCCGTCGGCCACACGGTGCGCTACCTGGAGAAGTTCGGGTTCGAGGTCGTCGAGCTCCCGGTCGATCGCTACGGTCGGGTCGATCCGGACGCCGTCGACGCGGCGATCACCGACAAGACGACGGTCGTCTCGATCATGCTCGCGAACAACGAGGTCGGGACGATCCAGCCGATCGCCGAGATCGCCGAGCGCGTTCGTCGCCATCGCGGCGTCCTGTTCGCTGTCGATGCCGTCCAGGCCGGCCCCCATCTTGAGATCGACGTCGAGGGCCTCGGCGTCGACCTGCTCGCGCTGAGCGCCCACAAGTTCGAGGGCCCCAAGGGCGTCGGCGCCCTGTATCTCCGGCACGGGACGCACATCGTCGTCCAGCAGCAGGGCGGCTCCCAGGAGCGCTACCGCCGCGGCGGCACCGAGAACGTAGCCGGTGCGGTCGGGATGGCGACCGCGTTCGACCACTCGGCCGCGGAGCGGCCGGAGACGGTGAAGCGGCTGCGCCGGCTCCGCGAGCGGCTGCAGAAGGCGGTCCTTGCCGTCGATGGGACCGAGCTCACCGGGCACCCGAAGGAGCGGCTGCCGAACCACCTCTCGCTGATCGCCCGCGACACCGATGGCGCCGCGGTGACGATGGCGCTCGACCTGGAGGGGATCGCCGCGTCGGTCGGGTCGGCCTGCACGTCCGGATCGACCGAGGTCTCCCACGTCCTCACCGCGATGGGCTACCCGGACGAGGAGGCCCGAGGCGCGCTCCGGCTGTCGCTCGGCCGGACGACGACGGAGGCCGAGATCGACGAGGCCGCCGCGATCGTTCCGCGAGTCCTCGCGGCGATGCGTCTCGGCTCCGCGTCGGTCGCCGCGGACCCGCTCGGGCAGGGGATCGGCGTCGCCACGTGAACGGACCGTTCGGGCCGGCGCGCCCGGCCGCGGGTACGTTCGACGGAGAGCTCCGCTACGTCGCCCTCGCGTTCACCGCGAGCGCCGTCGCGACGTTCGCGGTGATCTGGATCGCGGCGCAGCTCGTCGAGCTGACGATCGAGAGCATCCTCACGTACGTCGCGGTGGTCCTCCTCGGCGCTCCGTTCCTCGCCGGAATCGCCGGCGGCCTCGCCTCCCGGACCGTGCTCGGCGTCGCGGGCACGTTGCTCGGAACGTGGGCCGGCTGGCTCGCGTCGTACCTCATTGGCGGGACGGAGATGGAGCCTGGCGACATGGTCCTGCCGGGAGCGATCCTCGCGATCCTCGCCGTCGGCGGCCATCTGGCCGCGGTGATCACCGTGGGCGTCCGGCGCCGATGAGCGACCGCCCGACGCGCGTCCTCGTCGCGATGTCCGGGGGCGTCGACTCCTCCGTCGCGGCCGCGCTCCTCCACGAGGCTGGCCACGACGTGGTCGGGGTCTGGATGCGCCTCCACGACGCCGCGGACTCGTACTCCGAGTTCAAGAAGAGCTGCTGCTCGCTGGACGCGGCCGATGACGCCCGGCGCGTGGCCGCGCAGCTCGGCATTCCCTTCTACGTGATGAACCTGGAGCGGGAGTTCGACGCCGGGGTCCTCCAGCCGTTCCTCGCCGCGTATCTCGGTGGCGAGACGCCGAGCCCGTGCGTCGACTGCAACACGTACGTGAAGTTCGGCGCGTTGCTGGGCCGGGCACGGCACCTCTACGAGTGCGACGCGGTCGCGACCGGGCACTACGCGAGGCGCGTCGTCGGCGACGACGGGCGGGCACGGCTCGTACGGGCGCGCGACGAGGACAAGGACCAGACCTACTTCCTGTACGGGCTGCGCCAGGACCAGCTCGAGCACGCCCGCTTCCCGCTCGGCGAGCTGACGAAGCCCGAGGTCCGGGCGATCGCTCGACGGCTCGGGCTGGCGACCGCCGACAAGCCGGAGAGCCAGGAGATCTGCTTCGTCCCGGGCGGCGACTACCGCGACGCGCTCCGCGATCGGGCGGCCTGGCGTCGAGAGCCGGGACCGGTCATCGATGCATCCGGAGCGGTGGTTGGCGAGCACGGCGGCGCCGCCGGGTTCACCGTCGGCCAGCGACGCGGCCTCGGGATCGCGGCGGATGCCCCCCGCTACGTGAGCCGGATCGACCCGCTGACGAACACGATCCAGCTCGGCCGGCGGGAGGACCTCGAGACCCGGATCGTGCCGCTGAGCGCGGTGTCGTTCGTCTCGGGTGAGCCCCCGAACGGGCCCGCGTCGCCGTTTCGTGCCGAGATCCGGATCCGCCACCGGGCGATCCCCGTCACCGCCACGATCCGGCCCGCGACGCTCACCGAGCCGCGTCGTGGTGGCTCGTGGATCGCCGAGACCGACACCCCGGTCTGGGCGGCTGCACCCGGTCAGGCCGCCGTGCTGTACGACGGCGATCTCGTCCTCGGCGGCGGCCGCATCGAGCGCGCGGTCGCAGCCGGCGCCGCGTGATGATCGGTCCCGCACCCGTCCTCGCGCTGCTCGTCGGGATCGTCCACACGTCGCTGTTCGTCCTGATCCGCGGGTCCGCCGGCGGCCAGCTGCCGCTCCTCGCGGTGGCCGCATTCCTGGGCGCGTGGGCCGGCGACGCGCTCGGCGCCCGGCTCGGCATCGATCTCCTCCGGATCGGGGACTTCCGGCTCGTCGCGGCATCCGCCCTGGCGTGGGTGGGGATCGGCATCGTCGCGATCGCGGCGATCCTCGGCCCGACCCGGCGTGCGCGGCCCGGCTGAGCAGCGATGAACGACACGGATCGCGTCCCGCCCTTCGTGGAGGCGCTCGTCAGGTTCGTCGCTGGTGGATCGCCGGAGGAGCGCGACGAGCGGGCGTCCACGTTCGCCCGAGGGCTCGCGCTTGGCGCGCTCGTCGGAGCGGCGATCGCGGGCTCGACGATCTGGCAGCGGCGTCGGGCTCGGGCGGCCGCCATCGCCATCGAGCCGGTCGCGGAGCCGCCCGAGCCCGCTGACTGAGGATCGTTCCGGGGCTCCGCCCGAGCGTCGTTCGCTCCTCGCGCACCTGCCGCCGACGAACGGGCTCTTCGAGCCACCGCGAGGGCCGATGGAGCCGCCCGTTCGGTACCATTGCCGCCGATGTCGGCCCCCGTCACCGCGCACGATCCGCGGATCCAGGCGCTGCCCGCCGCGGAGATCCGGAGCCGCTTCCTCGAATACTTCGCGGAACGCGGTCACACCGTCGTGCCCAGCAGCAGCCTGGTGCCCGCCGGCGACGCGACCCTCCTGTTCGTGAACTCGGGCATGGTTCCGTTCAAGGATGCCCTGACGGGGTCGGAGAAGCGGAGCTACGCGCGCGCCGTCAACTTCCAGCGCTGCCTGCGCGTCGCCGGCAAGCACAATGACTTCGAGGAGGTCGGCCGGTCGCCGAGCCATCACACGCTGTTCGAGATGCTCGGCAACTGGAGCTTCGGCGACTACTTCAAACGCGAGGCGATCCACTGGGCCTGGGACTTCATGACGAAGGTGCTCGGACTCCCCGCCGATCGCCTCGCGGCGACGACGTACACGACGGACGACGTGGCGTTCGGCATCTGGAAGGACGAGATCGGGCTGCCGGAGGATCGCCTCGTCCGGTGGGGCGACTTCCCCAACGGCGACGAGAAGAACTGGTGGCGGATGGCCGACGTCGGGCCGTCCGGTCCGTGCTCGGAGATCCACTTCGATCGCGGGGCGTACCTCAGCGAGGGCCCGCACTGCGTCCCGGATCACTCCGAACAGTGCCCGCGCTGGCTCGAGGTCTGGAACCTGGTCTTCATGGAGTTCGAGCTCCATCCGGACCGGTCGCTGACGCCACTGCCGGCGCCCGGGATCGACACAGGGCTGGGCCTGGAGCGGATCGCGAGCGTCGTCCAGCAGGTTCAGTCGAACTACGACACGGACCTGTTCAGCGGCATCCACCTCCGGATGCGCGAGCTGCTCGGCCACGATCCGGAGGCGTTCGAGGCCGAGCGGTTCAGCTACCAGGTCATCGCCGATCACTCGCGGGCGATCACGTTCCTCGTCGCCGACGGAGTCCTGCCCTCGAACGAAGGGCGCGGGTACGTCTGTCGGCGGATCCTCCGCCGCGCCGTCCGCCATGGCCGGCTGCTCGGTCGAACGGATCCGTTCCTCGCTCAGACCGCGGACGTCGTGATCGAATCCATGGGCGAGGCGTACCCGCACCTCCGCGAGGAGCGCGATCGGATCCTCGCGGCGATCCAGCGAGAGGAGCGGCAGTTCATCCGGACCCTGGAGGCGGGAACGGACCTGCTGGAGCGATCGCTCGCGCCGTTGACGTCGGGCCAGCGGGAGATCGGCCGGCTCGCCGAGACGCTGCCGGGCGACGCGCCGGTGCTGCCGGGTGATGTCGCGTTCCGGCTGCACGACACCTATGGGTTCCCGATCGATCTGACCGTCGAGCTCGCCGCCGAGTACGGCGTGGCGATCGACCGTGGCGGGTTCGACGCCGCGCTCGCCAAGCAGCGGGAGCGGAGTCGATCGGGGAAGAAGGCCGAGCTGGCCAGGCACGCCGAGCTAGCGTCGCTCTACGGGGCGATCCAGTCGCGCGTCGGCGACACGGCGTTCGTCGGCTACGAGACGACGACCGCGCCCGCGACGATCGTCGCGATCCTCCGCGACGGGATCGAGTACGACGACCTCACCGGCCAGGGCGCCGCCGAGGTCGTGCTCGATCGGACGCCGTTCTATGCCGAGGGGGGCGGCCAGGTCGGCGACCGCGGCGAGCTGCGCGAGGCGGGCGGCGGATCGTCGCTCTTCGCGGTCGAGGACACCCAGAAGCCGGTCGGCGGGTTGATCGTCCATCGCGGGACGCTCCACGGCCGGCTCCGGGTCGGCGAGACGGTCGATGCGGTCGTCGACGCGGAGCGCAGGGCGCACACGATGCGCAATCACACCGGAACGCACCTGCTGCACCGGGCGCTCCGGAACGTCGTCGGCGAGGCCGCGCGCCAAGCCGGCTCGCTCGTGACCCCGGACTACCTGCGCTTCGACTTCCCGTTCGACCGGGCCGTCACCCACGACGAGATCCGAGCGATCGAGGACGAGGTTCGGCGGATCGTCCGCGAGGATCGCGCGGTCACGCCGAGCTTCATGACGATGCAGGGGGCGGTCGACGCCGGCGCCGACGCGTTCTTCGACGAGAAGTACGGCGAGACGGTTCGGACGGTCCGCGTGGACGGCTACTCGCACGAGCTGTGCGGCGGGACCCACGCCCGCGCCACGGGCCAGATCGGGAGCTTCGTGATCACCGGCGAGCGCTCGATCGGGAGCGGGATGCGCCGGATCGAAGCCCTGACGGGCGCGGGCGCGGACGCGTACCTGCGGGGGCGCTCCGACGCGCTCGCGGCCGCGGCCGAGACCGCCGGAGCGCAGACGCCGGAGCAGCTCCCGGACCGGATCCGCGCGCTGCAGGAGGAGCTGCGCGAAACGCGCCGGCGACTGAAGGCCGGCGCGGTGGCCGGTGGCGTCCCGAAGCCGGGCGACCTCGCGCAGCGGGCCGAGGAGGTCGCGCCGGGCGTCCGCCTCGTGAGCTTTGCCGGACCGTTCGTCTCGATCGACGAGATGAAGGGCGTGGCGAAGGACGTCCGCGGCGTGCTCGGGAGCGGCGTCATCGCGCTCGGCCTGGATGACGAGGAGCCGCAGCTCTTCGTGACCGTCAGCGACGACCTGATCGAGAAGGGGATCGCGGCGGGCGACCTCGTCCGCGAGGCGATCACCAAGGTCGAGGGGAGGGGTGGCGGCCGCCCCGAGATGGCCCAGGGCAAGGGAAGCCGGCAGGACGGCCTGCCGGACGCCCTTTCGACGATCCGCACGGCGCTGGCTGCGGACCGCTAGGCGGTGGCCTTCCTCCGCCGGCTCTGGCAGCGCGACGGCGAGGACGGGCTCGCCGCCTGCACCGCGCTCGACATCGGCACGGAGTTCGCGAAGGCGCTCGTCTTCGAGATCGGCGACGACGGCCACGGGACGGTGCGCGGGGTCGGACGGAAGCGCCAAGGGCTGAGCCACATGTCGTCAGGCACCGTGGCCGACATCGCCGCGGTCGTCGACAACTGCTCCGTCGCGCTCCAGGAGGCCGAGGAGATGGCGGGCTTCCGGCCGAGCCAGGTCGTCATCGGGATCGCCGGCGAGCTCGTCAAGGGGTTCACGACGACCCACACCGCCGAGCGCAAGCGGCCCGACCAGCCGATCACAGAGGCCGAGCTCCAGAAGCTGATCGACGCGGTCCAGCGCGAGGCGCTTCGCGAAGCCGAGCGCTCGATCACGTGGGAGACCGGCCTGCCGAACGTCGACGTGCGGCTCGTCCACGCCGCGATCGTGGGCGCCTCGATCGACGGCTATGCGCTCACGAATCCCGTGGGCTTCCAGGGCCGCCACGTGAAGATCGGGATCTTCAACGCCTTCGCGCCCCTCGTCCATCTCGGCGCGCTCCAGACGGTCGCGAGCCAGCTCGACCTCGAGCTCCTCGAGATCGTCGCCGAGCCGTACGCGGTAGCCCGCGTCCTCGGAACCGAGCAGGTCCGCCAGTCCGGCGCGCTCTTCGTCGATGTTGGCGGCGGAACGACGGACGTCGCCCTCGTCCGCCAGGGCGGGATCGAGGGGACGCGGATGTTCGCGCTCGGCGGGCGCGCCTTCACGAAGAGCCTGGCCGATCGGCTCGACCTGCCGTTTCCACGGGCCGAATCGGCGAAGGTCGATTACGCGCGTGGGATCGCGGTCGACCGCAAGGACGAAGTTGCGCAGATCGTGGGCGAGGACGTCGAGGTGTGGGCGGCCGGCGTGGAGCTCGTCATGGAGGAGCTGGGGGGAGGGGACCTCCTGCCCGGTCGGATCTACCTGTGCGGCGGCGGCTCGCGGCTGCCCGAGATCCCCGAGGCGCTCCGGGCCGAGCGATTCTGGAAGGGCCTGTCATTCGCCCGGCCGCCCGAGGTCATCGTCATGGCGCCGGACCAGGTCGATGCGCTCACGGATGCCACCGACCTTCTCGTTGACCAGCAGGACGTCACGCCGCTCGGCCTCGCCTACCAGGCGATCGAGCTCCAGACGACCGAGGATCCGCTCGACGCGGCGCTTCGGCGGGTCCTCCGCGCGATGAAGGTCTGACGGGCTAGGCTTCCCGGAGCATGGCAGAGGGCATCGTCTATCTCGACGTCGACGACGAGATCACCTCCGCCGCGTCGCGGATCCGGACGTCGCCGGCGACGAAGGTCGCGCTCGTCGTCCCGTACGGCTCGCGGATCGCGACCTCGCGGATGAACTTCCGGCTCCTGTCGCGCGAGGCGGTCGTCAGCAACCGCCGGCTCTCGATCGTGTCCGGCGACGCGGCCGCGCGGTCGCTCGCGGCCTCGGCGGGGCTGCCCGCGTTCGGCACCGTGGGCGAGTACGAGTCGTCGATCGCAGCCCCTCGGCCGAGCGGCGACGACGAGCCGCCAGCGGCGGATCGACGCCCTTCCTCTCGGGTTCCCGCGGCCTCGACGGGGCCGCTGGCCACCGATCCGTCCGACGATGCGGACCCCGCGGCCGGGACCCTTGCCTCGAGCGCAACGGTCGTCTTCCCGGCCCCGAGCGGCGAGCCCCGGCCGACCCCCGAGGCGGTCGCGGAGTCGGCGCCCGCCGGCGAGGCCGCGCCTCGCCGATCGCAGCGTCCGCGCCGGCCGCCGCCCGACGAGCCCTCGCCGGCCGCGCGGCTCGCGGCCCCGGATGCGGCCGTGGGTTCCGCCGAGTCCGTGGTCGACGACGAGCAGTTCGAAGCGGGCCTGCCGCCGCTCTTCGGCACCCGGATCCGAGCCCCGGTCGCCGCGGCGACCGGGCTGATCGCGCTCGGCCTCGTCGTCCTCGCGGTCGGCGCATACGTGTTCCTGCCCGCGGCGACGATCAGCCTCGTCCCCCGGCGCGAGCCCATCGGCCCGCTCCAGCTGACGATTTCCGCCGATCCCGACGCCACGGCGGTCGACCCCGTCGGGCTCGTCGTCCCGGCGATCAGGCTCGACGTCCCGGTCGAGGCCTCGGACACCTTCGCCACGACGGGCGTCCATGTCGAACAGACCCCGGCCCGTGGCTCGGTGACGTTCGAGAACTACAACCCCGTCAGCTCGAACACCGTGCCCTCGGGGAGCGTCGTCGCGACCGAGGGCGGGATCCGGTTCAAGACGCTCGCCTCCGTCACGATCCCCGCCGGCACGTTCGTCCTGCCGTCCGTGATCCCCTCGCGACGCTCGGTCGACGTCCAGGCCGTCCAGGACGGACCCACGGGGAACGTGCCCGCGAACGCGATCCGGATCGTTCCCCAGGGCGAGAACCCCGACTTCCTGAAGGTGAACAACCCCGACCCGACGACCGGCGGCTCGAAGACCGAGACACCCGAGGTCAAGAAGGCGGAGGTGGACAAGGCGGTGGCGACCGTGCGGGCGGATCTCGACCGGATCTTCCAGGAGGCGATCGAGGCCGGGGCCGACGCGCCGCCCGGGACGACGCTCTTCCCGACGACGGCCGTCCTCGGCGCCGTGACCCCGGACGTCGATCCGGAGAGCTACGTTGGCCAGGCGATCGATTCGTTCACGATCCGCCTCACGGCGATCGGCAGGGTGATCGCGGTCGACCCGAGTCCGGTCAGGACCCTGGCCGAGACGCAGATCGCCTCCCATGTCACCGCGGGACACGAGCTCGTCGCCGGCTCAACGGCCACTGACGTCGGCGAGGGCGTGGTCGGCGAGGACGGCGAGGTCTCGTTCCTCGCGACCGCGAGCGCGACGCAGGTGGCCATCGTCGACCCGGACGCGCTCCGGGAGCTCGTGAAGGGCAAGAACGCCGCCGATGCCGCGGCCGCGCTGGCGCCCTATGGGACGGCGACCGTCACGCTGTGGCCGGACTGGGTATCGACGGTGACGAGCATGGACGGACGCCTGACGATCGCCGTCGAGCCCGACCCGGGCGCCGGCCCGGCCGGTTCCGGACGCGTCTCCGCGCCGCCCACCGCCAGCCCACGACCGTCATCATCGCCTCGTCCGGCGGCATCGCCGAGCCCGGCCGCCTCGTGAGCCGCCTGCTGGGACTCGATCTCGGGGAGCGCCGGATCGGCATTGCCGTCGCCGACAGGGACGGGATGGCGGCCGCCCTGACGACCATCCGACGCGCCCCGACGCCGGCGGCGGATGCTTCCGCGCTGGCTCGCCTGCTCGACGAGCAGGGGGCCGACGAGATCATCATCGGGCTTCCGCTGGAGGCCGCCGGCCACGAAGGCCCACAGGCGCGCCTGACGCGCGATTGGGTCGACGCGGTAGGACCGTTGCTCCGCGCGCCGATCCGCTACCGTGATGAGCGACTCACGAGTCACCTCGCCGAGCAGCGGCTCGGCCCCATGAAGCGGGGACGCGGTGGGGGGCCGCCGAGCCGGACGCAGCGGGACGCCTGGCGCGCCGGGGTCGATCGGGAAGCGGCCGCGATCATCCTCCAGGACGAGCTCGACGCGCGCTCCGCCGCGGCGGCCCTCGGGACGCCGCCCCATCCAACACCGTCCGCTCCGCCGATCCGAGACACGGAGGCACCTCGATGACGATCCGCTCCGGGGGACGCGCCCGTGAGCGCAGCCAGGCTCGCCCGGCCACGCCGGGGACCTACGACGACGCCTGGCAGCCGGTCTATGAGCCCGAGACGGGCGGCCGAGGCGGTCGGGGTGGCTCGGGCGGCGGGTACAACGGGGGCGGCTACAGCGGGGGCGGCTACAACGGCTGGGATCGGCGCCCGCGCCGGGGCGTGCCGGGGATCCTCAAGTTCCTCGCCTTCGCCCTGGTCCTCGGCGCGATCGTCGTGGTCGTCCTCCTCACGGCGCTTCGCCCCCTGGTCCGCGACGCGGTCGTGAACTGGGCGGCCGACAACCCGGCCGCGCTCGGGATCGGGTTCGTCCGGGAGCTCGTCGAGGAGGACCTCGGAGCGAAGCTGACCGACCCCGCCTCGGCGGATGACACGCAGGTCCCGTTCGTCGTCAATCAAGGCGAAACGGCGACCGCGATCGCCGGCCGGCTCGAGGAGCTCGGCTTCCTCAAGGACCGACGGGCGTTCCTGTTCATCGCGACCGAGAGGGGGCTGACGAGCGAGCTCGACAGCGGCACCTTCACCCTCCGGCGCTCGATGACGCCGGACCAGGTCGTCACCGCGCTGCTGAGCCCAAAGCAGATCCAGTACGTGGAGATCGCCCTGCGGACCGGCCTCCGCCTGGAGCAGATCACCGCCAAGCTCGAGACGATCGACGGCCTCACGATGGACCCGAGCGACTTCTACGAGCTCGCCAAGCATCCGCCCCAGGCGCTCCTCGACGACCATCCGTGGCTCAAGGACGTCCTCCCGCAGGGTGCCTCCCTCGAGGGCTTCCTGTGGCCGGCGAGCTATCGCGTCCTGCCTGACACGACCGCCGAGGAGCTCGTCCGGGACATGCTCGACGGGTTCGAGGCGGCGATCGGGGAGCGCCTCGACGTCCCCGCGGCGCGTGGCCGGAGCTTCTACGAGATCCTGACGCTCGCCGCCATGGTCGAGCGCGAGGCCGTCGTGAACGACGAGCGGCCGCTGATCGCCGGCGTCTTCGAGAACCGGCTTCGCAAGCTGCGCGGGATCGCGCCGGTCCTGGCCTCGGACCCGACAGTCTTCTACGGCTTCGACACGCTCGAGCTCGAGAAGCTCGGACTGCCGCAATGGAAGACGTACACGTTCTGGACGGTGCCGGACCAACCGCTCCGCCTGATCGAGCTGCCGGCCGAGCTCCTCGGCTACCAGACGTATACGCAGGCAGGGCTCCCGCCGGGACCGATCTGCACACCGACGATCGCCTCGATCGACGCGGCGCTGACGCCGAACACGAAGGCCGGCTACCTGTACTTCCTTGCGAAGAAGGACGGGTCGGATACCCACGCCTTCGCGAAGACGAAGGCCGAGCACGACCAGAACCGCAAGAAGTACGGCTACACGTGATCGGCGCGAGTCGGGGTCGGTGACTGCCCTTCCCCGGCCGGAGGACTTCGCCCCGCCGCCAACGGCGGCTGATCGCGAGCGCTGGGCCGAGTCCGATGCGGCGGCGCGGCCCGTGCGTCTCGGCCGGCTCCGGGCCCGGTTCGAGGCGGCCGGCATCGATGCCTACTTCGGCATTCGGCGCGAGCACATGCGCTACCTCACCGGCTTCACCCTGGCCGATGGCGAGGAGAAGGTGTCCGGCACGTCCGGCATGTTCATGGTCAGCGGGGATCAGGTCGTGGTGCTGGCCGATACCCGCTACGACATCCAGGCCCGGCGCGAGGCGCCCGAGGCGACGATCGCGGCCGGACCACGAACGCTCGCCGACGGCTGGGCGGCGCTCGTGGCGTCCGTCGGCGCGAAGCGCGTCGGCGTCGAGGCGGGCCTCGTGCCGTACGGCGTGTGGCGCCGCCTGGAGATGGCCGCGCCGGACGTGGAGCTCGTGCCGGTCGAGGGCTGGGTCGAGGCCGATCGGGCGGTCAAGGAGCCGACGGAGCTGGAGCGGGTGGGTGCTGCCTGCGCGGTCGCGGACCGTGCGCTGGCCGGACTGCTGGACCGGATCCGGCCGGGCGCGGTCGAGCGCGACCTGGCGCTCGAGCTCGAGTGGGCGATCCGGACCGGCGGCGCCGAGGCCGTCGCGTTCGACCCGACCTGCCTCGTTGGCGCGAACGCCGCCCTGCCGCACGGTTCCCCCGGCGACGACGCGGTCCAGCCGGGCGCCGTGGTCCTGTTCGACTTCGGTGCCGAGGTCGCGGGCTACCGGAGTGACATGACCCGGACGTTATTCGTCGGCGAGCCGGCCGAGCGCGATCTGGCCATCTACGAGCTCGCGGCGAAGGCTCAGGCGGCCGCGATCCAGCAGCTCGAGGCGTGCGTGAGCGGCGAGCTGGCGCTGCCCTCCGGCCGCGATCTGGATGGCGTCGCGCGCCGGGTCATCGAGGACGACGGGCGATGGCCGCCGTACGGCCACGGGCTGGGCCACGGGATCGGGCTGCAGACGCACGAGCTGCCATCGCTGGCATCGTCGGCGCTCGAGACGTCGCTGCCGACCCCGACCGTGTTCTCCGTGGAGCCCGGGATCTACCTCGAGGGCGAAACCGGCGTCCGGATCGAGGACCTCGTGCTGCTCGACGCGGCGGCGCGCCGGGTGGAGCGGCT
>Ga0081539_10004437_pt1 | contig 15491 bp, 16 predicted proteins | sample TabmetS4T2R2_FD_71023 | JGI IMG/M metagenome (GOLD analysis project Ga0081539, IMG submission 71023) | Tabebuia heterophylla rhizosphere microbial communities from the University of Puerto Rico - S4T2R2 | ecosystem: Host-associated > Plants > Roots > Rhizosphere ...
GCGATGGGCCGCAAATACGCGCTGCTGCAGGGCGAACACCCGTCGATCGCCGCGGCGATCGAGGAGCACTACAAGCCGCAGGGCCCTTCCGACCGCGTGCCGACCGACCCGGTGTCGGTGGCCGTCGCGCTTGCCGACAAGCTCGATACGCTGGTCGGCTTCTGGGCGATCGACGAGAAGCCGACGGGTAGCAAGGATCCCTATGCGCTGAGACGAGCGGCACTGGGGGTGATCAGGATCGTGATCGAGAATGGGGTGAGGTTGGGGCTGGTGGATGGCTTCGCTGCTGCCTTGTTTGGATTTACCCACAACCGTGGCACGCTGCTCGCGGCAATCTGGCGGGCTGAAGACAGCGGTGCTTTTACGACGGGCATAGACCATTGGCGCGATATTCTGGATCGACGCTTTCTCGGCGTCCATTTCGAAAAGGGTGAGGCAGGAATAGAACGCGCCAGTCCAGATCTAATCCCGGACCTCCTCTCCTTCTTCCACGACCGCCTGAAGGTCTATCTGCGCGAGCAGGGCGCGCGTCACGATCTGATCGACGCGGTGCTGGCGTCGGGGAGTTCGCGCCCGATCTCCCCCCTTGCGGGGGAGATGTCGGCGAAGCCGACAGAGGGGGGCGCTGTCCCGCAACCCTCTCAACCTTACGACGTCGAAAGCGGGCGCTCTACGTTGCCCCCCTCTGCCCTGCCGGGCATCTCCCCCACTAAGGGGGAGATTGGCCAGTCGTCCCGGCCGCAGGCCGCAGCGTCCGACCGGACGCCGGCCGGTCAGGCCGCCCGCGCGGAGGCCAGCGAGCGAAGCGAGCGCTCGGCCGTGAGCGAAAGAAACGACGATCTTCTCATGATCGTGCGCCGTGTAGAGGCGCTGGGCACCTTCCTCGACACCGAGGACGGCAGGAACCTGCTCGCCGGCGCCAAGCGCGCGGCGAACATCCTGGCCGCCGAGGAGAAGAAGGGCACGGCAATCGCCGAATACGTCGACCGAACGCTCTTTGACACTTCGGATGAAGAGGCGCTGTTCGCCGCGATAAACCGGGCCGAGAAGGAAGCCGGCGAAGCAATTGAAAGGGAAGATTTTTCGGCCGCCATGCGCACGCTTAGCGCGCTGCGCGAACCCGTTGATCTATTCTTCGAACGCGTGCTCGTAAACGACGAGGATGTCGCGGTCCGGGCCAACCGCCTGGCGCTGCTGGCGCGCATCCGCGCCGCTACCGGGCAGGTCGCGGATTTCTCGAAGATAGCGGGATAAAAGAAGGCGGCGCCGAATCTCCGCCCTCATATATCAGTTGTATATCAGTACCCGACGATCTCGACGTGGACGCTGCCGCGATAGACGTCGACCTGGACGACGGGCTCTCCATCGGCGATCGCCTTGCGCGTCGCGCCGCTCATCGCGCCGGCCTTGCCGAGCATGCGCTCAAAGCGCGCGCGGGCTTCGGTCGAGACGAACCAGGGATCGTCCTCGTCCTCGGCATCGCCGCTGCCGAATTTGTGCCAGTTGGCCCGGTCCTGGCGCACCATCTGCGCGGCAGTGTCGAGCGGGTAACCGTCGCTCGCATGATGATCGTTGTCAGAGATGCGCGCCTGATACGAGCCGAGAAATTCGTCCGCCGATGCCACCGATACGCCGATGACGGCCATCAGCACACCGGCCGAGACGGTCGTGAAAAACCTGTTCATGGAAAACCCCATTGCCCCTGAAGACCGACCATAACGCGGCGACCCACCGCCCGCCATGGCCATGCGTCAAATCCTTCCAAGCTGTGGCTAATTGAGGACAGCGGCCGTCCGGTGCCTGTCATTCCACCGGCGGGACGACTTCGGCCGGGTGAGGAGCGGCTGGAGCTTCCGGCGCGACCGCGGGCTTGGGCGCTTCTGCGGGGTCCACGGGGCCGGAGGCCTCCGGCTGCTTCGCGGTCGACTGCTGGTCGAAACCGGTGGTCAGCGTAAGGGTATCGGCGGGGTTCGGACCGGCCCCGTCCGCGACGACGCCGCCGCGGATGATCGTCGGGAGGGAGGGACGGCGCCGTTTCTGAGCTCCGGAGCCGATCGCCGCGACCTCCTCCTGGGAAACGACCGGGGGACCTCCCAGGGCGACTATGGAGGGCGACAGTTGTAGCTCGCCTCCGCTCGCAGCACCTTTCGGGCTGTCGGCCTCAGCCATTTCGGGAGGCTCCACGACGTCGGGGTCGAGGGCGGCAGTGCCGGGCGACGAGACCGCCGAGCCGAGTTCGATCATCGACGGGCTGAGCTTCTGCGTCGTCGCAGGAAGCACCAGGAACGACGAGGCACGCGCTACGCCGCTCCAGAACGCTACGGCCAGGACGAACGCGACCGCGACCCGCATCGAACTCTACCCAATTCCCCAAAAACGGTCTGCTCTCTAGCAGAGCAACATTTCCGCCAGCCTGCGGAAAACACTAGCATTTGAGTGATTAATAAAATGCGCGAGCCTGCCGTCTCCCTTGCCGGCTGCGGCCGACCGCTATAGGCACGTGCTCAACGAGCGAACCCATGGCGAAGATCATCGATAGCAAGGCTGCGCTGGCGCCCGCACTGGCATTGGTCGAGGCGGGCGAGGTGGTGGCGATCCCCACCGAGACCGTCTACGGGCTTGCCGGCGACGCCACCGACGGCAGCGCTGTCGCCGGCATCTTCGAGGCGAAGGGCAGGCCGCGCTTCAACCCGCTGATCGCGCATGTGTCGTCGCTTGGCATGGCCGAAGCGATCGCCTCGTTCGATCCGCTGTCGCGCCGGCTGGCGGAAACCTTCTGGCCGGGTCCGCTGACGCTGGTGCTGCCGCTTCGCGAAGGCTCGCCCGTCCACCCGCTTGCCACGGCAGGGCTCGGCACGGTCGCTCTCAGGATGCCGAAAGGCTTCGGGGCGGAACTGATCGCCGCGCTCGGTCGGCCGCTTGCCGCGCCCAGCGCCAATTCGTCGGGGCGCATCAGCGCGACCACAGCAGCGGCGGTCGAGGCCGACCTCGGCGCCCGCATCCCGCTGATCGTCGATGGCGGACCGACGCAGGTCGGGCTGGAATCGACCATCGTCAAGGTCGAAGGCGATGCAGTGCGGCTGCTCAGACCCGGCGGCGCGCCGGCCGAGGATATCGAGAAGGTGATCGGCGGACCGCTTTTGCGCGCCACGAGCCTGGGCGTCGAGGCCCCAGGCATGCTGGCCTCGCACTACGCGCCGCGCGCTGCTGTACGGCTCGAAACGGGCGAGGTCCGCGAGGGTGAGGCGCTGCTCGCCTTCGGCCCGGCCAGGGTCGAAGGGTCCGACGGAGCGGTTGCCGCACTCAACCTGTCGCCGGCCGGAGATCTTCGCGAGGCCGCCGCCAACCTGTTTTCCATGCTGCAGGCGCTCGATGCGAGCGGCGCGAAGACCATTGCCGTCGCGCCGATCCCCTCGGCAGGATTGGGCGAGGCGATCAACGACCGCCTGCGGCGCGCTGCCGCTCCGCGTGACATGCCCGCCGGCCGACATTAGGTTTTTCCCATGGATATGCCTGCACCGCTCGACCCGTCTTTGATCACCCGCTTTGCCGAGATCGTCGGCGAGAAATACGCGCTGACGGCGGAGGCCGACGTCGCGCCGTTCGTGACGGAGCGGCGCGGGCTCTGGGCCGGCCGGACCGGGCTGGTGCTGAGGCCGGGCGGCGTCGATGAGGTGAGCCGCATCCTGAAGCTCGCGACCGAGACGCGCACGCCGGTCGTGCCGCAAGGCGGCAATACCGGGCTGGTCGGCGGCCAGATGCCGGACCGCAGCGGCCGCGAGATCGTGCTGTCGCTGTCGCGGCTAGACCGAATTCGAGAACTCGACCCGGTTTCCAATACGCTGACGGCCGAAGCCGGCGTCATATTGGAGAGGCTTCACGAGGTGGCGGACGGCGTCGACCGGCTGTTCCCGCTTTCGCTTGCCTCGCAGGGCTCGTGCCAGATCGGCGGCAATCTCTCCTCCAATGCCGGCGGCACCGGCGTGCTCGCCTATGGCAATGCGCGCGAGCTCTGCCTCGGCGTCGAGGTGGTGCTGCCGACCGGCGAGGTGCTCGACGATTTGCGCAAGCTGAAGAAGGACAACACCGGCTACGATCTGAAAAATCTGTTCGTCGGCGCGGAGGGCACGCTCGGCGTCATCACCGCGGCCGTGTTGAAGCTCTTCCCCAAGCCGAAGGACCGCGAGGTTGCCTGGGCCGGACTCAATTCGCCAGGGGACGCGCTGAAGCTGTTCAGGCTTGCCGAGGACCGCGCGGGCACGGCGCTCACTGCTTTCGAGCTGATCGGCGCGACGCCGCTCGCCTTCGCGCACAGGCACATGCCGGAGACCGCGCGCCCGCTCGCCCGCGCGTGGCCGTGGCACGTGCTGATGGAGATTTCATCCGGCCGCTCGGCCGAGGACGCCCGCGCGCTCGTCGAGCACATTCTCGCGGCCGGCCTGGAAGATGGTATCGTCGGCGACGCGGTCATCGCGGCGAGTCTCGCCCAGGCGGCGGCGTTCTGGAAGCTCCGCGAGGACATCTCGGAATCCCAGCGTTCCGAAGGCGCCTCGATCAAGCATGACATCTCCGTGCCGGTCGCGGCCATTCCCGAATTCATCGCACGCGGCGCCAAGGCCGTCGCCTCGGTCTGCCCTGTCGCCCGCATCGTATGCTTCGGCCACATGGGCGACGGCAATCTGCACTACAACATCTCGCAGCCCGTCGGCTGGAAGGCCGAAGATTTCCTCGCGCTCTACCGCGCCATGAACAAGGCCGTGCACGACGTGGTGCGCGCGCTCGACGGCTCGATCTCGGCAGAGCACGGCATCGGCCAGTTGAAGCGCGACGAGATGCTCGCCACCGCGCCGCCCATCGCGATCGACCTGATGCGGCGCGTGAAGGCCGCCTTCGATCCGGCTGGAATCATGAATCCGGGCAAGGTGATTTGACGTCTTGAACAAGCGGCAATGGTTGCCTATTGTTTCGATATGGCAGCCTATGCCGACCATCCATCGTTTTGCCAGCTGCAAGATCGCCATCTATGCGGACGATCATCTTCCGCACGCTTTTACATCGAAGGCCGAGGCTTTCGAGCCGTCGTGGAAATTGTGACGATGGTGGGGAGGGCTGGCAATGTCCGCAAGGCTTCCGAAGCGATGGAGTGGGCGGCCTTGAAAATGGACCTGCTGCCGGCCGAATGGATTCGCCTCAATCAGAGGGGTTGAGCATGGAAACCGAAATGCCGAACATCCGATCGGTCCGGGCCGGCGAAGGTCGCGATCTCATCGTCACCTGGAAAGGCGAGGCGGACTGCACGGTGGATCTCGGCAGACACATCGCAAGCTATTCCATCTTCTCGCCGCTTCGGAAAGACGACACGGCGTTTCGGGGTGTCACTGTCGGCGAATCGGGGTGGTGCGCCCACTGGTCCGACACGATGGAGATTTCCTCCGACACGCTTTGGCGACTTGCCCTCGAACAGGGTAGTGCGTGGCTGCGTACATGGCGCGACAATCACAAGATGACGCAGGCCGAAGCTGCGGCGGCTCTGGGTGTCAGTCCGCGCATGTGGCGCTACTATGAGGCCGGCACGCACCTCTTGCCGAAGACGGTACGTCTCGCTGGCATCGGGCTCGATGCACAAGCGAAGGCTGCCTGAATTGCAGACCAGTCCGGCAATGTAAATTTACCCACAGTTGAGACAGATTTCGCAGTTCTTGCCAACGGTCTGAATCCGCTAACCATTTCTCGGATCAGCAAAATTTAACCGACTTTTTTAAGCGGGCCGGTAATTTGCCCGCGCTAATCTCCCTTCCACAACGAGGCCAGGAAAAACCGGCCCGGAGAGAACCGGAAAACCGGCTCTCAGGTGTTAGCAGGAAGGCGAGACAAGATGAAAACCGGACTGAAGCCAGTCTGGGCCGGCCGCAACATGCGGCTCGACCCATTTCGCTTGCCGCAGGTGGTAAGTTACGCAACCCGCGACGAACAAGGAGACGTCACTTTCGTGATCGACAAGCGCGGCGCCACGATCCGCCGCGTGCTCAAAATGAGCGGCCTGCCGGCCACGATCGTGCTGCCGGCGCGCGCTTTCCGCGGCGTTGCCGCCCGCGCCATCGAGGATAGCGAAGCCAACGTCACTGTCACCCTCGAGCTCCTCCACAACGATCCACAGCTCTGCGTGCCGCTGCTGGTGGCCGACGATCTCGACGACATTGCCGCCGATTGGCGCGCCTGGGCGGAGGAATACCGCCTGCCGATGCTGCTGATCGAGGCCGACGGGATCGCCCGCACGCTGGAGGAATCGTTGGGGGCGGTAAAGACCGCGCCGTCGAAGGAGCGCCGCAAGCGCCGTCCGTTGCAGCCGCGCCGCCCGCGTTTTCTTGCGCGTCGCAGGACCGGCGATCTTGGCCTGAGGCTCGTCGTCGACGGCGAGGAGATCATCGCGCGGGATTGAGCAGTGGCGGGGTCGACCTCAAAGGATCGGCTTCAGCGCCACCCATAGTCCTCCGCCGATCAGGCCGAGGAAGACCAGCCAGCCGATGGCGTTATTCGACTTGAATAGTTTCAGGCACTGGTCGGGATCGTCGATGTCGAGGCGCTGCACCTGCCGCCACATATGCGCGCCGGCCGCGATCAGGCCGGCAAACGCCGGTATTGGCACTTCAGCCATTGCATAGGCCCAGGCGAACAGGATGAGCGCGCCGCCATAGAGGTAGGTCAGCCAGGATTTCGTTTGTTCGCCGAACAGCCTGGCCGTGGAACGCACGCCGACGATCGCGTCGTCCTCCTTATCCTGATGGGCGTAGATCGTGTCATAGCCGATCACCCACAGGATGGAACCTGCGTAGAGCAGCAGGGCGGGCGCATCGAGGTCGGCGAAGACTGCCGCCCAGCCCATCAGCGCGCCCCAGGAGAAGGCCAAGCCCAACACGAATTGCGGCCAGTCCGTGATACGCTTCATGAAGGGATAGACCGCAACGACGGCCAGCGAGCAGACCCCGAGCAGAATGACGAAGGAATTGAACTGGAGCAGCACCACCAAGCCGACCAGCGCCTGCAGGACAAGGAAGAACCAAGCCTGGCGCTTGCCGACCTGGCCGGACGGCAGCGGCCTGGAGCGGGTGCGCTCCACTTTGCTGTCGATGTCGAAGTCGACGATGTCGTTATAGGTGCAACCCGCGCCGCGCATGGCGATCGCGCCGACCAGGAAAAGCACGAGGTGCCACGGGTTCGGCAGCAGTGACATTTGCGCGTCGCCCGGCCGCGCATAGGCGGTCGCGGCGAGCGCGGCCGACCACCAGCACGGCCACAGCAGCAATTGCCAGCCGATCGGCCGGTCCCAGCGCGCAAGCTGCGCATAGGGCCATAGCGGCCGCGGCAGAAGCCGGTAGACCCAGTGGCCGCCCGGCGCGTCGGCGACGCGGCCCTGCTGCTTGGTTGATTGGATTATGTCCATCGGTTTGGAGTGGCAGGATGGGGGTGGGCCGTCAAGGAGGCGTCTTGACCCAGCTTGCAAGCAGCCTTGCAGTCGCGCTGTCCATTGGGAAGAAGCACTCGATCCGCAGCTCCTGCAAAGTTATGTCCTGCGGGGTGCCGAGCGTGGCGATGGTGGTGAACAGCTTGAGCGAGATATCGCGTTTGCGGAAGTGCATTGCGAGCACCGGGCCGGCGTTGGCCTTATCCGCGCCGAGGCTGAGAGCCGCGCGGACGCCCTTGTAGGCCATCAGCCTTTCGAACAACGCCACGGTCTCCGCCGAACCGTCCGCCGCCGCGTCCGCCTCCACACTGCGAATGAAATGCCGCACGACCTCTGCCCAGTTGGTGAGATACGGTCGCAACACATCCGGTCCGACAAGCGCGTCGGCGAGGTTGATCGGCGCACCGGGCGGCAGTGGCCCCACGAGAAATTCGACGAGACGAACTGCGCCCGCATTTGCGGTGAGCAGGTTCCAGTGCCGGTCGACCACGACGGCCGGATAGGGCTCCTGTTGCTTGAGCATGTAATCGAGCGCGCTCGACACTTCGGCCAGGTCTGGTGCGGCCAGATCGCGCTGCTGCCATTCGGGCGCATAACCGGCGGCGAGCAGCAGCGCGTTATGCTGCCGCAGTGGGATGTCGAGCGCGGCAGCCAGTCGGTCGACCATTGCGCGGCTCGGCGCCGCACGGCCGAGTTCGAGGAAGCTCAGGTGCCGCTGCGAGATGCCGGCGCGCCCGGCCAACTCGAGCTGCGAGAACCCGCGATGCTCACGCCACCATCTGAGTCGCGCTGCAAATGTCTCGCCCGCCATTGAGTACCTCCGAGGTAGTTGCAGCAAAAACCTCGGCGGGCATCATGCCCTTACTCACATTCAGCCGACAGGGGGAAACAGCGATGGGTGAGGGTTTTTTGCTGGGACCCCTTGTGCTGTTTGCCGCGGTGATGTCGCTGACGCCCGGGCCGAACGTCGTCATGGTCACCGCCTCGGCCGCGAATTTTGGCTTCCGCCGCGTGATTCCGCACATGCTCGGTATTACGTTCGGCTTCGGTGTCCTGGTTTTGGCCGTCGGGCTCGGTCTGGCCGGGCTGTTCCAAGTCGAACCGCGCCTGCACACGGCACTCAAATATGTCGGAGCCGCCTATCTGCTCTACCTCGCCTGGCGCATTGCGCGGGCGGATAGGAACCCGACGACGGCCGGCCGATCCAAGCCCATCGGCTTTGTCGAAGCGGGGCTGTTCCAGTTGATCAACCCGAAAGGCTGGGTGTTCGCAGTAGGTACGATTGCCGCCTACTCGACGGTCAGCGGCAATCCGTTCTTGGAAACTTCGGTCATCGCCGCCGTGAACGCGACGACCTGCCTTGCTTCTGTCGTGGTGTGGGCCGCTTTCGGTACCGGGATCGGACACCTGCTCGGCACGCCGCGCGCCCGCAAGATTTTCAACCGATCAATGGCCGGCCTTCTAATTCTCTCTTTAGTCCCGGTCTTCTGGCCTTCGCCAGTCGAAGTCGTCGGTACCCTGCTCTTCTTGCTGGCAAGGCGGTCGATCGCCTGATCGCGTTCAACGGGCGCATGTAGAGACGTTTTTTCATTGCAGAAAAAGGGCAGTAGCTTGATTTCCGGTCTGGCCCCTCATACGGGGCAGGCATGAACGTCCTCCTCCTCGGTTCCGGCGGCCGCGAACATGCGCTGGCATGGAAGCTGTCGGCTTCGCCGCTGCTGACGAAACTGTATGCCGCACCCGGCAATCCTGGCATCGCGGAAGACGCCGAGTGTGTGGCGCTGGACATCACGGACCACCAGCTTGTGGTCCGCTTGTGCAAGGAAAAGTCGATCGACCTCGTCGTGGTCGGACCGGAGGCGCCGCTGGTGGCCGGCATCGCCGACGATCTCAGAGCCGCCGGCATCCGTGTCTTCGGCCCGTCGAAGGCTGCCGCTGAGCTCGAAGGCTCCAAGGGCTTCACCAAGGATCTGTGTGCCCGCTTCGGCATCCCGACCGCCGCATACCGCCGCTTCACTGATCCCGACGCCGCCAAGGCCTATGTGCGCGAACAGGGTGCGCCGATCGTCGTTAAGGCCGATGGCATCGCCGCCGGCAAGGGCGTCACGGTCGCCGCGACCGCCGACGAGGCGCTTGCCGCGGTCGAGGCTTGTCTGGGCGGCGCCTTCGGCAGCGCCGGCGCCGAGGTGGTGATCGAGGAATGTCTGGAGGGCGAAGAGGCGAGCTTCTTTTGCCTGTGCGACGGCGTTAGCGCCCTGCCCTTCGGCACGGCGCAGGACCACAAGCGCGTCGGCGACGGCGACACCGGGCCGAACACCGGCGGCATGGGCGCCTATTCGCCCGCGCCTGTCATGACGCCCGAAATGGTCGAGCGCACCATGCGCGAGATCGTCGAGCCGACCATGAAGGGCATGGCCGAGCTCGGCGCGCCGTTCTCAGGCGTCCTGTTCGCCGGGCTGATGATTACGGCCGACGGACCGAAGCTGATCGAATACAACGTCCGTTTCGGCGACCCGGAATGCCAGGTGCTGATGATGCGGCTGAAGGACGACCTTCTGGTGCTGCTCGAGGCCGCGGCCGACCGCCAGCTTGCGCATATGTCGGCGCGCTGGCGCGACGAGGCGGCGCTGACCGTGGTGATGGCGGCGAAAGGCTATCCCGGCGCACCCGAGAAGGGCACGCCGATTTCCGGTGTCGACGCGGCACGGGAGACAGGCGCCGAAGTTTTTCAGGCCGGCACCACGCTCCGCGACGGGAGGCTGGTGGCCAATGGCGGCCGCGTGCTCAACGTCGCCGCAACCGGCAGGACAGCGGCCGATGCCCAAGCGTTGGCTTATCAGGCGGTCGCGAAGATCGACTGGCCGGGTGGCTTTTTCCGCCATGATATCGGCTGGCGGGCTGTCGAACGCGAGCGAGCGGGCGGCTGAACAAGCGCGCCCCGTCATCGCAGGAGCGACGCAGCATCGAGACCCGGCAGTTTACCTTCCGCGCACAACACCTCGACGCGCTCGCGTGCATAGTCGCGGGCAGAGAACGGCACCCTCTCGTCGCTCCCCTCGGTGCCGACGATGAAGGGGTCGTCGCCGAAGAAAACGTAAAGCTCGTAGAGTTCCGCCGGCGTCATGCCAGGCTTGTATTGCTCCAGCAGCGAACGATCGACGAGTTGCTGGCACTTCGCGGTCGCCTCATCGGGCGTGGAATAGGCGCCGTATTCCCAGCGCTCGTCCGGATCCATGTAATGGAAATTGTCGTCGACCATCACAGTGTAGATCGCCATTCGACCTGCCCCGCGTCTGCTTCGGTCTACCGTTCGAAGGGATTGGGCGGCGGCATGGCCGGCAGCGTGCCTTCCGCCGCGCGCTGTCGGTAATGCGCCAGCGAGCATTGCGGAGAGCAAAGCACACCGCGATCGGTGAAATAGGCCGGGCCGTTCTCGATCTTGCCGCTGTGCAGCCAGAAATCGGGTTCGCCGTAGACAAGCCCGCATTCGATGCAGCGGTATTTTTCAGTTCTTGCGAGCATGACACCCTTCTTGATGCAGGCCCTTCATACGCCGATCCGCGGGAACGTGAAACCTTCGCGATCGACGTTTAAGAGAAATGCGGCTGCGGTCACGTTGCGCGCCGGACGACAGAGCATTCCGTTTTTTCTTCGAATCACGGAAATGCTCTGTCTTCTTGTCTTCTCGCAATTGCGGACGCAAAACCGCTGCGCACTTTTGCCGGATTGTTCTAGACTTGCTCAATCGCAGAAAAGGGATGTAGCCCGATGTATCGCGCACCGGTCGACGAGATCGCTTTCACGCTGAAGCATGTCGCCGGGCTGGAAAAGGCGCTGGAGAGCGGGCTGCTCGGCGATCTTTCCCAAGACCTTGTCGACGCGATCCTCTCCGAGGCCGGTCGCTTCGCGACCGAGGAGGTAGCGCCGCTCTATCGCGCCGGCGACCGCCAGGGCGCCATCCTGAAGGATGCAGCCGTCACGACACCGCCCGGCTGGAAGGAACTCTATCGACGCTGGATCGATGGCGGCTGGAACGCGCTTTCCGGCCCGCCCGAACATGGCGGACAGGGCCTGCCGTTGATGCTGGGCATCGCGGCGCTGGAAATGTGGAACTCGGGCGCGATGGCCTTCGGCATCGGCCCCACGCTGACCATGGGCGCCGTGGAAGCGCTCGAAAAACACGCCAGCGAGGAGCTGAAATCCACCTATCTGGCCAAGCTCGTCTCCGGCGAGTGGATGGGGACGATGAACCTCACCGAGCCGCAGGCCGGCTCGGACCTTAACGCATTGAAGACGCGGGCCGAACCGGCGGGCGACGGCGCCTACCGCATCTTCGGCACCAAGATATTCATCACCTATGGCGAGCACGATTTCACCGACAACATCGTGCACATGGTGTTGGCGCGCCTGCCCGACGCGCCGGCCGGCACGCGCGGCATCTCGCTCTTCCTCGTGCCGAAGTTCCTGATGAAAGCCGACGGCAGCCTGGGCCAGCGCAACGATGTCTTCTGCGGCGGCCTCGAGCACAAGCTCGGCATCCACGGCTCGCCAACCTGCACGATGATCTATGGCGACGGTTTTGCGAAGGACCAGCCGCCCGGCGCCATCGGTTGGCTGGTCGGCGAGGAGAACCGCGGGCTTGCCGCCATGTTCACCATGATGAACAACGCGCGCCTCGCGGTCGGCATCCAGGGTGTGGCGATCGCGGAGACCGCGACGCAGAAAGCACTCGCCTATGCGCGCGAGCGACGGCAGGGCAAGGCCGCGACCTATCGCGGCGACGGCATGGCGCCGATCGTGCACCACCCCGACATCAAGCGCGACCTGCTCACCATGACCGCGCTGACCAGGGTCGCGCGCTCAATCTGCTACGCGCTGGCGCATGCTATCGACATGGCGCGCGCCGACGATGGCGAGGCCGCCCGTCACTGGCTCGAGCGCGCCAACCTGCTTACGCCGGTTGCCAAGGCCTTCGCCACGGACACCGGCGTGGCGGTGAGTTCGATCGGCGTGCAGGTGCATGGCGGCATGGGCTTCATCGAGGAAACCGGCGCTGCGAGCCTCTACCGCGACGCGCGCATCGCGCCGATCTACGAAGGCACCAACGGCATCCAGGCGATCGACCTCGTCAGCCGCAAGCTTCTGCAGTCGGACGGCGAGCATGTGCTGGGCTACATCGCCGAACTCGGAGAGAGCGCGGCCGGAATTCGTGCCTCCGAACTGCCTGGCTTTGGCCACAGCGCCGAGGCCGTCGACAAGGCCGTCGCCGATCTCTTGGAATCGACGCAGTTCCTGCAAGAGGCGCTCAAGGACGGCGACATCGAACCGGCGCTTGCCGGCGCGACGCCGTATCTCCGGCAGTTCGCGCTGACGGCTGGCGCCGCCTATCTCGTCAATGCCGCGCTCGCCGATGAGGCGGCTGAGCGGATCGCGCTCTGTCGCTTCTATTGCGACAACCTGCTGGGCGAGACAGCAGCGTTGAAGGAAGCTGTCGTGGGCGGCAGCGAGAGCCTTTTAAAAGCCGGTGCGGCGCTGCTTGGTTGAGCCACTGCGAGGGAAAATGCCAGAGCACGTCGTCATCGAACGCCGCGGCGCGGTCCAGATGATCCGCATGAACCGGCCGGACAAGAAGAATGCGCTGACACGCGCCATGTATGCGGCCATGACGACGGCCCTGAAGGCAGGCGACGCCGATCCCGATGTCCGCGTCCATGTTATCCTGGGCGCGCCTGGAGCCTTCTCGTCGGGCAACGACATCACCGATTTCCTGGCTTATGCGGAGAGCGGAGCGCTGGGCCAGGAAGTCATCGATTTTCTGATTGCACTCGCCCTTTCGCAGAAACCGATCGTGTCCGGCGTCGACGGCATCGCGGTCGGCATCGGCACCACCATCAACCTGCATTGCGACCTGACCTTCGCGACACGCCGCACCGTGTTCCGCACGCCTTTCGTCGATCTGGGGCTGGTGCCGGAGGCCGGCTCCAGCTTGCTCGGGCCGGCGATGATCGGCCGCCAGCAGGCTTTTGCGCTGCTCGGCCTTGGCCACGGTTTCTCGGCCGACCGCGCAAGAACGGCAGGGCTGATCTACGACGTGGTCGACGAGGATGATCTGGAGCGCGAGGTGTTCGCCGCGGCCGAGGAAATCGCTGCCAAGCCGCCCGAGGCGCTGAAAATAGCGCGCGACCTGATGCGTTTTCCGAGAGATGCGGTGGTCGAGCGCATCAACGAGGAAGTGGAGCATTTCGCGAAGCAACTGGGCTCGGCCGAGGCGCGAGCCGCTTTTGCTGCATTTATGAATCGCAAGAAGGCGGGATAGCGCCTATCTTTCCCTAGGTAACTTCGGAAGCTCCTCCGGGTGGAAGGCCATGGCACAGTTCGACGATCCCCAGACGTCCGCAACCCGCCGCAAGCTGACGACCATCTTCGCGGCCGACGTACAGGGCTATTCGCGGCTCATGGAGCACGACGAGGAGGGCACGCTCGCCACCCTCAAGCAATATCGTGACGCTATGGCGCGGCTGATCGGCTCGCATGGCGGCCGGGTCGTCAACACCTGGGGCGACGGCGTGCTGGCCGAGTTCCCGAGCGTCGTCGAGGCGGTGCGGGCCGCCGTCGACGTGCAGAACGACCTTGCCGAGCACAATGCCGGCCGCTCGACCGACACGCGCATGCTGTTCCGCATCGGCATCAATCTCGGCGATGTCATCGTCGAGGGCGACGACATCTATGGCGATGGCGTCAACATCGCCGCGCGCCTGCAGACGCAGGCCACGCCGGGCGGCATTGTGATCTCGAACACGGTTTACGATCAGGTCCGCAACAAGGTGCCGGTCGGCTTCGAGTTCCTCGGCAACCTCTCCGTCAAGAACATCGAGGAGGGTGTGCCGAGCTATGCCATACGTGTTGGCGAGCAAACGGCCGAAGCTCCCGCCAGGCCTGCGTTCGGGCGCACGGCGATGTCAGACACGCCATCCACGCCGCAAAACAAGCCGGTAGGGCGGCCTTCGCCGGTACCTGTGCTTGAAGCGATGACGTCGAAGGGGACTGCCTCCTTGTTGGTGACCGCGGCCATACTGGTCGCGATCAACCTGCTCAGCTGGGGCGGCGAGTTCTGGGCAAAGTGGCCACTGCTGGCACTTGCTTTCATCGGCGGCCTGAATTGCGTCAGGAAGGGTCAGCTCGGCGATCGCGGCATCGCGACCATCGCCGTAATCGGGCTGGGAATCGTCGTCATCAACCTTTTCACGTGGCAAGGCGAATTCTGGGCGAAGTGGCCGCTGCTCGGCTTTGCCATTGCCGCAGCCATTCGCTGGCTCTCGCGATCGCGCACAGGAAACGATCCGGCGCGCTGACCTGCGGGCGTCCATCGTCACGCCGGTCGCGGACGGCGCCAGCCGGCGATCGTCGTTCCGCTTAACCTCTCGGCTTCCTCCTTGGGCACGTGCCGGATCGTCTGGCTGAAAGTCGGCGGCCCGATAGCTGCGTTCGCCGTAGGACCGATCCTGACAGGATCGTCCATCGGGACCTTTCAGACGTCTGGCGCCAGCGCTACGGATAAAGCCGCGTCTTCTCCCAGCCGCCTTGCTTGCGTGTGAAAACCACGCGGTCATGCAGGCGGAACGGCCGGTCGTGCCAGAACTCGATCGTCTGCGGCTTGATGCGGAAGCCTGACCAGTGGGGCGGCCGCGGGATCTCGCCGATGGCATAGCGCGCCGTATATTCGGCAACCGCCTTCTCCAGCGCGAATCGGCTTTCGAGCGGCCGCGATTGCTTCGAGGCCCAGGCGCCGATGCGGCTGCCGCGCGGCCGCGTCGCGAAATAGGCGTCGGCCTCGGCGTCGGCGACGATTTCAACCGGACCGCGAATCCTTACCTGACGTCGCAGCGACTTCCAGTGGAAGCACATGGCCGCCTTCATGCTGGCGAGGATTTCTTTTCCTTTCGCGCTCTCGAAATTCGTGTAGAAGACGAAGCCTGCTTCGTCGAACCCTTTGAGAAGAACCATCCTGACATCCGGCATCCCGTCCTGG
>Ga0081539_10004438_pt1 | contig 15487 bp, 15 predicted proteins | sample TabmetS4T2R2_FD_71023 | JGI IMG/M metagenome (GOLD analysis project Ga0081539, IMG submission 71023) | Tabebuia heterophylla rhizosphere microbial communities from the University of Puerto Rico - S4T2R2 | ecosystem: Host-associated > Plants > Roots > Rhizosphere ...
CACCCCGGTCGTGCGTACGCTTCGCGGGTTCACCCTGCGGATGACCGGGCCGGCGGACGCGGTGGGACGGCGCTGACGTGCCGACCGGCGTGGGATGCGCGGCCACCTGCGGTCCGTGCGCTCGCCCGCCCGTACCCCGTGCCAGCTGGAGGTCACGATGACCGAACCCGATGCCGCCGAGACGGCCGCGCAGCGGGTCGACGAGCTCCTGGCGGAGCTGCGCTCCCGTCCCGACCCGCGCGCCGCCTCTGCCGCCGAGGAGTTGACGTGTTGCCTGGTGCAGCTCTACGGCGCCGGGTTGGCGCGGATCGCCGCGATGCTCGGGCCGCAGCGGGTCATGGACCTCTGCACTGACCCCCTGGTGGAGAGCCTGCTGCTGGTGCATGACCTGCATCCGGTGGACGTGCACGGGCGGATCAGGCAGGCCCTGGAGAGGGTTCCGCGGCATGTCGGCGAGCTCGAGTACGCCGGGATCGACGAGGCCGGTGTCGTACGCCTGCGCGTCATCGGCGACAACCGCGGCTGCCCGTCGTCCCGCCAGGCGGTGGTGGCCGAGGTCGAGGCCGCCGTCCGGCAGGCCGCGCCCGAGGCGGCCGACGTCGTCGTCGAGATTCCGGTCACGCCGCCGCCACTGCTGCAGGTTTCGCTGCGGCCGGGCCTCGGCCGGTCGTCCGCCTCGCCGGTTGCGGCCGATGTCGACCCGGGTTCAGCGGAGGCCGACCTCGTGTCGGTCGAGGCCGGATCGTGACCGGACTGCGCAAGTACGGGGCCGGATCCGTGACCGGACTGCGCAAGTACGGGGCCGGATCCGTGACAGGACTGCGCAAGTACGGGGCCTGATCGTGACCGGACTGCGCAAATACGCCCGCCGGGCGCCGCTCGCGGCGGCCGTCGCATCGACGGACTCGCCTGCGCAACGGTGCGAGATGTGCGGCACCGACCTGGACGACCGGCACCGGCATCTGGTCGCGCTCGACGATCGTGCCCTGCGTTGCGTCTGCCGGGCCTGCGGGTTGTTGTTCGATCCGGCGGGTGCGGGCGGCGGCCGGATCCGTGCGGTGCCGGAGCGTTATCTGACGGATCCGGCGCACCCGATGGCCGGGGAGGACTGGGACCTCCTGGGTATCCCGGCGATGCCGGTGTTCGCGTTCCTCAACAGCGACCTGAATCGCGTGGTCGCCTGCTATCCGAGCCCGGCCGGAACCACGGAGTCCATGCTGGACCTCGACGGATGGACGCGGCTGCAGCAGATGTACCCGCTGTTGCGGATGCCGACGGCGGACGTCGAAGCGATCTACGTGGCCGATGGCGGTGGCCTTCTGGAAACGTTCCTGGTGCCGATCGACGCCTGCTTCACGATGGCCGGCATGGTCAGGTTGCACTGGCGAGGGCCGGACGGGGGAGACGCGGTACGCCGTGCCACGGCGACGTTCTTGGATGGTCTTCGCGCGCGGAGCCGGCCGGTGCGCCCTGCAGAGGCCTGAGAGACACGACGTCCATCACTCTTGAGGCGTAAGCGGCCCGAGATGCGCTCCGGTCCGGCGGACACAAGTGTCCGCTACCCCGGCGTCGGTGCGCTGACCAGGCCCTTTGCGATTCAGCGCGGTGCCGGCCGGCGAGGTGCAGGCCCACTTGTGGGGCGGACACGCTTGGGGCTGGTGCGGGCGGCATCGGGCGGGCAGGCTTGGTCACCATGCCGATACGCACCGCCATGTGCGGTGGTCCGGCGCTTCCGGGACGACGGCTTGGCCCTACTCAAGAGGTGGGAACGTGATCTGGCAACGAAAGGGCGCGCATCGTGCTCCGGCACTGCAGAGCTACGTCCGGCGCCTCCGGACATGGCGGCGTGAGCGGCGGTCCCGGGTAGCGCACACGCCGCCCCTGGTGATCCGCGAGCCCGAGGCGGGCTGGTGGGAGGCACAGGCAGAGCTCAATGAGCCGCCGGCCGCCCAGCCCGAGTTCCCGACGATGACGGTCGCCATCCTCAAGGAACGCGAGGCCGAGACCGACGCCGCGGTGGCACGCCTGGCCGAGCTTGCCGTCGCGGACGAGCTGCTGGTGGTCTTCGGGTCGACGACGAGTGCCGAGCCCGGACAGGCCGTGATCGCGGGACTCCGCGGTCACCTGCCGCGGCACCACGTGGTCGCCGTGCACGTCCGGCATCGCCGTGCGGACATGCGCCGGTACGCCGCAGCGCTCGAGCGGTTCCTCGATGACGGCAGCCTACCCGTGGTGTTCACCGCTTCCGCTGAGATGCACGACGTCGCCGCGGAGCTGTCCAGCTATGTCCGGGCCGACCGGGTCCTGCGAGTCTTCCGTACCACCACCGGCGCCGACCTGTATCAGCTGTGGCGCCGCCAGCCCGAGCCGAGCGTCAACTAGGCGGACTCCCGGGAGCGCGGTGTCCGGGCTGGGGGCCTGGCCTGCATTACCTGCTCATCCACTACGACATCCCGTTTCTCGACGAGCGCGCCTGGCGGTTGACCGTGGACGGCGCGGTGGGGAACTCGCTCACCCTCGACCTCGACGCGCTGCTGGCGATGCCCCATCGGACCGTACGAGTGACCATGGAGTGCGCCGGCAACAGGCGAGCGCGCCCGTACGCACCGGTAGTCCTGGCGGCGGGGGCAATGGTCCTGGACGGCCACGCCGGGCTCCCACCTCCTCACCGTGCGGGCGACCGGCACGAACGGCGAAATCCAGCCGATCGAGCAGGCCTGGAATCGTGGCGGTTTCGCCAACAACGCGGCCCAGCAGATCCCGGTCACGTGCCTGGCTGACGCGAGTCGCCGCCGGCATCGGGGTGCTGGTGGCCGGGCCGCGCTCGCGGTCTGTCGTCGATCTGCCATAGAGCGCTGCCTGCAGAGGTGTCTCCGGTTCCCATCGCTCGTCCAGGATGAGGTGGGACGGGAGGACCATTCGATGATCACGGTGACCTTTCGCTATCTGACCGGTTGCGTGCGACCGATATTCCGCAACGCCCGCCTGGCCGGCAGCTGGGACGGCTGGCTGGAAGCGCCGATGGACGAGGTCGTCGCGGATGACGGGTGTCCCTCGTTCCGCCGCGTGGTGGAGTTCGATGACGCACATGCGGGCCGCACCTTCCACTGGGGAGTGCGGCTGGACGGGCCGTCCGGGCCGAACGGCTGGGGCATCGCCACCGAGGTTGCGGCCGCGGACCGGCAGGACCGCCATCGGGAGGTCACGCTGCCCGGCCCGGGTGCCTCGGCGGAGGAGCGGTACCAGCTCACCTGGAGTCGCCGCCTCGGCGCGCAGAAGTTCTATCGTGCCAACGGCGCCGAGCCCGACCTGCGGTTCGCCGTCTGGGCGCCGAACGCCCTGGCGGTCGACGTGGTCTTCGCCGCGGGGAGCCGGCCGTACATCGCCGACGACGGATCGGGCATCGACCCGGCGATGCCGGTGGTCCCTCTGACGTGCGGACGGGATGGGATCTGGACCAGCGATCCGGTCGGCCCGTTCCGCCGGTTCGACCGCGCGCCTTACCTGTTCCGGATCACCAACGCGCAGGGACGGCAGGTGTACCGCACCGACATCCATTCCCGGTGGCAGGCCGGCCGTGGCGACGTCGACCCCGCGCGTGGCGCCTGGGACGGCCGCATCGACTCGCTGGACGGATCGGTCAGTTGCAGCGTGGTGATCGATCAAGACGTGGTACGGACCGACTTCCAGCCGGTCGCAGGTCCACCGGTGCGCATCGACGACGACCGCTTCTGGGAGCACGAGTTCACGCCGGGCCTCCCCGTGCCGGCGCACGTCGAGGACCTTGTCATCTACGAGTTGCACGTCGGTGCCCTGGGCTACCCGGGCCGGGGTACCGGAACGCTCGACGATGCCCTACGGCTGCTCGACCAGCTCACCGAGCTCGGCATCACCGCGATCGAGCTGATGCCGCTGGCCGAGTTCTCCGGGTCGTTCAGCTGGGGCTACGGCGATACACACCACTTCGCCATCGAGTCCAGTTCCGGCGGCCGCGACCAGTACAAATACTTCGTCCGAGAGTGCCACCGCAGAGGGATCGCCGTCATCCAGGACGTGGTCTACAACCACTTCGACCAGAACGCCGAGCGGGCGCAGTGGCAGTACGACTCCACCGCACCGGAGGACAACATCTATTACTGGTACCAGGGACGTACCGGGGATCATCCCCGTCCGGACGGCGGATACCTCGACAACGGCTCCTCCGGGTTCGCACCGCGCTATCGGGCCGAGCCGGTACGACAGCTTTTCGTCAGCAGCGCGGTGGAGCTGATCGAGGAGTTCCACGTCGACGGCCTGCGGGTCGACCTGACCCAGGCCATCCACCGGGACAACAGGCTGCACGCCGATGGATCGTCGGTCGGCGACGCCAATCTGCTCGGGCAGAAGATGCTGCGCGAGTGGAGTCGTACGCTCCGCATGATCCGCCCGTCGGTGCTGCTCATCGCCGAGGACCACAGCGGCTGGGACGCGGTCACACGACCGCCGGGTGTCGGCGGCCTGGGTTTCGACATCACCTGGTTCGCCGAGTTCTACCACCAGCTCATCGGCGACTCGACGATGGCGGGCGGCTCGGCCCGGCTGCTCCACGAGGCCGGGCTCGGTGGCGACGGCCCGTTGCGGATGGAGCAGTTCGCCGACGCGCTGTGGCGTACACGGTTCGACAAGGTCACCTACCACGAGTCGCACGACGAGGCCGGCAACGCCGAGGGAACCGCACGGACCAGCAAGGTCGCGGTGGGCGATGCCCCGCTGTGGGGCGCCACGCGCGAGTACGCCGAAGCACGGTCACGGGTCGTTGCCGGCCTGTCGATGTTGTCGGCGGGCACACCGATGTTCTTCATGGGCGAGGAGATCGTCGCCCAGAGGTGCTACCGGTTCGACAACGTGGACAGCAGCAAGGAGGACCTGTACGGCGAACGAGTCGGCGCGGGAGCGCGGATGTTCCGCTTCTACCAGGACCTGATCCGGTTGCGGCGGGGCAACGCCGCCGTCCGGTCGAGGGATCTCGACGTGGTGCACGCCAGCGGCCGTGATCGCGTCATCGCCTTCACCAGGAGCGCCGGGCAGAGTCAGGTGCTCGTGGTGGCGAGCTTGAGCAATCGGCCGTTCCTGGACGGCTACACCATCGCCACGGACCCGCACCTGCTGAGCGCCGGCTGGTGGCAGGAGACCTTCAACAGCGACTCCAACCTGTACGGGGGCGCCGACGTCGGCAACTACGGGTCGGCCGTGCGAGCGGACGGTGGTCGTGTGCATGTGCGCATACCGGCCAACGGATTGCTGCTCTTCCAGAAGCGTTAGACACGACCAGACAACCGTCGCGCGGAGGTCTTGCGTGGCCACCTCCGCGGCGGGTGCCACCCATACCGCCGCACGCCACGGATCCATGATCGCCCGCTGTGTGGTTCGCCAGGGCGAGCCCGGCCCGGGTGGTCAGCCGCCGCCGCCGACGTTGGCCGGGCTGAACTGGCCGGGTGCCGAGCGCTGCTCCGCCCGGATGACGTGCATGACGGCATTGATCAGCGCCAGGTGGGTGAATGCCTGGGGGAAGTTGCCCAGGTGCCGCCCGCTGTAGGTGTCGATCTCCTCGGCGTAGAGCTCCAGCGGGCTGGCGTAGGCGAGCAGCCGCTCGCACAGCTTGCGGGCCTGGTTCACCTCGCCTATCTCCACCAGGGCGGAGACCAGCCAGAACGAGCAGATGGTGAAGGTGCCCTCCTCCCCGCTGAGGCCGTCGTCGGTCTCCTCCACCCGGTAGCGGAGCACCAGGCCGTCCACGGTGAGCTCGTCGGCGATCGCCATGACCGTGGCGCGCATCCGGGGATCGTCGGACGGCAGGAAACGCATCAGCGGCAGCAGGAGCAGCGAGGCGTCGAGTGCGGTCGAGCCGTAGCGCTGAACGAAGACGCCGCGATCGTCCAAGCCCTTGGCGCAGACCTCCGCGTGGATCTGATTGGCGAGCGTCTGCCATTTCTCGGCGTACTCCGGTTCGTCGTACATGCGGGCCAGACGCGCGCCACGATCGAGCGCCACCCAGCACATGACCTTGCTCGACACGAAGTGCTGAGGTTCGCCGCGGACCTCCCAGATACCGCGGTCAGGATCCTCCCAATGCTCGGCGGCCTGCTCCACCTGGCGTTTGAGCACCGGCCACAGCGACTCCGGCAGTTGCTCACGGGAGCGTGCGTGCAGATAGACCGAATCCAGCACGGCGCCCCACACGTCGTGCTGCTTCTGCTTGTACGCCGCGTTGCCGACCCGGACGGGGAATGCTCCCTCGTAGCCGGACAGGAACGGCAGGGACTCCTCCTCGATCTCCCGCTCGCCGCCCACGCGGTACATGACCTGCAGCTCGTGGCCGTCGCGACAGGCGTCCTGAATGAAGTAGAAGAAGTCGTTCGCCTCCCGGTCGAAACCGAGCGTGTACAGGCCCCACAGGGCGAATGTGGAGTCACGCACCCAGGCGTAGCGGTAGTCCCAGTTGCGTTCACCGTGCGGCGTCTCGGGCAGCGCCATGGTCGCGGCCGCCAGCAGAGCGCCGGTCGGAGCGTACGTGAGGCCCTTGAGCGTGAGCGCGCTGCGCTGCAGATAACTGCGCCACGGGTGATCGGGGAAGTCGCCCAGCGTGATCCACTGTCGCCAGTACTCGGAGGTACGGCCCATCCGCTCCTGGGCTTCGTCGAGCGTGCGCGGCGGCGGCAGCGGTGACCACGACAGCGCAACGAAGTGCGTGTCACCCTCGACCATCCGAGTGCGCGCGTTCAGGCCCCGCCCCTCGATGCCGGGCCGCAGGTCGGTGGTCAGCCGCAACTTGATGTCGCTCTCCGGCGTCTCGGCGACGACCTCGCCGTAGCCGGGTCCCTCGTACCGCCAGGAAGGCTCGTGACGGCCGTACTCGAAGACCGGCTCGCACGTCATCGACACGTCGACCGAGCCGCTGACGCAACGGACGGTACGCAACAAGCAGTGCTCGGCGTCGTAGTCGGTGGGGGAGCGGCGATGGGTCCGGGACCGCTCCTCGACGTTGTGCCACGGCCCCATGCACAGCGCGTCCCGGACGATCAGCCACCCGGTCCGGGTCTGCCAGGTGGTCTCCAGCATCAGACTGCCCGGCAGGTAGCGCCGCGCCGCCGGAACCATCTCGTCGTACGGGCCCAGCCGGAACGCGCCGGCGCTGCGGTCGAGCATCGTGGTGAACACGCTCGCCGAGTCGGGCCGCGGCAGGCACATCCACTCGACCGCCCCGGTCGGCGCGATGAGACAGGTCACCTCGCAGTCGGAGAGGAACGCGTAGTCGGCGATGGGCGGGAAGGGGCTGCGCCCCCACTGCTGCAAGGGCAGCATCGCGGTCACATTCTCCGGCGGCACCTGGTCCGTGTCGGTGTCCATACTGTGATGGTCGTCCTCCGAGGGCTGTCGGCGCTAGAGACAACCGGCCGAGGATCCGGCCCCGACGCCGCATCGCACGAGGTCGACGCCCGACGGCGAGGAGCGGCGAGGCCCATGCAAGGCAGTCAGGACAGGGCGAAGAACCACAGGGCCGAGGTCAGCCACAAGCCGGTGATCGCCGTGAACACCAGACCGCCGGCCAGCGGGATCGCCCAGTCCCGGCTGCGCGGACTGCTGATCAGCAGCATCTTGGCGACGAACGCGCCGTAGAACAGGCACCCGAACAGCGAATGCGCGAGCACGCGCGGTTCGCCCGCGCGAAAACCCAGGACGTACAGGCAGTGGACTGCCACCGGCAGCGACAACAGGAACGCGACGCGGCCGGTCCATCGGTGCACCACAGCGGTCCACGGGCTGGACTGCACGCGCGGCAAGCGGCCGTACATCGCCAGGGCGGTGAGCAATTGCAGCACTGCCAGGGCCGCCGCGCCGCTCGCCAGCCAGACCTTCAGCGGGAAGTCGACCGCGATGTCGACCGGCTGGTGCACCCGCCCGTACACGCCGAGGCCGACGGCCACCCCGGTGCCCGCGACCACCGGCACCCATGAGCGGACGCGCACGGTCAGAAGCCCGCGCCGGAATCGACATCGATCGTGGACGCGGAGATCTCCGTACCGTCGACGACTGTGGTCCGAGCGGCGAGGTCCAGCGCCGGTGCCGGACCGGGTACGCCGCCATCCGTCAGTACGCCGACCTGCTTGCCGTCCGGCAGCACGATCCACGAGCCGACAACCTCTGCGTTGCGCACCTTCTTGGCAGTTCGATAGAGGCCGGACGGCTTCTTCGCGATGCCGATGTCGAAGGTGTGCGTCTCGCCCTCCACCGTGACCTTGCCCTTGGCGCCGCGGGCGGTGAACGTCGCGGCTATCTTGGCGCCGCCCTTACCGGTCAGTGACAGCTCGCCGTTCGCCGCGGTGCCCTTCAGCCAGGCCTCCACCCGCTCACCGTCGCAGATGTACGCGATCGCGACGCCGTCCCGCAGGGAGATCGCGAGCGTTCCGGCGCCGTCGTCGACGTGCCCGGCGAAAGTCGCCCGGGTGCGGTCGGCAACCGCGACGGTCGGCGGCTTGGAAGGCGGCGACTGCGGCGTCGTGGTGGGTGGTGGCCTGGTCTCCGCGGTGATCGTGGGGATGGCCGGTGGCCCGCTCGCGGTGCGCTGGTCGGCTGCCACGTTGACGTTGACGCCCGCCAGAACGGCGGCGACCACCACGCCGACCGTCAGCGTGATCAGCGGCCCGTGCCGCCACCTCGCCGGACCGGCCGGTGGTCGCAGGGCCGCCACGCCGCCGCCCGGCGTCCGGCCGTCCCGCGGAGTCCCGGTCGAGGGCGCGGCGGCCGTGGTGGCGGCGGAAGTCGCAGCCGTGCGGAACGCACGCAGCTTCACGGCCACGGCACGCGCCGACGGACGGGTGCGCGGATCGGCCGCGAGACACGTGCTCACCAGGTCACTCAGCGGTTCCGGCAGGTCACCGCCGAGCATCGTGCGCAGGACCACACCCAGCGAGTAGACGTCCGCCGCCGCCGTTGCCGGGCCACCGTGGCGCATTTCGGGCGCGATGTGGCCCGCGGTGCCGCCGGCCACCGCGTGACCGGCGTCGAGCAGCAGCGCCGCGACGCCGAAACCGGAGATCCGGATTCTGGCCGGGTCGGTGTCCCGGACGACCATGATGTCTTCCGGCTTGAGATCGAGGTGTACGACGCCCTGCACGTGCGCGACGGCCAGCGCGGCGGCGACCTGCGCGCCGATCCAGGTGGCCTCGGCGACCGGCAGGCTGCCGCCCCGGCGTGCGACGTATTCGCTCAGGTTCGGCGCATCCACGTAATCCGTCAGCAGCGCGAGCCGGTCACGCTCGACGACCAGATCACGAATGCCGACGACGGACGGATGCTCGAAGTCCCGCAGGGTCGCCTCCTCGCGGATGAACGACTCCCGTACCCGTTGATCCTCCGCGTACTCCGGCTTCAGCAGTTTCGCCGCGAGCGGCGGGCCGCCGAACCGGCTGGTGGCGCGCCGGACCACCGCGAGGGCGTCCCGGCCGATCTCCTCATGCAGGATGTACTCGCGTCCGAGCGCCTCCGGGCCGGCCATGGGTCAGGTGCCGCCGCCGGCGGTCATGATCTCTGCGCAGTTCTCGTCAATTGCGCACGCAGTTGATCCAATTCCGGCACCTTCACTCCCCTGTGAACCGATCATTGACACAACGGAATGCGGAATACAACGTTACTCTCATCGAAATCAAGCGCCAGGGCAACCATTGATGACGATATTGGCATGTCATTAGGGACGGAATGCGTCAGCCTTCCGCGTACGCCGCGTAGCCCCGGTCGGCCATGCCCCTGGCGATCTCTGCGTCCGCTCCGGTCGCGACGTACGCGTCGGCCCACGCGTCCGCGCTCAACCGCATGAACAGCTTCCCGTCGTCGGACCGCATCCAGGCCAGGGCCGCCTTCGGGTCCACTGCGTCCTTCGCGCCCGAGAGATGGCCGGCCAGCCCGAACAGTCCCATGTCCCAGCCGATTCCGGTGGCCGTGGGACCGAACTGCGCCCAGAACTCGGCGGCGTCGTGCGCCACGTGCTCCAATTCCAGCCGGGTCCGGCCGTCACCCTCCGGCGACAGGCGCACCTCGATCCAACTGACGTTGCCGCCGTACTCCCACGTCGCCGCGTAGCCCCGCGGCCTCTCGCAGCGGGAGATCGTGCCGCTGGCGTTGCCCTCGAGCCGGTAGTGGCCGCCTTCCCGCAGGTCGCCGCTCACCGGCAGGAACCAGCGCGGGATCCGCTCGGCGTTCGTGACCGCGTCCCAGAGGTCGTCGATGTCCGTGTCGTACACCTGGCTGATCGTCGAGACGCGGGCCTCGCCGGCCTCGAGGTCCCGGGTGCCGAGCGTCCGGCGTACGGCGCTGATCTGCTGCTTCACGTCAATCATCGGTTGCTCCTCGATCGTCTTCGGGGTTGGTGGTGCCGGTGTCCGCGGCAAGCCGGCGCTGTCTCTTGCCGCGGGCCACCTCGGTGGTCAGCGCGTCCAGGTGTGGCGTCCAGAAGCGCCGGAATCGTCCGAGCCAAGCATCCGCCTCGCGCAGGGCGGTGTCGTCCACCGCGTACAGCCGGCGGGTGCCGTCCGCGCGTACGGACGCGAAGCCGTTGTCCCGCAGTACCCTCAGGTGCTGACTGACCGCCGGCTGGGAGATACCGAACTCCGCGCGTATGACCGCGGTCACGGCTCCGGCGGTCTGCTCGCCCGCGGCCAGGAGTTCCAGGATCCGGCGCCGGATCGGATCGCCCAGTACATCGAACGCGTGCACGCCGCGACTGTATCAGCGTTCAGTTATATAATCCAGCTCTTAAGTTATGTCGAAATGGCCTCAACCTAGCGCTTCGTCCGGTTTTCTATGTGTCCACCCGGCGAAATCTGGCTCCCACCGCGGTGCGGACGAGGCCGCGAGCAGGCAGGATGCATCCGGCAGATCATCTGGGAAAGAGGAACAGCGGCATGGCGGAGATCCACCACCTCCAGCACGGATGGGTCACTCCCATCGTCAGTTATGTCCTCAGCGTGCTGGGATCGCTACTCGGGCTTATTTGTGCGGTCCGGCTACGCAGCGCCCCGAGCACCGGTGGGCGGGTGTGGTGGCTCGCGTTGGCGGCGGTCGCGATCGGTGGTACGGGCATCTGGACCATGCACTTCGTCGCCATGTTGGGCTTCAGCGTGGTCGGCTCGCCGATCCGCTACGACGTGCGGCTGACCGCGGTGAGCGCCGTCCTCGCCGTCGTCACGGTGGGCATCGGTCTGGCTGTAGCGCTGCTCGGGTCGGACGTGGCCCGGCGCGTCCGGATCGTCGTCGGCGGCGTCCTCGCCGGGCTGGGCGTGGCGGCGATGCACTACACCGGCATGGCCGCGATGCGGCTCAACGGTGAGATCGACTACGGAACCACACGGGTCGCCCTTTCGATGGCGATCGCGGTGGTCGCGGCGACGGTCGCTCTGTTCCTGGCCGTCACGGTGCACAAGACCACGGCGATCATCGCCTCGGCCCTGATCATGGGCATCGCGGTCAACGGCATGCACTTCACCGGCATGTCCGCGATGTCGGTCCGCCTGGAGCAGGCGACCGGAACGCTGGCCGGCGCGACCGCCACCACGCTGCTGATCCCGATCGGCGTCGCGGTGCTCTTCGGCGTGCTGGGTCTGGCGTACGCCCTGATGGCGGCGCCGACCGAGGAGGATCGGGCAGGCCTGGCCTACATTGTGGCGCGGCAAGCGGAGGCCGATTCGCCGGCACCGCCACCGCAACCGCCGGCTCCGGGCAGCCTGCGGGCGCAGCCGACCGAGACCGCATCCGCGCAGGAGCGTGTCGTGCCCCAGGCCGGTGCCGTGCCGCAGGCCGGCCCTCAGGCCGGCCCCCAGAAGGTCCCCAAGGTGCCGAGCCAGCGCTTGCCACGGCGGATGCCGTCGGCCGACACCAGCTGGACCTATCGGGACCGCGCCGACACGTAGTGGCGCCGCGATGCGCGCGTGACCGCATTCGAGAAGGCCGGCGGTGCGGGCCTCGGCCAACCATGGGATGGCCTAGCGGTCCAACGACCCGGGCCAACCGTGCACATCAACGGCGAGCGAGCATCGGACGGGCGACAAGATGTGCGCGTTCGGACAAGCGGTGATCTTGTCCGGGTGTCCCCTCATGGCCTTACGGCCAGTTGCCTCCACCCGTTGTGTGATGACTCTTGGTGACTACTGATCAACCATCGAGTAGGGCAGCCGTCTCCCGGGCTGACCGTTGGTCCCGGTATTCGGAACATGGGGTGCAGCATGCTCGCGGATCAGCCGCACACGTCGCCGGTCGCCGTGGGAATTCTCGGTACCGGGTCGTACCTTCCGGACCGTGAAGTGACGAATTTCGAGCTGGCGCGCCTGGTGCGGGACGCCGACCCGGAGTGGATCACGCGTAAGACGATGATCGAAGCGCGCCGCTTCGCCGCCTCCGACGAGGCCGCGTCGGACCTCGCCGGCAAGGCCGCGATCCCCGCGATGGAGCGGGCCGGCATCACCGCGGACCAGCTCGACTACCTGATCGTCTCCACGTCCACCGGTGACTCTCCGCAGCCGCCAACCGCCAACGTGGTCCAGAATTTGATCGGCGCGGACAAGGCCGCCTGCTTCGACGTCAACGTGGTCTGCGCCGGCTTCGTCTTCGCCCTCTCGCTGGCCCGCAGCCTGGTCGCACTCCAGCCGGCCGCGAAGGTCCTGGTGGTCGCCGCGGACGTGTACTCCCGGATCCTCGACTTCGGCGACCGCAGGACCGCGGTGCTGTTCGGCGACGGCGCGGGCGCGGCGGTGATCGGCGCAGTGCCGGAGGGCTACGGCATTCTGGGGACCGAGCTGGTCAGCCGTGGCGCCGCACACCAGCTCATCCGGGTCGAAGCGGGCGGCAGCCGGCTGCCGGCCTCGGCCGAGACGCTCGCCAGCGGCGCGCATTACTTCCGGATGGATGGGCGCGGAGTCCGCACCTTCGTGGCGAATCACGTGCCACCGGTGCTCGCCGAGATGCTCGAGCGGGCCGGCTTGCACGCGAAGGACGTCGATCATTTCGTACCGCACCAGGCCAACGGCGTGATGCTGCAGGAACTAGTCGACTTGGCCCAACTGGACGGCGCGACCACCCACCTGACTCTGGACCGCTACGGCAACGTGGGCAGCGCGTCGGTGCCGGTCGCGCTGGACGCGGCGGCCCGTTCGGGGCAGTTGCTCGATGGCGAGCTGGTGCTGATGGCCGGCTTCGGCGGCGGCATGGCGGTCGGCGCCGCGGTCCTTCGCTGGCACGACGGGCAGTCGCGGGGGTGACGGCCCATTGCGAGGCGTGACGGGCCATCGCGGGCGGTGACGGGCCATCGTGGGCCGTGACGGGCCATCGTGGGCCGTGACGGGCCATCGCGGGCCGTGACGGGCCGTCCGGGCATCAACGGGCCGTCAAGGGCGCATCATTGGGCCATCATGGGCGTGACGGCCCTCAACCGGTCCACCGGCCGCCATGCGGTCGCTATCTGGGCTTGATCAGCCAGTCCCAGGCCTTACGCATGCCGTCGGCCAGCGAGTGGTCGTCGGCCGCCTGAGCGGCCGCGTCCGCGGTCGGCCGGGGCAGTTGATCGGCCGGCACGGCGGCGATCACTCCGTTGGCGTATATGCCGTCGACCTGGCTGCCGCTCGCGAACCGGTGCCCGTCGGTGGTTTTCAGCAGCAGGCCGTGGAAGACGTCCGACTGCTCGTCGGCCAGGACGTGCTCGACGGTGCCGACGAAGCTGCCGGAACGGTCGTAGACGGGCGTGCCGTCCTTGAGCACGAGGTACGACTGTGGCACCCCGAGGTCCTGTGGCGCATCGCTCTGGTTGTCGGTCATGAGTCGTCGGTACCCCGGCGCCTGCCCGGATACACGACCGGTTCAGTCGACGGTGGGCAGCACCGCGACCTCGCGGTAGAAGCGATCGATCTGGCGTACCGTTGACTCGAAATCGTCCAACCCGAACGGCTTCGTCACGTACGCGTTGGCCCGGTGCTGGTAGCTCGAGGCGATGTCCGGTGCCGCCCCCGAGGTGGTCAGGATGACCACCGGAATAGCCTTCAACCGGTCGTCTGTCTTGATCGCGGCGAGCGTCTCCCGCCCGTCCATCCGGGGCATGTTCAGGTCGAGCAGGATCAAGTCGGGGCGCTGGGCGTCCTGGTACGCGCCGGTCCGGTGTAGATAGTCGAGCGCCTCCCGGCCGTCGGCGACCCGGCTGACCACGGTATGTGTCCCCGAACTCCCCAGGGCCTCCTCGATCATGAGCGCGTCGGCGTCGTCATCGTCCACGATGAGGATCTGGAGACTACGCACGGGTTCCCCTTTGTTTGCAGTGCGGCAAGCATAGGGGCCGCGGCGGCCGCCATACCACCGCCTGGGCGACAGGAATTGCGGGTTCAGAGGCGCGCTTAGCAAGTGCGCTACCGCTACAGGCCAAACCGTGTCGCGCCGCTGACCAGGAACTGGCGCCGCCCGGCCGGATGACGGTGTCGTCGAACATCGCGTCAAGGTGCGAGCGGCCTCTGTCGTCGCGTCAGCGGCCGCCCGGGCGCGTTCGGCGACGCTTTCCCGCCTATGGTCGCAGGATGGAGATCCGGGAGGCGACCGCGGCCGACTGGCCTGAGATCTACCCGTTCTGGCGGGAGATAGTGGCAGCGGGAGAGACGTACGCGTACCCGGAGGGCCTCACTCGCGAAGAGGCCGAGTCGTTGTGGATGGAGCAGCCGCCCGGGCACACGGTGGTGGCGGTCGAGGGCGATCGGGTGCTCGGCTCCGCGAAGATGGGTCCCAACCGGCCGGGACGTGGCGCGCACATCGCCACCGGCAGTTTCATGGTCGATCCGGCGGAGTCGGGACGGGGGATCGGCCGGGCACTCGGCGTGTACCTGATCGAGTGGGCCCGGGAGAACGGGTATCACGCGATCCAGTTCAACGCGGTGGTGGAGACCAACGTGTCCGCTGTGCACCTTTGGCAGGCCCTGGGATTCCAGATCCTGGCAACGGTTCCGGAGGCGTACAGGCATCGTACGAACGGACTGGTCGGACTCCATATCATGTACATACACGTAGAAGATCCCGTAAGAAGCGCAAAGTCCGATTAGCCTTGATCATGCTGGTCGCTCGCGGGCCGTCCGAACTCTGATCCCGGAGGCTCGGCATGAAGGATCCCCAGCTCCTGCCGTCGGTGAACGACGAGTCGTCGCGACGATGTACTTCACCTACTGCAGCGAGAACCGGGAAGCCGCAAAGCAAGGGCACCGGCTTCCTGCGTCCGGCCACGTATGCCGCCTGAGCCCGCTCTGAGCTGACGAGTGTGGCACTGCGAGGAACAGCGCGCGGCGGGCGGGGGCGGCCCGCCGCGCGCAGCCTTAACGGCCGACCGCTGGCATGATCAGGGCCGCCGGGTCGGCGCACACCAGCCCTAGGGCTCGAGCCACCATCGCTGGGTCGTACGTCGAGGCGTGGAACGTCGCCTCGAGATGTAGTA
>Ga0081539_10004439_pt1 | contig 15486 bp, 11 predicted proteins | sample TabmetS4T2R2_FD_71023 | JGI IMG/M metagenome (GOLD analysis project Ga0081539, IMG submission 71023) | Tabebuia heterophylla rhizosphere microbial communities from the University of Puerto Rico - S4T2R2 | ecosystem: Host-associated > Plants > Roots > Rhizosphere ...
TCTTGGGGACACGGACGGGCCGCAGCCGGTCGACCGGCTCGACCCCGCGTCGCGGGGGTGGTGGCACGTCGGTCGCCTCCGTCGGTCGGGCCGTCCCGGACCTCCGGAGGCCGCGGTGCAACTACTCGGTTACTTCCATTATATGAGTAGAATTTTCTAACGATATTAGCGGATGCGTTCGAACACCGCGGCCAGCCCCTGGCCGCCACCGATGCACATGGTCTCCAGGGCGTACCGACCGCCACGCCGCTCCAGCTCCCGCAGCATCGTCGCCAGGATCCGCGCCCCGGTCGCGCCCACCGGGTGACCCAGCGAGATCCCGGAGCCGTTGACGTTGAGCCGGTCGAGGTCCGCCTCGCCGAACCGCCACTCGCGCACGCACGCGAGGACCTGCGCCGCGAACGCCTCGTTCAGCTCCACCAGGTCCAGGTCGGCCAGCCGCAGCCTGGCCCGCTCGAGCGCCCTCGCGGTCGCCGGCACCGGCCCGATGCCCATCCTCTCCGGCGGCACGCCCGCCACCGCCCAGGACACGAGCCTGGCCAGCGGCCGCAGGCCCAGCTCCGCCGCCCGCTCCGGCGAGGTGACCACGCACACGGCTGCGCCGTCGTTCTGGCCACTGGCGTTCCCCGCCGTCACCGTGGCGTCCGGATCCTGGCGCCGCAGGACCGGGCGCAGCGCCGCCAGCCGCTCCAGGGTCGTGTCCGGCCGGGGATGCTCGTCGGTGTCCACCACCACTGTCCCCGCGCGCGAGGGCACCGACACGGGGACGATCTCGTCCTTGAACAGGCCCGCCCGCGCCGCGGCGACGGCGCCGCGGTGCGAGCGGACCGCGAGCTCGTCCTGCTCCTGGCGGGAGATCCGGTACTCGCGCCGGAGGTTCTCGGCCGTCTCCAGCATCCCGCCGGGAACCGGGTGGTTCCGCCCACCCGCGGTCACCCGCCCGCGCGCCAGCCGGTCGTGCAGCATGGTGCCCGATCCCCGGACTCCCCACCGGGCGTCGGTGGTGTAGAACTCGGCCTGGCTCATGCTCTCGACGCCACCGGCCAGCACGAGGTCCGAGGCGCCGGTCTGTACCTGCATGGCCGCCTGCAGCACGGCTTGGAGCCCCGAGCCGCAGCGCCGGTCGAGCTGGAGGCCGGGCACCGTCACCGGGAGGCCGGCGTCGAGCGCTGCCACGCGGCCGACCGCCGGCGCCTCACCGTTCGGGTAGCACTGCCCGAGCAGGACGTCGTCGACGGCCTCGGGTGGCACGCCGGTGCGCTCCAGGACCGCGCGAACGACGGTGGCCGCCAGGTCGGCGGCGGGCACGTCGCGGTAGACGCCGCCGTAGCCGCCGACGGCGGTCCGCACCGGCTCGCAGACGACGGCCTCGCGCGGCCTCCCGCTCGTGACGCTGGTGCTGCTCATGACGCTCCTGACATCGCTTCGAGGGCGGCCCTCACATGTACCGGCCGCCGGTCACCTCGATGACCGCGCCGGTGAGGTAGCTGGACAGGTCACTGCCGAGGAACAGGACGACGTTCGCCACCTCGACCGGCTCGCCGGCACGGCCCAGGGGGATCTCGGCGAGCTTCGCGTCCCAGGCGTGCCGCGGCATCGCCTCGGTCATCGCCGTGCGGATCAGCCCCGGCTGCACGGCGTTGACCCGGATCCCGGCCCCGGCCAGCTCCTTCGCCGACGCCTTCGTCAGCCCGACCAGACCCGCCTTGGCCGCGCTGTAGTTCGTCTGGCCGAAGTTGCCGACCTTGCCGGCGATCGAGGAGATGTTCACGATCGCGCCGCCGTCCCGCATCGCCGCGGCCGCGCACCGGATGCCGTTCCAGGCGCCGGTGACGTGGACGTCGAGCACCGCCCGGAAGTCGTCCACCGGCATCTTGCGCATCGTGGCGTCCCGGGTGATCCCGGCGTTGTTCACCATGACGTCGAGCCGCCCGAAGCGGTCGACGCAGTGGGCGACCAGGGCGGCGACGGCGGCGTCGTCGGTCACGTCGCAGGCGACGGCGGCTGCCCGGACGCCGCCCCGGGCCAGCCGCTCCGCCGCCTCGGCCGCGCCGTCCCCGTCGAGGTCGCCGAGGACCACCGCGGCACCGTGGGCACCGAGGACCCGGGCGATCTCGAGGCCGATCCCCCGGGCACCGCCCGTGACGACCGCCGCCCGCCCCTCCAGCAGCCCCATCCGGCACCTCACGACAGCCAGGCCCGCGCGGTACTGACACCTGGGGGGCACTTAGCTGAATGATATAGCTATATTGCGCGCTCGGCCAGCATCGTCACCGGGCAACAGCGCGGCACCGGCAGGCGCCGGGAGGGGTCGGCCGAGGGCTCAGGCAAGCCGCAGGCGGACGTCCGGCGTGCCGAGCGACGCCGCCTCGGCGGTGGCCCGCACCGCCTCGTCGGGCAGCAGGGCGCGCGCGGCGGACTCCGTCCACTCCCGCGGCATCGGCGGTGCCGGCGTCGCCGGCCGGCCGACGCACCGCTGGTACCGGCACGCGTAGCCGGCCTTCCAGTCGAGGTTGTCGAGGACCGACCAGTACTCGTAGCCGCGCACGTCGAGGCCGTCCGCCACCGCGAGCGCGAGCCACGACATGCGGCGTTCCTGCAGGGTGCAGGACCGCGCGCCGTCCGCGTCGTCGGCGTCGTCGGCCAGGTGCAGGTCGCCCATGCCGTTGTCCACGACGTGGAGTGCGGGCAGCGCGCCGGCGTACCGGGCACCGACGGCGTCCAGCGCGTCGAGCAGCCCCTCGGGGATGATGGGCCAGCCGAAGGAGTTGCTCTCGACCTCGTCGAAGGGCGCGAGCACGAACCCCAGCCTGGCGAGCAGGCGGTTGACGTCGTTCAGCGCCTGGAAGCTGCCGTCGGCGGGCAGCAGCAGCGGCAGGTTCTCCGGGACGGTGACCCGGACGGGCTCGTGCCAGGAGAGCGCGAGGACGTCGAGCGGGCTGGAGATGATCTCCAGATCGCCGTCCCGGACGCAGCCGGTGCGCTCCACCAGCGACGGGCCGCCGTCCCGCGAGAGGTGCCGCCCGAGCAGCAGCGGGTCGAGGAAGAGGCCGTTCCCCCAGGTCTCGTACTCCTCGACGGCGACCCGATCCCACGGGTCCGGCGTCGCGGGGTAGCCGCCGTGGAGGACGGTGGTGGTGCCGATCTCGCCCGCGACGCCTGCCGACCGGAGGCCCTGCAGGGCGAGCCCGTGCCCCAGGAGCACGTGATGGACGCTCGCCAGGCCGGCCAGCCCCCGGCCGCGGCCCGGCGGGAACATCCCGGCGACGTGGTCGGCCAGGGACGGTGCGGCGAGGTCGCTGGAGGTGATCCACCGGACGACGCGGTCGCCGAACCGCTCCCCCACCGCGACCGCGTGCTCGGCGAAGCGCGTCGCGGTGTCCCGGCTCATCCAGCCGCCCGCCGCGGCCACCCAGGGCGGCAGGTCCAGGTGCAGCAGCGTCACCGCCGGCCGGAGGCCACGGCTCAGCGCGTCGTCGAGGGCGCGGTCGCAGCGGCCGATCGCCGAGCTGTCCCACCGGCCGGGGCCGTCCGGCTGGAAGTGGGGCCACCCGAGGACGGCGCGCGCCGTCCGGGGGGCGCACCCGGTGACCTGCCGGACGCCGGCCGCCCACCGGTCGGCGTGCACGGCCGTCGGCCAGCCGGCAGCAGGCGGGCAACCAGCCGCCGCCGGCGGCTCGGCGCCGACGGAGACCGCCGTCGCCGTCCCCCACTCCACAGCTGACAGAGCGTCGCTCCTCGTCGAGCCGCCCATACGCACCGCCCGGAGGTCACACCGGCCGAGGCCGGGCCGGCGGGTGCCGGCGCCCTCACCGGTTTCCAGTGGCTGGAGTCGAAAGTTCTGGCAGCCGGACCGTAACACTCGCATCCGAATGGGACAATGAGTCAGATGAATTCTCTAGGATGTCGGATCCTCGGGCGCGAACTCCGGGACGGTGATCCGCTCGGTGAGCGGCCGCAGCCGCACCCGCACCCGCTGGCCGATACGGACGTCCTCGGGAGCGACGCCGACCACGTGCGACAGCAGCGACACGCCCTCGTCGAGCTCGACGATCGCCAGCGCGAACGGGACGTCGAATCCCGGGCCGGGGGCGCGGTGCACGACGGTTACGGAGTAGACGGTCCCGGTCCCGGCGACGCCGCGGTACCGCCAGCCGGCCGCGAGGCACCGCGGGCAGCGGGCCTCGGGAGTGAAGAACCAGCTACCGCAGCCGTCGCAGAACGGCATCCGGAGCTCGCCGCGCCGGGTCGCGTCCCAGAAGGGCGCGGTGAGCGCGCTGGGGGTGGGGACGGGGCGGCCGCTCACGAGAGACGTCCCAGCACGGCCAGCTCGTAGTGCTGGGCTCCGGCACCGGCGTTGGCGACGACCGCGGTCCGCGCGTCCGGCACCTGGTGCACAGCGGTGCCCCGGAGCTGGCGCACCGCCTCGATCACCCGCAAGCTCATCTGCTGGGTCCCGTTCCACGCGTGGGCCAGGCAGCCGCCGTCCGGATTGACCGGATGCTTGCCGTCCACGCCGATCGCCCCGGTCTCGACCAGAGGCCCGCCCTCCCCCTCCGCGCACAGCCCGAGCGCCTCGAGCTGGCGGATCACCTCGAAGGAGTTGGGGTCGTAGAGGGCGAAGACGTCGACGTCCTGCGGCCCCCGACCCGCGGCGCCGAACGCCCGGGCCCCGGCGCGTCGCCCGATCTGCCCTACCTCGTCGTAGCGCGGCGGGTCGGCGTAGGCGGCCTGGTGGTACTCCATCGCGCCGCCGAGGAGCGCGACGGGCGTCGCCGGCAGGTCGGCGGCGCGTTCCGCCGTGGTGACCACGAACGCGGCGCCGCCCTCGCCGACGATGCAGCAGTCGAGCAGGTGGAACGGCGTCGCGACCAGCCGCGAAGCGAGCACGTCCGCGACGGAGTACGGGCCCCGGCCGGCCATCATCGCCTCCGGGTTGGTCGAGCCGGCGTTGCGGATGGTGGCCGCCACCAGCGCGAGCTGCTCCGGGGTCGTCCCGAACCGGTGCATGTGCCGGGCGGCGACCAGGGCGAACTGGGCGACTACGTACGAGCCCCACACGTCGGCGAATTCCAGCGGAGCCCCGGCGCCGACGGGAGCGTTGCCGGTGCCGCGAGACACCAGCTTGCAGCCCCCGACCACGACGGTGTGCGCCAGGCCGGCGCCGACGGCCGCGGACGCCTTGAGCAGCCCCCGGACGCCCGAGTTGTCCAGCTGTGCGTCGCTCGTCCACGCCAGGTCGCCCAGCAGCCGCGCCCAGGAGCTCCCCTCGCCTGCGGCGCCGCCCGGGCCGGACCAGTCGAGCTGGGCGCCGTCGACCTCCCGCGGGTCGAGGCCGGCGTCGCGGATGGCGCCGAGGGCCGCCTCCAGGGCCAGGTCGTGCGGGGTGCGGTGCGGCAGGGACAGGGCCTGGTCGGTGGCGTGGACCCCGACGACGACCGCTCGCCGCGCGTCGTCCCGGCTCACCTCAGCGGCCCGCGCCGAGCGTGGCGCCGCCCGGGTAGCCGCCGCCGCCGAAGCGCTCGTCCAGTGCCGCGTAGTCCTTGGCGTGGCCGGCGGTCCGGGGCAGCGCGTCGACGAACTCCACGGTCTTGGGCTTCTTGTAGGAGGCGATCCGGCTCCGGCAGTGCGCCACGAGCTCCGCTGCGGTGACCGAGCTGCCCTCCCGGCGGACGACCACTGCCTTGACGTCCTGGGACCAGCGCCGGTTGGGGACGCCGATGACGGCGGCTTCCCGAACGCCCGGATGGCTCTCGAGGCAGTTCTCGACCTCGGCCGGGAAGATGTTCTCCGCCGCCGACTTCAGCATCCGGGTCGTGGTCCCGAGGAACGTGACGGTCCCGTCCGGCTCCCGGCGCCCGAGGTCGGTGGTGTGCCACCAGCCGGCCCGGAACCGCTGCGCGTTGACCTCCGGACGGTTCCAGTAGCCGCGGTGGACGACGTCCCCCCGCACGCAGATCTCGCCCGCCTCGCCGTCCGGCACCTCCCGCCCCTCGCCGTCGAGCAGCCGCACCGAGACCAGGGGGCCGGGCCGGCCGCCGTTGCCGATCCCGGAGCCGCCGAAGGCACCGGTGAGCGCGAAGCCGGTCACCTCGGTCTGGCCGTAGCCGCGCCCCTCGCCGCCGCCGTTGCGCGTGAACCGGCTGGTATCGGTCTCGATCGTGCCCTGCCAGAGCTGCGCGGCGACGATCGCGCGCAGGCTCGAGAGGTCGGCGCCGGCGGTGCGGTTGAGCTCGACGAGCTCGGCGATCGTCGGGGGCATCAGGTAGGCGTGGGTGCACCGCTCGGCGGCGAGCAGCTCGAGCAGCTCGGCCGCCACGACGCGCCGCACCATGACGTTCGTGCCGCCGAACAGGAAGGTCGGTATGCCCCAGAACTGGTAGTTGCCGATATGGAACATCGGGCCGGCGTTGAGGAAGCAGGTGCCGTCGTCGATGTCGCCCAGCCACGCCGTGCTGAGCCCCATGGCCGTCAGGTTGCGGTGCGACAGCATCGAGCCGCTCGGCCGGCCGCTCACGGCCGCGGTGTAGATCACCAGCAACGGGGAGTCCGCGTCGACTTCCAGCTCCGGGTCCTGCGCGTCGCCCGCCGCGAGGAATGCCTCGTAGCCGTCGTCGCCGGGGTCGTCGTGCCGCAGCCACAGCGCGCCACCGCCGGCGGCACCGCCCTCGTCACCGAGCTCCGCGAGCGCCTTCTCGACAGCCTCGCCGATCTCCTGCTGCTGCCAGACCACGACCCGCGGCGCCAGGTCGCGCACCGCGAAGGCCATCTCCGGCGGTGCCCAGCGCCAGTAGGCGGGGCAGACCATGGCGCCGATCTTGGCGCAGGCGCCGATCAGCTCGTAGAGCCGGAAGGAGTTCTGCCCCAGCCAGAGCACCCGCTCCCCCCGGGTGACGCCCGCGGACAGCAGGGCCTGCGCCAGCCGGTTGGTCCGGTCGTCGAGGTCCCCCCAGGACAGGCGCACGTCGCCGTCCACCAGGGCCGTCGCCGCAGGCCGGGAGCGCCGGTGCTCGCGCAGGACGTCGCCGAGCGTGATGTGTCCGGCTGAAGTCACCTGAACCGTCCCCTTCGCGGCCTGCGGCCGAGTCGCGAGCCGTCGTCGATACAGATGTATTGTATAACTATTTAAGCTCTTCTGCGACCACCGCCGACGGCCAGGCCGGCCGCGGGCCGGCCCCCCGGCCCCCAACCCGCCCCCGCCGGCCCCTCGTCAGCATCGGCAACCTAGCTGTATTATTTAGCTGATTATTACATCACGAGGAGGTGGCGAGGGTGGCCGAGCTGGCGTTCAGGCTCTTCGACTGCGACACGCACTGCTACGAGACGCGGGACGCCTTCACCCGCTTCATGCCGGCCGCCAAGATCGAGACGGCGGTGGCACCCATCCACCTGGCGAACGGCCGCGAGGTGCTGCTCGCCAACGACCGCGTCGTCACCGCGCTCGAGCAGGACCTCGACAAGGCCTACGTGCCCGGGTCGCTGGCCGAGATGCTCCGGCAGCGTGCGTCCGGGAACCCGGCGGACGCGGAGCGGTTCTACGAGGACATCCGCCCCGAGTACGTCGACCGCGACCGTCGCCTGGCGCAGATGGATCGGCAGCAGGTCGAGCGGGCCATCCTCTTCCCGGGCGGCTGGGGGCTGCTGGCGGAGGCGTACCTGGACGGGGTCGAGCCGCTGTACGACAACCTCCGCGCCTTCAACCGCTGGTTCGACGAGGACTGGGGCTTCGACTACCAGGGCCGGATCTACGCGCCGGCCATGCTGTCGCTCCGGGACCTCGACCGGGCCTGCGCCGAGCTGGACGCCGTGATCGCCGCCGGCGCGCGGTTCGTCATGCTCCCGGCGGGGCCGGCGTACGGCCGGTCGCCCGGCGACCCCTACTTCGACCCGTTCTGGTCGAGGGTCGACGAGGCGAAGCTCACGCTCGTGTACCACATCAGCGAGTTCCACTACCAGACGAACGTGGCCGGCCAGTGGGGGTGGAAGCTCGTGCCGCCCTTCCAGTTCTCCGCCTGGCAGTGGCAGAACACCTACGGCGAGCGGCCGATCACCGACACGCTGTCCGCGCTCATCTTCGACAACCTCTTCGGCCGCTTCCCGAACATCCACGTGGTGGTGGCGGAGTTCGGCGCCGAGTGGGTGCCGCACTTCCTGCGCCACATGGACAAGAGCCGCGGCATGGGCCGCAACGGCCCGTGGCTCGGCGGCCAGCTCGACCGGCGGCCGAGCCACGTCTTCCACGAGCACGTCCGCGTCGTCCCGTACCCGGAGGACGACACCGTCGCCCTCGCCGAGCGGCTCGGCACGGTCGACTGCCTCGTGATGGGGTCCGACTGGCCGCACGCGGAGGGCCTGGCCGAGCCTGCGGAGTTCGCGGACCGCGCGGCCGGGCTGGGCGAGCCGGGTCTGCGCAAGTTCCTGCGCGACAACGCGATGGCGCTCGTCACCGCCTGACACGGCCACGAGCGAGCACACGAGCGAGCAGCCCGAGGGAGCCCGATGCGCCGCACCCTGTTCGAGCCGGAGCACGAGCAGTTCCGGCTCACGGCCCGGACCTTCTTCGAGAAGGAGTGCGTCCCGCACACCGCGGCCTGGGAGCGGGCGGGGGTGGTGGACCGCGCGGCCTGGCTCCGCGCCGGCGAGCAAGGGCTGCTCGGTTGGGAGGTGCCCGAGGAGTACGGCGGCCTGGGCATCCGGGACTTCCGGTACAACGTCGTCGTCACCGAGGAGCTCACCGGCACCGGGACGGTCGGGATCGGCCTCGCCCTGCAGAACGACATCATGCCGCCCTACCTGATCGGGCTCACCACGGCGGAGCAGAAGGCGCGCTGGCTCCCGGGGATCGTGTCGGGTGAGATCGTGTCGGCGATCGCGATGTCCGAGCCCGGCGCCGGGTCCGACCTCCGAGGCATCCGGACCACGGCGCGGCGCGACGGTGACCACTTCGTCCTCGACGGCACGAAGACCTTCATCAGCAACGGCGTCCTCGCGGACCTGGTGCTGGTCGTCGCCCGGACCGACCCCGAGGCGGGCCACCGGGGCATCAGCATCCTGGCCGTCGAGCGCGGGATGCCCGGCTTCACCCGCGGCCGGACGCTGGACAAGATCGGCCAGAAGGCCGCGGACACGGCGGAGCTGGCGTTCGACGGCGTCCGCGTACCGGTGGGGAACCTGGTCGGCGAGCGGAACCGCGGCTTCTACCACCTGATGTCCAACCTGCCGAAGGAACGGCTCGGCATCGCCGTCAACGCGCTCGGCCAGGCCCGGCGCGCCCTGCGCCTGACGCGCGACTACGCGGCCGGTCGACGGGCGTTCGGCAGCGCCATCGGCACGTTCCAGGTGAACCGCCACGCGCTGGCCGGGATGGCGACCAAGCTCGACGTCCTGCAGGTGTATCTCGACCGCTGCACGGAGGCGGCGAACGTCGGCGAGCTGACGCCGGAGGAGGCGGCGGGCGCCAAGTGGTGGGCGACCGAGACCCAGTGGGAGGTCGTCGACCGCTGCCTGCAGATGTTCGGCGGCTACGGGTACGTGAACGAGTACGAGATCGCCCGCCTCTGGCGGGACGCCCGGGTGCAGCGGATCTACGGCGGCACCAACGAGATCATGCTCGACATCGTCGGGCGCTCGATGGGCTTCTGACCACCCGGCCGGCCTCGCGCCACCCGGAACCTCACAGGCTCAGGCGCGGAACAGCCGCCGCAGCCACTGGAAGCGCCGCGGATGGGTCTCCACGACCGGGACGGCGCGCTGGGGCGGGAACGGCGGCTCGGGGTCTGGGTGCTCTCGGGCACCCGCCGGGAGCGCCGAGGTGGACCTGGCCGAGAGCGACGAGGCGGCGAGGCGGTAGTCCGGGTAACAGCGGTGAACCGCCCGTAACCCCCGGCGGTGACCCCCCGGACGGTGATCATGCACGATAGGAACGCCCGTTCAGCGCGAGACGAGCCTCCGCGCCCAGGTCGGCGTTCCTATCGTGCATGATCACCGCGTTCTCCGCGTCAGGTGCCGACGTACCGGTCGAACACAGAGCCGTCGAGCAGCGTCTGCGGGTCGCCGTCGTAGGCGACGCGCCCGCGCCGCAGGACGTAGGCGTGCGTGGCGATCTCCAGCGCGCGCGCGACGAACTGGTCGACGACCAGCAGCGAGACACCGGTCGCCGCCAGCTCCCGGAGGAAGTCGAAGACGTCGTCGACGACGCGGGGCCCCAGGCCGAGCGAGGCCTCGTCGACGAGGACGAGCCGGGTGCGCCGCACGTATGCCCCGGCCATGGCCAGCATCTGCTGCTGGCCGCCGCTGAGCGTTCCCGCGACCTGGTCCAGGCGTCCGCCGAGCACCGGGAACGCCGCGACGACGCGCTCAGTCGCCTCGGCGACCTGACCTCGCCCCGCCTGGAGCACCAGGTTCTCGCGCACCGTCAGGCTGCGGAACACGCCGCGGCCCTCCGGCACGTGGCAGAGCCCGCGGCGGGCCCGCTGGTACGGGCGGGTGCGGGTGATGTCGCCGCCGTCCAGCACGACAGTGCCGGCGCTCGGCCGGACGAGCCCAGACACGGTACGCAGCAGCGTGGTCTTGCCCGCCCCGTTGGCGCCGAGGACGGCCACCACGCCGCCGCGCGGAACCGTCAGCGACACGTCGCGGAGCACCGTCGTCCCGCCGTACCCGCTGCTGATCCCCCGCAGCTCCAGGGCGGGCGCCTGCGCCTGTGCCTGTGTGGTCGTCACGAGATCCGCTCCGAGACGTCGTCGCGGGGGTCGGCGGCGGCCGAGCCGAGGTACGCGGCCCGGACGGCGGGGCTGGCCCGCACCTCGTCCGGCCCGCCCTCGAAGAGCAGCGTCCCGTGGTCCAGGACGTAGAGGTGGCTGCACACCGTGAGCACGAGGGACATGTCGTGCTCCACGAGGAGCACCCCCACCCCGCGCTCGCGCACCACGTGCTGGAGCAGCCGGCCGAAGGCCGCGGTCTCGCCCCGGTCCAGACCGGACGACGGCTCGTCGAGCAGGAGCACGTCGAACCGGCCGGCGAGGCAGCGGGCGAGCTCCACCAGTCGGCGCTGCCCGGTCGACAGCTCGTGGACCGGGAGGTCCGCCAGGTGCGGGATCCCGCACAGCTCCAGCGCTTCGCGGGCCGCCCGCCGGACCTCCCGGGTGGCCGAGGGCAGGGCGGCGAGCTGCGCCAGCGGCCTGGCACCCGCCAGCCCGCACTCCCGGCCGAGGGCGACGTTCTCCACGACGGACAGCGACTCGCAGAGCTCCATGATCTGGAAGGTGCGGCCGATCCCCCGGCGGGCTCGCGCGGCCGGCCCAAGCCGGGACAGGTCCCGACCGCTCAGGCGCACCTCGCCCCGGGACGGTCGCACGAGCCCGGTACAGGCGTTGAACGTGGTCGTCTTGCCCGCTCCGTTGGGTCCGATCAGGCCGGTGATCCGCCCCGCCGGAGCGGCCAGCGTGAGGTGCTCGACGGCGGTCACGCCACCGAAGCGCACCCCCAGGTCGACCGTCCGCAGGCCGCCGGCGTCCCGGCCGGCGGCGCGGCGGGCGAGCGGCACGCCCGGCGCGGCCGGCTCGGGCGAGCCGGGCGACTCGGGCGAGCCGGCCACGGCCGGGCCGTCCGGGTGGACCCGAGGGACTGCGCGCGCCGGGCCGGCCCTGCCGCCGAGCCGGTCGACGGCGTCCCGCCAGCGTCGGGGCGGCCGCGGAGTGCCCCCGGTGGTCGCCACCAGGATCGCCGCCACGCCGAAGAGCACGTTCAGCACGTACCCGGTGGTGGCGCCCGTCAGGTACGCGGGGATGACCGCCGTCATGCCCATGAAGAGCGCGTACCACGGCTCGGCGAAGGGAGCCGCGGCCAGCGCCGCCAGGAGCACGATCGAGGAGAAGGAGCCGTAGCGCGGGTCCGTCGTCGACGCCACGTGCACGGCAGACCCGTAGAGGATGCCGGACAGCGCCGCGAGGAACGCCGACAGGCAGAACACGATGACTTTGGTGACCTGCGTGCTCAGACCCGCCGTGGTGACGGCCACCGGGGAGTCCGCCAGCCCGCGCAGCAGCCGGCCGAGGCGGCCCTGCCGGATCGCCACCACGAGCACCGCGGCACCGGCGACGAACCCGAGCGTGAGGTAGTAGTAGGCGACGTCCCCGGTGGCGAAGGACGGCCGGGGCATCGCACGGCCCTCCGCGAGTGGGGTGAACATGAAGTCCAGCCCGTAGAACATCCGCTCCACCATGACGCCGAAGCCGAGCGTCGCCAGGGCGAGGAACAGGCCGGAGAGCCGGATCGCGGGAACGGCGACCAGCGCCCCGACCGGTACCGCCACCAGGGCACCGCAGAGCGCGGCGAGCAGCCACGGCAGGTGCAGCCCGACGGCGAACTGGGAGAAGGCGACGGCGCCGATCGCCGCGAAGGCCGCGTGGCACAGCGACACCTGTCCGGACATCCGGACCAGCAGGCCCAGCGACAGGAAGAGGAGCGCCTGGGTCAGACCGGACAGGTAGAACGGCAGGTTCGTCCCGGCGAACTGCGGGAGTAGCAGGAAGGGGACCGCGACGGCGGCGGCCACCGCGAGTCGCACGCGGCCGGGGGCCTGCCATTCCGGCGGCGGGCGGTGCACGTCGCGGGCGGTCACGACCAGCCTGCGCCGCGGCTGGAGCAGCAGGACGGCGAAGAGGGCGATGAACGGCAGGCTCGACGGCAGGCCGGCCAGCCAGGTCACGTCCAGGACGTAGTTCTTGGTGAGGTCCGAGGCGACGCCGACCAGTAGCCCGCCGGCGAAGGTCGCCGGGATGCTCGAGAACGCGCCGATCGCGGCGGCCCCGAACGCCTGGACGACGAGGAAGGTGAGGGCGATCGGCTCCAGCCCGACCAGCGGCAGCACGAGCACCCCGGACAGCGCGGCCAGGCACGAGCCGACCACCCAGGCGCCCCGGCGCACCCGCACCGGGTCGGTGCCGCTGAGGTCGAGGAGGTCCGGGTCGTCCACGACGGCCCGCATCGCCACACCCAGCCGGGAGTGGCGGAAGAACAGGTACAGGACGCCGACGACGGCGAGCGCGGTCAGGGTCACGACCACGAACTTGCCCTGGACGAACACGCCGCCGAACTCGAACGAGTCCTCGCCGTGCGGGAGGAAGTCGTCGACGTCGATCAGGTCCGGGCCGAACGCCAGCGTCCCGGCCCCCTGCACCACGAGGATGAGGCCGACCGTGCCGACGATCTTCAGGGCGGCCGACTGGCGCGCGAGCTGCCGTGCCACGACCTCCATCGTCAGGCCGACGGCTGGGCCGCCCACACCGACGGTGAGGGCGGCCGCGACCGTCGCGTCGATCCCCTGCGAGACGTGCAGCCAGTAGAAGAGGTACGCGGCGAGTGTCGCCAGGGCACCGTGCCCGAAGTTGAAGATCCCGGACGTCTTGTACGTCAGGACCAACCCCGTGCCGGCCAGCCCGAAGACCGCCCCGACCGCCAGACCACTGACCACGAAGGGCAGGAGGTCGGACATCGCGTGGACCCGGGCTCAGCCGAGCGGCGTGATGCAGTCGGACTTCAGGGCGCCGCTCGACACGCTGTTGCCGGACGGGCCCGACTGCGCGGCCGACGAGAACGTGCCGTCCTCGAGCCGGTACAGCCACAGGCAGAGGACCTGCGGGGCGGGCTTGCCCTGGGTGTACGTCATCTTCTGCGGCAGCAGGCCGCCGAGGTCCTCGTCCTGGAGCCCGTAGAGGCCCGTGAACACGTCCTGCCGGGTGGGCTTCTCACCGGCGTCCGCGAGCGCCTTCCGGACCAGCTCGAGCGCCGCCCAGACCGCCGTCGCGCTGGGGGTCTCCGCGTCGGCGTCGGGCGCGTACTTCGCCATCGCGTCCCGGTACTGCACGACCGGCGGCTCGTCACCCCACCAGGGGAAGCCCTGCAGGCCGCCGGCCAGCCGCACACCCTTGATGTCGGTGAGGACCCCGCTGACGGCGCCCGCGGTGGCCCCGTACCAGCCCTCGTAGCCCTGCGCGTTGCAGTCGCCGATGAAGCGCTTGGCCGCCGCCGCCGCGAACGAGAGCTGCATGAAGTCCGCACCGGAGCGCCGGACCTTCAGGCACTCGGCCGTGTAGCTGGGGGCGTTCGCGGTCACCGAGAGGGCACCGACGTACGACAGTCCCTCCCGGCTGGCGCCCGGCCCCCGCAGCGGCTCGGTGGCCTTGCACGCCGCCACTTCCGCGCAGTCCGCCGCCATCCACTTCGTCGCCCCGACGGCCTTGGCGGAGGTGAACTGCGCCAGGACGTCCGTGGGGAAGCCGGCCGGCGCGGTGCTGAAGTAGTTCGGGATCGCACCCCAGATCATGGGGCTGTAGCCCGTGGCGCCGACCACGGCGATGTCCGCGCCCTTCAGGACGTCGGAGACCGGCACCTCGGTGTTGGACTCCTGCGAGGTCACCGCGATCACGTCCGGGTCGGCCACCATCGCCTTGGCGTTCGCCACGCTGGTGGCCGGGTCGCCCTTGTCGTCCGAGATCACCACCTTGACCGGGTGACCGGCGATCCCGCCGCTCGCGTCGACCCATTGCTCCCAGGCGGTCGCGGCGTCGACGCCCGGGGCGTCGGAGGAGCTCGACGTTCCCGTCTTCGAGACCAGCAGCCCGAGCTTGATCTCCGACTTGGTCAGCGACGAGGAGGTGCTCGGCGCGGAGCCCGACTCGTCGGAGCCGCCGCAGGCGGTCAGCAGGGCCGTCACCCCTAGGACGGCCGCGAGGTGCCGCGGCCTGACGATGCGATGCGTGCTGGTCATCATCCGTGGACTCCCTTGTCTGGAACGCCGTCCCGGGTCCACCGGAACCCTGAGCGTGGCAGGCACTTTATTTAGCTCACCAAGCTGATGTAAAGAGATTAGTTAGATATTTAATCGATTTGAGTCCTCCCCGGGGAGCGGCTCGGGGTGGGCGCCGGCGGAGGCCGGCTCAGGACGGCGGTGCGGGAACGGGGCGCCGCCAGCTCGTGGGAAGCAGCAGCGCGGGGCCCCCGCCCCCGGCGGCGAGCGCACGAGCGGGCGAATCAGCTCCTCGAACGTCTGCCGAGACAGCTCGACGTCGAGGTGCAGCGCGTGCTGACCGTTCTGCTGGACGATGTACTCCTCGACGATGCGCGTGTACGGATAGTCTGAGAGGGCGATCTTCGCCTGCTCGGCCGCCCGGCTCAACCGGGCGAGCGCCCGGCGATCGTGACGCAAGTCGATCCCGTGCTGGGCCTCGAACTGCTCGGCGACATGGTTCACGATCAGTTCGTCGAAATCATCGCCGCCCAGCCGCGTGTTCCCGTGCGAGGCACGAACCTCGATGACGCCTTCGCTCAGGTCGACGATCGAGACGTCGAACGTGCCGCCTCCGAGGTCGAAGACGGCCGCGTGCTGATCGTCTGATCGATCGAGGCCGTACGCCAGCGCGGCGGCGGTCGGCTCGTTGATGATGCGTGCCACGTCCAGGCCGGCGATCTCGCCAGCATCTCTGG
>Ga0081539_10004440_pt1 | contig 15485 bp, 15 predicted proteins | sample TabmetS4T2R2_FD_71023 | JGI IMG/M metagenome (GOLD analysis project Ga0081539, IMG submission 71023) | Tabebuia heterophylla rhizosphere microbial communities from the University of Puerto Rico - S4T2R2 | ecosystem: Host-associated > Plants > Roots > Rhizosphere ...
GACGTGGGGGTGCCCGCCAGCGTCTGGGGGGCGTTGCTGGTGGTGCGGGGCCCGCTCTCGCCGACGGCGGGAGCCGTGTTCGTGCTGCGCGAGGTGTTCGACGTCGGCTACGAGGAGATCGCGGAGGCCGTCGGCAAGAGTCCGGCCGCGGTGCGCCGGATCGCCCACCGGGCCCGCGTGCACGTCGCCGCGCGCCGGCCGCGCGAGGCCGTCTCCCCGGCCGAGACCCGGGACGCCCTCGACGCGTTCCGGCGGGCGATCGAGACCGGCGACGTGCAGGGCCTGCTCGACGTCCTCGCGCCGGACGTCGTCCTGGTGGGTGACGGCGGCGGCGTCGTGCCGGCCGCGCCGGCACCGATCGTCGGTGCGGCCGGTGTGGCCGACCTCCTCGGCCGGGCCACCGGCGTGGCGGTGCACCCGGCGCAGATCAACGGCCACCCGGCGTTGATCGTCCGGCGGGACGGCGAGATCGACACCGTCATGGCCGTGCGCGTGGACGGCGGCCTGATCACCGGGCTCTACGCCGTGCGCAACCCCGAGAAGCTGTCGCGGGTGGAGCGGGAGACCACCCTGCGCCGCTGAGCCCCCGGGCCGCCGGTGCCCGGGGGCTCAGCGGTCAGAGGCTCGGGCTCGGCGCCGGCGTGGGGCGCCGTCGCCGGCGGCCGGCGAGGTTCCGCAGCAGCCGTACGTACGGTGACCACCGGGCCGGGCGCGCCACCGTGCCGGTGAGCTCGCGCTCGACGTTGTCGAGCAGGTCCTCCAGCAGCGCGTCGTGCAGCCACCGAATGACGAGCGGCCAGCCGAGGCGCATCGCGCCGCTGGGCGTGCCGACGAGCGTGTGGCGCACCTCGACGCGGTGGGCGTCGACCGGGATGACGGACAGCTCGTGGGTGCCGTCGACGCCGGTCGGCGGCACGAAGCGGAACCGGGCTCGCGAGCCGGGACGGTACTCCTCGACCGTGTAGTGGATCGGGCCGTGCCCGCCGGTCGCGCCGGGCGCGAGCGGCCCGTCGAACCGCAGCGGCGGCCAGGGCGGTGCCGGCCAGAGCCGGTCGTCCGGGCCGGAGAGCGTGTCGAGCAGGGCGCCGGCGCGCTCGGCGGGAGCGCGAAGCACCCTGCGGTGGACGTTCTCGATCATTGACGCCTCCCGTTCGGGTCGGCGGCACCATACGGTGCCGTATGGATCGTCCCATACGGTACCGTACGGCGATGCCCAGGGACCAGGGGGCGACCCGGCGGCTCGGCCGAGGTGACTGGGTCGACGCCGCGCTCGAGGCGCTGGCGGCCGGCGGTGTCGCGGCGCTCGCCGTCGAGCCGGTGGCCGTCCGGCTCGGCGCGACCAAGGGCAGCTTCTACTGGCACTTCGCCAACCGCGCCGAGCTCGTGACGGCGGCCCTGGCGGAGTGGGAGCAGCGGTACACCGAGCGGATCATCGCGGAGCTGGCGGAGCTGCCCGACCCGGTGGACCGCCTGCGCGGCCTCTTCCGCCGCGCGTTCGGCGGCGCGCTCACCGGCGCGATCGACGCCGCCGTCCTGGCCGACGCGGCGTCGCCGCTGGTGGCGCCGGTGCTCGACCGCGTCACCCGGCGGCGGCTCGGCTACCTGCGCGAGACGTACGCCGCGATGGGCCTGCCACCGGACCAGGCGGCGAGCCGCGCGCTGCTCGCGTACACGACGTACCTGGGCCTGTTCTCCCTCCGCCGAGCGGCCCCGGGCGTGGTGACGGACGAGGGCCTGGTATCCGCCCTGGAACCGCTGCTGGCACCACCACCACCACCACCACCGCGGTGATCATGCACGTCGTCGAGGGATTTGACCTCCTCTCCTGCCGTGATCATGCACGTCGTGTAGGTCACCACGTGCGACGGAGGATCTGCGGCTGCAGTCCAAGCAGCTCGCCCATGGCCCGTTCGAACGCGAGCGACTGCCCGAGGATCTCGCCGTGGCCGACGGAGAGGATGGTCCATCCGTGGACCTCGCGGATCCGAGCGCGACGGACCGCGTCGCGCCGTCGGTCCGGCCGGCTGGTGTGGAAGTCGAGGCCGTCGTACTCGACTGCCAGGCGACGGTCGGGGTAGCCCAGGTCGAGGCGGAACTCGATGCGCCCGTCGATGCCCAGCGGAACCTGTGCCTCCGGCCGGGGGAAGCCGGCGTCGAGGATCCGCAACCGGGTCCACGACTCGCCGAACGACTCTGTCAGGGGCTCGCAGTAAGACGCCAGGCGCCTGGCGCGATCGATATTGCGGCCCCCCCGCCAGCGTTCGATCCGCTCGGGCAACCGGGCCACGTCCAACATCCCCGCGTGCGCCATGGCATCCGCGGCTCCGAGGCCCATGTGCGGAGGCAGGTAACGCAGGAGATCGATGGAGGTCCGTAGGGGCGTGGTGCACGGCATTCCCTCGATGGTTTCAACATCGTCTGGTGGCAGCGGCGCCGAGAAGCAGCGCACTCCGGGATGGCGCAGCGGCGTCCGCTCAGGCGGAACGATGCACTCGACGCGGACCGGCCCGGCCGCCGAGGGGCCGCGCACGTCGATGCCTCGTAGCCAGGCCGCGGTTCGGCGACCGATGACGGCGTCCACGGGCCGTACCAGATTGAGGGCGGCGACCTTCGTCTCCAGGTCGTCCGCGCACCGCGTGTCGACGAGCACACCACGCACGATCTGCCGTAGATCGCCGCTCAGCAGCAGGGACCGCGTCTTCCATTCCGTGAGTCCGGCGACTGAGGTGTCGGAACGCCGGAAGCATCGTCCGTCGTGGATGAGGTCGAGCGATCGAGCTTCTTCGCGGAGTAGTCGATCCGAGGCACCTGAGACCACCCCGCCAGCCTGGCGCGACGGGACGTCGGGCCGCAGTCCTCGTCGGTGAAAGCTGTGGATAACGCGGGCTGTGGATAACCCGGTCCTTGACCTACGCGACGTGCATGATCACCGCGCTGTGGCAGGTCTCCACCTACGCGACGTGCATGATCACGGTTAGGGGGTGGGAGGTCGAACCAGCGGTTGCAGGCCTTCCTTTGTTGCGCCGCGGCTCGTCACCACGGTCGTGGTGCGATTCAGGGCCGTCCGCAGGCGGGCCTTTGTCGAGCTGCCGTAGGACGACGTCGCGAGCGCGGCCGGGACGTCGAGCAGCCGGATCGGCGCGTCGCGGGCGACCAGCAGCGGGTCGTACTCCGCGCGCGTCACCGCGAACCGCCCGCCCGCGCCCTGCGTGAACGTGAACCGCACCAGCAGGCCCTCGGCGTTGTCCGGCACCGGCGTCGTGTGCCAGGCGAGCAGGTTGCCGAGCCCGTAGACGACCCAGGTGCGGCCGATCCGCTCCACCGGCTGGACGACGTGGGCGTGGTGGCCGATCACGAGGTCGACGTCCCGCGACCGCGCCAGCCGCGGCGCCACCGTTCGCTGCCGCTCGTCGGGCTCGTGCCGGTACTCCGTGCCCCAGTGCAGCGCGGTGATCACGATCTGCGCGCCCCGCCGCCGGGCGGCGCGCGCGTCGGCCAGGATCCGGTCGGTGTCGATGACGTTCGCCCGCCACTCGTCGCCGCCCGGAGACGCGTTGCCGTTGAAGCCGTCGGCGTAGGACAGGATCGCCACCCGCACGCCGGCGGCGGTGACGATCGTCGTCCGCCGCGACTCGGCCGCGCTGCGGTAGGAGCCGGCGTGCGCGAGGCCCGCGGCGTCGAGCTCCTCGATCGTGCGGTCGACGCCGGCCGCGCCCTTGTCGAACGTGTGGTTGCTCGCCGTGGTGCAGGCGTCGTAGCCGGTCGCCTTGAGCGCCGCCAGCACCTGCGGCGGCGACGAGAACGACGGGTACGCCGCGTACGGCCCGCCGGGCGGCGCCAGCGGCGTCTCCAGGTGGCACAGCGCCAGGTCGGCGCCGGAGACCACCGGCTTGATCGCGGCGAGCATCGGCGCGAAGTCCATCCGCCCGCCGCCGGACCCTGACCCGCCGGCGTCGCGGCGCGCCTGCTCCCACAACGGCTCGTGCAGGAGGACGTCGCCGGTCGCGACGAACGTCACCGTCCGCGGCCCCGACCCGGACGGCGCCGGCGACGCGCCCGGCGACGCGCCGGCGGAGGCGGTGCCCGACGGCGCGCCGGTCGGCGCCGCCACCGGTTCCGCGGCCGAGCCGCCGTCCCCGCCTCCGGGGCTGCAGCCGGCGACCAGGACGGCGCCGGCCGCGACGGCGACCAGGTGACGGGCGGAGGGAACACGCCGGGAGCGACGGGCGGGACGCATGGGCCCAACCCTCGCAGATCACGCCCGCGATCCCGCGGCGGGAACCGCGCTCGACTCCCGGTTCGCGCCTCCTCGGGTCACACTGGTACAAACCGCCGTCACCGGCGCGGGACGGCGTCCCGGTCCGGCGACCGCGACGCAAGGTCAGTCCCCTCGCACCGGAGGTTGGCGATGATCTCCAGACGACACGCGGGCGTGCGGCTCGCGACCCGCGCCGCCGTGATCGCCGGGGCGGTCGCCCTGGCCGGGGTCGCGCTCGCGGCGCCCGCGAGCGCCGCCGGCACCTCGACCTCCGCGGGCGACGAGAACTGGCTCGTCGCGGCGCACCAGACGAACCTGGCCGAGATGGCGGCCGGCCGCGACGCCAGCCGCTACGCGAACGACCGCGGCGTCCGCGGCTTCGCCGAGGACCTGGTCACCGAGCACGCCGCCCTCGACCAGAAGATCATCGAACTGGCGAAGAAGTACGACGTCTTCCTGCCCAAGACGCCGACCACGGCCCAGTCCCGGGCGCTCGCCGCGCTCCAGGGCAAGGAGGGGGAGGCCTACGACACGGCCTGGGTCAAGGCCCGGACGGCGTCGCACCGGCAGGCGCAGGCGCTGAACCAGCGGGAGATCGACACGGGGAACGCGGCCGACGTCCGGACGGCGGCCCGCGACACCCGCGCCACCGAGCAGGACCACCTCGAGTCGCTGAGCGACCTCGCCGCCGACCTCGGCATCTCGCACCCGCCGGCCGAGGTCACCGGCGGCACCGGCGGCCAGGCGGCGGCCCAGCTCGCCGCGTCGCGGCGGCTGCCGGCGGCGATCCTCGCGGTGATCGGCCTGGCCCTCATCGGCACCGAGCTCGGGCTGGCGCGGCGCCGTCGCCGGGCGGCGCCGTGAGGCTGCCGGGCGGGTTCGGCGTCGCCGGGACGATCTGCCTGATCGTCGCCGGGATGCTGGTCGCGCACGCGCAGCTCGGCGACACCGGCGAGGTGCCCGGCGGCCGGGCGCACAGCGGCCCCGCGGACTCGACGCCGCCGGCCGGCATCCGCCTGCCCGGCGGGCACGAGGACGTGCCGGTGGTCTCGATCGGCGTCGCCGGCTCCGGCCAGCTGGAGCCGCCGGAGGAGGTGCGGCACGTGGGCTGGTGGCGCGGCGGTGCGGCGCTCGGCGACACGGCCGGCACCGTCGTCCTCGCGGGGCACGTGGACGCCGAGCGGCAGGGCGTCGGCAGCTTCGCCGCGCTGTGGCACGCCAAGCCGGGCCAGACCGTGACGGTGCGCGGCGCCGACCACCGCACGGTCAGGTACCGCATCACCGGCACCCGCGTGTACCCCCGGACGGCGAGCCTGCCGGCGTCGATCTTCGCCGGCGACGCCGCACCGCGCCTGGCGCTCATCACCTGCGCCGGCGGCTTCGACCGGCGCACCCGGCACTACACCGACACGCTGGTGGTGTACGCGGTGCCGATCTCTACCCCGCGTTGATCATGCAAGTTTCGGTGGTCTGCCTCGAGTAGGCGTCGTCACCGAGGCTCGGAGACCACCGAAACTTGCATGATCAACGCGGGTGGTACCCGGGGTAACGGGCCGCGCGTCACACCGGGAACGTGCTCCACCGGACGGCGGCCGTGACCGACAGCAGCACCAGCACCGCGCCCAAGCCGCCCAGCCAGACGCTCAGCTCGACCTCGCGGTGCTGGATCTGCACGTGCCGCGGCAGGTCGCCGAGCGCGTCGTGCAGCTGCTCGGCGTCGCTGGCGGCGAAGAACGTGCCGCCGGTGATGCTCGCGACCTGCCGCAAGGTCGGCTCGTCCGCGATCAGCGGGCTGCTGCCGCCGCCGAGCCCGCCGCCGGCGAAGCCGCGGCCGGGGTTCTCGAACGTGTTGCCGCCGAGCTGCTGCGCGGTGCAGACCATCATCGTCGGGTTCGTCGTCCCGAACCCGATGGGGTAGACGCGGATGCCGCGCTCGGCGGCGACCCTCGCGGCCTCCGCGGGCGTCACGCCGCGCGTGTTCGCGCCGTCGGTGAGCAGCACGACGATCTCCGGCGCCGACGGCGTCGCGCCGGGCGTCGCCGGGTCCGGCGTCGGCGTGGGGGTCGCGCCCGGCTCGGTCGAGTTCGTGCCGGGCGCGACGGCCGGCGGGATCGAGGGGTTGATCTGCGAGATCGCATCGATCGACTTGAGGATCGCGGCGCCGATCGCCGTCCCGCGGCCGGTCGTGAGCGAGTTGACGGCGTGCGTCAGCTCGTCGCGGTCGGTCGTCGGCTGCACGACGACCTGCGCGAAGCCGGAGAACGCGACGAGGCCGATCCGGGTGTCGTCGCGCTGCGTCCGGATGAAGTCGCGCACGGCGTCCTGCGCGGCGCCGAGCCGGTTGGGGTCGACGTCGGTCGCGCACATCGACCCGGAGACGTCGAGCGCCAGGATGATCGAGGACGCCGACACCGGGATGTCGACCTTCACCTGCGGCCGGGCCATGGCCAGCCCGAGGCAGGCCAGCGCGGCGAGCAGCGCCGCGACCGGGAGGTGCCGGCGCCACGCCGACCGCCGCGGCCTGGCGGCGCGGATCAGCGCGACGCTGGAGTACGCGACCGTGCGGCGCCGTCGCCGGCGCAGCGTCCAGAGGTAGCCGGCGGCGAGCAGGGGCACCACGAGCAGCGACAGCAGGGCGAGGGGCCAGGCGAAGCCCATCTAGATCACCCGCCCGTACCAGAGGACCGAGAGGCCGGCGCCGATCACGAGCAGCAGCGCCGCGGCGGCCGCGAACAGCGCGGTCACCTCGGTCCGGCGCCCCTGGATCGTCCAGCCCAGGTCGAGCGCGCCGTACACCTTCTGGAGCTGCCGCTCGTCGGCGGCGTTGAAGTACTGACCGTTCGTCGTCGTCGCGATCTTCCGCAGCATCTCCTCGTCGAGCGCCGTCGCGACCTGGAAGCCGTCGAGCCGGACGACGGTCCCGGCCGGGCTGCCGAGCCCGATCGGGAAGATCTTGACCCCGGCGGTCGAGGCCAGGTCCGCGGCCTCCTGCGGGTCCGGGCCGTCGGTGTTCTCGCCGTCCGAGAGCAGGACGACGGCCGAGGAGCCGTAGTAGCCGACGTCGGAGGCGTCGGCACCGGCCACCTCCGGGTCGTCGAGCCGCACCGTCCGCCCGGCGATCGCGCTCAGCGAGGTCTGGATGCCGCGGCCCAGCGCGGTGCCGCCGGTCGGCGCCAGCCGGTCGATCGCGTTGAGCACCTGCGCGCGGTCGGTCGTGGGCTGCTGCGTGATCAGGCCGCTCTCGCCGAACGCCACCACGCCGAGGCGGATCGTCTCGGGCTGCCGCTCGACGAAGCTGCGGGCGGCGGCCTTCGCGGCGTCCATCCGCGACGGCCGCAGGTCGTCCGCCGCCATGCTGCCGGAGGTGTCGAAGGCGAGCACGACGGTTCCCTCCCGGCGCGGCTCGGAGATCGTCGCCTGCGGGCGCGCGAGGCCGACGAGCAGGAGCGTGAGCGCGGCCAGGAACAGCAGCGGGACGACGTGGCGCCGCCGGTCCCGCGGCCGCCCGCCGCCCGCCGTCCCGGTCGACCGCGCCGTCCCCGCCGTCCCGGTCGGCACGAGCCCGAGCGCCTCGAGCTCGGCCCGCCGGTCGGCGCGGCGACGCAGCAGGTCCCGGTACCCGGCGACGAGGATCGGCACCGCCAGGATCGGCAGGATCAGCGCGAACGGCCAGGCGAAGCTCATCGGCGCCGCCGCCGGCGCAGCTCGGCCACCCGTGCGAGGGCGCGCACGAGATCCTCGTCGGTGGCGATCGTGAACAGGTCGGCGTCGGCCGACCGGACCGCGTCGGTGAGCGCCGCCTGCCGCTCGTCGGCGGCGGCCCGCAGGCGCCGGGCGAAGGCGGCGTCGTCGGTGTCGACGAAGATCTGCTCGCCGGTCTCCGGGTCCTCGACGTAGATCATCCCGACCGCCGGCAGGTCGAACTCGTGCCGGTCGGTGACCTGCAGCGCGACGACGTCGTGCCGTCGCGCGAGCAGGCCCAGCGGCCGCTCCCAGCCGGGCGTGCTGATGAAGTCCGAGACGACGACCACCAGCGACCGGCGACGCGCGATGCCGACCGTGGCGCGCAGCGGCAGCGAGAGGTCGGTGGCGCCGGGCGGGCCCGGCTTCCGCGCCGCCGGGGGCGGCTCGTTCGGCTCGAGCAGCCGCGCGATGATCCGCAGCACCTGGTTGCGGCCGGAGGCGGGCGGCACGACCTCCTCGACGTCGCTCCCGAACAGCACGGCACCGACCCGGTTGCCGCTGCGCGACAGCAGCTGCGCGACCGTTGCCGCGACCTCCGTCATCACCAGGTGCTTGCGCCGCTCGACCGGGCCGAAGTCCATGGACGCCGACCGGTCCAGCAGCAGCCAGGCGGTGACCTCGCGGTCCTCGAGGTACTCGCGGACGTGCGGGACGTCGGTCCGGGCGGTGACGTTCCAGTCGACGTGGCGCAGGTCGTCGCCCGGCTGGTACTCGCGCAGGTCGACGACGTCGATGCCGGTGCCGCGGAAGAGGGTGCGGTAGTCGCCCTGCAGCCGTCCGTCGAGGCGGCGGATCACCCGCCACTCCAGCCGGCGCAGGATGCGCTCCGGCGTCAGGGCCGTCCGCTCGACCATGACGAGTCGGCAGACCAGGTGAGGGCGGGCCGGGTCCTGCCCGGCGGGGGCCCGGGCGCCGGGCCGGACCCGGTGCCGCTGGCGCGCATCGGGATCGTGGGCACCGGCACGGCCTCCAGCACCGGGCCGAGGAGGTCGTCGGGCGTGACGCCGTCCGCGAGCCCCTCGTAGGAGAGGACGACGCGGTGGCGGAGGACGTCGCGGGCCAGGTCCCGGACGTCGACGGGCAGCACGTAGTCGCGGCCGCGCAGGAACGCGAGCGCCTTGGCGGCCAGGATCATGTTGATCGACGCGCGCGGGCTCGCGCCGAACGAGACGTAGCGGGCGAGCTCCGGCAGCCCGGCCCCGCCCAGGTCGCGGGTGGCGGTGGCCAGGCGGACGGCGTACTCGATGACGCCGGGGTCGACGTAGACCGCCTCGGCGTCGCGCTGGTAGCCGCGCAGGGCCTCGATGTCGACGACCTCGGCGGTGCCCTCGTAGCCGGCCGTCATCCGCTCGACGACGACGAACTCCTCCGCCGGCGTCGGGTAGCCGACGAGCACCTTGAGCATGAACCTGTCGACCTGCGCCTCGGGCAGCGGGTACGTGCCCTCGGACTCGATCGGGTTCTGGGTGGCCATGACGAGGAACGGGTCCGGCGCCGGGAACGTCTCGCGGCCGATCGTCACCTGCCGCTCCTGCATGACCTCGAGCAGCGCGCTCTGCACCTTCGCCGGCGCGCGGTTGATCTCGTCGGCCAGCAGGAGGTTCGCGAACACCGGGCCCAGGGAGACCTGGAACTCGCCCTCGCGCTGGTTGTAGATCCGGGTGCCGACGACGTCGGCGGGCACCAGGTCCGGGGTGAACTGGATGCGCTGGAAGTCGCCGCCGACCGCCTGCGCCATCGCCTTCACGGCCATCGTCTTCGCCAGCCCGGGGACGCCCTCCACCAGCAGGTGGCCACGTGCGAGCAGCGCGACGAACATGCGCTCCAGCAGGTAGTCCTGCCCCACGATCGTCTTCTTGACCTGGTAGAGCGCCTGCTCGAGCGGGTGCCGCACGTCGTCGGTGTCCATGGCTCTCCTGTCCTGCCGGTTCCGCTGGCGACGCGCTGTCCAAGGCGCTTCACTTCGAGGGGCTGCCGGCGGCGCCGCCGGCCGAGGCGATGGGGACGGCGAAGCCGATGCCCACGAAGTACGGCTGCTGCGCCGGGTTCGCCAGGCCGGTGACGATGCCGATGACGTGGCCGTCGCGGTCGAGCAGCGGGCCGCCGCTGCTGCCGGGGTTGACGGCGGCGTCGAACTGGATGAGCCCGGTGAGCGTCTTGCCGTCCTCGACGCGGATCGTGCGGTCGAGCGCCGAGACGATGCCGGCGCTGAGCGAGTCCTCCAGCCCGAGCGGGTTGCCGACCGGGTACACGGCGTCGCCGATCTGTGCGGCACCGCCCATCACGGCCGGGACGACGACCCGCGGCAGCCGGTCGACGGTCAGGACGGCGATGTCGCTCGTCGGCCGCTTGGACAGGATGCGCGCCGCGGCGACGGTGCCGTCGGCGAACGTCACCTTGACCGCCCCGCCGACCGCCACCACGTGGAGCGCGGTGAGCACGGTGCCGTCGTCCCGGACGACGACGCCGGCGCCCACGCTGGGGCGGACCGGCCACCCGGCGGGCACGCCGGCCGCGGTGACGGTGACCAGCGACGGCGAGATCGTCCGGTACGCGGTCGCGGCGTCGCTCGGCGCCTTGCGGGCGTCCTCCCGCGCCTTGGCGATCCCCGACGTCACGGCCTGGCCGACCTCGGCGCGGGTGACCGGTGGCGGGCCGTCGTCCCGGGTCTGCCAGAGGAGGACGCCGGCGACGAGGATGGCGACGGCGACGGCGACGGCGGCCGCTGCGCGCCAGGACAGGCGCGACCGGCGCCACGACCGCCGCTCGCGGGCGGGTGGCGCCGGTTCGGCCGGTGTCGCCGGCTCGATGGTCAGCACGTCCGGAAAGCCCGCTCCATCATCGGAGCGTACGTTCGGATCGGCCGTTTCGGCACCTCGTGACCGCCGGACTCCCGGTGAACTCCCAGGTTCGGCGACGTCCGGAAACGCTCAGCTCACAGCCGGGCGCGCCCGGGCCCGGGCGCCGTCGTCGCTCACGAGGGCCTCGACGGGCCGGATCGGCCGGCCTCCGACCGACACTTTCGACCCCGGGAGGTCATGCTTGCCCCTTAGGCTCGGACCTTCCCGGTAGACCGCCTGCCGGGGCCCTGGCCTGGAGTGGAGCATGCCGACAGACCTCACCCCGCATCGCCCACGGGCGACCTGGACGATTCGGTGACACCCACGTCACCAGAACCCGCGCCCGACCACCGCCGATCCCCCCGCAGCCCGTTCGTCGAGAGCCCGCGGTCGACGAGCCTCGTCTTCGTCGACACCGGCCGCGTCCGCTACGTCGCGGCGAACCTGGGCTTCGGCTTCGTCTTACCCGTCGTGCTGGCAATGATCCCATGGGGCTTCCTCATGGTGGTCTGGGTGGCCGACTACTTCGGGGCCGGCCTCGCCTGGCGGCTGTTCGTCGTCGGGCTCGCCGTCGCCGTCGTCGCGTCGGCGGCCGTCAGCCTGTCCACCGGCGCCAGCGCGCTGCGGCACGTCACGCGGGTGGAGTTCGCGCCCGCGGCCGTTCCCGAGCGGGTCCGGCTGGTGCGCCCGGTCGGCGGCACCGAGCTGCCGATCGAGGAGCTCAAGCGGATCGTCGTCGTCCACACCGAGCAGCAGCCGCACGGCCCGGACGACGCGGAGCCCGCCGTGTCGCTGGGCGTCGAGGTCGAGCTGCACACCGCGACCGGGACGGTGACGTCGCCGGGCCGGTTCCGCCTCGACGCCGACCGCCTGGTCGAGCGGCTCGAGGCGCTGCTGGAGCCGGCCGGCGTGGCCGTCGAGCGCCGCGACGTCGCCGTCACCCGCCGCCCGCCGCCGGTTCGCGCCCGTGCCCGCGCCTGGTGGGACGACGACCGGGTCGCGGCCGACTGGGGCGTGCCGGTGGCCGACGTCCCGCTGCTGGTGCACCTGCTGCGGATCCACCGGGTGGTGCTCGACCACTCGCTGACGACGCCCGGCCAGCCGCGCAGCGACCCGGCGGAGGTCGCGCGCGTCACGGCCGCCGTCGCCGACGGCACGATGACGCGCGCCGTCGCCGCCGAGCTGCTCACCGACCTCAACGGCCTCCGGCGCCCGCTGGCGCCGCGGGCCCGGGCCGGCAGCGCCCACCTGGCGGCGTTCCTGCCGGCGGAGCTGGCCGACGCGTACCGTGCCGCCGTGGCGCGCGCCGCCGGCGGCGACCCGGGGTCGCCGCAGGTGGACGCCGCCCGGCGCGACCTGGCGCTCGCCGTCCTCGACGAGCCGGCGCCGGCCGACGACCCGACCGGTGGGGCCCTCGAGCCGCTGGTGCGCCGCGCGCTGCACGCCCGGCCGTACCTGCCCTACGGCACCGCCCCGCCGTGAGACGCGGCCGGCCGGCGCCCGCCCGGGGATGCGGGTGCCGGCCGGCCGCGACCACGGGCCTTCGTCAGAACACCTCCCCGTCCGTCTTGATCGCGATCGTCACCTTCGTCGCGGTCGTGCCGGTGTTGTAGGCGCAGGCCGAGTAGTAGTCCGGCCCGGGGAACGTGCCGTACGTCGACCGCAGCTCGGCCGCCCAGTTCGTGACGCGGCCCGGCGTCGCCGAGACGACGGTCACACCCTTGAGGATCTTGAACCGGGCGCCCTCGCCGGTCGCGGTGCCGTCGCCGCGCACCTGGTACGACGCGTACTGCGAGACGCAGACGGACTCGCCCGGCTGCAGGTTCCTCGACTGCAGCGCGTAGGCCGAGGCCGGGCACGCCGTCGCGACCGCGACGGTGGCGGCGAGGCCGGCGAGGGTGGCGGCGGCGGTGAGGCGGAGGCTGCGAGCGGACATGTTCCGGACTCCTTCTGGTCGCTCCCGGTGACCCGATGTCTCCGGCGAGTGAGAGGACGGTAGGTCTGCGATCTGCTCGGTTCCCACGCCGTTCCGCGCTCACTTCACGCCCGATCCAGGTCCAGTACGTGCTCACCGTCTGATCACTCTGGGAACTTGACCAGTCACTCTCCGACGATCAGGCTGGATCACCGTGCAGGGGTTGCTCGCCGATCGGCTCGAGACCGTCCGCCGCCGCCGGTTCGTCGGCCGTGCCGCGGAGCTGGCCCGCTTCGCCGCCCTGCTCGACGCGGCGCCCGGCACAGCCGACCGCGAGGTGAGCCTGCTCGCCGTCCACGGCCCGGCCGGCGTCGGCAAGACGACGCTCGTCCGGCGGTTCACCGACCTGGCGCTCGAGCGCGGCCTCACCGTCGTCCCGCTCGACGCCCGGGACCTGCCGTGCACCCCGGACGCCGTCGCCGCCGCGCTGGAGCCGCTCACCGCCGGGGCCGTCGGGACGCCGCGGCGCGCCGTCGTCACGATCGACACCTACGAGCTCCTCGCCGAGCTCGACGACCGGCTCCGCCGGGACCTGCTGCCGCGGCTGCCCGCCGAGACCCTCGTCGTCCTCGCCGGCCGGCACCCGCCGGCCGCCGCCTGGCGCACCGACCCGGGCTGGGCCGGCGTCCTCGAGACGATGCCGCTGCGCAACCTGAGCCCGGACGAGGCGCGGCGCTACCTCGACGTGATCGGCGTCGCGCCGGCCGAGCAGCAGGCGTGCCTCGACTTCACCCACGGCTACCCGCTCGCGCTCGCGCTGGCCGGCGAGATCGCCCGGGCCGGCGGCGACGTGTCGCCGCGCGAGTCGCCGGATCTCGTCCGCGACCTGCTCGACCGCCTGCTCGACGACGTCCTGCCGGCCGGGGACGGCGGCGAGCGCCGGCTCGCGCTCGAGGCGTGCGCGCAGGTCCGGGTGCTCACCGAGCCGTTGCTGGCGCGCCTGCTCGGCCGGCCGACGGACGGGGACCGGGACGTCGCCGGGCTGTTCGCCTGGCTGCGCGGCCTGCCGGTGGTCGAGCAGGGCCCGGCCGGACTGCACCCGCACGACCTGGCCCGCGAGGCGCTCGTCGCGGACCTCCGCTGGCGTGACGCGCGGCGCGACGCCGAGCTGCACGCCCGCGCGCGGTCGCACTACCTCGAGCTGCTGCCGGCCGCGGACCCGCTCGAGCAGCAGCGGCTGCTCCTCGACCTGCTCTACCTGCACGAGGGGCTGCGGGTCTGGCTGGCCGCCGGCGGGGGTGACGCGGCCGGCCTGCGCGTCACGCCGCTGGCCGGTGACGCCGACGCCGGCGCCGTCGCCGCCATGGTCGAGGCACACGAGGGGGCCGAGTCCGCGGCGCTGGCGCGGCTCTGGCTGCGCCGGCGGCCGGAGTGCTGGCAGGTGGTCCGCGGCCCGGAGGCCGCGCCGGCCGGGGCGATGCTGCTGCTGCCGCTCCACGAGCTGGGGCCGGACGACGCCGACGACGACCCCGCGGTGGCCGCGGCCCTGGCCGAGCTCGCCCGCCGCCCGCCGCTGCGCGACGGCGAGCGCGCCACCCACCTGCGGTTCTGGCTCGCCGCCGACGCCTACCAGGCGCCGGGGCCGGTGCAGAACGTCATCGCCGGCCGGCTCGCGCTGCACTACCTCACGACCGGCGGGCTCGCGCTCACCCTGATGCCGTTCGCCGACCCCGGCTTCTGGGACGTGTTCTGCACCTACACCGACTTCCACCGGGTACCGGCCGCGGACTTCACCGTCGGCGGCCGGACGTTCGGCGTCTACGGGCACGACTGGCGCGCCGTCCCGCTCGAGGCCTGGGTCACGCTGCTCGCCGAGCGCGAGACCGAGGGCCTGCCGGCCGCGCCGGCGACGCCGCTGACCCGGCCGGACGACGTCGCGCTGCTGGTCATGAGCCGGGACGAGTTCGCGGCGTCGGTCCGCGACGCGCTGCGCGACCTGCAGCGGCCCGACCGGCTGGCGCGCAGCCCGCTGCTGCGGTCGCGGCTGGTCACCGGCCGGCTCGCCGGCGGGCTCGCCGGTCAGCCCCCGGACGGCGACGGGCCGGCGCGGGTGGCGGCGCTGCGCGAGGCGATCGCCGCCGCGGCCGCGGCGATGGAGTCGTCGCCCCGCGACGCGAAGGGCTACCGCGCCCTCAACCGCACGTACCTGCACCCGGCGGGCACGCACGAGAAGGCGGCCGAGGTGCTCGGCCTGCCGAGCTCGACGTTCCGCCGCCACCTGGCCGCCGGCCTGGACCGCCTGGTCGAGATCCTCTGGGACCGCGAGCTCGGCTGAGCGACCGCGGGCGGCCTACACGACGTGCATGATCACCGCGAGGTCGTCCACACCCTCCCGTGATCATGCACGTGGCGTAGGCCGCGTCGGGGTCTGTGGACAACTGGACCGTGATCATGCACGTCCCGTAGGGCTCGGGCGGGCGTGCGCGACCCGGCCGGCGAGGGATGGCAGGGTGGGGTCCGTGACCCTCACCATCGAGCCGCTCGACCGGCGGCTGTCCAACGGCCTGCGCGTCGTCGCCCACAGCGACCACACGACGCCGGTGGTGGCCGTCAACGTCTGGTACGGCGTCGGCAGCCGCCACGAGCAGCCCTCGCGCACCGGGTTCGCCCACCTCTTCGAGCACCTGATGTTCCAGGGCTCCCGGCAGGTGCCCGGTTCGGGGCACTT
>Ga0081539_10004441_pt1 | contig 15485 bp, 12 predicted proteins | sample TabmetS4T2R2_FD_71023 | JGI IMG/M metagenome (GOLD analysis project Ga0081539, IMG submission 71023) | Tabebuia heterophylla rhizosphere microbial communities from the University of Puerto Rico - S4T2R2 | ecosystem: Host-associated > Plants > Roots > Rhizosphere ...
GGAAGCCCGCGATCGCCGCCGCGTATCCGGCGTTCTGCTCGTGCCGGAACGACAGCACGCGGATGCCGGCGGCCTGCGCCAGGCGGCCGAGGTCGGTGATGGGAATGCCCGGCACGCCGTAGATCGTGTCGATGCCGTTCAGCTTCATCGCATCGATGACGAGGCTGAAGCCGTCCGTCAGGTCCTGGGTCTCGTCTACCGTTTCCTTGAGTGCTGCCTCGGCCATGGGTTCCTCCCGAATTCCTCTCTCAGTCCAGATAATCGGCGTGCTTGGCGACGTGCTCGGCAAGGCCGAGCGCATGCTGGCGCACCAGGTCCTCGGCGCGCTCGGTGTCGCGCGCTTCCAGCGCCTGGATGATGTTCATGTGATCGCGGATCGAGCGGTCGACGCGGTCGTCCTCGCCAATCGTGGCGCCGCGGATCATGCGCATGTGGGTGAACAGGTTCTCCGCCAGCCGGATCAGCGCCTGGTTGCCGCTGAGCTCGATGATGCTCTGGTGGAAGGCGATGTTGACCTCGGAATAGTCGTCGAGCTGGGCGTGCAGCTTGTCGCCCTCGAAGGTCGCGAACATGCGCCGAAGGCCAGCTATATCCTCGTCGCTGGCGTGCTCGGTGATCAGGCGCGCCGCCATGCTCTCGAGCGCGGCCCAGGCCTGGATCAGCTCGATCACCTCCTGCTTGGTCTTGCGCACGACGTAGACGCCGCGCCGCGGCACGGAGCGCACGAAGCCCTCGCGTTCGAGCTGCGCCATCGCCTCGCGCACGGGCGTACGCGAGATGCCGAAATCCTGTGCGAGCTGCCGTTCGTCGAGCCGGATGTCGGTGCGCGAGCGATAGATGTCCGAAGACATGATGACGTTGCGCAAGGCCGCGTAGGCCTTGTCCTTGAACGTCTCCCGACTGTCGATCGGGGCGACAACCAAGCGCGCCTCGCTCATGGAAACGGCGTCCCCTCCAGCCCACGAACCGAATACATTATTCATAATACCACGGCGGACCATCATTCAATGGTCCGCCGCGACATATTATTGCGCGGAGCGCGTGCTACGCCGCCAAATCGTCTCCCAACCCCTCCGCTTGGCGCTCGACCAGGCGGCGGTAGATGCCGCCCTTGAGGCGCAGCAGGGCGGCATGGTTGCCGTCCTCGACGATCCGTCCGTGGTCGAAGACCAGGATGCGGTCGAGCTCGCGCACCGTCGACAGACGGTGGGCAATGACGAGCGTCGTGCGGCCACGCATCAGGCTATGCATGGCGTCCTGGATCAAGGCCTCCGACTCGCTATCGAGGCTCGAGGTCGCCTCGTCCAGGATCAGGATCGGCGCATTGGCCAGGAAGGCGCGCGCAAGCGCCACCCGCTGGCGTTCGCCGCCCGAGAGCTTTACGCCGCGCTCGCCCACCAGCGTGGCGTAGCGCTGCGGCAGCCGCTCGATGAAGACGTCGGCGTGGGCGAGCCGAGCCGCCGCCTCGATCTCGGCCATCGTGGCGTCGGGCCGGCCATAGGCGATGTTGTCGGCCAGCGAGCGGTGGAACAGCAGAGGCTCCTGCTGCACGATCGCCACCTGCCGGCGCAGGCTCTCTTGGCGGACGCCAGCGATATCCTGCCCGTCGATCGTGATGCGACCGCTGTCGACGTCGTACAGCCGCTGCACCAGCTTGACGAAAGTCGTCTTGCCCGAGCCCGATCGTCCGACGAGGCCGACGCGCTGGCCCGCGGGAATGCGGATCGACAGCTCGTCGTAGACCTGCCGGTCGAGCGCGGGATAACGAAAACTCACCTGGTCGAACTGGATGTCGCCGCGCGCGATCACGAGCTCGCCAGCCCCGGGTCGGTTCTCGACGCCGAGTGGCCGCTCATGGAAGGCCACGAGCTCCTCCAGGTCGCTGGTCGACTTCTGCACGTTCTGCACATGGTGGCCGATGTCGCGCAGGTAGCCGTTGATCACGCCATAGGCCGTGAGCACGAAGGTGACGTCGCCCAGCGTCGCCGTGCCCTGCCACCAGAACAGCAAGGCAAGGCCGATCACGACGACGCGCAGCACCATCAGGATGCTTTGCTGCAAGGTGCCGGTGAGGATGTGCCTGGTCCAGGTGATCCAGGTGCGCGTCCGCCAGCGCGCCAGGACACGGCCAAGATGGGAGTCCTCGCGGATCTCCGCGCCGAACGCCTTGACCACCGGATTGCAGCCCACGGCGTCGGCCAGGGCGCCACCGAGGCGGCTGTCCCAGGCATTGGAGCGCCGGGCAGCAGGCGTGACGTAGTCGAGCGACAGCTTCACCGTCACCAGCACATAGGCGATCGACCCGACGCCGACGGCGAGGCCCATCAGCGGCCAATGCCAGGCGAACAGTACCGTCGCGCCAACCAGCACGACGAACGATGGCCACAGCGCCACCAGCACGGTGTCGTTGAGCACGTCGATGGCCCACATGCCGCGGGTCACCTTGCGCACTGTTGCGCCGGCGAAGCTGTTGGCGTGCCAGTCCGTGGAGAAGCGCTGGACGCGCCAGAAGGTCTCGTGCGCCACCTCGCTCATCATGCGCAGGGTGAAGCGCACGATGCCTTTGAACAGGCCGTAGCGCAGGACGACCAGTGATACGCCCATGCCGACGATCGCCGCGAACGCGCCGAGCGCATCCAGCACGGCAACGTCGCGCGACCGCGCCACGTCGGCCAAGGCGTCGACCATATGGCCGGCAAACAGCGGCACCGCGAGCTCGGCCGCCGCGATCAAGACGAGGGCTGCCGCCATCACCGATGCCAGGCGCCGCTGCCGGCGCCATTGGTCGGCAACGAATCGGAGGGTGCGCAGCAACGGGTCTGTGCCCCGCTCAGTCTTGCGAGAAATCATTGTTCGATGCCGCGCCACAAGGGCGACGGCTCCTCAAAAGGTCGTTCGACCGTGCGCCACGATGAGGCGCGATAGCGTTCGACGACGGGATTGATCAGAAAAACGGATGCAGGCGGCCTACGCGGCGGCCGCGGCCGGACCTAATGCCTGAAGACGGCGAGGTCCGAGACGCAGCCGGCGGGAGTGGTGGCGTTGAACATGATAACGATCATCAACGTCTCCCTGGCTGGGTGTGCATCAAGGGCGCGCAAACTAGGCTCGGCTACCCATTTAGGCAAGGGCACCTCGATCGATTCGGCAACGAGGTTGTCGCACTGTGGCGGCGAGGCCACAGCGCCCGGCTCACGTCGGTCGCGCCGGCGTCAGCAGGCGACCGTAGAGACTAGACAGCAGCGGCCAGAATAGGGCGATCAGGCCCAGCCCCATGATCGTGCTGACCAGGCCATTGGAGAAGAAGACGCCAAGCCCGCCCTGGGAGATCAACAGGGACTGGCGGAACGATTCCTCGGCCTTGTCGCCCAGCACGATCGCCAGGACCAATGGTGCCAGCGGGTAGTTGCACTTCTTCAGGAGGTAACCGGCGACGCCGAACACCAGCATCATCACCACGTCGAAGGTGTTGTTGTGCACGGTGTAGGCGCCGATGGCGCAGATCACCAGGATGATGGGCGCGATGATGCTGAACGGCACGCGCAGGATGGCGGCGAAGAACGGCACCATGGTCAGCACGATGATCAGGCCGACGATGTTGCCGAGATACATGCTGGCGATCAGGCCCCAGACGAAGTCCTTCTGCTCGACGAACAGCAGCGGCCCGGGCTGCAGGCCCCAGATCAGCAGGCCGCCCAGCAGCACGGCGGCGGTGGGCGAGCCAGGCACGCCAAGCGACAGCATGGGCAGCAGCGCCGAGGTGCCGGCGGCATGCGCCGCGGTCTCGGGCGCCACCACGCCCTCGATCTCGCCGCTGCCGAACTTGTCGCCCTTGCGCGACGCACGCTTGGCGATACCGTAGCTCATGAACGAGGCGGGGGTCGCGCCGGCCGGGGTGATGCCCATCCAGCAACCGATCAGGCAGGAGCGCAGCGATGTCATCCAGTAGCGCGGCAGCTCCTTCCAGGTCTGCAACACGACGGTGGGATTGATGCTGGCCGCCTTGCCCTTGAACGACAGGCCTTCCTCCATGGTGAGCAGGATCTCGCCGATACCGAACAGGCCGATCACGGCCACCAGGAAGTCGAAGCCGCTCAAAAGCTCGGTCGAGCCGAAGGTCAGGCGAAGCTGACCGGTCACCGTGTCGGTGCCGACGGCAGCGAGTGCGAAGCCCAACATCATCGCCGCGATGGTCTTGGTCGGCGGCTCCTTGCCCATGCCGACGAAGCTGCAGAAGGCGAGGAAGAACACCGAGAATTTTTCGGCGGGCCCGAACTGCAACGCGAAGCTTGCCACCAGCGGGGCGGCAAGCGTGATGACGATGACGGCGAACAGCGCACCGACGAAGGATGAGGTGAAGGCCGCAGTAAGTGCTTCCCCTGCCTTGCCGTTCTGCGCCATCGGATGGCCGTCGAACGTTGTGGCGACCGACCACGGCTCGCCCGGAATGTTGAACAGGATGGAGGTGATGGCGCCGCCGAACAGCGCTCCCCAGTAAATGCAGGATAGCAGGATGATCGCCGATGTCGGCGACATGCTGAAGGTGAGCGGCAGCAAAATCGCGACACCGTTGGCGCCGCCGAGCCCCGGCAACACGCCGATGATCACGCCCAGCACGATGCCGATCACCATGTAGAGGACGTTCTGCCAGCTCAGCACGACGGCGAATCCCGCCATCAAATCGCCAATGCTTTCCATCTCCGCGCGATTCCCTTCTGCTTTTCGGCCTAGAGGCCGAGCAGGTCCTCGAGCGGCCCTTTGGGCAACGGCACGAGGAACCACATCTCGAATGTTACGTAGATGATGACCGGCAGGCCGATGCTGATGGCAAGAATGAGCGGCCAGCCGTAACGGCCGATCCAGCGCATGAAGCCAGCGATCAGCAAGGCCGAGGCGATGTAGATGCCGAGCCACGGGATCACGCCGACATAGATGGTCAGCGGCAGCACCACCTTCAGGACCTGGGCGATCTGGTCCCAGCTCGCGAACAGCTTGCGGCTGCCGTGGGTATAGGCGCGCACCAGGTTGTAGATGCTGGTGACGATGATGATCAGGCCGATCCAGAACGGGAAGAACCCGGATTTCGGCCCTTCCGCTCCCCAGCCGGTGCCGACCTGCAGGCTGCCAATGACGGTGATTACACCCAGCAGGGCCATTGCGGCGGCAACGCCGACTTCGACGAGATGCTGACGCGGTCCGGAGGAGTCATCCGGTGTGTTGGACATGAACGACCTCTACTGCCCTTCGCCGTCGAGCATAAGAATGCCGGGAGCGTCGCGTCGCTCCCGGCAATGGTGGGCTGTGAAACCGGTGATCAATTGGTGGCGAGGAAGCCAGCTTCCTTCATCAGGTCGCGATGGCGCTTTTCCTCGGCCTCGACCCACTTGGTGTATTCCGGACCGGTCATGAAGGACTGGTTGAAGGCGCCGTCGGCCATGAGCTGCGCCCATTCCGGCGTGGCGCGCACTTTCTTGAACAGCTCGACGTAGTAGTCGACCGCGTCCTTGGGCGCATTCGCCGGCATGAAGATGCCGCGCAGCATCAGATACTCGATGTCGAGGCCCTGGCTCTTGCAGGTCGGGATGCTGGACCACGACAGGTCGCCGGCGATCTTCTCCTTGCCCGCCAGCGGCTTGCTGTCGAAGACGCAGAGCGGGCGAACCTTGCCGGCGCGCCACTGCGCCACGGCCTCGATCGGGTTGTTGACCGTCATGTCGACATGCTTGCCGACGAGTTGGACGGCGACCTCTCCACCGCCCTTGTAGGGCACGTAGGTGATCTTGGTACCCGTCGCCTTCTCGAGGGCGACGGTGATGATCTGGTCTTCCTGCTTGGAACCCGTTCCGCCCATCTTGAACTGGCCCGGCGGGGCGGCCTTCATGGCGGTCACCAGCTCGGCGACCGTCTTGTAGGGCGAATCGGCATTGACCCAGAGCACGAACTCGTCGAGCGCCAGCATCGCCACCGGAGTCATGTCCTTCCACGAGAAGGGAATGCCCGTCGCAAGCGGCGTGGTGAACAGGTTCGACAGGGTGATGACGAGCTTGTGCGGATTGCCCTTGGAGTTCTTGATGTCGAGGAAGCCTTCGCCGCCGGCGCCGCCGGCCTTGTTCACCACCACCACGCTCTGCTTCATCAGGTTGTGCTTGGTGATGATGCCCTGGATCATGCGCGCCATCTGGTCGGCGCCGCCGCCAGTGCCGGCGGGGACGATGAATTCGACGTTGCGTGTCGGTTCCCAGGCGTTTGCCGGCGTAACGCAAAGGCCGGCCGCCACTGCCGTCAAAGCGACAGCGACCGCCCGCCTACGGAGCGTGTGACTCATGACCTTGGTTCCTCCCGATGCACTTTTTTGTGCTAGTTCTGTGAAAACTCTACAATGATCCCGATGACGGGTCGAGCGCCGACGAACCAATGATCGACAAGCTCGAATTCCTCATTGCCCTGGCGCGGGAAAAGAACTTCGGCAAGGCCGCCGAACAGTGCGGCGTGACCCAGCCGACCTTTTCCGCAGGCATCAAGCAACTCGAAGACACGCTAGGTGTCATGCTTGTTCAACGCACATCACGTTTCCTTGGTTTCACTGCCGAAGGGGAGCGGGTGCTGGACTGGGCGCGCACCATCGTCGCCGACACCCGGGCCATGCGGCAGGAGGTTCGCACCCTCAAGCAGGGGTTGAGTGGTCACCTGAAGATCGCGGCCATCCCGACGGCGCTGGCCATGGTCTCGGCCCTCACCACTCCCTATCGCGCCAAGCATCCCAATGTGAAGTTCACGATCCTGTCGAGGACATCGACGGATGTCCTGTCGATGCTTGAAAATCTCGAGGTCGATGCCGGCCTGACCTATATCGACAACGAGCCGCTGGGCCGCATGCGCGCCGTGCCGCTCTATCTCGAGCAGTACCGTCTGCTGACCTCGGCCGACAGCCCCCTGGGCGAACGCGACCAGGTCACCTGGGCAGAGGTCGGACGCATCCCCCTTTGCCTGCTGACGCCGGACATGCAGAACCGGCGCATCATCGACAGCCTGCTGCACGCTGCCGGCGGGCGGCCCGAGCCCACCCTCGAATCCAATTCCATGATCGTACTGTTCTCACATGTCCGTACGGGTCGATGGGCGAGCGTCATGCCGGAGAAACTGGCCGACACGCTCGGCCTGACCGAACGCCTGCGATCGATCCCGATCATCGAGCCCGAGGCTGTCCACCAGATCGGACTGGTGGTGCCGCCGCGCGAACCCATGACACCTTTGGTCTCGGCGCTCGTTGCTGAAGCGACCCACTTGGCGACGAAGATGAACTGAATACTATTACTGGTATCCAATATTCCCGCGGATCAATATCCGGGATCAGATAATAGGGAAATTTGGCGATAGAGTCCAAAGTTGATAGATTTGTTCTATCGCAGCACGCGTTAGCTTTATTGCGTGCGGACTGACCACGGCTCAATAGCTAGGCAGCCATGGCCGTGGTCCGGCCGGTAGCATTTGGAGCGTCTCAGCATGCCGGCGTGGAGCGAAGCGCAGGGCAACGACATCATCCGCCGCCACACCGGCCGCGAGGGCGCGCTGTTGCCCATTCTTCACGACGTGCAGGCCGCGTTCGGTCACGTACCGCCGGCCGCCGTGCCGTTCATTGCCCAGGCGCTCAATCTCACGCGCGCCGAAGTGCACGGCGTCGTCTCCTTCTATCACGACTTCCGAGACAAGCCGGCCGGCCGCCATGTGCTGAAGCTCTGCCGTGCCGAAGCCTGCCAGTCGGTGAATGCCGAGGGTCTCGCCAAACAGTTCCTCGATCGCTTTGGCGTTGAGTGGGGCGGTACGACTCCGGACGGTCGACTCACCATCGAAGCGACGTACTGCCTCGGCCTCTGCGCCTCGGGGCCGTCGGCGATGCTCGACGGCGAGGTGATCGGGCGGCTTACCAAGAATTCGATCGACGACATCGCGCGTGAGGTCGGGTGATGACCACGCGCATCTTCGTTCCCCGCGATGCCGCGGCCCGCGCCGTCGGCGCCGACAAGGTCGCGGCGGCGATCGCCGAAGAGACCAAACGCAGGGGCATTGCCGTCGAGATCGTGCGCACCGGCTCGCGTGGCCTCTTCTGGCTGGAGCCGTTGGTCGAAGTCGAAACTCCGGCAGGCCGCATCGGTTTCGGGCCAGTGGCGGCCAAGGACGTGGCGGGCCTGTTCGCCGATGGCCTGCCGGCCGCGTCCCATGCGCTGTGTGTCGGACGTCCTGAGGAGATTCCCTTCCTTAAGAAGCAGACGCGCATCACCTTCGCACGCTGCGGCATCATCGATCCGCTGTCTTTTGCCGACTATCGCGCCCATGGCGGCATGCGTGGGCTGGAGCGGGCCAGGAGGCTCGGCCCCGCGGCCACAGTCGAAGAGGTGACCAAATCCGGCCTGCGCGGGCGCGGCGGCGCGGGCTTTCCGACCGGCATCAAGTGGAAGACCGTGGCCGACACCGCGGCGGACCGGAAATACATCGTCTGCAATGCCGACGAAGGCGATTCGGGCACCTATGCCGATCGCATGATCATGGAAGGCGATCCCTTCCTGCTGATCGAGGGCATGGCCATCGCAGGCTTCGCGGTCGGCGCGACCAAGGGCTACATCTACATCCGCTCCGAATATCCCGACGCCATCCGCGTCATGGAGCGCGCCATCGCACTGGCCGAACGCGAGGGGCTTTTAGGACCCGAGGCCAGGTTTGACCTCGAAGTGCGCGTCGGCGCCGGCGCCTACGTCTGTGGCGAGGAGACCTCGCTGCTGGAAAGCCTGGAAGGCAAGCGCGGCCAGGTGCGCGCCAAGCCGCCATTGCCGGCGCACAAGGGCCTGTTCGGCAAGCCCACGGTCATCAACAACCTGATCTCGCTCGCCACCGTGCCGGCGATCCTGGCGGACGGCGCCGAGCACTATGCGGCGCTCGGCATGGGCCGCTCGCGCGGCACCATGCCGATCCAGCTCGCCGGCAACAGCAAATATGGCGGCCTGTTCGAAGCGGCCTTCGGCCTGACCCTGGGCGAGATCGTCGAGGATGTCGGTGGCGGCACCAAGAGCGGCCGGCCGGCGCGCGCCGTGCAGGTCGGCGGACCATTGGGCGCCTACTTCCCGCGCAAGCTGTTCAACACACCGTTCGACTATGAGGCCTTCGCGGCACTCGACGGCCTGATCGGCCATGGCGGCGTCGTGGTGTTCGACGACACCGTCGACATGGCGCACCAGGCGCGCTTTGCCCTGGAATTCTGCGCCATCGAATCCTGCGGCAAGTGCACGCCCTGCCGCATCGGCTCGGTCCGCGGCACCGAGACCATGGACAAGATCATCCGCGGCGAACGCGTCGAGGCCAACTTGGCGCTGATCACCGACCTCTGCCAGACCTTGAAGTTCGGCTCACTGTGCGCCCTTGGCGGCTTCACACCCTACCCGGTGATGAGCGCCATACGGCATTTCCCCGAGGATTTTGACCGCCCGCGCCTAAAGGCTGCGGCGGAATAAGGAGCAGGCCATGTCTCTCGTTCACGAGACCGATTACGGCACGCCAGCCAGCAAGTCGTCCGAGATGGTGACCCTCACCATCGACGGCCAGTCCGTCACGGTGCCCGCCGGCACCTCGATCATGCGCGCGGCGATGGATATCGGCACCCAGGTGCCGAAACTCTGCGCCACTGATTCGGTCGACGCGTTCGGCTCCTGCCGTCTCTGCCTGGTCGAGATCCAGGGCCGCCCGGGCACGCCCGCTTCGTGCACGACGCCGGTCGGCAATGGCATGATGGTGTCCACCCAGACCGAGCGGCTGAAGCAGATCCGCAAGGGCGTGATGGAGCTCTACATCTCCGACCATCCGCTCGATTGCCTGACGTGTGCCGCCAACGGCGACTGCGAACTGCAGGACATGGCGGGCGCTGTCGGCCTGCGCGACGTGCGCTACGGCTACGACGGCGAGAACCACACCAAGCAGGCCAAGGACGAATCCAACCCGTATTTCACCTTCGATCCGTCGAAGTGCATCGTCTGCTCGCGCTGCGTGCGCGCCTGCGAGGAAGTGCAGGGCACGTTCGCGCTCACCATCCAGGGCCGCGGCTTCGACTCCAAGGTGTCCGCCGGCATGGCCGAGCCGTTCGTCGATTCGGAGTGCGTGTCGTGCGGCGCCTGTGTGCAGGCCTGCCCGACAGCGACGCTGTCGGAGAAGAGCGTCATCGACATCGGCGTGCCCGAACACTCGGTGGTGACGACGTGCGCCTATTGCGGCGTGGGCTGCAGCTTCAAGGCCGAGATGCGCGGCGAGGAGCTCGTGCGCATGGTCCCCTACAAGGACGGCAAGGCCAATCGCGGTCATTCGTGCGTCAAGGGGCGCTTCGCCTGGGGCTATGCCAACCATCGGGAGCGCATCCTGAAGCCGATGATCCGCGAGAGCATCGACCAGCCCTGGCGCGAAGTGACCTGGGACGTGGCGATCGAGCGCGTGGCTTCTGAGTTCAAGCGCCTGCAGGCCAAGCACGGCCGGCTGGCGATCGGCGGCATCACCTCCTCGCGCTGCACCAACGAGGAGACCTACCTGGTGCAGAAGCTGGTGCGCGGCGGCTTCGGCAACAACAATGTCGATACCTGCGCCCGCGTCTGCCATTCGCCGACGGGCTACGGCCTCCGGACGGCGTTCGGCACCTCGGCCGGCACCCAGGATTTCGACTCGGTCGAGCACACCGACGTCGTGCTGATCATCGGCGCCAATCCGACCGACGCCCATCCTGTGTTCGCTTCACGCATGAAGAAGCGGCTGCGCCAGGGCGCCAAGCTGATCGTCATCGATCCGCGCCGCATCGACATGGTGCGCATGCCGCACATCGAGGCGCAGTACCATCTGCCGCTGCGCCCGGGCACGAATGCCGCGATCCTGAACGCCATCGCCCATGTCGTCGTCACCGAAGGCCTGGTGAACGAGCGGTTCGTCCGCGACTACTGCGACCTCAGCGCCTTCGAGCACTGGGCATCCTTCGTTTCGGAGCCGCAGAACAGCCCCGAGACGGTCGGCCTGATGACCGGCGTGTCGGCCGAGGCGATCCGCGGCGCTGCCCGGCTCTACGCCTCGGGCAAGAACAGCGCGATCTACTACGGCCTCGGCGTCACCGAGCACAGCCAGGGCACCACGGCGGTGATGGCGCTCGCCAATCTCGCCATGGCGACCGGCAACCTCGGCCGTCCCGGCGTCGGCGTGAACCCGCTGCGCGGGCAGAACAACGTCCAGGGCTCGTGCGACATGGGTTCCTTCCCACACGAGCTGTCGGGCTACCGCCACATCTCCGACGACGCCACGCGCACCATGTTCGAGAAGCTGTGGGGCCGCCCGCTCGATGCCGAGCCCGGCCTGCGCATCCCCAACATGTTCGATGCGGCGATCGACGGCACCTTCAAGGGCCTCTACGTGCAGGGCGAGGACATCCTGCAGTCCGATCCCAACACCAAGCACGTGAAGGCGGCGCTGGCGGCGATGGAATGCGTCGTCGTGCAGGACCTGTTCCTGAACGAGACGGCGAACTACGCCCACATCTTCCTGCCCGGCTCGACCTTCCTCGAGAAGGACGGCACCTTCACCAACGCCGAGCGCCGCATCAACCGCGTGCGCAAGGTGATGACGCCCAAGAACGGCATGGCCGACTGGGAGATCACGCTCGCCATCGCCAAGGCGATGGGCTTCGAGATGCCCTATAACCATCCGTCCGAGATCATGGACGAGATCGCCCGCCTGACGCCGACCTTCGCCGGCGTCTCGTTCGACCTGTTGGACAAGGTCGGCTCGGTCCAGTGGCCGTGCAACGAGAAGGCACCGCTCGGCACGCCGGTCATGCACATCGGCGGCTTCGCCCGCGGCAAGGGCAACTTCATGATCACCGAGTACGTGCCGACCGACGAGAAGGTCGGCCCGCGCTTCCCGCTGCTGCTTACCACCGGCCGCATCCTCAGCCAGTACAACGTCGGCGCCCAGACGCGGCGCACCGACAACGTGCTGTGGCACGAGGAGGACGTGCTGGAGATCCATCCGCACGACGCCGAGGAGCGCGGCGTGCGCGACGGCGACTGGGTGAAGCTCGACAGTCGCGCCGGCGGCACGGCGTTGCGCGCCAGGATCACCGATCGCGTGGCGCCGGGCGTGGTCTATACGACCTTCCATCATCCCGACACGCAGGCCAACGTCGTGACCACCGAATACTCCGACTGGGCGACCAACTGCCCCGAGTACAAGGTGACCGCCGTCCAGGTCTCGCCCTCCAACGGCCCCAGCGAGTGGCAGCGCGAGTACAACGACCAGGCCGAGCATAGCCGGCGCATCGCCAAGGTGGCCGCGGAGTAGGCGATGTCCTCGACGCTCGACAAGCTGGTGATGATGGCCAACCAGATCGGCAAGTTCTTCGAGCCGCAGCGTGGGGGCGATCCGGTCGCTGGCATCGCCGACCACCTCGAGAAGTTCTGGGACCCGCGCATGAAGGCCAGCATCGTCGCCCATTGGCGGGCCGGCGGGGCTGGGCTGGATGACCCTGTTCGCGAGGCCGTCGGAAGGCTAAAGGAGGCGAAACGCGAGGCGCCTCTTGAAGCCGGCAGATGAGCTGACGATCGTTTTCGACCAGTCGGGCACGGGCGGCCAGTTCGTGCGCGATCACCTCGCCTATTTCAATGTCGGGGTCACGGGCCTGCCCACCTGGTACGCGGTGAATCTCTTTCTGAGGAACGACCGCGGCGAGACCCTGGGCGGGTTGCTGGGTCTCGTTTGGGGCGGTTGGCTGCATATTTCCACCCTCTGGGTGGATGAGGCCGTGCGTGGCAGGGACTGGGGCACGCGGTTGATGGACCACGCCGAGGCCTTCGCCCGCGAGCGCGGTTGCCATTCGGCAGAACTCGACACCCATTCCTTCCAGGCGCGCCCGTTCTACGAGCAACGGGGCTACGAGGTTTTCGCAACCCTCGACGACTATCCCAAAGGACACAAGAAGTTCTTTCTCAGGAAGAAACTGTAAAACCACATCCCGCTTGATATGACCGTCGTGACCCGGTCTGATTGCGGGGCGAATTTCCTCGTTCACCGCCCATTTTGAGGACGAACGGCCATGACCAATGACAACCCCGACAACAAGTGGATCGGCAAGCGTACTCCCCGGCCTGACGGTGCCGACAAGGTCACCGGGCGGGCCGCCTATGCCGCCGACACGACCATGCCCGGCATGATCTGGGGCAAGGTGCTGCGCAGCCCCCATCCGCATGCCCGCATCAAGTCGATCGACACCTCGAAGGCCGAGAAGCTGCCGGGCGTCATGGCCGTGATGACCTCCAAGGACATCGTCGACTTCCCGGTCGACAAGGGTCCGGTGATGCTGGGCATCCAGGACATGCGCTGGATGTGCCGCAACGTCATGGCGCGCGACAAGGCGCTGTTCCACGGCCACCCGGTCGCCGCCGTCGCCGCGATCTCGCAGACGGTCGCCGCCGAAGCGCTGAAGCTCATCAAGGTCGACTACGAGGTTCTGCCCTGGGCGATCAGCATCAAGGACGCGATGAAGCCCGGTGCCGAACCGCTCCATGGGCACATCAAGTTCGACGGCAAGCCCTCCAACATCGCCGGCACCCTCGAGCACAAGAAGGGTGACATCGAGGCCGGCTTCAAGGAAGCCGACGTGATCGTCGAGCGCAGCTTCGAAACCGAGGCCGTGCACCAGGGCTACATCGAGCCGCATGCCTGCCTGGTCAGCGTCGTCGACGGCAAGGCCACGATCTGGAGCTCCAGCCAGGGCCAGTTCATGGTCCGCGCCATGTGCGCGCTGCTGACGGGCATGCAGCAGAGCGACATCCGCGCCATCCCCGCCGAGATCGGTGGCGGCTTCGGCGGCAAGACCATCGTCTACCTTGAGCCGCTGGCGCTGGTATTGGCCAAGAAGTCGGGCCGGCCGGTCAAGATCGTGATGTCGCGTGAAGAGGTGTTCCGTGCCTCCGGCCCGACCTCGGGCTCGATGAGCAGGGTCAAGATCGGCGCCAAGAAGGACGGCACGATCGTCGCCGGCCAGGGGACCTACTGGCTGCAGGCTGGCGCCTTCCCCGGCTCGCCGATACGCGGCGCCGCCGGCTGCGCCTTCGGTCCGTACGACATCCCGAACGCCCATACGCTCGGCTACGACGTCGTCTCCAACCGCTCGAAGGTCGCGGCCTACCGCGCGCCCGGCGCGCCGATCGGAGCCTATGCCGTGGAATGCGTGCTCGATGAGCTCGCCGAGAAGCTCGGCATGGATCCGCTCGAGCTGCGCCTGAAGAACTCGGCCAAGCAGGGCACCAAGGCGGTGCATGGCCCGGTCTATCCGGTCATGGGCTACCAGGAGACGGTGAAGCAGGCGCTCGCCCATCCGCACTACAAGGCACCGCTCGGCCCCAACCAGGGCCGCGGCGTGGCGAGCGGCTACTGGTTCAACGCCGGTGGCGAATCGAGCGCCGAGATGCGCGTCAACGAGGACGGCTCGGTCGTGGTCATGACCGGCCATCCCGACATCGGTGGCTCGCGCGCCTCGACGGCCAACATCGCCGCCGAGCTTCTGGGCATCGACCACAGCAAGATCCAGGTGCTGATCGGCGACACCAGCAGCATCGGCTTCTCCAACCTGACCGGCGGCAGCCGCGTCACCTTTGCCTCGGCCATGGTAGTCACGCAGTCGGCGGAGAAGGTCATCAAGACCCTGTGCGAGCGCGCCGCCAAGATCTGGAAGATCGAGCCGGAAGCAGTGACCTGGGAGAACGGCTTTGCCCGTCCGGCCGGCGACAACGCCGGCAAGTTCGAGCCGCTGTCGCTCGCCCAGATCGCCGCCAAGGCGAGCGAGACGGGCGGCCCGATCGGCGCCGGCTCGTCGAGCAACACCGCGGGCGCCGAGGGCGGCTTCGGCACGCATATCTGCGACGTCGAGGTCGATCCTGCGACCGGCCGCGCCTGGGTGACGCGTTACACCGCCTTCCAGGATGTCGGTCGTGCGATCCATCCCGACTACTGCGAAGGCCAGATCCAGGGCGGCGTCGCCCAGGGCATCGGCTGGGCGCTGAGCGAGGAGTACATCTACACCAAGGACGGCAAGCTCGATAACGCGGGCTTCCTCGACTATCGCATGCCCGTCACATCGGACCTGCCCCGGCTCGACGCCGTCATGATCGAGGTCCCGAACCCCAAGCATCCACAAGGCGTTCGCGGTGTCGGCGAGGTGCCGCTGGTGCCGGTGATGGCGGCCGTCGCCAATGCCATGCATGGCGCGTTGGGCCTGCGGCTCTACAGCCTGCCCATGTCGCCGCCGAAGGTGTTGGAGGCCCTCGAGGAGCCGCTGGCCAAGGCGGCCGACTGATTGCTGGGGCGCGCCACTCCAGTGGCGCGTCTCTTCATGCTCTTCCGGACCACGCGCATCCTGCGCGCCCATGCCTCATGAGCGAGCGGTAGACCATGACGCGCCACTGGAGTGGCGC
>Ga0081539_10004442_pt1 | contig 15485 bp, 14 predicted proteins | sample TabmetS4T2R2_FD_71023 | JGI IMG/M metagenome (GOLD analysis project Ga0081539, IMG submission 71023) | Tabebuia heterophylla rhizosphere microbial communities from the University of Puerto Rico - S4T2R2 | ecosystem: Host-associated > Plants > Roots > Rhizosphere ...
CTGGGCTCTACGATCCTGACCATGCCAAAGCGGAAAAGCTTGCTGGTGCGTGGAGTGTAAGAGCTTTTCGCTCAGTCGAGGAGGCAGCATCGGTCAAGGACGCTATCTTCGACCTGGCCACTCCGCCGAGCCGCCACGCAGAGGTACTGGAAGCGCTGCCGGACAATGCGGTCGCGCTAATCCAAAAGCCGATGGGCAGCGATCTTGCCGAGGCTACGAAGATTCTCGAAATCTGCCGGCGCAAAGGATTGAAGGCCGCCGTCAATTTCCAGCTCCGCTTCGCGCCGATGATGCTGGCGCTGGAAGACGTCATCGCCAGGGGCTGGCTTGGCGAGGTGGTCGATTTCGATGCGTGGCTGGCGCTGGCCACGCCATGGGAGCTGTGGGAATTCCTGCTCAAGGCGCCGCGTGTCGAGATTGCCATGCACTCGATCCATTATCTGGACCTTATCCGGCAGTTGCTCGGCGATCCGAAGGGCGTGCACGCCAAGACGCTCGGTCATCCCTCTCACACCGTCGCGCAGACGCGTACCAGCGCGATCCTCGACTATGGCGACACAGTGCGTTGCGCATTGTCGATCAACCACGACCACAAGTTCGGCCGCAAATACCAGGCCTGCGAGTTTCGCATCTGCGGGACGGAGGGCGCCGCCTATCTCAAGCTGGGCGTCAATCTCGACTATCCGCGCGGCGAGCCGGATATCCTCGAGGTCCATCCGAATGGCAGCAGCAAGTGGGTCAATGTGCCTCTGACCGGGGCATGGTTTCCCGACGCTTTCGTCGGCCGAATGGCCAATGTCCAGCGTTTCGCGAGGGGCGAGGATGCCGAGCTGGTGAGCTCCGTCGAGGATGCCTGGAATACCATGGCGCTGGTCGAAGCTGCCTATCAGTCGAGCGCTACTCCCGCGACGCAGCTGGCACGGAAGCCCTGACGTGGAGCAAACGATCTATTTCGAGGATTATGAGCTCGGCCATGTGCGGCTCACCACCGGCCGCACCATCACCGAGACCGATTTCGTCGTGCATGCCGGGCACACCGGCGATTTCTTCCCGCACCACATGGATGCCGAGTTCGCGAAGACAACCCCGTTTGGTCAGCGCATCGCGCATGGCACCATGATCTTCTCTGTCGGTGTCGGCTTGACCGCGAGCCTCATCAACCCGGTCGCGTTCTCCTACGGCTACGACCGGCTGCGTTTCATCAGGCCCGTCTTTATCAGCGATACCATCAAGACCCGTGTGACGATTGCCTCGAAAGAGGACGATCCCAAACGGCCTGAGGCGGGCAGGGTGGTCGAGCGCTGCGAGGTTCTCAACCAGCGCGGCGAGGTGGTGCTCGCGGCCGACCACATCCTCATCGTCGAACGGCGCACCAAACAGACTTGATACAAGGCGAGAGAATGATATGGCGAGTCTAGCTGGAAAAGTCGCTCTGGTCACGGCAGCAGGGCAGGGGATCGGCAGGGCAAGCGCGCTCGCCTTCGCCCGTGCAGGTGCGACCGTACATGCGACTGACATCAACGAGAAGACGCTCGCCGAGCTTGCCCGCGAAGCCGGCATCGCGACGCGCCTGCTCAATGTGCTCGATGCGTCCGCAGTCCAGACGGCGGTCAACGAGATCGGCGCGGTCGACATCCTCTTTAACTGCGCCGGCTTCGTCCATTCGGGCTCGATCCTGGAGATGAAGGACGAGGAGCTGGAATTCGCCTTCGACCTCAACGTGAAGTCGATGGTCCGCGCCATCCGCGCCGTGCTGCCCGGTATGATCGCGCGCGGGAATGGCTCCATTATCAACATGGCGTCGGTGGCGGGCAGCGTCAAAGGCGTGCCGAATCGTTTTGCCTATGGCGTCACCAAGGCTGCGGTGGTGGGTCTGACCAAATCGGTAGCGGCCGACTATGTGGGGCAGGGCATTCGCTGCAACTGCATCTGCCCGGGCACCGTCGAGAGCCCATCCCTGCAGGACAGGATGAAGGCGCAGGGCGACTACGAGACGGCCCGCCAGGCCTTCATCGCCCGCCAGCCCATGGGCCGGCTCGGCACGCCGGAAGAGATCGCCGACCTCGCCGTCTATCTTGCCGGTGCGACCTATACGTCCGGCCAAGCCTACGCTATCGACGGCGGCTGGACGATTTGATTTGTCCGACATTTCGACAATTCCTGGAGGTTCACTGCAATGAAGTTTTTGCGCTATGGCGAGGCAGGGCGTGAGCGACCCGGCATGCTCGACAAGGACGGCAACATCCGCGACCTGACGGGTCACGTCCTCGACTTTGGTGGTTCGGAGCTCGATCCTGACTCGCTTGCCGCTCTCGCGAAGGTTGATACGAACAGCCTGCCGCTTGTCCCCGGCAACCCGCGCATTGGTCCCTGCGTGGCCGGCACGGGCAAGTTTATCTGCATCGGCCTCAACTACTCCGACCATGCTGCCGAGACCGGCGCCGCCGTGCCCCCGGAGCCGATCATCTTCATGAAGGCGACGTCGGCGATCGTCGGCCCCAATGACGACGTGCTGATCCCGCGCGGCTCGCAGAAGACCGACTGGGAGGTCGAGCTTGGCGTCGTCGTCGGCCGCAAGGCCAAATACGTGACCGAGGCCGAGGCGCTGGACTATGTCGCCGGTTATTGCGTCATCAACGATGTCTCGGAGCGGGCCTTCCAGGCCGAGCGCCAGGGCCAGTGGACCAAGGGCAAGAGCTGCGACACGTTCGGGCCGACCGGCCCTTGGCTCGTCACCAAGGACGAGGTGCCGGACCCGCAGAACCTGCCGATGTGGCTGACCCTCAACGGCGAGACCATGCAGAACGGCTCGACCAAGACCATGGTCTACGGCGTTGCTTTCCTCGTCTCCTATCTCAGCCAGTTCATGAGCCTGTTGCCCGGCGACATCATCTCGACCGGCACGCCGCCCGGCGTTGGACTGGGCATGAAGCCGCCGCGTTTCCTGAAGCCGGGCGAAGTCGTCGAGCTCGGCATCGAGGGGCTCGGCAAGCAGCGGCAGGTGATGAGGGCTGATAGTTAAGGCAGCAGGCAGTCGAGAATAGGCAGTAGAGTCGGTGTGGCCCGCGGCCCGGCTGTTCCTATTGCCTATCTGCCTATTGCCTACTGCCATGGAGTAAAGTCATGACCCGCCTCACCGGCCTGCGCACCTACGACCTGCGCTTTCCGACGTCGCAGAGCCTCGACGGTTCGGATGCGATGAATCCGGACCCGGATTACTCGGCGGCTTATGTCGTTCTGGAAACGGATCGCGACGGGCTTGCGGGTCACGGGCTCACCTTCACCATCGGTCGCGGCAACGACATCTGCGTCGCCGCGATCGAGGCGATGTGGCATCTGGTCGTCGGGCTGGAACTCGATTGGATCAAGGAAAACCCGGGTCGCTTCTGGCATCATCTCACCGGCGACAGCCAGTTGCGCTGGATCGGCCCGGACAAGGGTGCGATGCATCTCGCCACCGGCGCGGTGGTGAACGCCGTCTGGGACCTCTGGGCCAAGGAAGCTGGCAAGCCAGTCTGGCGGCTGGTCGCGGACATGAGCCCGGAAGAAATCGTGCGGATCGTCGATTTCCGCTACCTCACGGACGCGCTGACGCCCGATGAGGCGCTGGATATCCTGAAACGCACGGAGAAGGGCAAGGCCGAGCGCATCGCCACGCTTGAGCGCGAGGGTTATGCCTGCTACACGACCTCGGCCGGGTGGCTAGGCTACGACGACGCCAAGCTGCGGCGGCTTTGCCAGGAGGCGGTCGACGCCGGCTTCAACCACGTCAAGATGAAGGTCGGCCGCGATCTCCAAGACGATATTCGCCGGCTTACCATTGCCCGCGAGGTGATCGGTCCCGACCGCTTCCTGATGATCGACGCCAACCAGGTCTGGGAGGTTGGCCAGGCGATCGACTGGGTCAAGAAGCTCGCCTTTTCAAAGCCGTTCTTTATCGAAGAGCCAACCAGCCCCGACGACGTCGCCGGCCATAGAGCGATCCGCGAAGGTGTCGCACCGGTCAAGGTAGCGACCGGCGAGATGTGCCAAAATCGCATCATCTTCAAGCAGATGATCGCCGGTGGCTCTATCGATATCGTGCAGATCGACGCCTGCCGCATGGGCGGGCTGAACGAGGTGCTCGGCGTGCTCCTCATGGCGGCGAAGTTCGGCCTGTCGGTGTGGCCGCATGCCGGCGGTGTAGGACTCTGCGAATACGTCCAACATCTTTCCATGATCGACTATGTCGCGGTGTCGGGCACCAAGGATGGGCGCGTCATCGAATATGTCGACCATCTACATGAACATTTCGTCGAGCCCTGCAAGATCAGGAACGCCGCCTACATGCCGCCCAAGCTGCCGGGCTTCTCCATCGAAATGAAGCCGGCTTCGATCGCCGCCAGCCAGTTCAAGAGGCAGTAGGGAATAGGCAGTAGGGATGCTGTCGTCCGACTGCCTACTCTCTACTGCCCAAAGCTCTGATGTTCCTCTCCACGCGGTCCGGTTGGCTCCGGAAGGAGAAGCGGAGAGGTTGGCAGGCATACGAACCCCACGGACGGTGGCCGATCGAGCCCAAGTCTCAGGGTCGGACACAAATAGCAGCTGGCGGATGGGGTGGGATTCGAACCCACGGTGGACTTGCGCCCACGCCGGTTTTCAAGACCGGTGCCTTAAACCGCTCGGCCACCCATCCAACTAGCTGATATAGTTGGCAAAATTGCGTTTGGCGATTTCCTCGTAAACGGCATTTGCTACCGCTTTGCTACCGAATGCCATCGCCGCCGCCTTTTACGGCCTTCCGGCTCGCAGCGTCAACTTGCTCGACCGTGTCGGACTCACGTGATTGCGCCATGTGCGAAATACAAAGTCACGCGAGCCTGCCGCTTTGATGCAGTTGCCAGAGCTTAGGGGATATCTGGGCCGCGCATCTGTCATCGAGTGAGGACCGCCCCAGGCGGCCATGGCCAATATTCCGCTATGGCCCCACAGCAACCGCGCTCAGCCGCCTGTATGTGATTCCGTCGAACGCTACCGTCGCAAAATCCTTCACGGCCATCCTGCGCTTGCGGCCGTCGGTGCAGATGAAGACTGGCCATTTGTCGGCGGCGCATTCGTAAGAGCTGCACAACTGCGCCAGGCAGTTTCCAAGCGTCAAGCGAAAGCCGTCCTTGCCCGCAAATCCTTGCAACAAACTGCCGTCGGCGGCTCTCCATGTCCACTTGCGGAATTCCGGACGCAATTGCGCGGGCGAGAGACTCGTCCCGCCCCGGTGTGCCGTCAATTCGAGGCGATAGCGAACCATCTCGGTGGCGTAGGCGGTCACCAGGTCGGGGTTGTTCGAATAGGCAGAGGTCAAGTGGACGTCGTCAAGCAGAGCCGAAAGGCGGATTGCCGCCTCGGCCGGCCCCGCAAAGACGCCCGAAGTGGCGCACAGCAAAGCAGCGCAGGTCACGAGTTTGAACCTATGGATCATGCAGAGCAAGGACAGCGTTGTGCGGCAAGCGGTAAAGTCGGCTGCACCGTGGCAAGCAAGACGAGTGAGCGCAAGCATTTCCCTCGAGGGGAATGCCTGACGATTGCCGAATCGGGGTCGGTGGGCTCGAACGCCCAAACCGCGACGACGGCCCGCCGTGATGCAATGCTGGTGGCGTTCAGTCTTCTTTGCGCCACAATCCTGCCGGTTTGACGCCGTAGTCGATTAATACGGTAATAAATAATTCGTGCGCATATGGAGAGGTTCCGAGGGGCTTCGTGCGCAGGGACATGAAATAAGCGGCGCTTTCCGGCGGCGCAACACGACGATCCGAGCGTCTGGGGACAATTCGGAAATGCCATCGCCGACGCGTTCGCGTCTCAAAATGCTGAGTTCCATTTTGGCTGTCGCCGTTGCGGGCGCGCTGGTCGCGTCCTGCAGCACGACCTCCAACAAGAGCATGACGCGCAAGACGCGCTCGAAGGAATATTTCTCGGAGGCCGAATACGGCGTAAAGGCCAGTCCGCGCGTGACGAACAAGCGCTCACGCCTGCCGCGAGGCGGTGGTCGCGACCAGTTGGGCAGTCCCTATAAGGTCGCTGGCAAATGGTACTATCCGAAGGAAGATAAAAACTACAGAAAGGTCGGCGCTGCCTCGTGGTACGGCGACGCCTTTCACGGCCGGCTCACCGCCAACGGCGAAATCTACGACATGACACATCTCACGGCTGCGCATCCGACCATGCCGCTGCCGAGCTACGCACGTGTCACCAATATGACCAACGGCAGCTCCATCATTGTCCGGGTCAACGACCGCGGGCCTTATGCGCGTGGCCGCATCATCGACCTGTCGAAGCGCGCCGCCGAGATGCTCGATTATACGCACACAGGCGTCGCCAAGGTGAAGGTCGAATATGTGGGCCGCGCCCCGCTCGACGGCAAGGATGAAGCCTATCTTCTGGCCTCGTACCATCCGGGCAAGGCTGGCCCCGACCCATCGGATGGCCTGCCGACCGGTGTGATGGTGGCAATGGACGGACCGTCGCCGAGCGCGCCTGTCCAGACCGCGGCGGCGTTTCCCGGCGTCTTGACGGATGCTGCTCCCGCCGCCGGGACAGTCGGCTTTTCGACGGCATCCTACACTGCGGTTGTTCCGGAGCTCCCGGCCTTCGGTCCAATCTTCCCGGACCGTCCTGCCAACGAGGTCTGGCCGGCCGAGAACCAGCAGGTTGCGCTCGGCCTGATGTCCTATGCCGACAACCGCGTGAAGCTCGCGGCCTCGCCCTTCGAGGCGCTCGGGGCGACCTCGCTCATGGCTGATGCCGTCGTCGCCTCCTGGAAACGGCAGAATCCGGACGATGCCGCGGGCGACGAGAGCTACGTCTTAGCCGGCACCTTTGCCGATGAGGCTGAGGCCGAGCGTGTCGGGTCGGCGCTGAAGGGCGCCGGCCGCGTCGAGATCGAGCGATCGGAAGACGCCTCCGGCACCTGGTATTCGGTATCGGTACGCAGCGACGGTCAGCACTCGCTCGATGACATTCTGCAGGCTGCCTGGGACAATGGTGCGCCGGACGCACTCGCGGTGCGCAACTGAGAACCAGACGCTTTCCCTGACATTGCCGACGCGCCGGCGTTGATCCGCCGCCAGCCAAGCTGGTAGCCTTCCCATAATCGCGGCAGGTCTGACGCGGCGATATTTGGACGGGCAGCCTCAACCATGATCAGTCTTCGATCGATCCTATGCGGGGTCTTCCTTGCTTTTGCTGCTGCTGGCCTGACCGCCGTCGCCGCGGCAGCGCAGGAAGAGCTGTTCGAAACGAAGGCGAAGCAGGCCTTCATGATCGACGCCGACACCGGCACTGTGTTGTTCTCCAAGGACCCCGACAAGCTGCTTGCGCCGGCCTCGCTCGCCAAGCTGATGACGGCGGAAGTGATCTTCGATGCCGTCGAAGCCGGCCGCTACACGATGGACGACACGTTTGCCGTGAGCGAGCACGCGTGGCGCACCGGTGGCGCGCCGTCCGGCACCTCGACCATGTTCGCCGAGTTGAAATCCTTGATTCGGCTGCAGGATCTGATCCAGGGGATCGTCGTTCAGTCCGCTAATGACGGCTGCATCATCGTCGCCGAAGGCATGGCCGGATCGGAGGAGAATTTCGCGGTTCAGATGACCGAACGGGCTCGCGCGATCGGGCTGGAAAAATCAGTGTTCAAGAACCCCACTGGCCTGCCAGCCGAAGGCCAGTTCGTGACGGTGCGCGAGCTCCTCAAGCTTGGGATCCATATCTGGAAGGAGTATCCCGAATTGTACAAATACTATGCCCAGCCGGACTTTACCTGGAACAAGATCCGTCAGAGGAACCGCAACCCCTTGCTCACCATGGGGATAGGCGCCGACGGCATGCAGATCGGCTTCACCGAGGGCGAGGGTTACGCAATCGTCGGCTCAGCAAGCCAGAATGGGCGACGCGTCTTTGCCGCGCTCGCCGGCCTGTTGAACGCGCGCGAGCGCGCCGAAGAGGCGCGCAAGATGATCGACTGGGGCATGAAGTCCTTCGATAAGAAGCTGCTTTTCGCCGATGGGGAGGTTGTCGGCGAGGCGAGCGTGTATGGTGGAGAGAAGGGCGGAGTAGCGTTGAAGGCCAAGGGGCCGATCTCCATCCTCATCCCTGCCACCAACCGCGACAAGGTGGTTGCACGCATCATCTACGAGGGCCCGATCATCGCGCCTGTCGAAGAGGGCATGCCGGTCGGCATACTGAAGGTATGGATCGGCAATACGCTCAGCCAGGAGACGCCGCTTTACACAGCCGAGAAGATCGGGCTCGGTGCGCTGCACCAACGCGCCTTCGACGCGATCGGTGAGCTTTTGATCGGCTGGATGCGTTAGCCGTTTCAAACGGGCGCACAGTGGCCTAAATAAGCGGCATGCACGGCGCAATTGCGAAAAGACCCGACAGGCGCGGCTTCTTCGTCACCTTCGAGGGCGGCGAAGGGGCCGGCAAGTCGACGCAGATCACGCGACTCGCACACAAGGTACGCGCCGCAGGCTTCGACGCCGTTGTGACGCGCGAGCCGGGCGGCTCACCCGGTGCCGAGGCCGTGCGCCATGTCTTGCTCTCTGGCGCTGCCGAGCCGTTCGGGCCGAATATGGAGGCTTTGCTGTTTGCCGCGGCCCGCTCCGACCATGTCGAGCAGGTGATCCGGCCCGCGATCGAGCGCGGCGCAATCGTGCTATGCGACCGCTTCCTCGATTCCAGCCGTGTCTATCAGGGCGTCACCGGCAATCTCAATCCGCAATTCATGGCCAAGCTGGAAGAAGTGACGGTGAACGGCATGATGCCCGACATGACGCTGATCCTCGACATCGACCCGGAGCTTGGCATGCGCAGAGCACACGCACGGCGTGGCGAGGAGGCTGCCGACCGCTTCGAGAAGGAGGCGATCGATATTCACCGGCGCCGTCGCGAGGCCTATCTGGCAACCGCCGCGGCCGAGCCGGAGCGCTGTGTCGTCATCGATGCCTCGCAAGAACCCGACAAGGTCGAGAAGGCAATCGCTTCTGTCATATTCGCCGCACTGGAAGCGCGCCAGGCCGAAACGACACCTGAACCTGTGCCGGTTGACGCCAATGTATGAGCGCATCGCTCCCGATCAGCACGATTCGCTCGACGGCGTTCCCGAGCCGTCGGAAACCATCCGAGTCTTCGGACATGATGACCAGGCCATGCAGTACACGATCGCGCATCGCGCCGAAAAGTTGCCGCATGCGCTGGTCTTTGCCGGGCCGCGCGGCGTCGGCAAGGCGAGCATGGCGTTCCAACTCGCACATTACCTCCTTGCGCACCCATCATCCGACAATGCGCCGGCTGATTTTACGGCGCGCGACCCCTCATCATCGCTCCATAGGCAGGTGGCGAGCGGAGCACACCCTTCGGTGCTGCATTTGACGCGGCCGCTGAACGATCGGACCAAGGCCTTCAAGACGGCGCTCACCGTTGACGAGGTGCGGCGTGTCGGCCGTTTCCTTTCTCTGACCGCCCATGACGGCGGCTACCGCGTCGTCATCGTTGATCCGGCCGACGACATGAACACCAATGCGGCCAACGCGCTGCTAAAGAACCTCGAGGAACCGCCGGCGCGCACCATTTTTGTCCTCATCGCGCATTCGCTTGGCCGCCTGTTGCCGACCATACGCTCGCGTTGCCAGATCGTACGTTTCCAGCCGCTCGGCCACGACGACATGCTCGCTGCGCTCACCGCCATCGGCAAGGCGCCCGAGACAGACGCACGGGACGCACTTCTGTCGCGCGCAGCTGGTAGCGTGCGCAGCGCCGTCATGCTCACGGACTATGGCGGCGTCGAGATTGCGGAGGTGCTCACCAAGTTGGTCAGCACGCCAAACCCGCCTGCCATGGAAACGCACAAGCTCGCCGATGCGATCGCCGGCCGCGACCAGGCGATCCAGTTCGGCATTTTCAACGATCATGCACTCGATCTTCTGGCCCGGGCTGCCGGCGAGGCCGCCGGACTCGGCGAAATCGATCGGGCGAACCGAATTTCCGAGGCCTGGCAGAATTCACGCATTGCGATATTGGAGACGGACACTTACAATCTGGATCGTAAACAACACGTGCTGAGCATGATAGCCCGTCTCAACGACACATTTCGAATGTGAAGCCGTTTGCGGCGCACGATGGCTTTTGCCGTCGCTGCACGATATTTCCCCTCCATTAAAATCATCGCATTGCGAACGGCTGCACCCATGGCACGTGAAAAGTTCTATCTGACGACCGCGATATCCTACCCCAACGGCAAGCCACATATCGGACACGCCTACGAGTTGATCGCTTCGGACGCCCTTGCACGCTTCCAGCGGCTCGACGGAAGTGAGGTGTTCTTCCTGACCGGCACGGACGAGCATGGCATCAAGATGCTCCAGACGGCGAAAAAGGAGGGCGTCACGCCGCGCGAACTTGCGGACCGAAATTCAGCCGAGTTCCAACGCATGGCCAAGGCGCTGAACGCATCGAATGACGATTTCATCAGGACCACCGAAGAACGTCACTATGCTGCAAGCCAGGCGATCTGGAAGGCTATGGCCGCCAACGGCGACATCTACAAAGGCGGTTATGCCGGCTGGTATTCCGTGCGCGACGAGGCTTATTACGGCGAGGAGGAGACCGAACTCCGCGGCGACGGCGTCCGCTATGGCCCGCAGGGCACGCCCGTCGAGTGGGTCGAGGAGGAGAGCTATTTCTTCCGCCTTTCAGCCTATCAGGAGCGCCTGCTGAAGTTCTACGACGAGAATCCGTCCTTCATCGGTCCACCGGAACGGCGCAACGAGGTCGTGAGCTTCGTCAAATCGGGGTTGAAGGACCTGTCGATCTCGCGGACGACCTTCGACTGGGGTGTCCCGGTCCCAGGCGACGAGAAGCATGTGATGTACGTCTGGGTCGACGCCCTCACGAACTACGTCACCGGCGTCGGCTATCCGGACACAGCCGTAAAGGACTGGCGCTACTGGCCGGCCGACCTCCACGTGATCGGCAAGGACATCGTGCGTTTCCACGCGGTGTACTGGCCTGCCTTCCTGATGTCGGCGGGGATTGCGCTGCCCCGGCGTGTGTTCGGGCACGGCTTCGTGTTCAACCGCGGTGAGAAGATGTCGAAGTCGGTCGGCAACGTGATCGACCCGTTCGCACTCATCGACCACTACGGGCTGGACCAGGTACGCTACTTCCTGCTGCGCGAGGTGCCGTTCGGCCAGGACGGCAACTACAGTCACGAAGCGATCGTCAACCGAACCAATGCCGATCTCGCCAACGACCTTGGCAATCTGGCGCAGCGCTCGCTGTCAATGATCGCCAAGAACTGCGGCGGGCTGATGCCGAAACGCGGTGAAGTGCAGGAGGCCGACAGCCAGATCCTGGATCTGGCCTCGGCAGCGCTTGGCCAGGCGCAGAAGGCGATGGCCGAACAGGCGATCCATGCGGCGCTGGCGGCCATTTTCGGCGTCGTCGCCGAAGCGAACCGCTATTTCGCCGCCCAGGAGCCATGGGCGCTTCGAAAGGGCAATCCGGAGCGCATGGAGACCGTGCTCTACATCACTGCTGAGACGGTCCGACGTATCGGCATCCTCTGCCAGCCCTACATTCCGGGCTCGGCAGCCAAGCTGCTCGACCTCTTGGCCGTGCCGGCCGACAAGCGCAGTTTTGCCAATCTCGGCGCTGCTGACGCGCTGGTGCCTGGCACGAAGCTGCCGGCGCCGGAGCCAGTCTTCCCGCGCTATGTCGAGCAGGCGGAAAAGGACTGACGGCGAAAAGATGCTGGTCGACAGCCACTGTCATCTCGACTTCCCGGACTTTGGCGAGGAACGGCAGGCGGTGATCGCACGCGCGGTCGCCGCCGGCGTCCGCCGGATGGTGACGATCTCGACGCGCGTGAAGCGCTTTGCCGAGGTGCTCGCCATTGCCGAGGCCCATGAGGAGGTGTTCTGCTCGGTCGGCACGCATCCCCATAATGCCGCGGAAGAAATCGACGTAACAGCCCAGGATCTGGTCCGGCTTTCGGCGCATCCGAAGGTGGTGGCGATCGGCGAGGCGGGGCTCGATTATCACTACGACAACTCGCCAAGGCCGGCACAAACGCAAGGCTTCCGCACCCATGTCGCTGCGGCACGAGAGGCCGGCTTGCCGCTCGTCATTCACGCGCGCAGCGCCGACGACGATGTTGCGGCCATTTTGGAGGAAGAAAGCGGGCAGGGGGCTTTCCCCTTTGTCCTGCACTGCTTCTCGTCTGGCCGGAAATTGGCCGAAGTGGGCGTTGCACTCGGCGGCTACGTTTCCTTCTCGGGCATTCTCACATTCAAGAACTCGGACGAGCTGCGTGCAATCGCAAAAAAAGTGCCACTCGACCGGCTCCTGGTGGAAACGGACGCCCCTTATCTGGCGCCTGTGCCTTTCCGCGGAAAGCGTAACGAGCCAGCTTACGTGGCGAACACAGCGCGCGTGCTGGCTGAGACGATCGGCGTCGGCACGGATGAGATCGCGCACCTAACAACGGCAAACTTCTTTCGGCTTTTCAATAAGATGCCGCAACCGGCTCAAGTGACGGCCTGAGACGTGGGCGATATCCTCCGCTTCACGATCCTCGGTTGCGGCTCGTCGCCCGGCACGCCGCGCATCAATGGCGACTGGGGCAGTTGCGACCCCTCGAACCCAAAGAACCGCAGGACAAGATGTGCAGCACTTGCGGAGCGCATCAAGCCGAACGGAGCGACGACGCGTGTCGTCATCGACACCGGCCCGGATTTTCGCGAGCAGATGTTAAGGGCCGGAGCACAGCGGCTCGACGCAGTGCTCTACACGCATCCGCATGCCGACCATATTCACGGCATCGATGACCTGCGCAGCTATGTGCTCGAGCAGAAGCGCCTGATGGATGTCTATTGCGACCAGCCGACGCTCACACGGCTCATGGACGGCTTCGGCTACTGCTTCACGATGCCGCGTGGCAGCTCCTATCCGCCGATCCTCAAGGCAAGGCTCTTCGAGCACAGTCAGATCGTGGTCATAGAAGGAGAGGGGGGCGCCCTCTCCTTCGAACCGCTGCCACAGTTCCACGGCGACATCATCTCGCTGGGTTTTCGGATCGGATCGTTGGCCTATTGCCCTGACGTCAGCGGCTTTCCGCCGACGACGGTCGAGCGCCTCCAGAGCTTGGACATGCTGTTCATCGATGCGCTGCAGTATAAATTCCATCCGAGCCATCTGTCGTTCGGACAGGCACTCGAGTGGATCGGCCGTCTCTCGCCGAAGAAAGCCTACCTGACACACATGCATGTGCCGCTGGACTACCAGACGGTGATGGACGAAACGCCGGATTTCGTCGAGCCGGCCTTTGACGGGCTGAGCATAGAGATGCCGATCGAATGACTGGGATGAAACCGCTGGGCAGCATCGAGCGCGTGGCGCAAGCAGCACACGAAGCTGGGCTCGGCATCGAAGTGAGGCGTATGGGCGCTTCGACGCGCACGGCCGAGGAAGCCGCCGCGCAATGCGGCTGCGCAGTCAGCCAAATCGTCAAGTCGTTGGTGTTTCAAGGCGAACGCAGTGGCCGGCTCTATCTCTTCCTGGTGTCGGGCAGCAATCAGCTCGACCCCGACAAGGCTGCGGGGCTGACAGGCGAACCTCTGGCTCGCGCCGATCCTCGCCACGTGCGCGACGAAACGGGCTTTGCCATTGGCGGCGTCGCGCCGATCGGCCACAGGATCGCGATCGCCGCTTTCGCAGACGAGGAGCTTCTGCGCCACGACCGTGTCTGGGCTGCGGCAGGAGCGCACGACGCGGTGTTTGCAGCTGAGCCGTTGGCGCTGATCCGGGCCGCCAATGCCACTGCAGCCGATCTCGCAAAATAAGCTGCAAGACGCAAGAGCCTGGAATCTCGGGCAATTCCAACCGCGCTCACCGAAGCCGCCAGTTCCATAATCTATCTTATGCGACTGCAACCTCCGCTTTCCTTACAATTCGAGGCGAAATAACTGCACACGGGGCCTTTCCGGGTGCTAGAGTTGCTGTTTGCGGGCTTGGGGGAGCGAGTGAGCGACGTCCTCGACGTGGTGGTCATAGGCGCAGGCTGGGCGGGGCTCGGTGTCAGTCACGGCCTTAGGCACGCCGGTATTCCTCACGTCGTGCTCGAGCGTGGTCGAATTGGCGAAACCTGGCGATCGCAGCGCTGGGACTCGTTTCACTTCAACATCCCAAAAGTGCTGACGGTAATGCCGGGTGACCGCTATGAGGGCAGCGACCCGGAGGGCGCGATGACGCGCGACGAGTTCGTCACTATGCTGGAGGGCTACGCGTCGCGGAAAAGCTTGCCGGTGCATACTGGGGAGTCGGTCACCGAGGTGACGCCGGACGGCGCCGAGCGCTACCTCGTGCGCACGCCGAGCCGGACGCTTGCGGCGCGCAACGTTGTTGTCGCGAGCGGCAGCCTCAACCGACCAAGACGACCGGCAGCATCGCAGCGAATCCCCCCGTTCGTCCACCAGATCGATGCATCTGACTACCGTTCCGCCACGCGCCTCGAGCCGGGAGGGGTGCTGGTGGTCGGTAGCGGCCAGTCAGGCGGCCAGATCGCCAAAGACCTCGCCGACGCCGGCCGTCAAACCTTCTTCGCGACCAGCAAGATCGGCCGTCTCCCGCGACGCTATCGAGGCCGTGACGTCGTCCTGTGGCTGGTTGACTGCGGTTTGATGGACATCCGCCGGAAGGACTTCGTCCTACCGTCTGGCGCTATCCCCGGTCGCCCGCTGCAAGGCGCCCTCGAAACCATCAGTCTGCAGTCGCTAAGCGCCCAGGGTGTGGTTCTGCTTGGTAGGCTGGTCAGCGCCGATGGCACGGAGCTGAGCTTCACGGATGACGTTACCGACAATGTTCGCTTCGCCGATGAAAGCTCGGCTGACCTGCGGCGGAAGATTGATGACTACATCGCGCGCAGTGGCATCGCGGCGCCACCGGCCACTGACGATCCCGCCGAGGCGGTAGCACCGAAAATTCCATCACCGCCGATCACGTCGCTCGACGTCAAGAAGAGCGGTATCTCAACGATTGTCTGGTGTACCGGCTTCGATGGCGACTTCAGTTGGGTCAGAGTTCCAGCCGCGGTCGGAGCGGATCAGCAGCCATTGCAGGTTGACTGCATAGGAGCAGCCAGCGGGGTCTATTTTGCCGGGCTCGATTTCGCTTCCACCCGCAAGTCGGGGACGATCCTGTCGAGCATCGATGAATCGCGCATCATAGTGGGGCACATCCAGCAGCGGCTGAGCACCCTGATGTCGCTGCGATGAATGCCGTCCAATGAAGACGTCGATCTCGCGCAAACTACCCGGAATGTGGCGCTCTCTCGCTTTTGCTCAGCCGGTCGTGTCCCCCCTCGTGGTGTAGCTCGGCGTAAGCGAAGCCGCTCGCTCGCGCGCACTCAAATAGCGCTGTAGCGAGCGAGCGGCTTCGCGGGCGGTCATCGATGT
>Ga0081539_10004443_pt1 | contig 15484 bp, 16 predicted proteins | sample TabmetS4T2R2_FD_71023 | JGI IMG/M metagenome (GOLD analysis project Ga0081539, IMG submission 71023) | Tabebuia heterophylla rhizosphere microbial communities from the University of Puerto Rico - S4T2R2 | ecosystem: Host-associated > Plants > Roots > Rhizosphere ...
TTCCGCAACGATCTCGAGCGTGTCGTTTGCGAGCGCTACCCCGAAGTGCGCAGCCATCTGGAGTGGCTCAGGGCCCGGGGAAACGCGCGCATGACGGGATCGGGAAGCTGCGTGTTCGCGCCGTACGCGGATCGCGATGCAGCGCGGCGGGTTCTCGACGAGCTCCCGTCCGCGATGTCCGGTTTCATCGCGCAGGGTCTCGAGCGTCATCCCCTGCGCGCGCAGTAACGTAGGGGAGTCGCCAAGCTGGTTAAGGCACCGGATTTTGATTCCGGCATTCGAGGGTTCGAATCCTTCCTCCCCTGCCCCAATTGTTGATCGGCCTGCTGTGCCGGCCGACTGAGAGTGCGAGCAGATGGCCTTCGACAACCTGATGCTGTTCAGTGGGAACGCCAATCCGCGGCTGGCGCAGCGCGTGGCGAAGAACCTGAACATCCAGCTCGGGCGCTCGACGGTCTCGCGCTTCAGCGACGGCGAGGTGATGGTCGAGCTGCTGGAGAACGTGCGCGGCAAGGACGTGTTCGTGCTCCAGTCGACGTGCGCGCCGACCAACGACCACCTGATGGAGCTGATGATCATGTGCGATGCGCTGCGCCGCTCGAGCGCCGCGCGCATCACCGCCGCGATCCCGTACTTCGGCTACGCGCGCCAGGATCGCCGGCCGCGCAGCGCCCGCGTCGCGATCTCGGCGAAGGTCGTCGCGAACATGCTCACGGTCGCGGGCGTGAACCGGCTCCTCACGATGGATCTCCACGCCGACCAGATCCAGGGCTTCTTCGACATCCCGGTGGACAACGTCTACGCGACGCCGATCCTCCTGGGCGACCTGTGGAAGCACGGGTACAAGAACCTGGTGGTCGTGTCGCCGGACGTGGGCGGCGTGGTGCGGGCGAGGGCGATCGCGAAGCGGCTCGAGAGCGACCTCGCGATCATCGACAAGCGGCGTCCGCGGCCGAACGTCGCCACGGTGATGAACATCATCGGCGACGTGAACGGCCGCACGTGCGTGATCATGGACGACATGGTCGACACCGCCAACACGCTTTGCGAGGCGGCGCGCGCGCTGAAGGAGCAGGGAGCGGTTCGCGTGGTCGCGTACTGTACGCACCCCGTGCTGTCGGGGCCGGCGGTAGGCCGCATCGAGTCCTCGGTGATCGACGAGCTGGTGGTGACCGATACCATTCCGCTGCGCGAGGACGCGCGCGCCTGCGCCAAGATCCGCGCGCTTTCCGTCGCCGGCCTGATCGCCGAGACGATCCTGCGCATCTACACCGAGGAGTCGGTCAGCTCCCTCTTTATCGAATAGCGAAGTTTTCCAACCCGCCGGTGCCTGGTCGCGGGGCCGGCTTTAACCAGGAGTTAAGCGAATGGCAATCGAAATCAGCGCGCGCAAGCGCGAAGCGCAGGGAACGGGTGCGAGCCGCCGTCTGCGCCGCCTGGGCAGGGTGCCGGGCATCGTCTATGGCGGCGACAAGGACGCCGTCACCATCGAGCTCGACCACAAGGACCTTTACCAGAACCTGCGGAACGAGAAGTTCCACGCGTCCATTCTCACGCTCGCGCTCGAGGGCACCAAGGAGCAGGTGCTGCTGCGCGCGGTGAACATGCATCCGTTCAAGGCGCAGGTGCAGCACATCGATTTCCAGCGCGTCTCGAAGGACAAGAAGATCCACATGAAGGTGCCGCTGCACTTCGTGAACGCCGAGAAGTCGCCGGGGGTGAAGGAGCAGGGCGGCGTCGTCAACCACGTGCTGAACGAGCTCGACATCCTGTGCTTCCCGGACGACCTGCCGGAGTACATCGAGATCGACCTCGGCAATCTCGCGGTCGGCCACTCGCTGCACGTGCGCGAGGTAGCGCTTCCCAAGGGCGTGGAGCTGACGCTGCACAAGGACGAGAATCCCGTGATGGCGACGGTCGTCGTGCCGGCGCTCGTCACCGAGGAAGAGGAAGCCGCGCAGGCTGCAGCCGCGGTGGCGCCGTCCGAAGTGCCGACGACCGAGCAGGCCGCGACGCCGGAAGGCGCGCCTGCCGAGGGCGACAAGCCGGCCGCGAAGGCCGAGAAGCCCGCTGCCGCCGCCGACAAGGGCGCCGAGAAGAAAGAGAAGAAGTAAGGCGTGGGCATACGGCTGGTGGTTGGCCTGGGGAACCCGGGCAAGGAATACGAGCGCACGCGCCACAACGCGGGCTTCTGGCTCGTGGAGCGCTACGCCTCGCAAAACGGCGTCGTGCTGCGCAAGGACCAGAAGTTCAAGGCGCTCGTAGGCCGGCATGAAGCGAGCGGCACGTGGCTGCTGCTGCCGCAGACCTTCATGAACCTGAGCGGGCAGCCGGTGCAGATGCTCGCCGGCTTCTTCAAGATCAAGCCGGAAGAGATCCTGGTCGTGCATGACGAGCTCGACTTCCCGCCGGGCGTCGCACGCTTGAAGCAGGGCGGTGGCATCGCCGGCCACAACGGCCTGAAGGACATCTCGCAGCGCCTCGCGACGCACGACTATTGGCGCCTGCGGCTCGGCGTCGGCAAGCCGCCGCTGGGGCGCGAAGGCGCCGACTACGTACTCGAGCGCCCGAGCGCCGAGGACAAAGGCGCCATCGACGCGGCGATCGACAAGTCGCTCGCCCTGCTGCCGCAGCTCATCGCCGGCGACCTGCAGGGCGCGATGAACAAGCTGCACACAGAGGAAAAGCCGCCGGTGAAGAAGGAGCCGGAGAAGAAGGAATCGCCGAAGAAAGAGCCGCCGACGAAGTCGCCGGAAAAGAAAGCCGAGCCGGGCGCCGAGTCGCAAAAGGAGTCCGCCAAAAAGGAAGGCCTGCTCAGCGGCTTGTTCGGTCGTAAGAAATGAGCCTCAAGTGCGGCATCGTCGGCCTGCCGAACGTGGGCAAGTCGACGCTTTTCAACGCCATCACCAAGGCGGGCATCGCGGCGGAGAACTATCCCTTCTGCACCATCGAGCCGAACGTTGGCATCGTCGAGGTGCCGGACCTTCGGCTCGAGGTGATCGCCGAGATCGCGCAGCCGCAGAAAGTCGTCCCGGCCGTGGTCGAGTTCGTCGACATCGCGGGCCTGGTGGCTGGCGCGTCCAAGGGCGAAGGCCTCGGAAACAAGTTCCTCGCCAACATCCGCGAGACCGACGCGATTGCGCACGTTGTGCGTTGCTTCGACGATCCCAATGTCGTGCATGTCGCGGGCAAAGTCGATCCGGTCGCGGACATCGAAACCATCCACACCGAGCTCGCGCTCGCCGATCTCGAATCGGTCGAGCGACAGCTCGCCAAGTACGAGAAGGTGGCGCAGGCGGGCGGCGACAAGGAGGCGCAGCGCTTGGTCGTGGCACTGAAAAAGGTCCGAGCGGTGCTCGATCAGGCACGGCCGGCGCGCAGCGCCGAGCTCAGCCGCGAGGAGCGCGCCGTCATCCAGCCGCTCTTTCTCCTGACGATGAAGCCGACCATGTACGTCGCCAACGTCGCTGAGAACGGCTCACCCGCGGCCCTCGAGGCGGTCCAGGCCTACGCGGCAAAGGAGCGCGCTCCCGTAGTGCCCGTTTCGGCGGCGCTCGAATCGCAGATCGCCGACATGCCCGACGAGGACAAGAAGCTCTTCCTCGAAGACATGGGCATGGACGAGCCAGGCCTGAACCGCGTGGTTCGCGCGGCGTACCAGCTCCTCGGGCTGCAGACCTATTTCACCGCAGGGCCGAAGGAAGTGCGCGCCTGGACCATTCCCGCCGGCGCCACCGCGCCGCAGGCGGCGGGCGTGATCCACACCGATTTCGAGCGCGGCTTCATACGTGCCGAGGTCGCTGCCTACGACGATTTTGTCGCCCACGGTGGCGAGCTGGGCGCGAAGGAGGCGGGAAAGCTGCGCCTGGAGGGGAAGGATTACGTCGTGCGCGACGGCGACGTCATTCATTTCCGGTTCAACGTCTAGGATATTGGCCGTGGAGCTCCACTACGGACTCGCCACGGCCAAGGACCTGCCCCAGCTGGTCGAGCTGCTGGGCGTGCTCTTCACCGATGAGGCCGAATTCCAGCCGAACGCCGAGAAGCAGCGCCGCGCGCTGGAAGCGATCCTCGCGAATGCCGAAGTCGGCAAGATCTTCGTCGCCCGCGAAGGCAAGCGCGTCGTCGCCATGGCGAGCCTGCTCTTCACCGTCAGCACCGCCGAAGGCGGCAAGGCCGCCTGGTTCGAGGATCTGGTGGTGCACCCCGATGAGCGCAAGCGCGGCATCGGCGAAGCACTCCTGAAGCACGTCGTCGCTCAGGCGCGCGCCGATGGCGTGCTGCGCATCACGCTCCTCACCGACATGCAGAACGAGCGCGCGCAGGCGATGTACCGGCGCGCCGGTTTCGTCGGCTCGCCGATGCGGCCGATGCGGCTAAAAATCAGGCAGGGCGGCTAGCGCGCTCGGCAAAGATCTTCGTCAGCGTTTGCCGGAAGGTGATGACTTCCGCGCCATCGAGCATGCCGTACCGCTTCATCTCCGTGTGGAGGCGCGGCAGGTTGTAGTGCGGCACCGATGCATACAGGTGATGCTCGACGTGAAAGTTCACCTGGTGCGGAAAAATGAGCCAGCGAAGCCACGCCGGCCCGAGGTTGGTGCGTGCGGCGGTGAGGGGAGATGAAAAGTCGGTGGTGGCGCCGTGCTCTGCGATCGCGCGCAGCCGCAGGATCGCCTGCACCACCGTGACGAGCGGCAGCACCCACAGCACCAGGTACTGGATCAGATAGCCGCTCGCCGCAAAGCCGACGAGCGCGGCGATATGAAGGGCGATCACCATGTTGCGGTCGCTACGCGCTTGCGCGCGGAGCTTCGGCGACGTGTCGTCGAGCGGCCGTACCGCGACATTGGTCGCCGTGTTGAGCGCGGGCGCGCCGCCGAGGAAGTAGGCATACGTCTTCCACGCCGTGACGCCGGACAGGTCCTTGAGGAGCTTGCGCACGAGGTACATGCGCCCGCGCGGATAGCCGCCATGCAGCGCCGTGTCGGGGTCGAGCTCGCCGTAGAGATTGTTGTGATGCAGGCGGTGGATCACACGGTACGTGCACATCGACAACCCCTGCGCCGCGGCGCAGGCGCGCCCGACGAGATCGTTCAGCGAACGGCGCTCGTAGAGCAGGTAATGCGCCGCGTCATGGGCAATGACGAAGAGCGCGTGCTGTCGCGAGCCGATGATGATGATCGCTGGCACGAGCACGAGCGGATTCGGCCAGTACGCGAGCGCCACGACGATGGCGAACCCAAGCACTGCAACGTCCGCCAGCACTGCGAGCGTCGCGCGCCAGGTGCTGCGGCGGGTGAGCTCGCGGACGAGCTCCGGCGCGAGTGCGCGGCGGTAGTCGTCCTTGAACTCCTCTCCGCGCATCTACTTGTCGAGACCGCCGACGAGGACGTACTTCACCTCCAGGTACTCCTCCAAGCCGTATTTGGAGCCTTCACGACCCAGTCCGGACTGCTTCACGCCGCCGAACGGCGCCACCTCGGTCGAGATGATGCCGACGTTGGCGCCGACGATGCCGGTCTCCATGCGCTCGGCAACGCGGAAGATGCGGCCGACGTCGCGGCTGTAGAAGTAGCCGGCGAGTCCGAACTCGCTGTCGTTCGCGAGGCCGACCACCTCGTCCTCGGTCTTGAAACGGATGAGCGGCGCCACCGGGCCGAACGTTTCCTCGCGCGAGACGACCATGGACGGCGTGACGTTGGCGAGCACCGTCGGCTCGAAGAAGAGCCCGCCACGCTGATGGCGCTTGCCGCCGAGGATGACCTTCGCGCCCTTGCCGAGAGCATCGGCGACATGCGCTTCCACTTTCTTGACGCCGTTCTCGTCGATCAGCGGCCCGATCACCACGCCGGGCTCGTTGCCGGGCCCGACCTTGAAGCCGCGCACCTTGTCGGACAGCTTCGACGCAAAGGCGTCGTACACGCCGTCTTGCACGTAGAGGCGGTTCGCGCACACGCAAGTCTGGCCCGCATTGCGGTACTTCGATGCGAGGGCGCCTTCCACCGCGGCATCGAGATCGGCGTCGTCGAAGACGATGAACGGCGCGTTGCCGCCGAGTTCGAGCGAGAGCTTCTTGATCGTGTCGGCGCACTGGCGCATGAGCACGCGCCCGGTCTCGGTCGAGCCGGTGAAGGAGAGCTTGCGCACGAGCGGGTTGGCGCAAAGCTCCGCACCGATCGCCTTCGAGTCGCCCGTGATGATGTTGAGCACGCCTTTCGGGACGCCGGCGCGCTCGCCGAGCTCGGCCAGCGCGAGCGCGGAGTAGGGCGTCTGCCCGGCCGGCTTGATCACCACGGTGCAACCCGCGGCGAGCGCGGGCCCCGCCTTGCGCGTGATCATCGCGTTCGGAAAGTTCCAGGGCGTGATCAGCGCGCAGACGCCGATCGGCTGCTTCATGACGACGATGCGCTTGTCCGCCCACGGCGAGGGAATCGTGTCGCCATAGGCGCGCTTTCCTTCCTCGGCGAACCATTCGATGAAAGAGGCGCCATAGGCGATCTCGCCGCGCGACTCGGTGAGCGGCTTGCCCTGCTCCGCGGTCATGATCTGCGCCAGGTCTTCCTGGTTCGCCATCATCAGGTCGAACCATTTGCGAAGAATGACGGCGCGCTCCTTCGCCGTCTTCGCGCGCCAGGCGGGCCAAGCGCGCTCGGCTGCTTCGATGGCGCGCTTCGTTTCGGCGGCGCCCATGCGCGGCACGCTGCCGAGCTCCTCGCCGTTCGCCGGGTTGTGCACTGGCGAACTCTTGCCGGACTCGGCATCGAGCCATCGGCCATCGATGTAACACTGCTGGCGGAAGAGCTTTTGATCCTTGAGCTTGAGCGAGGCGAGGGCCTCGGCGGGAGCGTTCATGCGGACCTCCAAAAGAAAAATTTTACTCCCGGCCCATGGTTACAATGCCGCCGTCACCGAGGAGGAGAATCATGCGAACACTCATTGCAGCGCTGCTCTTTGCAGCAGCGGCTAGCGCGCACGCGCAATATCCGCAACGTCCGGTGCAGCTGATCGTGCCTTGGGGCGCGGGCGGTGGCACGGATGCCACCGCGCGCATCATCGCCACGCTGCTCGAGAAGGAGCTCAAGCAACCATTCAACGTGGTCAACCGCACCGGCGGCTCGGGAGTCGTCGGTCACGACGCCATCGCGAAGAGCACGCCCGATGGCTATACCCTCGGCTTGATCACCGTCGAGATCACGATGATGCATCACGTCGGCCTCACGCCGCTCACTTACAAGGACTACGCGCCCATCGGGCTCGTGAACGCCGATCCCGCCGCCATCAATGTGCGCAGCGATTCGCCCTACAAGTCGGTGAAGGATCTGCTGGCGGCGATCAAGGCCAACCCCGGCAAGATGAAGGCCTCGGGCACCGGGCAGGGCGGCATCTGGCATCTCGCCATCGCCGGCCTGCTGAAGGAACAGGGCATCGAACCGAACGCGCTGCCGTGGGTACCGTCGAATGGCGCCGCGCCGGGCATGCAGGACATGATCGCCGGCGGCGTCGACGTCGTGCCGTGCTCGATCCCCGAGGCGCGGCCGATGATCGATGCGGGCAAGGCGCGTGCGCTCGCCATCATGGATGCCAATCCGCCGTCGCTCTATCCCAACGTGCCGACGCTTAAGAAGGAGCTGGGCAGCAGCTGGGCGATCGCCGCGTGGCGCGTGATCGCGGCGCCGAAAGGCATACCGCCTGATGTGCAGAAGACGCTCACCGGCGCGCTCAAGCGCGTCTACGATTCGAAGGAGTACAAGGACTTCATGGCGAGCCGCGGCTTCGGCGTGATCTGGGCCGATCCGCAGGGCACGACGAAGTTCATGGCCGATTCGGATGCGAACCTCGGCGCAGCGCTGAAAGCCGTAGGGCTCGCCAAATAAAGCTCCATGACGCGCTGACGGGCGCGGCGCTCGTCGCGCTCGCCGCCGTGGTGCTCTGGCACATCCAGAGCTTTCCGGCGATGCCGGGCCAGAAGTTCGGCCCGGCGTGGTTCCCCGGACTGATCGCGGTCGGCCTCGCCATTTGCGGCGCGCTGCTCGTGCGCTCGGGCCTGCGCACGGGCGAAGTGATGGTGACCTGGCCCGCGTGGACCCGGCAGCGGCGCGCCGCCACCGGCGTAGCGGTCGTAGTGGCGGGCATCCTCTTCTATGTCCTTGCGGTGGACCGGCTCGGCTTCCACCTAACCGGCGTGGTGCTTCTTCTCGTGTGGGTGCGCCTGCTCGGCGCCTCGTGGCGCGTGACGGTTCCGGTCGCGCTGATCGCCACGCTGGCGATTCATTTCGCCTTTTACAAGGCGCTGCGCGTGCCGCTTCCCTGGGGCGTGCTCGAGCGCTGGGCGTTCTAGATGAGTGCAGTGCTAGCGCAAGCCTTTGCGCTCGTCTTCGACCCATACGTGCTGTGGGTCATCGTCGCCTCGGCCCTCTTCGGGCTCTTCGTCGGCGCGGTGCCCGGGCTCACGGCGACCATGGCCACCGCGCTGCTCGTGCCGGTGACCTTCTTCATGCCGCCCGTGCCGGCGATCGCGTCGATCGTCACCGCGACGGCGATGGCGATCTTCGCCGGCGACATCCCGAGCTGCCTGCTCCGCATGCCGGGGACGCCCGCTTCCGCGGCGTACACCGACGAGGCGTACGCCATGACGAAGAAAGGCCAGGGCGAGCTGGCGCTCGGCTCGGGGTTATGGTTTTCCATGCTCGGCGGCTTGTTCGGCACTGCCGTGCTGATTGCCGCTGCGCCTTCGCTCGCTGAGATCGCGCTGAAGTTCTCGTCGTTCGAGTATTTCTGGCTCGTGGTGCTGGGCCTCGCGAGCGCCGTGTTCCTTGCGCTTGGCAACCCGCTGAAGGGCGTGGTGTCGCTGCTCCTCGGCCTGCTGGTCTCCGCCGTGGGCTTGGACAATCCGGCCGGCTTTCCGCGCTTCACCTTCGGCAACGCGGAGCTCGCGGGCGGCTTGACGCTCATCCCGATCATGATCGGCATGTTCGCCGTCTCGGAGATCCTGCGCAGTGTCTCGCGCATCGCCGAGCCCTGGGAGATGGCGCAGGCGAAGATCGGCAACGTGCTGCACGGCATGTGGCGGCTCACCAAGCGCTACCCGTGGCAGTTTTTCCGCGGCAGCGCGCTCGGCACGGCGATCGGCGCGCTGCCAGGCGCGGGCGCCGATATCGCCGCCTGGATGTCCTATGCCGTGTCCAAGCGCTTCTCCCGCGAACCGGAGAAGTTCGGCACGGGCCACGTCGAAGGCATCATCGAAGCGGGCGCCTCCAATAACAGCGCGCTCGCCGGCGCCTGGATCCCGGCGCTCGTCTTCGGCATCCCGGGCGATTCGATCACGGCGATCGTCATCGGCGTGCTGTACGTGAAGGGCCTCAATCCCGGCCCGACGATCTTCATGAACAACGCCGCGGCGATCTATGCCGTGTTCCTGGTCTTCATCTTGGCGAACCTGCTGATGCTGCCGTTCGGCATCGCGGCGATCAAGGCGGCCAAGCAGATGCTGCGCGCGCCGCGCGAGGTGCTGCTGCCGGTGATCCTGCTCTTCTGCATCGTCGGCTCGTTCGCGATCAACAATTCCATCTTCGGCGTCGTGCTGATGCTGGCCTTCGGCCTGGTCGGCTATGTCATGGAGGAGAACGGCTTCCCCGTGGCGCCGGCGATTCTCGGCATGGTGCTCGGGGCGATGCTCGAGGAGAACTTCATCAGCTCGATGATCAAGGCCGACGGCCGCCTGCTCGCCTTTTTCGAGCGGCCGATCGCCGGCGCGCTCGGCGTTCTCACGCTGGCGGTCTTTGCCGTGCCGCTGGTGCGGCGTTTTATTGCTCGATCTTGATGTTCGCCTTGCGGATGATGTCGCCGTAGCGCTGCTGCTCCTTCTGCAGGAACGCGGCCATCTCCTCGGGCGTGCTCGCGGTCGGCTCGAGCCCGAGCGCCATGAAGCGCTCGCGCAGGTCGGGTGATTCGATGGCCTTGCGGATTTCGGCCGAAAGCTTCGCCACCACCTCGTGCGGCGTTCCCGGCGCCGCCGCGTAACCGATCCAGGCGCCGATATCGTAGCCAGGGATGTCCGCCGCCTGCGCGAGCGACGGCACGCCCGGCAGGCCAGAGCTGCCGCGCGCGAAGCTCACGCCGTAGACCTTCAGCCGGCCGTTCTTCACGTGCGGCGAGACCGACGCCACCGTCTCCAGCGTGTAGTCGATCTGCCCATTCATCACGTCGGTGAGCGCCGGCGCGCTGCCTTTGTACGGAACGTGGCGCGCCTTGATGCCCGCCATCGAATTGAATAGCTCGACCATCAGGTGCGCAGTCGCGCCGGTGCCCGAGGACGAGAACGCGTACTTGTCCGGGTTGGCGCGCAGCAGCGCCACGAACTCGCGCGCATTGGCCGCCGGGAAGTTTGGGTTCGTGACCAGCGCGAACGCGTTGGTGCAGATCAGGCTGACCGGCGCCAGGTCCTTCAGCGGGTCATACGGGATCTTCTGCAGGTTCGGCATGATCGAGATCGGCCCGCTCGAGGCGGCGAGCAGTGTGTAACCGTCGGCCGGGCTCTTTGCCACGGTGTCGGTCCCGATCGAGCCGCCGGCGCCGGGCTTGTTTTCCATGACGAACGGCTGGCCGAGGCTCTCCTGCAGTTTCTGCGCGACGATGCGCGCCGAGATGTCGGTGGCCTGTCCCGGCGGCCAAGGCACGATGACCCTGACCGGACGGTTCGGATAGCTCTGCGCGAAAGCGCTGGCGGTCGCGAGCCAGCAAAGTACGGCGACGATCGTTCGCATTGACTTTCCTCCTCGTCGCCGATTCTAGAACGTGCCGGGGTAGGCGCCGCCGTCGATCAGGAAGTTCTGCGCCGTGACGTAGCTCGCCTGGGCGCTGCAAAGATACGCGCAGGCGTCGCCGAACTCGGCCGGATCGCCGAGCCGGCCGGCGGGGATGGCGCGCAGCCGCTCGGCGGCCGCCTGCTCCTCGGTGAGCCCCGCCGCCTTGGCGAAGCCGGCGATCGTCTGCCGCGTGCGGTCGGTCAGGAACGAGCCGGGCAGCAGATTGTTGATCGTCACGTTGTGCTTCACCGTCTGGCGAGCGAGCCCGGCGATGAAGCCGGTGAGCCCGGCGCGCGCGCCGTTCGAAAGACCGAGCGCGGGAATCGGCGCCTTGACGCTCGTCGAGGTGATGTTGACGACGCGGCCGAATTTGCGCGCGATCATGCCGTCGACCGTCGCCCGGATGAGTTCGATCGGTGTCAGCATGTTCGCGTTGATCGCCTTTAGCCAGGCGTCCCGGTCCCATTCGCGGAAATCGCCGGTCGGCGGACCGCCCGCGTTCGTGACGAGGATGTCGGGCGCCGGACAGGCGGCGAGGGCCGCGCGTCGCCCTTCATCGCTGGTGATATCACCCGCCACCGCCGTCACCTCGACGCCGCATATCTTGCGCATCTCCGCCGCCGTGGCTTCCAGTGCTTCGCGGCCCCGCGCGGTGATGAAGAGCCGCACGCCTTCCCGCGCGAGCGAAAAGGCGCAGGCGCGCCCGAGGCCTTTCGATGCCGCGCAGACGAGCGCGGTCTTGCCGCGAATGCCGAGGTCCATGGTCAGCTCCTTCTCACAGAAACGAGCAACACGCCGAAGATGACGAGCGCGCCGCCGAGCGCTTGCACGGCGGTGAAGCGCTCGTCGAGTCCGAGCGCGCTCGTAATAGCCACGCTGACCGGGCCGAGCGCGCCGATGAGCGCGAATTCCGGGGCGCCGATGCGCTTGAGTGCCTCCGCCTGAATAAAGAGCGGCAGCACCGTGGTGAAGGTAGCGAGCAGGATGGCGTAGAGCCACACCTTGCCGGGTAGGTCGAGCGCCGACAACGGTTCGATCGCGAAGAATTGGACCACCGCCGGCAGCGTGGCGACCGCCATCGAGTACGCCGTGAAGCGCATCGAGCCGATGCGCTTCACGAGCTCGCCCCCGGCGACCAGGTAGGTCGCATAGAAGAGCGACGATGCGAACACGAAGAGCGCACCCAGCATGAAGAGCTTCCCCGCAGCGCTGCCGTGCGCCTGGCTGGAAACGATGAGCGTTACACCGGCATACGTGATCACCAGCGCCGCGAGTTGGCGGCGGGTAGGACGCCGGTGCAGAAAGAGGAAAGAGATGAGCAGGACGAGCGTCGGGTAGAGATACAGGATTAGCCGCCCGACGCCGGCGCCAACGTACTGCAGGCCGATGAAGTCGAGGAAGCTCGCGGCGTAGTAACCGATGAAGCCGAGCGCCGCGACCTTCGCCCAGTCGAGCGCGGAGAGCCGCGGCTCGTCGCCGCGCAGCCACCACGCGACGATCAAGAAAAACGGCAACGAGATGCTCATGCGCAGGAAGAGCAGCGTGACCGGCGATACCGGAAAAGTAACGTAGACCAGCTTGACGAGAATTGGGCGGAAGGAGAACACCAGCGTGCCGGCGATGGCGAGCGCGACGCCCCACCGGCGGTACGACGTCGCGCTCAACGGCGCTTCTTGCCGCCGAGGACGGATCCCAAAATGCCGCGCAGCACCTGGCGGCCGAGCTCCGAGCCGATCGCGCGCGCGGCGCTCTTCGCGAGCGCCTCGACCATGCCCTGCGATTGCCGGCCGCCGCGCGGGCCGGTCTTGCCGAAAAGAATGTCGGAGACCGGGTTCGAGCTGTGCTCAGGCTGGGCGGGCTGCGCCGCGGTGCGGTTCTTGAGCTTCTCGTAGGCGGACTCGCGATCGACCGTCGTGTCGTATTTGCCGGCGAGCGGCGAGCGGCCGATGAGCTCGGCGCGCTCCGCGTCGCTGATTGGCCCGAGCTGGCTCGCGGGCGGGACGATGAAGGCGCGCTCGACCATGCCGGGCGTTCCCTTGGCGTCGAGGAACGAGACGAGCGCTTCGCCGACTTCCAGCTCAGTGATCACGCGCTCGGCCTTTACCTTCGGATTGGGCCGCAAGGTATCGGCCGCGGTTTTCACCGCTTTCTGATCCTTGGGCGTGAAGGCACGCAGGGCGTGCTGCACCCGATTGCCGAGCTGACCGAGCACGCTTTCCGGCACGTCGAGCGGGTTCTGCGTCACGAAGTAGACACCTACGCCCTTCGAGCGGATGAGGCGCACCAGCTGCTCGATCCTTTCGAGGAGCGGCTTTGGCGTTTCGTGGAATAGCAGATGCGCCTCGTCGAAGAAGAACACCAGCTTCGGCTGTTCCGGGTCGCCGACCTCGGGCAGGTGCTCGAAGAGCTCGGCGAGCAGCCACAGGAGGAACGTCGAGTAGACCTTCGGCGAGCCCAGCAGCTTGTCGGCCGCGAGGATGCTCACCATCCCTTGGCCGCCCTGCACGCGCATCAGATCGGCGATATCGAGCATCGGCTCGCCGAAGAACTGGGCGCCGCCTTGCGTCTCGAAGGTCAGCAGCCCGCGCTGGATGATGCCGATCGAGGCAGTGGAGACATTGCCGTACTGCGTCTTGAATTGCGCTGCGTTGTCGCCGACATACTCGAGCATCGCGCGCAGGTCCTTGAGATCGAGGAGCAGCAGGCCGTTGTCGTCGGCGATCTTGAAGACCACGGCGAGCACGCCTTCCTGCGTTTCGTTGAGCTCGAGCATGCGGCCGAGAAGCAGCGGCCCCATGTCGGAGATCGTGGCGCGCACCGGATGTCCTGCCTTGCCGAACACGTCCCAAAAAATGACGGGGCAGCCCGCGCTCTCCGCCGGCAGCTTCAGGAGCTTTCGGCGCGCATCCACCTTGGCGTTGCCGCCGCCGGCTTTGGCGAGTCCCGCAAGGTCGCCCTTGACGTCGGCCACGAACACCGGCACGCCGATCGATGAGAAACGCTGCGCGAGCGTTTGCAGCGTGACCGTCTTTCCGGTCCCGGTGGCGCCGGTTATGAGGCCGTGTCGATTGGCGAGCGCCGGCAGGAGATGCAGCGCCGTTTTGTCGTTCTTGGCGATCAGGAGCGGCGCTGCCATGACGCTAAAATCATACTATGGCGGGTCACAGCAAATGGGCGAACATCAAGCACCGCAAGGCGGCCGCGGATGCGAAGAAGGGGAAGGTGTTTACCCGGCTGATCAAGGAAATCACCGTGGCGGCAAAGCTCGGCGGCGCCGATGCCAACGCCAATCCGCGCCTGCGCCTGGCGATGGACAAAGCGCGTGAAGCCAACATGACGAAGGACAGCGTGCAGAACGCCATCAAGCGCGGCGCTGGCCAGCTCGACGGCGTCTCGTACGAGGAAGCCCGCTACGAAGGCTACGGGCCGGCGGGCGCGGCGGTGCTGGTCGAGTGCCTCACGGATAACCGCACGCGCACGGTGGCGGAGGTGCGCCATGCGTTCACCAAGAACGGCGGCAACCTCGGCTCCGACGGCTCGGTGGCGTATCTCTTCCGGCATGTCGGCCAGTTCATCTTCGCGCCCGGCACGAGCGAGGACCGCGTGATGGAGGCGGCGCTCGACGCCGGCGCCGAGGATGTGGTGAAGAACGACGACGGGTCGGTCGAGCTGATCTGCGCGCCAGTGGACTTCGACGCGGTGAAGGCAGCGCTCGACAAGGCCAGCCTCAAGGCCGAGCTCGCCGAGATCACCATGAAGCCGGCGACGGAGGCGCCGCTCGCCGGCGGCGATGCCGCTCGCATGCGCCAGCTCCTCGATGCGCTGGAGAATCTCGACGACGTGCAGAACGTCTACACCACGGCGGTGGTCGACTGAGAATCCTAGGGATCGATCCCGGGCTGCAAATTACCGGCTTCGGCGTGATCGAGAAGGATCCGCGCGGGCTACGCTACATCACCAGTGGTTGCGTCAAATCCGGCGTCGGCGATCTCGCTACGCGGCTGAAAGTGCTGCTCGAAGGTTTGCGCGAAGTCATCGCCGAGCACGGTCCGCTGGAAGTCGCGGTGGAGAAGGTCTTCGTCAACGTCAACCCGCAGTCGACGCTGGCGCTCGGCCAGGCGCGCGGCGCTGCGATCTGCGCGGCGGTCATGGCCGGGTTGCCGGTGGCTGAGTACACCGCCTTGCAGGTGAAGCAGTCGGTGGTCGGCCACGGGCAAGCGGCGAAGACGCAGGTCCAGCACATGGTGCGCCGACTGCTTGCGCTGCCGGGCGAGCCGTCCGCCGATGCGGCGGACGCGCTCGCCTGTGCCATCTGCCACGCGCATGGCGCCCGCCTCGGCAGCCTGCGTACGCGTGGCCTGCGCATGCGCCGGGGCAGGCTCGCCTGATCGGGCGGCTTACCGGGCGGCTGGTGGCGAAGAACCCACCGCAGGTGCTCATCGATGTCGCCGGCGTCGCCTACGAGGTGGACGTGCCGATGAGCACCTTCTACGCGCTGCCCGCCACCGGCGAATCGGTGACCCTGTTCACGCATCTCATCGTGCGCGAGGACGCGCACAACCTCTACGGCTTCGCGAGCGTCGAAGAGCGGACCGCGTTCCGTCAGCTGATCCGCATTTCGGGAATCGGCGCGCGCACCGCCCTCGCGCTGCTATCGGGTCTCTCGGTGAGCGATCTCG
>Ga0081539_10004444_pt1 | contig 15480 bp, 17 predicted proteins | sample TabmetS4T2R2_FD_71023 | JGI IMG/M metagenome (GOLD analysis project Ga0081539, IMG submission 71023) | Tabebuia heterophylla rhizosphere microbial communities from the University of Puerto Rico - S4T2R2 | ecosystem: Host-associated > Plants > Roots > Rhizosphere ...
CGCTCCCGCGCCCGCACGCCCCGCTCGCGCGACCATCGATCATGCAGTGGATCTTACGGATCAGGTCAAGGAACTTGCGCTGGACTGAATGTTCGGGCGCCGTCAAACTCCAGCGATGTCGCCTCGCCACACCGCCGTCGCCGTCCTCATCGCCGTCGTGTGGGGCGTGAACTTCGTCGTCATCCACGCCGGGCTGCAGCACTTCCCGCCGCTGCTGTTCTCGGCGCTGCGCTTCACCTTCGTCGCCATCCCGGCCGTCTTCGTCGTCGGCCGGCCGCGGGTGCCGTGGCGGTGGGTGGTGGCGGTCGGCGCCGCGCTCGGCGTCGGCAGCTTCGGCCTGCTCTTCGTCGCCATCAACGAAGGCATGCCGGCCGGGCTCTCCTCGCTCGTGCTCCAGACGCAGGTCATCTTCACCGTCGCCTTCGCCGGCCTCGCGCTCGGGGAGCAGCCGCGGCGCGCGCAGGTCGTCGGCGCGTCGATCGCGCTCGCGGGACTGGCGGTCATCGCCACCGACCGGGCGAGCTCGGCGCCCGTGCTCCCCTTCCTGCTCGTCATCGCCGCCGCGGCGATGTGGGGCGTGTCGAACGTCTGCACGCGCGTCGCCCAGCCGCCCGACGGCCTCGCGCTCATGGTGTGGGCCAGCCTCGTGGCGCCGCTGCCGCTGCTCGGCCTCTCCTTCGCCTTCGAGGGCTCGCACGAGATCGGCGACGCGCTGAGCGGCATCGACGTCGGCGGCATCGCCGCGCTGGCCTACATCGTCGGCCCCTCGACGCTGTTCGGCTTCGCCGCGTGGAGCGGGCTCCTGCGCCGCTACCCGGCCGCCGCCGTCGCGCCGTTCACCCTGCTGGTGCCGATCTTCGGGATCGCCGCCGCCGCCCTGACGCTGGGCGAGCGGCCCTCTGCGGCCGAGTTGGCGGGCGCGGCGATCGTCATCGCCGGCCTGCTCTACGGGCTCGCCCGTCCGCGCAGCCAGCGCTCGTACGGCAAGGTCGCGCCGGCCAGCGCGAGCTGAGGCACGTCGATCCCGACCTCGCGCAGGGCCACGACCTCGACGCCGCCGAGCCGGCGGATCGCCTCGGCGTTGGAGCTGTGCATCGCGGAGGGCTCGGCCGGCCACGGGGTCAGCACGACCGCGCGGACGTCGAGCCCCGCGGCGCGCGCCGCCTCGACGGTGAGCAGCGAGTGGTTGATCGTCCCCAGGCCCGGCCGCGCCGCGACGACCACCGGCCACCCGAGGTCCAACGCGAGATCGCGCATCGTGTAGCCGAGCGTCAGCGGCACGAGCAGGCCGCCCGCGCCCTCGGCGATCACCACCTCGGCCCGCAGCGCCCGCGCCGCCGCGACGAGCGCGGCCGGCTCGATCGCCGTGCCCGCAAGCGAAGCGGCGAGGTGCGGCGACACCGGCGGCCCGAAGCGCAGCGGCGCCACCTCCGCGGTCGGCTGCCCGGCCGCGGCGGCCAGCAGCTCGTGGTCGGCAGGCCGCCCGGGCTCGGGCTCGTCGAGCCCGGTGACCACCGGCTTGAACGCCGCCGTCGGGACGCCGTCGGCGCGCAGCGCGGCGACCAGCGCCGCGGCCAGCACGGTCTTCCCGACGCCGGTATCGGTGCCGGTGACGAAGAGCCCGCGCTCAGGCAGCCTGCTGCTCGAAGTCGTACGGGCGCGCGGCGCGCGCCGCGGCCTCCTCGCGAGCGGCGACCAGCGGCACGCCGTCGCCCGGGCGCCACCCGGCCTGCAGCGCCGCGCGGCCGAGCACCTGCGCGGCCTCGCGCAGCTCGGCGCGGCTGTGCGACGCCATGACCGCCAGCCGCAGCCGCGATGTCCCCTCGGGCACGGTCGGGGGTCGGATCGCCTGGGCGAAGACGCCGCGCTCGATCGCCAGCTCGCAGATGCGCATCGTCTGCTTGGCGTCGCCGATCACGAGCGGGACGATCTGGGTCGTCGAGCCGCTGACGTCGAAGCGCTCGCGCGCGAGCTCCTCGCGCAGGACGTCGGCGTTGGCCTGCAGCTTGTCCACACGCTGGGGCTGCTCGACGAGCAGCTCGAGCGCGGCCAGCGCGCCCGCGACCGCCGGCGGCGGCGGCGCGGTGGAGAAGATGAACGGGCGCGAGCTGTTGACCAGCAGCTGCGAGACCTCGTGGTCGCAGGCGGCGAACGCGCCGTACGCGCCGAGCGCCTTGCTCAGCGTGCCGACGATGACGTCGATCTCGCCCTCGACGCCGGCCTCGGCGACCGCCCCGCGCCCGCCGGGCCCGACGCAGCCGGTGCCGTGTGCCTCGTCGACCACGACCCGCGCGCCGTGACGGCCGGCCAGCTCGACGATCTCGGCCAGCGGCGCGACGTCGCCGTCCATCGAGAAGACGGAGTCGGTGACGATGACCGCGCCGCGGCCCTCGGCCTCGCGCAACCCCCACGCGAGGTGCTCGACGTCGGCGTGGCGGTAGACGAACGTCTCCGCCCGCGCCAGCCGGCAGCCGTCGATGATCGAGGCATGGTTGAGCTCGTCGGAGAAGACGACCTTGCCCTCGCCCGCCAGCGCGCTGATCACGCCGATGTTCGCCAGGTAGCCCGAGCCGAACAGCAGCGCCGCCTGCGCGTGCTTGAACTCCGCCAGCCGCTCCTCCAGGCGCCGGTGGACGGTCATCGTCCCCGACACCAGGCGCGACGCGCCCGCGCCGACCCCCCAGCGCATCGCGGCGTCGGCGGCCGCCTCGCGCACCCGCGGATGGTCCGCGAGCCCGAGGTAGTTGTTCGAGCACAGCAGGAGCACGGGCTTGCCGTCGAGCACGACGCGCGGGCCCTGCGGCCCGCTGATCATCCGCGTCCGGCGATAGAGCCCGAGCTCCTTGAGCTCTTGCAGGCGCTCATGGATCTCGGTCACGTAGTGGTGGCCCTCCTCAGGCCGCTTTGCTGGGCCAGGCGTTCGGCGCGCCGTCGGGTCTGGCGGGCACCGAGGTCTTGCTCTTGAAGCGAAGCTGCTGCGACGGGTCCCACATGCGGATGTGGAGGTCGAGCGGCGTCTCGGACTCCGGCTCCGACGGCGCCTGGCCGGCGAGCCAGCCCGAGCGGTTGTCCGGGCGCGGGTTGGCGCCGTTGTCCGGTTGGCGCGCGACGTTGAGCCCGAGGTCGGTGAACATCGCGCGGTCCTCGTCGGGCGTCGAGCCCAGCGTGGTGAGGAAGTTGCCCATCATCACGCCGTTCAGGCCGGCCTTGACCGCCAGCGGCTGCAGCTCGCCGAGGTTCTCGACGCGCCCGCCGCAGAGCCGGAAGAGCGCGTCGGGCAGGATCAGCCGGAAGATCGCGATCCACTTGACCGCCTCCCAGGGGTCCATGTAGTCGCGGTCGCCGAACTTCGTGCCCGGGCGCGGGTTGAGCAGGTTGATCGGCACGCTCGTGGGGTCGATCTTGGCCAGCTCGAAGGCCATCTCGACGCGCTGCGCGCGCGACTCGCCGAGGTTGAGGATGCCGCCGACGCAGGTCTCCAGGCCGGCCTCGCGGACGGCGTCGATGGTGCGCAGCCGCGCCTCGTAGCGGACGGTCGTCGAGACCTCGTCGTAGTAGGACTCGGCCGTCTCGACGTTGTGGTGCACGCGCTGGATGCCCGCCTCGCGCAGCGCGCGCGCCCGCTCGGCGCTCATGTGGCCGATCGACGCGCAGCGCTTGAGGTTCGTATGTTCGGCCACCAGCCGGGCGCCGGCGAGGACCTTCTCGAAGTCGCGCTTGGACAGTCCCTGGCCCTGCGTGACCATGCAGAAGCGGTGCGCGCCGGCCGCCTCGGCCGCCCGCGCGTGCTCGAGCATCTGCTCGGGCTCCATCATCGCGTGCATCGGCGTCTGGGCCTCCGCGAAGCGCGATTGCGCGCAGAAACCGCAGTCCTCGGCGCATCCGCCGGACTTCGCGTTGACCAGCGAGCACATGTCGGTGCTGTCGGCGAAGCGGTCGGTCCGCGCCCGCCACGCGCGCTCGACGAGCGCTTCGATGTCGCCGTGCGCTTCGAGCTCGCCGAGGCGCAGCGCCTCGTCGCGGGTGATGAGCGGCGGCATGCCCGCACAACCTAGGCACCGCTTCGGACGTCGTGGGTACCCTCACCTCGCTGTGGCGATCCGGGTTCTCGTGTGCGACGACGTGGCGGCCTTCAGGGCCCTCATGCGCTACACGCTGCAGGAAGACCCCGAGATCGAGGTGGTCGGCGAGGCGGGCGACGGGATCGCGGCCATCGAGGCCGCCGCCGAGCTGCAGCCCGACGTCGTCCTGCTCGACGTCTCGATGCCGCTGCTCGACGGCATCGATGCCATCCCCGCCCTGCTCGAACGCGCGCCGCGAACCCGCGTGGTGGCGCTCAGCGGCTTCGGCGCCGACCGCATGGCCGAGGCGGCGCTCGCCGAGGGCGCGTTCTCCTACCTCGAGAAGACCGACGACGTGCAGTCGGTCCGCGACGCGGTGCACGCCGCGGCCGCCGCGGTCTGAACGCAATCGCCCCGGGCGGCGCGGTGTACCCGACGTAAGAGGAGCGGCCGGACGCTCCAGGCGTCGAGGTGGTTCCGGGTGCTCCGGCGCTGAGCCCCGTACCCTGCGCGGCATCGAGCGCGCCCAGGACATCGCGGTCCGGCTGCTGGGACCCGCCGACGTCGGCCTCGCCGACGCCCTCGCCGCGCTCGTCAACGAGGTCTACGCCGCATCCGAAGCGGGCCTGTGGCACGGTGGCCAGCGCACGTCCGCGGCGCAGATGGCCGAGCTCATCGGCGGCGGCGAGATCGCGGTCGCGACCATCGACGGCGAGCTCGTGGGCAGCATCCGCGTCCGCGACCTCGACGCCGACACCGGCGAGTTCGGGATCCTCGCCGGCGACCCGAGCCGCCGCGGCGTGGGCATCGGCACCGCCCTCATCGCCTTCGCCGAGCGACTCGCCCGCGATCGCGGCCGCCGGGCGATGCGCCTCGAGCTGCTCGTGCCGCGCACGTTCGATCACCCGGGCAAGGTCTTCCTCGACGCGTGGTACGGCCGGATCGGCTACCGGCCCATCGAGAAGCGCAGCGTCGACGAGGCCCACCCAGAGCTCACCCCAGAGCTCGCCACGCCGTGCGACTTCGTCGTCTACGAGAAGGCGCTGGCCTAGCGGCCCTTCCAGCGCGCCGGGCGCTTCTCGCCGAAGGCGCGCACGCCCTCGCGCAGGTCGTCGGAGTGAAAGCTCGCCTCGCGCAGCTCGACGAGCTGGCGCTCGATCTCGGGGTCGAGCTCGCCCTCGGCGGCCAGCAGCTCGCGGATGACGCGCTTGTTGCCGCGCACGCTGAGCGGCGCGTTGGCGGCGAGGTCCTCGGCGAGATCGAGGGCGGCGTCCTCGAGGTCGGCGGCGCCGACGACCTCGTTGACCAGGCCCCAACTCAGAGCGGTGCGCGCGTCGATGTTGCGCGCGGTGAGGAACAGCTCGCGCGTGCGCGGGGCGCCGATCGTCTCCAGGAAGCGGCGCAGCCCGGTGTGCGAGTAGACGAGCCCGAGCTTGGCGGGCGGCATGCCCAGGAGGATCCCGTCGGCGGCGATGCGCAGGTCGCAGGCCAGCGCGAGCTCCAGGCCCCCGCCGATCGTGTGGCCGGGCAGCGCCGCGACCGTGGGGATCTCGCAGGCGTGCAGCGCCTCGAGCGCGTCGGCGAACGGGTGGGCCACGAGCTGCTCGGCCTCCTCGGCGAAGGCGGCGTCGGAGAGGTCGCCGATGTCGTAGCCCGAGGAGAACATCCCGTCCGCGCCGGTGAGCAGCACCGTGCGCGCGTCGCCGAAGTCGCCGACCGCCGCGGCGATCGCGTCGAGAATCGCGTGGTCGAGCGCGTTGCGCTTGGCCGGGTTTGAGATGGTGAGCCGAAGGACGCCGTCCGCCGGCCGGTCGAGGAGCAGCTCGCCCGCCATGGCGGGCGGGAGGGTAGTTATTCGAGCACGACGAGGGTGTCGCCCTCGTTGACCGCTTGGCCCTCCTCGCACAGGATCTCCTTGACGGTGCCGGCGTCCTCGGCCTCCACGGGCATCTCCATCTTCATCGACTCGAGGATGACGACGGTGTCGCCCTCCTCGATCTCGTCGCCGACTTCGCACTCGATCTTCCACACCGTGCCGGTGATGTGGGCCTCGACGTCCGCCACCGCGTCCTCCTGTGCTCCTCGGGAACCGGCGCCACGATAACCACCGGCCTGGACGTTCGACCGGCGGTTGGATCGGTTTCCGACCGCGGGTCGGTGGGAGGCCGGTCCGCGTCCGCGTACCTTGCCCTCCGTGGACATGAGCACACTGGCTCGGGGGCTCTCCGAGCCCACCGTCTCCTCCTGCGACGAACGACCGGGGTGCCTGCCACGCATCAGCCTGCGGGGGGCCTGACCCACCGCCCGCAGGAGACACGGTCGGGCCGGGGTCCCGGGGACATCCGCGCCGGCGAGGGGACAGCGCCGGCGCGGGTACAGGATCTCGGCCCGACCGTTCATTCGCCGGCGGTACGTTTCCGCCATGGCAGACGAGGAGCGCCTCGGCCCGATGCGCGCGCAGGTCTACAAGGACCCGCGTCCCAAGGAGCACTTCGATCGCTTCCACGAGCGCGCGCGCCGTCACCAGCCCGACCTCATGTACGAGGTGGTGCGGATCGTGACCTCGCTGCTGTCGTGGATCGTCTTCCGGGCGCGCACGATCGACGCCGACAAGGTGCCCGCGAGCGGGCCCGCGATCCTCGCGCCCAACCACTTCTCGTTCATGGACCACTTCTTCCTGGGCGCGGCGATCCGGCGCAAGGTGCGGTTCATGGCCAAGTCGCAGCTGTTCAAGCGCCCGATGCAGTTCGTCTTCAGCCATGGCGGCGTGTTCCCGGTGCGGCGCGGGCACCGCGACGAGGAGGCGTTCATCACCGCCGAGGCGATCCTCGCCGGCGGCGGGTGCGTGGCGATGTACTGCGAGGGCGGGCGCTCGCGGACCGGCCAGATCGGCGAGGTCGCGCGGCCGGGGATCGGGCGGCTGGCGCTCGAGTCCGGCGCGCCGATCGTGCCCGTGGCGGTGCACGGCTCCTCGCGGGTGCGCAACTGGCGGCGGCTGCAGTTCCCGAAGGTGACCGTCCAGTACGGCGAGCCGTTCGCGTTCGAGCGCGTCCCGGAGCCGACGCGCGAGCAGCAGCAGGCGGCCGCCGACGCGATCCTGGCCGAGATCCGCGCGCTGTACGGCCGGCTGGACGAGGTCGGGCGCGAGGCGAGCCTCGCGCGGGCGCGCGCCGAGCGGCGTGCGCGGCGCGCCAAGCGCGCGGCGGCGGCCTGACCGGCATGATGCCGCGGATGCGCCGCGCCGCTGCCCTGCTCATCCTCGCGCTCGCTCTGCTCCCGGCGTCCGCGCACGCCGCCACGGTGACGCTCGCCAAGATCGGCGACTTCTCCGCGCCGGTCTACGTCGCCGCGCCGCCGGGGGACGCGACGCGTGTCTTCGTCGTGCAGCGCGGCGGGACGATCGCGCTCGTGAAGGGCGGGGTCGTTTCGACCTTCGCTGACCTCAGCGCGCGGGTGCTGGCCGGCGACGAGCGCGGCCTGCTCTCGATGGCCTTCGCGCCGGACTACGCGACGAGCGGGCTGTTCTACGTCTACTACACGGCGCGCAGCCCGACGGGGCAGATCACGATCGAGGAGCTGCGTCGCGATCCGGCGAACCCCGATCGCGCGGACCCGTCGTACGCGCGGGTCCTGCTGACGATCCCGCACGACCAGCAGTCCAACCACAACGGCGGGCAGCTGCAGATCGGGCGCGACGGCTTCCTGTACGCGGGGACAGGGGATGGGGGCAGCGGCGGCGACCCGAGCGGCAACGCGCAGGACCTGACGCCGGCGCCTCCGAGCGTCGTGTCGGGCGTCAACCACGACTACCGGCTGGGCAAGATCCTGCGGATCGACCGGGCGACCGGCGCGTTCACGATCTTCTCGTACGGGCTGCGCAACCCGTGGCGCTTCTCGTTCGATTGGGTGACCGGCGACCTCGTCATCGGCGACGTCGGGCAGGACCGCTACGAGGAGGTCGACTTCGCGCCGGCTCCGGGCAACGGTGCGGGCGCCAACTACGGCTGGAACCGCTACGAGGGCCTGCACACCTATCCGGGCGGCGACTCGGCCGGCGCGGCGGCGGGGACGGTCCTGCCGGCCGTCGAGTACCCGCACGGTCCCGGCTGCTCGATCACCGGCGGCTACGTCGTGCGCGATGGTGCGCTCCCCGAGCTGGCGGGGACGTACGTCTACGGCGACTACTGCGCCGGCGACCTCCTTGGCGTCGTGCTGCCGGGCGGGACGCCGCGCGCGCTGGGCTTCAACGTCCCCGGGCTGTCGGGCTTCGGCGAGGACGCCTGCGCCCGCGTGTACGTGACGTCGATCAACGGCCCGGTCTACCGGCTGGCGACGACGGGCGCGTGCGTGCCGCCAGGCTCGGCGGCGACGCTCGGCCCGGACACGCGGGCGCCGGCGTTCACGCTGCTGCGGGCGGCGAAGCGCCAGCACGCGCTGCGGACGGGGTACGTGAGCGTCCGCGTGCGGTGCGACGAGCAGTGCACGCTGCGGGGGACGGGACGGATCTCCGTGTCGCGCACGCGTGCCCGATCGGCGGCGTCTGCTGCGCTTCGCACGCGAACGGCGCGGACGACGGTGGTCGCCAACACGCGCACGACGCTGCGCCTGCATCTGTCGCGGTCGACGCGGCGGGCCCTGAAGCGGTCGCTCGCGCGGCCGCACCGCCGGGCGTTCGTGAAGATCACGGTCCGCGCGACCGACACGGCGAAGAACGCGCGCACGCGCACGGTGCGCGTGCAGATCGTGCGCTGAGCAGGCGCTCGGCGCGGCCGGCCGCGCGTCCTCGCTCGGCGCGGCCGCCGGCCCGCTCGCCGTCGACCGCAACTTCTTGCCAGCTCGCCTCGTCCTCTTTGTGTGCGACACCGCGCGCAGTCCACCGACCGTGCCCTGCTCCTGGCCACTGCTCGCGGCGACGAGGGGGCGTTCGCCGTGCTCGTCGCTCGTCACCGGGCGCGGCTCGTGCGCTTCGCGACCGCTCGCTGCGGCCGCGACGCGGCGCTCGCCGAGGACGCCGTCCAGGACGCGCTCGTGCGCGCCCATCGGGCGATCGTCGCGGGCAAGGTCCCCGAGGACGTGCAGGCGTGGCTGTTCGCGATCGTGCGCAACCGCTGCCACGACTACTTCCGCGCGAGCCGGCCGACCGCGCCGCTGCCGCCGGAGCTTCCCGGCGGCTCGCCCTCGGCGTTCGAGATCGTCGAGCGCAGCGAGCGTCTCGCCGGCGCGCTGGATGCGGTCGACCGTCTCCCGACCGCGCAGCGCGCCGCGCTCCTCGGTCGCGAGCTCGAGGGCCGCAGCTACGAGGACATCGCCGCGCGCCAGTCCACCACGGTCGCCGCGGTCAAGTCGCTGCTGCACCGCGCCCGGGCGACCCTCGCCCACCAGGCATCGCTTCCCGCCTTCGCGGCGCCCTTCATCGCCCGCATGGCGCGGATTCGTCCCGGCCAGGTCGTCATGGGCCTGATCGCCGAGCAGACCACGGGGGTGGCGGCGATCGCGGCGCTGGCCCTGGCCGGGACGAACGCGCTCGGCTCGATCCACGTGGGGGAGTCGCCACAGGGGCCGACGGCGGCGCAGGCGCGCAGTGCGCTCATCGCCGCCGCTTCTGCACCCGCGCCCGCGACGGCGCGCCCGCGCCCGCACCGTCCGTGCTCCACGCTGGACGCCGAGTACGCGGCCTGCCGCGACGGTGCCGGCGTCGTGCTGCCAGGGCCCTGAGGAGGAGGAGCCTGCGGCTGCGCGGGCGCGGGCGGCCTTCCGCACACGTTGTGTGGTCGTTTGTGTGGGCTATAGCCACACAAGTGACCACAGAACGCCGGCGGCAGGCCGCCGCCGCTGCCGCGCACCCGAGCAAGCGCCCGCGGCAGACCGCCCCCTACCGCCGCACGTCCTCGCAGTTCGCGTTGACCGCGTCGCCCACGTCGGCGAACACGACGTCGGCCCCGTCCCCGCAGCTGACCCGATCGAAGCCGCCGCCGACGGCGTTGATGCGGTCGTTGCCGGCTCCTCCTTCGATCGTGTCGTCGTCGAGGTTGCCGTTGATCGAGTCGTCGCCGTCCTCGCCGTTGATCGTGTCGTTGCCGCGGTCGCCGGTGATCGTGTCGTTGCCGGGGCCGCCGAGGATGAGGTCGTCGTCGTTGCGGCCGTGGATCTCGTCGTCGCCGTTGCCGCCGCGCAGCGTGTCGTTGCCGTTCTCGCCGTCCACGTAGTCGTTGCCGTCCTCGCCGAAGAGCGAGTCGTCGCCGTCGCCGCCGAACAGCGAGTCGTTGGCCGGCGTTCCCAGCAGGATGTCGTTGCCCGGCGTTCCGAAGATGTTGCTCGCGGTCGACGGTGCGTCCGACGCCGGCTCCGGCGGCACCGGCACAACCGTCTCGCAGCCGCTGAGGTCGTCGCGCGACGGCGCGGTGTCCTCGACGTAGACGGTGTCCTTGCCCGGCCCGCAGTCGACGTGGTCGACGCTGTCGTCGGCGGCGCGGATCTCGTCGTTGCCGGTGCCGCCGACGATCTCGTCCTCGCCGGGACCGCCGATGATCTCGTCGGAGCCGAACGAGCCCGAGAGGTAGTCGTCGCCCGAGCCGCCGTCGAGGGTGTCGTTGCCGTAGGAGCCGTAGAGGCTGTCGCGGCCGGCGTCGCCCTTCATCGAGTCGTTGCCCTCGCGCCCGTAGAGCCGATCGCCGCCGGTGCCGCCGTCGATAGAGTCGTCGCCGACGCCGCCGTCGATCATCTCCGAGCCCGACGCGCCGAAGAGGGTGTCGTTGCCCTCGTCGCCCTTGATCGTGTCCGAGCCCCGGTTGCCGTCGATGAAGTCGTTGCCCGGCCCGCCGTCGAGGAGGACGTCGTTGCCGAGGCCGGCCTCCTTGATCCTGTCGTCCCCGAGGCCGCCCAGGACGGTGTCATCGCCGTCGCCGCCGTCGAGCGAGTCGCTGCCGTCGCCGCCGTCGACCTTGTCGTTGCCGGTGCCGCCGTTGCCGTAGTCGTTGCCCGGGCCGCCGAGCAGCTGGTCGTTGCCGGTGGAGCCGAACATGCGGTCGTCGCCGTCGCCGCCGTCGAGGACGTCGTCGCTGGAGCCGCCGGTGAGGTAGTCGTTGCCGGGGCCGCCGAGCAGTGTGTCGTTCGCCCGCCCGCCGCTGGCCTGGTCGTCGCCGGCGCGCGCCTCGATGCGATCCATCCCGCGGGTGCCCTTCAGCACGTCGTTGGCGTCGGTGCCGACGATAAGCGCCACCCCGGGCTGCACCGCGACCGCCGACGGCCGCGCCGAGCGCGGCAGGCGCTGCACGGTCAACCGGCGCAACGACAGCGCGCTGAGCACCGAGATCGTCGCCCCGCCGCGGTCGGCGACGTACACGCGCGTGGCGTCGGGCGAGACGGCCGGGAAGCCGGGTCCGCGGCCGGTGTGCACGCGCTCGATCACGCGCCTGCGCGCGACGTCGAAGACCGCCGTCACCGAAGCGCCGGCGTTGCTGCCGACGATCGCGCGACGGCCGTCGATCGTCCACGCCAGGCCGCCGGCGCCGACCGAGCGCCCAAGCCCCCAGCGCCCGAGCGCCCGACCATCGGGGCCGAAGCGGTACAGCCGGCCCGCCGCCGAGCTCACCCACGGCTGGCGGCTCCCCGGCCGGAAGGCGACCCCGCCGGGATCCCGGATCGCCACGCGCTTTCGCAGATGGAAGCGCACGAGGTCGACGATCGCCGCGTGGCGGGAGTCGAGGGCGAGCGCCGCGAGGGTCCCGTCGTCGGAGACCGCGAGCGAGCTCGGGTGCGAGCGCCGGCCGAGCACGATCGACGCGCCGAGGGCCATCGTCGGCGCGTCGATGACGTCGAGTGCTCCCGGTCGCGCGGCATAGACGCGCTGGCCGTCCGACGATGCGGCCAGCGCGGTCACCGTGCCGCGGGCCGTCGCGGTGGCGACGACCGCTCGCGTGGCCAGGTCGATCGCGACGACGCGCCGCCCGGTCGCGACGTAGGCGCGCGTCCCGTCGGGAGCGACCGCGGCCGCGCGCGTGCGACCGCCGACCGCGATCCGCGCGGCGACCTTGTTCGTGGAGACGTCGGTGAGCGTCGCCGTGCGATCGCCGGAGGCGACGACGACCACGCGCGCATGCGCGGTCGCCGCGAACGCGAGCGCGACGGCGAGGACCATGGGCACGAAGAAGCGGTGCATCGAGGCTCCCAACCGCACGAGCTGCCCAGAGGTTGCGGTGCCTTACTCGTAGCGGTCGCGGACGTCAGGCCACGAGTCCGGATCATGACCGCAGATGACCAGCGCGCTCGGCGTCAGCTCGAGGTAGCGGCGGATCTCGCGCAGCGAGCGCATGTAGCGGTGCGGGTCCTCGCAGAAGGTGGGCAGGAGCTCCTCGTCGATCGTGCGCCGCGCGTAGGCGGCGTCGCCGGCGAGCAGCAGCTCGCGGCCCGAGCGCAGCCGCAGCAGCACGCTCATGTGGCCCTTCGTGTGGCCGGGGGTCGAGAGCAGGCGCACCGAGCCGTCGCCGAAGAGGTCGACCGCGCGGCCGAACGACGCGAACGAATCGACCGCGGGCGCGCCGAAGTCGATCGTCCGCCATTCGTAGCCGTGGTCGAAGAGCTTGCGCCGGTAGCCGTGCAGGAAGCCGTGGTGGATGGCGGCGTCCCACTCGCGCTCGTCGACGACGAAGGTCGAGCGCGGCAAGGCCTCGACCGATCCCGTGTGGTCGTAGTGCATGTGGGTCATGACCACGAGCTCGATGCCGAGCGGGTCCAGCCCGCGCGCGAGGAGGCGCTCGGTGACCGCGGCGCCCTCCTCCATGCGGATCGTGAACGCGATCGCGGCGCGGTTGCCGTACGCACGGCGCACGTCGTTGCGGGCGGCCGCGGGCAGGCCGGTGTCGACGAGGAACGGCCCGGCGGTCGGATGCTCGACGAGGAAGCAGGGGATCGGGACCCACGTCCACTTGCGCTTCGGGGTGAGGATGCCGCTGCCGCGCAGGAGGGCGAACGGGCCCGAGGGGCGCTGCCAGAAGCGCGGCGGGGCGAGCATCTCGCCGGTGCGCATCGGCGTGACGACGACGCCCGCGCCATCGCTGCCGCCGGGGAGCGGCACGCTCGCGCGCTTGGGGTGGGTGGCCACGGCCATGGTCGTCTCGCGCAGAGTAGGTTGCCTCGCGGATGCTGCGCGCCGGGTTGCTCGAGGGGACGGTGGTCGCGACCGCCGGCGGCGCGGAGCACGTCGCGGCGGCGTGCGCTGCGCTGGGCGCTCGGACGGCGGCGCTGGAGGCCGACCTGCTCGACGAGGACGCCGTGATCGCCGCCGCGGGCGCGCTCGGATCGGTGGGCACGCTCGTGTGCGACGCGGCGCCGGCGTTCGTTGCGGCGGGAGGTGGGGGGGAGGGCCTGGCAGCCGGGCTGGAGGGCGCGTGGAGCGCTGCGCGCGCAGTTGCCAACGCGGTGTGGCGAACGGGGGAGGGCGGCAAGCTCGTCCTGCTGGCCCCGCGGCCCCGCGACGGCGCGCACGCGGCCGCGCTCGGCGCGGCGCTGGAGAACACCGCGCGGACGCTGTCCATCGAGTGGGCGCGCTACGCGATCCGTTCCACAGCGATCCTGCCGGGCGACGCCACGAGCGACGACGAGGTCGCGACCCTGGTGGCGTACCTCGCTTCGCCGGCGGGCGACTACTTCAGCGGGTGCGCGTTCGATCTCAGTGCGGGCACGGCAGCTCGCTGACCATCGCGTCGAGCTGGGCGCGGCTGAGCGGCTTGCGCGGCAGCGGGTGGGCGCCCTCGGCGCGCAGGCCGTCGATGACGAGCGCGAGGTGGCGCTCCCACGAGACGCCCTTGCCCGACGCGCGCGAGAGGCCGATGCCGGCCAGCAGCATCGGGATGTCCTCGGCGACGACGTCCGGGCGCAGCGCGCCGGCCGCCTGCGCGCGCTCGATCAGGCGCTGGAAGGCGTCGAGCGTGCGCCGGCGCGCCTCGCTGATCTCCGGCAGGTCGAGCGCCTCGGGCAGGCACTGGTGGAAGGCGCGGTCCTTCGCGTGCAGTGCGGCGGCCTTCCAGACCACGTCGGTGAAGGCGGTCCAGGGGTCGTCGCACGCGATGGCGGCATCGACTTCGCCGGCCAGCCAGCGGAAGCGCTCGGCGATGACCGCGCTGACGACGTGCTCCTTGTCGGGGAAGGCGCGGTAGACGGTGCCGACCCCGACGCCGGCGCGCTCGGCCAGCTCGGGCATCGAAGCGTCGAGCCCGCGCTCGGCGAAGAGCTCGCTGGCGGCGGCGAGGATGCGCGCGCGGTTGCGCTCGGCGTCGGCGCGGCGCGGGCGAGTGGCGGTCGTGGTTGGCATGCGAACGGGCTCGGCAGGGTACTTGGCGTTCCGGCGCACTTGGAACCGGAACCCACTTTCCGTATAGTACCCGGAATCCCCTTTCCGGTTACGAGCTTGGAGCCCCCACCATGGCCGCGACCACCTATCTCTCCCTCGGCGCCTTCTACGCTGCCGACAAGCGCCGGGACATCTCCCGCGAGCACGACGTCGGCCTCTGGTGGCTCGGCGACGACTGGCACGCACCCCGCTTCCGCGCCGCCTGGGTCGCCGAGACCAGCGAGCTGTACCTGATGCAGCACGAGGGCACGCCCGGTGGCGGCCGCGTCGACGTCGTCTTCGAGGGGACGTTCGATGAGGTCGAGCGCCGCCTCGAGGGCTGGCAGGACGTCGTCGGGGAGTGGGGCTCGCTGCGCTGGCTGGTCGAGCGCCTCGGCGCCGGCGTCCCGGCGCACATCGTCGCCGCGGCCGGCATGAGCCCCCTGGCGACCCCGGAGCAGCGCTTCACGCGGCCGATCGAGTCCGACGTGGCCTAGGGCTCTTCGGCCCAGGGCACCTCGACGGAGTCCTCCGTCGGCGAGTCGCGGGCGACGACGTAGTCGGCGGGCTCCGTGTCGGAGAGGTTCTCGACGACGTGGGTCTCGCGCGGGGGGACGTAGAGGAGGTCGCCGGGCTCGACCTCGAGGGTCTGCTCGAGGTGCTCGCCGAAGCGGATGGCGATGCGGCCGGAGAGCATGTACAGAGCGCTCTCGCAGTTGGCGTGGTAGTGCGGGCGCGAGCGCGCGCCCGCCGGGACGCGGAACTTCGCCATGTAGATGTTGGTCGCGCCGGTGGTCGCCTGCGAGACCTCGGAGCCGCCGAGGATCCCTCGCGGGACGGCGTGCTCGGCGCCGGGTTTGACGATCTTCATCGTGCCTCCTCCGCTGCGGGCAGATCGTAGTCCAGCCACTGCGAGCGCCGGCCGCCCACGCGGTCGTAGACCGCCTGCGCGCGATGGTTGTCCGGTGCGGTCTGCCAGGTCAGGAGCGCGGCCCCGCGGGTGCGCGCCCGCTCGACGCACGCCGCGATGAGCTCGTCGGCGACGCCGGTCCCGCGCGCGCCCGGCGCCACGAACAGGTCGTTCATGACGCC
>Ga0081539_10004445_pt1 | contig 15477 bp, 11 predicted proteins | sample TabmetS4T2R2_FD_71023 | JGI IMG/M metagenome (GOLD analysis project Ga0081539, IMG submission 71023) | Tabebuia heterophylla rhizosphere microbial communities from the University of Puerto Rico - S4T2R2 | ecosystem: Host-associated > Plants > Roots > Rhizosphere ...
CGCAGCGGCTCATGGTCGTGATCGCCGGTGAAATAGTCGCTGGTGTAAAGCTCGAGGCGATGGCCGTCGGGATCGCGCACGTAGAGGAAGAACGCATTGGAGATGCCATGGCGGCCGGGGCCGCGCTCGATGTTCTTTACGTAGCCGCTGGAGGCCATCACGTCGCAGAGATGCAGGATGTTCATCGGGGTCGGCACCCAATAGGCGATATGGTGCAGGCGGGGGCCCTTGCCGTTGGTGATGGCAAAGTCGTGGACGTTGCCCTTGCGGTGCAGCCAGGCCGCGGCGATGCGGCCGTTCGGCCCGTCTTCCTCGGCATATTCGCTCAGGCGGAAGCCGAGCCGGGCGTAGAAGTCGACGGTGCCCTGGACTTCCGCGGCGAACACGTTGAAATGATCGAGCCGCTGCGGATGGCAACCCTTGTAGAGATCGTAGCGCCGCAAGAGGTGCGGGCGCTTTTCCATGCTGGCGTACAGCTCGATCTGGAAGCCGAAGGGGTCGGTGAAATGCAGCGTGCGGCCCTGGAACGGCTGTTCGGCGAAGGCATGCTTGACGCCATTGGCGGCGAAGAAGGCGGCGGCCTTGTCGAGATCGCCGTCATTGCCGACCTTGAAGCCGAGGCGGTTGCAGGCAGGCACGGCTGCTTTCCGTAGCACCAGCGAATGATGCTGATGCTCTTCGCTGCCGCGCAGGTAGACCGCGTTGTCATCGCGATCCTCGACGTGCAGGCCGACGGTGGTCTCGTAGAATTCGCGGCTGGTGTCGAGGTCGGTGACGTCGAGCACGGCGTGGCTGGAGCGGATTATGTTGAACGGCGGGTCGAAGATGTGTTTCGGAACGGGCATGGTTTCCTCGGCTCTTTGTCTCTGTCATTCCGGGGCGCGCCTCTTGGCGCGAGCCCGGAATCCATACTCCCGGTGGTGGATATGGATTCCGGGCCCGCGCCTTACCGCGCATCCCGGAATGACGGTGGCTACATTCCCAGTTTCTGTATCTTGTGCGTGCCCCGCGCGAGCGAGACATGCTTGGTTTCCATGTAGAAGTCGAACGAATAGTCGCCGCCGTCGCGGCCGATGCCGCTCGCCTTCATGCCGCCGAACGGCGTCGGCAGGTGGCGGACGTTTTCGGAATTCAGCCAGATCATGCCGGCCTCCAGCGCATCGGCCACGCGCAGCGCGCGGCCCATGTCGCCGGTCCAGACATAGCCGGTGAGACCGTATTGCACGCCGTTGGCGATCTCGATCGCGTCAGCCTCGTCGCGGAACGGGATTACGGTGAGGAACGGACCGAACACCTCTTCCTGAGCTACGCGCATTTTCGAATTTGCATTGGTGACCAGAGTCGGCTGCACGTAGTGCCCGCCCCCGGGACCATCATGCGGCTTGCCGCCCACCGCAATGGTGGCGCCGTCCTTTTTCGCGACGTCGAAATAGGAACAGACCTTTGCCAAATGCCGCTCATGGATCAGCGGTCCGATTTCGGTGGCGGGATCCAGCGGATGTCCCACTTTCAGCTTCTGCACGCGGGCCGTGAGCTTCTCGATGAACTTGTCCGCGATGCTCTGCTGCACCAGCAGCCGGCTGGATGAAGTGCAACGCTCGCCGTTGAGCGAGTAGATCATGAACACGACGGCATCGAGCGCGCGGTCGAGATCGGCGTCGTCGAACACGATCACCGGGTTCTTGCCGCCGAGCTCGAAATGCACGCGCTTCAGCGTTTTCGCACCCTGCGCCATGATGGCCGATCCCGTCGCGCTCTCGCCAACAAAGCCAATCGCCTTGATCGCGGGATGCTCGGTCAACGCCTTGCCGGCTTCCTCGCCGAAACCGTGGACGGTGTTGAGCACGCCATCGGGCAGGCCGGCTTCCTTGGCTAGCTTCGCGAGCAGGTCAGCCGTCACCGGCGACCATTCGGCCGGCTTGTGCACGACGGTGCAGCCGGCGGCCAGGGCAGGGGCGATCTTCCAGGTCGAGAGCATGAACGGCGTATTCCAGGGCGTGATCACGCCGACCGGGCCGATCGGCACGCGGGTCGAGATGTTCCAGTGCTCCTCGCTCGGCGTGTTGAGGCCGTCGCGGGCCTCGGCGCATTTGTCGGCGAAGAAGCGGAAGTTTTCCGCAGCGCGGATCGCCGCCTTGGCCATGAAGCGATGCGCCTGACCGGTGTCGATGCATTCCAGCACCGCGATATCGTCGGCATTGTCCTCGATGGCGTCGGCCACGCGATGCAACAGTTTTCGGCGCATTGGCGCTGCCATGTCGCGCCATGATTTGAAAGCCAGCGACGCCGCGGTCGCGGCGCGATCGATATCTTCGGCGCTGCCGCGCGCAACACTGGCAAGCACTGATCCGTCCACCGGCGATTTGGTCTCAAACGTCGCGCCCGAAATCGACGGCACGACCTTGCCGTCGATGATGTGGCCGATGCCGTCGGCGCGCAGCTTCTTCAAGAGCGGCGCGACGCGGTCGCGGTTGGCCTGAAAGACATCGGCGGGTTTCGGGGTGATCTTATCCATGGGCAGGCTCCACTTTCAAAGCGTCGTGGATGTTGTTGCGTTTCCAGCTGGTTTCCTTGTCGTTGATCTGCATGTCGAACGACAGCGCGAACTTGCTATTGGCGAATACCGGATCGAGATGGGCCGACAGCGCCTTGAAGATATGCTCGCCGGCCTTCTTGCGGGCGGCGAGGTCGCGGCCTTCGCCGAGCCGCAGCACCACCGAGAGGAAAGAGAGCTGTGGGTTGCCGTCGCCGATCGCATAATGCTCGCATTTGATGGCGCGGACGCGGATGCCGCCGACCGGGAATATGCCGGTCTCCACCGCCGCCTTGCGGACCAGTTCGACCACGGCGGCCATGTCGACGCGTTTGTCGAGATTGGCTGAATATTCGATGGTGAAATGCGGCATGGCGGTTCACTCCCGATATTTCTTGTCGCGATTTACGCGAAGTAACAGCTCACCGAGCCATAGGGTCCATAGTCGGCCTGGATCGTGTCGCCTTTGCGGGTCTCGATCGGGCGGATGAACGATCCCGCCAGCACCACTTGGCCGGCTTCGAGCGCAAGTCCGTTCGGCGCAATCTTGTTGGCGAGCCACGCCACTGCGGTCGCGGGATGATTGAGCACGCCGGCGGCAAGGCCCGTCTCTTCCAGTTGCCCGTTACGATAGCACAGCGCGCCGATCCAGCGGAGATCCGCATCGAGCGGGCGGATCGGCCGGCCGCCCAGCACAATGCCGGCATTCGCCGCATTGTCGGCGATGGTGTCGAAAATCTTGCGCGTCGCCTTGGTCTGCGCGTCGACGCGCTCGACGCGGGTATCGAGGATCTCCAGTGCCGGGACGACGAAGTCCGTCGCGTTGAGCACGTCGAACAAAGTGCAGTCCGGGCCCGAGAGCCGCGTCTTCATGACAAAGGCAAGCTCGGCCTCGACGCGGGTGGCGATGAACCGATCGGTTGGCACCAACCCGCCATCGGCAAAGAACATGTCGTCGAGCAGGATGCCGGAGTCCGGCTCGTCGATGTTGAGCGCGCTCTGCATCGCTTTCGAGGTCAGGCCGATCTTGTGGCCCTTCACGACGCGTCCCTCAGCCACTTTCATCTCGACCCAGGCCTTCTGAATCGCATAGGCGTCCTCGATGGTGATCGCAGGATGATCCAGCGAGATCTGGCGGATCTGCTTGCGGCTCTTCTCCGCGCGGTCGAGCCGCTCGGCAGCGCTGCGGATTTCGTCTTGCGAGAGGGCCATGCCGGACCACTAATAGGGGATGCGGGAATATGATTAACATGTTAAGTGTTTTGATGCAAACCCTATTGCTGCCTGTTGCAGCGCAAATGTGATTCAGATGGTGCGCAAGAAATCGTCCAACGATTCCAATGCGGAGACAGGGCCAGCATCCCGCCGGCTGCCGATGCGCGAGTTCTCGCGCTCCTTGCCGATGTCGCTGCTGCGCGCCCGCGAGGCCGTGATGCGCCAGTTCCGCCCGTCGCTGCGGAACCACGGCCTCACCGAGCAGCAATGGCGCATCCTGCGCGCGCTGACGGCGGTGGAGGCGATCGAAGTCACCGAGCTTGCGCGCATGGCCTTCCTGCTGGGCCCGAGCCTGTCGCGCATCCTGCGCGATCTGGAGGCGCGGCAATTGGTCGAGCGCAAGACGGCGGCGGCGGACCAGCGCCGCGCGGTGGTCTCGATCTCCGCCAAGGGATTGCGGCTGATCGAGGCGGTGGCGCCGACGTCGGAAGCGATCTATGCCGAGATCACCCGCCGCTTCGGCGCGCGCCGGCTGTCTGAATTGCAGGAGGTGCTGGGCGCGCTGGAACAGAGCCTCGCCGATATGGAGGGCGCCGGCGGCGACGATAACGACGAGTGAAGGCAATTCTGCATGAAGCTACCAGCGCGCTGCATAGCCTGCCTGCAAATGATTGCAATCATTGGGCAATGATGGCCGCGGCAGTGGACAGGCTCGCGATTTTTCGCTCAAAGTGCCGGTCAAGCCGGTCAGCAAAACCGGCGCTGGGAGTACGGTTCGCCGCATACGATGCGGCTGAGTCCGACAAGGAACGCTGAAAATCCGGACATGGTCACCATCAAGGTCAACAACCTCATCGATTTCGTCGCTGACGTTTTTTCTCACGCCGAATCCTCCAGCGAGGAAGCACGGCGCATCGCGAGCTATCTCACGACAGCAAATCTCACCGGCCACGACAGTCACGGCGTGATCCGCGTGCCCGTCTACATCCGCTGGAAGAAGACCGGCAACGTCGTGCCCAACCAGACGCCGGAAGTTATCGTCGATACGCCGTCGCTCGCCGTGGTCGACGGCCGCTTCGGATATGGCCAGACCGTTGCCCCGTTTGCGGTGAAGACCGGGATCGAGAAGTGCAAGAAGGCGGGGCTTGCCGCCGTGGCACTGCGCAGTGCGGGGCACATCGGCCGCATCGGCGATTGGGCGGAGATGGCCGCGGCCGAAGGGCTGGTGTCCGTGCACTTCGTCAACGCCGCGGGTTCGCTGCTGGTTGCGCCATTCGGCGGCGTCGAGAAGCGGCTGTCGACCGCGCCCTACTGCGTCGGCATCCCGCGCGCAGGGCAGGATCCGATCGTGCTGGATTTCGCAACCTCGATTGTCGCCGAAGGCAAGGTGCTGGTCGCAAGCCGCGGCGGCAAGAAGCTGCCGAAGGGCGCGCTGATCGATGCCGATGGCACGCTGAGTGAGGATCCCACCGTTCTCTACGGTCCGCACACAGCGGGCGGACCGCGCGATCACACCGCGGGCACCGGAGCGATCCGCGCCTTTGGCGAGCACAAAGGCTCCGGACTGGCCTTGATCTGCGAATTGCTTGGCGGCGCGCTCACCGGAACCGGCGCGACGTCCGGCGGCCGCCGCTTTGCCAACGGGATGCTGTCGTTCTACGTCGACCCCAAGGTGGTCGACACCGGCAACTTCTTCGACGGCGAGATCACCCGCTACGTCGATTTCATCCGCGCGACAAAGCCGGTCGCGGGCGTCGATAGCGTGTTGATCCCCGGCGATCCCGAGCGCAAGACTCGCGCCGAGCGCACCGCGAACGGCGTACCGCTGCCGGACGATACCTGGGCTGCGATCGTCAACACCGCGCGCGAGGTCGGCGTCAGCGAAGCCAGCATTCAGAGAGCAACTGCTTAACAATTCTCAACCGTTCACAAGGAAACGCAATCGATGACTACGAAGAACAACGTCAAGAAAGCATGGCAATCCGGGAAGGCGGTGGTGAACGCCTGGCTCGCGATCCCATCGGGATTTTCGGCGGAAGTCATCGCGCAGTGCGGCTTCGATAGCGTCACCGTCGACATGCAGCATGGCGTGCAGGACTATCTCTCGATGGTGCAGTGTTTCCAGGCCATGAACGGCCATCCCGTCACGCCGATGGTGCGCGTGCCCTGGAACGAGCCGGGTATCATCGGCAAGGTGCTCGACGGTGGCGCCTATGGCGTGATCTGTCCGATGATCAACACGCCGCAGGAAGCCAAGAATCTCGTCTCCTACTCGAAATATCCGCCGAAGGGCGTGCGCTCCAACGGCCCGATCCGCTCCGGCATGTATGGCTCGGCCGGCACCTATCAGCAGACCGCGAACGAGGAGATCGTGCTGCTGCCGATGATGGAAACCAAGACCGCGGTCGAGAACATGGAAGCGATCCTCGACGTCGAGGGCATCGACGGCGTCTATATCGGCCCATCCGATCTCGGCTTCTCCTATGGCCTCGTGCCCAAGCTCGACCGCGAGGAGCCGGAGATTTTGAAGATCTACGAAAAAATCATCAAGGAATGCGGCAAGCGCGGCCTCCATCCGGGCATCCATTGCTCGGGTGCCGACGGCGCCGTGCGCGCCATCAACATGGGCTTCAAGCTGGTGACGCTCTCGAACGAGAGCGGCCTGATGATGACCTACGCCAAGATGCAGGTGAACCAGACCCGTAAGGAGTCCGGCGGGAAAGCGTGAGAAGCGCGAATAGCGAGTAGCGAATGGCGAATAGGGGATGGAGAGCGGCGCGATAGGGTCTACTATTCGCCACTCGCCATTCGCTATTCGCCCCTCCGAAGGAGAGTTGCCATGGCCCCGGCACCCGTGATCCGACTGCACCCCGACGACGGCGTGTTGATTGCACGATCGAGTCTGCCGCCGGGGTTGGTGGTGGCCGACGGCGTCACCACGGTCGAGCGCATTCCAGCCGGCCACAAGGTGGCGATCAAGCCGATCGCGGTGGGCGAGCCGGTGCGCCGTTACGGCCAGATCATCGGCTTTGCCACCGCGCCGATTGCGCCGGGCCAGCACGTGCACACGCAGAACTGCGGCATGGGCGATTTCGCCAAGGACTATGCCTATGGTGTCGACGTCAAGCCGGTGCCGAATTTTGATCTGCCCGCGACCTTTGACGGCATCCGCCGTCCCGACGGCCGCGTCGCCACGCGCAACTATATCGGCATCCTCACTTCGGTGAATTGCAGCGCGCATGTCGCCGGCCTCGTCGCCGATGTCTTCAAGAAGAATCCCTTCACCGGCGACAATCCTCTGGCCGATTTTCCCAATGTCGATGGCGTTGTTGCGCTCACCCACAAGACGGGCTGCGGCATGACGCAGGATGAGCCGCTGAAACTGCTTCGCCGGACTCTTGGCGGCTATGCACGGCACGTGAATTTTTCCGCCGTGGTGGTGCTGGGGCTGGGATGCGAGGTGAACCAGATCGGCGGACTGATGGAGGAGCAGAAGCTCGCGGGCCGGCTGCGCGCGATGGACATTCAGGAGAAGGGCGGCACCCGCAAGACCACCGAAGCCGGCATTGCCTTTGTGAAGGAAGCACTGGCGGATGCGAACAAGGTCAAGCGCGAGCCCGTGCCGGCGAGCGAATTGACGGTCGCCCTGCAGTGCGGCGGCTCCGACGGTTACTCCGGCGTGTCGGCGAATCCGGCGCTGGGCGCGGCGAGCGATCTGCTGGTGCGTCACGGCGGCACCGTCATTCTCTCGGAGACGCCCGAAACCTATGGCGCCGAGCATCTGCTGACCCGCCGCGCCGTCAGCCGCGAGGTCGGCGAAAAGCTGGTCGGCCTGATGCGCTGGTGGGAGCAATATACCGAGCGCGAAGGCGCCGAGATGAACGCCAATCCGAGCCCCGGCAACAAGGCCGGCGGGCTCACCACCATTCTGGAAAAATCGCTCGGCGCGATGGCGAAGGCCGGCAGCACCAATCTGGTCGATGTGCTCAACTATGCCGAGCCCGTCACCAAGAAGGGTTTTGTCTTCATGGATACGCCCGGCTACGACCCGGTCGCCGCGACCGGGCAGGTGGCGGGCGGCGCCAATCTCGTCTGCTTCACCACCGGCCGCGGCAGCGTGTTCGGCTGCAAGCCGGCGCCGTCGATCAAGCTCGCCACCAACACGCCGATGTACAAGCGGATGGAAGACGACATGGACGTCAATTGCGGCACCATCCTCGACGGCGAGGAAAGCGTGCAGGAATGCGGCCAGCGCATCTTCGAGCTGATGCTCAAGACGGCTTCCGGCCAGCCGACCAAGAGCGAGAGCTTTGACTTCGGCGGCGCCGAGTTCGCGCCCTGGGTGCTTGGGGCGACGATGTGAGTGGAAGCGAATGGCGAATGGGGAGTGGCGAATAGGGTGGTCCATTCGCCACTCGCTATTCACCATTCGCCCTCTCAGCCCGCCCCATAGGCACCCCGTGCCCGTTGTTAGTGCTTGATCGGCGCCACCAGCAGTGTTCTGCTCAAAAAAGCTGCTGGAGTAGCCCGCCCCGTGTCGATCTACGTCGCACTGCATCACGTCACGCATTACAAATACGACCGACCGATCGACCTCGGCCCCCAGACCATCCGCCTGCGCCCGGCGCCGCATACGCGGACGCCGATCCTGAGCTATTCGCTCAAGGTGACGCCGGCCAACCACTTCGTGAACTGGCAGCAAGACCCGCAGGGCAACTGGCTCGCGCGCTACGTCTTTCCGGAGAAGGCGACGGAGCTGAAGATCGAAGTCGATTTCACCACGCAGATGACCGTGGTCAATCCGTTCGATTTCTTCGTCGAGCCGTATGCCTATTCGTATCCGTTCCACTACGCGAACGGCCTGAAGACGGAGCTTGCGCCGTATCTTGCGACCGCCGCGCAGGGCCCGCTGTTCGATGCCTATCTGAGAGATCTGCCGGCCGAGGCCGACAGCACCGTCAATTTTCTGGTCGAACTCAATGCCAATCTGCAGAAGCGCATCCGCTACATCGTCCGCATGGAGCCGGGTGTGCAGACGCCGGAGGAGACGCTGGCGAAAGGCTCCGGCTCCTGCCGCGATTCCGCGTGGCTGCTGATCCACTTGCTGCGCCATCTCGGGATCGCCGCGCGCTTCGTCTCGGGCTATCTGATCCAGATTCGCCCCGACATCGATCCGGTCGAGGGACCGCGCGAGGTCGAGAACGATTTCACCGACCTGCATGCCTGGGCCGAGGTCTATCTGCCCGGTGCGGGGTGGATCGGCTTTGACGTCACTTCGGGCATGCTGACGGGCGAGGGGCATATCCCGGTCGCCGCCACGCCGCATTACCGCTCGGCGGCGCCGGTGTCGGGGAACGCCGGCTTTGCCAATGTCGAGTTCGCCTTCGAGATGAGCGTGAAGCGCATCCGCGAGGCGCCGCGCATCACCAAGCCGTTTTCCGATGAATCCTGGGCGCGGCTCGATCAGCTCGGCGAGCAGGTCGATGCCGATCTGAACGAGCACGACGTCCGGCTCACCATGGGTGGCGAGCCAACCTTCGTCTCCATCGACGACATGGAATCGCCGGAGTGGAACATCGCCGCGATCGGCCCCACCAAGCGCGCGCTGGCCGACGAGCTGATCCGCAAGCTGCGCGACCGTTTCGCGCCGGGTGGGCTGCTGCATTACGGGCAGGGCAAGTGGTATCCCGGCGAAAGCCTGCCGCGCTGGGCGTTCGGACTCTACTGGCGCAAGGACGGCATTCCGATCTGGAAGAATCCGGACCTGATCGCGACGATCGACAATCCGCGCAAGGCCGGCATTGCCGATGCGGCGCGGCTGGCCGAAGGCACCGCGAAGCGTCTCGGGCTCGGCGCGAAATATGTCATGCCGGCCTACGAGGATCCCGCGCATTGGATCGAGCGCGAGGCGGCGTTGCCGGCCAATGTCAGCCCTGACGATTCCAAGCTCGCCGATCCCGAAGAGCGCGCGCGGATGGCGCGAGTATTCGATCAGGGGCTGAACTCGCCGAAAGGTTATGTGCTGCCGATCCAGCGCTGGAACGCGATTGCGAGCCCGCATCCGGCGCGCTGGCGCAGCGAGCGCTGGAAGCTCCGGCGCAGCAACCTTTTCCTCTCGCCGGGCGACTCGCCGCTCGGCCTGCGGCTGCCGATTGCCTCGCTCGAATATGTGCCACCGGACGACTACCCCTACGTGATCGAGCGCGACTCGATGGCGCCGCGCGACAAACTCGGCGAATTCGACGGCAAGGCGCGCAAGCCGGAGCCGGACGAGGAGGAACCGCCACCGGTGCGCACGGCGATGTCGATGGAGCTGCGCGACGGCGTGCTCTGCGCCTTCATGCCGCCGCTCGAGCGCGTCGAAGATTATCTCGAACTGGTCGCGGCGGTCGAAGCCACCGCCGAGGAGATGCAGGTGCAGGTGCATGTCGAGGGCTACGGGCCGCCCTACGATCCGCGCATCGAGGTGATCAAGGTGACGCCGGATCCCGGCGTGATCGAGATCAACGTGCAGCCGGCGCAAAACTGGCGCGAGGCGGTCGATATCACGCTCGGCCTTTACGAGGACGCCGCCAAGACGCGGCTCGGCGCCAACCGTTTTCTCATCGACGGCCGCCACACCGGCACCGGCGGCGGCAACCACATCGTGGTCGGCGGCAGCAAGCCGGAGGATTCGCCATTCCTGCGCCGGTGCGACTTGCTCAAGAGCCTTGTGCTGTACTGGCAGCGGCATCCGTCGCTGTCCTATCTGTTCTCCGGCATGTTCATCGGGCCGACCAGCCAGGCGCCGCGCATCGACGAGGCGCGGCATGACGGGCTCTATGAGCTGGAAGTCGCGCTCGCCCATGTGCCGCCAGCCGGCATCGAGGCGCCGCTGTGGCTGGTGGACCGGTTGTTCCGCCACATCCTGGTCGACATCACCGGCAACACCCACCGCGCCGAAATCTGCATCGACAAGCTGTTCTCGCCGGATGGGCCGACCGGGCGGCTCGGCCTCGTCGAATTCCGCGCGCTCGAAATGCCGCCCGACCCGCGCATGTCGCTGGCGCAGCAGCTCCTGATCCGGGCGCTCATCGCCAAGCTGTGGCGCGAGCCGCAGCAGGGCAAATTCGTGCGCTGGGGCACGGCGCTGCACGACCGCTTCATGCTCCCGCATTTCCTCTGGGAGGATTTTGTCGGCGTGCTCGAGGAGCTCAAGCAGTCCGGCTACGAGTTCGCTTCCGAATGGTACACCGCGCAGCTCGAATTTCGCTTTCCCGTGTTCGGCCGCGTCCATCACGGCGGCGTCGCGCTGGAACTGCGACAGGCGCTGGAGCCCTGGCATGTGCTGGGCGAGGAGGGAACGGCCGGCGGCACCGTGCGCTATGTCGATTCCTCGGTCGAGCGGCTGCAGGTCAAGGCAACCGGCTTTGTCGACGGCCGTCACGTCATCACCTGCAACGGCCGCCGCATGCCCATGACCGGCACCGGCCGCGCCGGCGAGGCGGTGGCCGGCGTGCGCTTCAAGGCCTGGCAGCCGGCCTCCGGCCTGCACCCGACCATCCCCGTCCACGCGCCGCTCACGTTTGACCTGATCGACACCTGGAACGGCCGCTCGCTCGGCGGCTGCGTCTATCATGTCGCCCATCCCGGCGGCCGCAATTACGAGACAAAGCCGGTCAATTCCTACGAGGCCGAGGCGCGGCGGCTGGCCCGCTTCCAGGATCACGGCCACACCCCCGGAAAAATCGACCCGCCGCCGGAGGAACGTTCGCTGGAATTCCCTTTGACCCTCGACTTGCGGACGCCGCTCAGCCATTGAAGACGTCGGGGGATTCTGGAGAGTCGGATGGTGGGACCGGCCGGGCAGGGACAAGGCAGCCAGCAGGGGCCGGAAAGCAAGGCACGGCCGGGCCAGCGCCGGATTGCGCTGTGGACCCGCGATTACGCCCGGCTTCCCGGCATTCCCGACGAATATCTCGGCCCTGACGGCCAGCCGAGAGCGGCCTGGAGCCGGTTTCTCGAGGCCTTTGCCACGCTTTCGCCCGGCGACATCGAGCGCCGCTTTGCCTCCGCCGACCGCCATTTGCGCGAAGCCGGCGTCACCTACCGCGCCCCCGGCGATGTCGCCGACCGGCCCTGGGCGCTGAGCCACCTGCCGCTGATCATTGACGAGGCCGACTGGGCCCAGCTTGCGGGGGGCATCGCCCAGCGCGCGCAACTCCTGGAGATGGTGCTGCGCGACATCTATGGCGAGGGCAGGCTGGTCGCGCAAGGCGCGCTCCCGGCCGCGGCGATTGCCGGCAGCAGCGAATATCTCCGCGAAGTCTGCGGCGTGAAGCCGCCGGGCGGGCGCTACCTCAATTTCTATGCTGCCGATGTCGGCCGCGGGCCCGACGGCCGCTGGTGGGTGCTGAGCGACCGAACGCAGGCGCCGTCCGGCGCGGGCTACGCGCTGGAAAATCGCCTGGTGCTGTCGCGCGCCTTCTCCACGCTCTACAAGTCGATGAATGTCGAGCGCGTCGCGCCCTTCTTCGAGGCGTTCCGCGACGCGCTTCGCGCCAGCGCCGATCGCGACGAGCCGCGCATCGGCCTGCTGACGCCCGGCAGCTTCAACGAAACCTATTTCGAGCACGCGACGCTGGCGCGCTATCTCGGCTTCATGCTGGTCGAGGGCGATGACCTCGCCGTCAGCGGCGACCGCATCCATATCCGCACCGTCGCCGGGCTGAAGCGGATCGACGTGCTGCTGCGCCGCGTCGATTCCAACTCGCTTGATCCGCTCGAGCTCGATGCCTCCTCGCATCTCGGCGTACCCGGCCTGATCGACGTGCTGCGCAAGGGCGGCGTCGCGGTCGCCAACATGCCGGGCTCCGGCGTGCTGGAGGCGCGGGCGCTGCTCGGCTTCCTGCCGCCGCTGGCGCGGCGGCTGCTCGGCGAGGAGCTGGCGATGCCGCACATCGCGACCTGGTGGTGCGGGCAGAAATCGGCGCGCGAGGCGGTGCTGTCGCGGCTCGACGAGTTCGCGATCGAAGGCGCCTACGGCCGCGCCGTGCCGGGCTTTCCGGGCAACGGCCCGGTGCTCGCGAGCGAGCTGTCCGCTGCCGATCGCGAGCGGCTGACCCGCGCGATCGACGAGCGCGGCATCGACTTCGTCGGCCAGGAGTTGGTGCGGCTCTCGACCACGCCGGTGTGGGAGAGCGGCCGCATCACGCCAAAACCGTTCGTGCTGCGCGTCTTTGCCGCCGCCACCAAGAGCGGCTGGATCGTGATGCCCGGCGGCTTTTGCCGCATCGCCGAGCAGACCGATGCGCGAGCGATATCGATGGGCGACGGCGCGCGCGCCGCCGACGTCTGGGTGGTGTCCGACAAGGCGGTGCAGGCCGCGACGCTTCTGCCCGCGGGCGACACCGTGCGCATCCGCCGCATCGCCGGCGTGCTGCCCAGCCGCGCCGCCGACAATCTGTTCTGGCTCGGCCGCTACCTCGAACGCGCCGAGGCGACGCTGCGGCTGATCCGCGCACTCGGCTCTTCCTTGCGCGATCCCGCCAGGACCGATCGTGCGCAGGCCGGCCTGCCCGCCGTCGACCGCATCCAGCGCCTGCTTGTCACCTGGGGCGCGGCGACGCAAACCTCGCGCTCGCAGTCGGCCAGGGTCGCGGCGGAAGCGCTGCAGAGCGAGGAGCGCTTCGGCTCGGCGTTCAACCTGATCCGCACCGCGCTGCGCACCGCCACCTCCTTGCGCGAACGCCTGTCGCCGGATGCCTGGCAGGTCATCACCGAGATGGCCGAGATGCTCGCCTTTGAGATCGACGATGACGACGGCGTCGTCTCGGCGGCGGAAGTGGTCCTGCGCGATCTCGCCAGCTTCGCCGGCCTGGCGCAGGAAAACATGAACCGCGCCGCCGGCTGGCGCTTCCTCGAGATGGGCCGCCGCGTCGAGCGCGCCATCAACACCATGCGCTTCGCCCGCCAGTTCGCCTATGAGGAGGCGGACGATGAGGATCTCGACATCCTGCTGACGCTGGTGGATTGCCAGATCACCTATCGCTCGCGCTATCTGGTGGCGCCGCTGCTCGCGCCGGTGCGCGATCTCGTCGTGCTCGACACCTTCAACCCGCGCTCGGCTGCGTTCCAGATCCAGGCGCTCAACGAGCATATCGCCGCGCTGCCGAGCCTGAAGGAATACGGCCTGATCGAGCGGCCGCAGCGCCTCGCGGTCGCCGTGCAATCGGCGATGACCACGGCGGAGGCGTCCGCGCTCGACGCCAAGTCGATGTTCGCGCTGGAGCAGGAGATGCTGCAGCTGGCTGATGCCATCGGTCTGCATTATTTCCCGCACGGACCGAACGCGAGCCGGCCGGAAAAGCTGACTGGGCTCGCGTGATCTACGATATCCGCCACGTTACGAGTTACTCCTACGAGAGCGCGGTGAGCTTTGCGCGCTGCGCGCTGCGGCTGGAGCCGAAGGCTGGCGACGGCCAGGTGCTGATCTCGCACGCCATCGAGATCCGGCCGCGTCCGGCGGAGCGCGCCATGCGGCGCGACTTCTACGGCACGCTGACCGAGAGCGTGCTGATCGAGGCCGCGCACAAGCATCTGCGCATCGATTCCCGCTCGCGCGTCTCGGTCGAGCGCCGCAGCTTTGATCGCGCGGCGGATAGCCCGGCCTGGGAGCAGGTGCGCGAGCTCGCGTTCACCGCGGCGAGCCTCGGTCCGTCCTCGCCGGTCGGCTATGTCTTTGCTTCCGCACTGGTGCCGGTGCTGTCGCCGGTCACCGCCTATGCCGCTTCGAGCTTCCCGCAAGGCGGCGGCATCCTTGCAGGCAGCGCCGATCTGATGCGGCGCATTCGCAGCGAGTTCAAATACGATCCCAAGGCGACCGTGATCTCGACTCCCTTGACCGAAGTGTTCGAGCGGCGCCACGGCGTGTGCCAGGATTTTGCCCATGTGATGATCGCAGGCCTGCGCGGCCTCGGCCTGCCGGCGGCCTACGTCTCCGGCTATATCAGGACCATCCCGCCGCCGGGCAAACCGCGGCTGCAGGGCGCGGACGCGACCCACGCCTGGGTCTCGGTGTGGTGCGGCGGCGAGCTCGGCTGGGTCGGCTTCGATCCCACCAATGACCTCATGATCGGCAACGATCACATCGTGCTCGCGATGGGTCGCGATTTTTCCGACGTCTCTCCGGTCGACGGCATCATCGTCGGCTCGCGCAAGCAGAAGCTGCGGGTGGAGGTCGATGTGATGCCGGTGGAGTGAGGGTGGGGCGCGCTGGCCGCTTGCTCTGCTGTCGTCCCGGCGCACGCCGGGACCCATCACCACAGGCCGTAGTTTTGCGAAGGCTGGAGCCACAGCGAGTCCTAACAATGCGATCCTGTGGTTATGGGTCCCGTATCGCGCTCGCTTCGCTCGCTTGTACAGGACAACAGCCAATTTGCTGATTCAGTTTTCAAACAGCCACCGTCGTCATTCCGGACGCGCCACTTGGCGCGGGCCCGGAATCCATACTCCCGATGGTGGCTATGGATTCCGGGCTCTCGCTTCGCTCGCCCCGGAATGACGAGAGTCCGCACTCCCGCGGCGCGTTTTCGCCCGGGTTCTGCATCTCGTTGCTCCCTCTTCGTGCAGAGGGCGCAGGGAAGGCCGGGCGCCGGCGGCACCCGCAAGCACCGTGTGCAATGGGTTAGAAAAGAACGCACACGGATTTAACAGGTACAGCCGAGACATCCCGGCCTTCCCCGCGCAAT
>Ga0081539_10004446_pt1 | contig 15477 bp, 15 predicted proteins | sample TabmetS4T2R2_FD_71023 | JGI IMG/M metagenome (GOLD analysis project Ga0081539, IMG submission 71023) | Tabebuia heterophylla rhizosphere microbial communities from the University of Puerto Rico - S4T2R2 | ecosystem: Host-associated > Plants > Roots > Rhizosphere ...
GCGTCTCGCCTGAGCGTGAAACTTTCGCCGTCGAAGGCTACCGGCGAGAGTTGTTCGTGTCGCAAGTTTAGAAACTCTACGAGCGGCGCATCCCACGCGCAGGCGCGCTGGTCGAAGAGGCCCGTGGCGGAAGCCATCGAGACGGAAGTTGCGTGCGTGCCGCAGAGGCGTTGCATGAGAAAGTCGCTGAAGGACATCCAGCGCGCGACGCGTGGGAACGTGTCCGGCTGTTCGTGTTTGAGCCGGAGGAGCTTTGCGGGCCAGTAGCTTGCGTGGAGCCGGCAGCCGGTGCGCGCGTGGGTCGCGCGCTCGTCGAGTCGTTCGCGGAGGAGTTCGGCGTGGAGGGCGGCGCGCGTGTCGGCCCAAGCATAGACGGGCGTGAGCGCGCGACCGTTCGCGTCAACTCCGACGAGGCTGTGCCAGAAGCAAGAGACGGCGAGCGCGTCTATCGTTGAGACGGACGGCGCGCGCGCGAGCGCGCTGGCGATGACGCGAAGGACTTCGCCGGCTGCTTCTTCGGCGCCGGTTTGCGCGCCGCCGTCTGACGTAGCGCGGAAGCGTCGCGCGAGGCGCGACTGCGTGCCCTCTACCTCGCGCGCGCGCGCGTCGTAAAGGGCTGCGCGCACGCTCGAAGTCCCAATGTCGAGAGCGAGCACGAAGGGCCTTTGCGCGTCGCGCGCCGGAGTCGCGTCTGCCGTTTCGTCTGGCACGCACGCATCATACCGAAAGAGCGCGCCTAAGAAACAGTACCGCGAGCGGTAGCGAGCGGGTCGCCTATGATGGGCATACCCGCTCGCTACCGCTCGCGGTACTGTACTTAACACGGCTGCCGCCGTGACTCAAAAATTAGCGAGTCGCGCCGACGGCGCGCGCGGCGTTGATGCGTCCGCCCGAAGCGACTTTGCCTTGCAGCGCGTCGAGCTTGTCAACCGATTCGATGAGGCGCGCGCGAAGTTCCTTGACCGAGAGGTTCGGTTCAACCGAAAGCACGAGCGCGGCCACGCCCGCTACGAACGGCGTCGCCATCGAAGTGCCGGAGTGCTCCTCGTAGCCGCCGTTGAGCCAAGTGCTCAAAATCTCCTTGCCGGGCGCGGCGACGTGTACGTTCTTCGCGCCGTAGTTGGAGAACGACGCGAGCTGGTCGCGGCGGTCGAGCGCGGCGACGGAGAGGACGTTCGGCAGTTGATAGTTGGCCGGATAGTGCGGCGTGCGGTCTGCGTTCTCCGAATCGTTGCCGGAGGCGGCGACGAAGAGTATGTCGGCCTCGCCCGCCTTGCGTATAACGTCTTCGAGCGCGCGAGACTTCTGGCGCGAACCCCAACTCGCGCTGATGACGCGCACGTTCACGCCCTCGCGCTTGCGCTGGATGACGTAGTTGATGGCTTCGATGGCGTCCTTCGTCGAGCCGAAGCCGCCCTTGCCCATGAACTTCAGCGGCATGATTTCAACCGTCCAGTTGACGCCCGCGATGCCCTCGTTGTTGTCGCCTTCGGCGCCGATGATTCCGGCGCAGTGCGTGCCGTGGCCGTTCTCGTCCATCGGGTCGCGCGCGTCGTCCGTTTCGCTGCCGATGGCGCTGAAGCCGTACTCGTCGTCAACGACGCCGAGTTGCGGGTCGAAGTACATCTCCATGTCGGCGGGACGATGCCAGATGTTGTTGACTAAATCTTGATGCGTGTAGTCAACGCCGCTGTCGAGGACTGCGACGACTACACGTTCGCTCCCGTGCGTCTTCGACCAAGCGCCGAGCGCGCTGATGTCGGCCTTCGCCTTGCCCTCGCGCTGCCCCGTGTTGATGAGTCCCCACTGCTCGCCGAGGCGCGGGTCGTTCGGGCCGTTCAACTCTTCGGGGTAGCCCGCGAAGCTCTGTCCGAAGTCTTCCGCCATCGGCTCGACGCGTATCGTCTCGTTCGCTTCGACGTATTCGACTTCCGCGAGCGCCGAGTAGTCTCTGACGACTTCAGACACCGACTCGCCGTCCATGTCGTCAACCGCGACGAGACCTTCGACCGACTCTATCTCGTCTTCGACACGGTCGTTCAGACGCGCGGCGATGGCCTGAATCCTCTCTTCCGAAACGCCGGGCTTGAAGCGCACGAGCACTTCAGGCTCGCCCGTGTTCGACTCAAGCGCGCGCGGCACGTCGCGCGGCTCAAACGTCTCCCGCTTCTTCTCGACGCGAACCTCGAAGTTTGAACTGTGCCAGTCCCAGCGCCGCACCTGCCCGGCGATTAACGCGAGCAAAATCAACATCGCCGCCAACGCCAGATGTACGGTGTAATTTCTCCTCATCGCTTTTCTCCAGAGGCTAGAGGCTAGAGGTTAGAGGCTAGTTGAAACCCAAGCTTTTTTAACTAGCCTCTAGCCTCTAGCCTCTAGCCTCTCAAACCTTGTGATTCGCCCCTTTGAAGTTGTAAAGACGCACTTGGTTGCGGTCGGCGCGATACTCGTATGTGTGCCCCGCGGCCTTCAGGCGTATGCGCCAGCCCGAAGTCAACATCATTCCGCTCATCTCGTCGCCGACGGGCGCGCCGAGCGCCGTGTTCGGAAAATCCGCTTCGGCGACTGACTCGTCCTCTATCTCTGCGTCCGCGACGCCGAGCCGCGCGGCCAAGTCTTTGCGCGCGCGCGCGACCGCGTCCTGTTTGCTGTAGCTCATTCGTTTCACGCTCCCCCGCAAAGGGTTGTCCGCCTGAGAATCTAATACGAGACGACGCGCGCTCTTGTTCTTTCGTCGCCCGCCGCGCGTGCAAGCATTCTGCGCCCCGCGCGTGAAAAAAGGAAGTGAAGGACTGACTGCGCCGGCGTTCGCCGGCAGACTCCGCCGTCATTTGAGGTCGCCGAACATGTTTTGCAAGAGCGCGCAGACGACCAAGCCCGCCGTCTCCGCGCGCAGCACTCGCCCGCCGAGCGTGATTATCCTCCAGCCTTTCTCACGCGCGAGCGCAATCTCGTCTTCGTCCCACCCGCCCTCAGGCCCGACGAGCGCGACGATGTTTGACACTGCCCGCGCATCTTTATCAAACGCCTTCGCGCCTTCGACGCCCAAGGGTTCGCCGCCGCGCTCCGCGAACATTAGACGCGCGACGCCAACCTCTGTTTCAACGCTCACGAAATTCTCAAACTCCGCGGGCGCGGAGACCGTCGGGACGCGCGCGCGGCCCGACTGCTTCGCCGCCTCTAGCGCGAGCCGGCGCCAACGCTCTAGGCGACGCGCCGAGTCGCGTTCGTCGCGCGGGCGCACGTCCGCGCGTTTCGCGGCAACGGGCACGATGCGCGCGACGCCCAACTCCGTCGCCTTCTGAACCACTAGGTCGAACTTCTCGCCCTTCAAGAGCGCGGCGGCGAGCGCGAGCGCGAGCGGCGACTCGCGCGAAGGCGGCTCTACGGCTCGGCGCACTTCGAGCGTCGCCAACGATTTGCCGCGCCCGCCCGCTTCGTTCGTTTTGTGTCCGCCCGCGTCCGTCACGAAGCACGCGAACTCGCGCCCCTCGCCGTCGAAAACGAAAGCCTCGTCGCCCGCGCGCAGGCGCAGAACGTCGCGCAAGTGGCGCGTCTCGTCCTCCGAGAGCGTGACGCCCGCGCCGTCGGGCGCGAAGGCCGCGGGCGGTGCGTAGAACCTTCGTCTGGTCATAGAGAAATGATGAGTGATGAGTGATAAATGATGAATGATGAGAAGGTCGCTGTTCCTAATTCATCATTCCGCATTCCGCATTCATCATTAAACTATTATCGAGACCCACTCGCCTTCGCGCCCGACTTCGAGGGCGGCGACGCCGAGTTTGCGCAAGGCCGCGCGAACCTCGTCGGCCTGCGCGTCGAGTATGCCGGAGAGAATCAGCCGGCGGCACGTCGCGCCCAGAAGCGCGGGCAAGAGAGGCACGATCACGTCCGCCGTCAAGTTCGCGCAAGTTACGTCCGCCGAAGGCGTCGCGTCGTCAACCGTGCCGACGCGGAAGTTGATTCGACCGCCGACGCCGTTTCCGCGCGCGTTCTCTTCGGCGACGCGGACGGCGAGCGCATCGGTGTCGCAAGCCTCGACGCGCGCCCGCGCGTTCAGTTTCGCCGCCGCGATTGCGAGGACGCCCGTGCCCGTTCCAACGTCTAGGAAGCTCGCGCCGTCGAAATGTTTTTCGATTGCGGCGAGGCACAGGCGCGTCGTCTCGTGCGTGCCTGTGCCGAAGGCCATGCCCGGCTCGACGCGTATGACGATGCGCGTCGCGTCATCTTCGACTTCGCTCCACGGCGGCGCGACGACGAAGCGACCGACAAACGTTGGCCGCCAACTCTTCTTCCACTCCGCGAGCCAGTCGCGCGCCTCGACCTCGCGCGGCGCGAACTCGCGCACGTCCGCCGGCTCAAGCCCATAGACGCGCAAGGCTTCGAGCAAAGCCTCGCGCACGCGCTCGATGCTCGGCGGCGCGTCGAAGTAGGCGGCGACGCGTACACGCTCGCCCGACTCCTCCGCGACTTCCGTCCCCAGCGCGCCCGCCTCCATCAACGCGTACTCCACGGCCTCGCGCGCGCGCGCCGTCAATGTCACGTCAAGTGCGAACCACTTCATAAATGCGGAATGATGAATGCGGAATGATGAATTTAAAGCACAGTCCTCGTCTTCATTCATCATTCCGCATTCATCATTCATCACTTTTCCTCAATTCCCATCTCGCCCAGAGCGCGCGGCGAGTTGCGCCAGTCTTCTTCGACCTTGACGAAGAGTTCGAGATAGACGCGGTGGCCTAACAAGCGCTCGATGTCGCGGCGGGCGCGCGTGCCGACGTCGCGCAGACGCTCTCCGCCGCGCCCGATGATGATTTTTTTCTGCGAGGCACGCTCGACGTAGATCGCGCAGTAGATTCGCGCGAGTTCGTCCGACACTTCCTCGTATCGCTCCGTGACGACCGCCGTGACGTACGGAATCTCCTCGCCCGTCGCTTGCAGAATCTTCTCGCGGACGAGTTCGGCGACAATCGTGCGAAGCGGCTGGTCGGTCAACTCGTCGTCGTCAAAAATCGCTTCGCCTTCGGGAAGATTTTCGATGAGTTCACTGATAAGCGCTTCGAGTTGGTCGCCCGTGCGCGCGGAGAGCGGCAAGATAGCGCGCCACTCGTGTTGGCTTGAGTACCACTCGATGAGCGGGAGCAGTTTGCCCTTGTCGTCTAAACGGTCGGTCTTGTTGAGCAGGAGGACACAGGGCTTCGCCGGCTGTTTGACGAGGTCGAGCACGAAGCGGTCGCCGTTGCCCGTCGGCGCGCACGCGTCGCGCAGGAGGCAGACTAGATCAACGCCTTCGAGCGCGTCGTGTACGGCGGCCATCATGCGACGGTTGAGAAGGTAGCCGGGCTGGTGTACGCCGGGCGTGTCAACGAGAACTATCTGCCCCGCGGGCCGCGTTATCACGCCCTGAATCTTGTGGCGCGTCGTCTGCGGCTTGTTCGAGACGGCGGCGATCTTCTCGCCGACGAGACGGTTCAAAAGCGTTGACTTGCCCGCGTTCGGCCTACCGACGAGCGCGACGTAGCCGCTGCGATATGTTTTACCAGTTGATATTTCGTCAGCCTCTTTCACCATATTTCTCAGGCAGATTCGCGTCCTCTATGAAACTATTAACTTCGCGCACGCTGCTCCAGCAACTTTTCCAAGCTATCAATTATTTCAGGCATCTCAAGCGCTGTGGCAAACTCATGAGTCCAATGTCTTATTCGGGCAATGTCTAAGTCTTTATGCGCGCGAAGCAGAGCTTCTACGTCGTTAAGGTCTTTAGTCCTCCGTGCCACTAATTTCATAATGACGAGGTCTTCAGGCGTCGGCGTCTTGAGGCGTACGCCTCCGACCTGCAAAGTCAATGCGCGCTCGATCATCTCCTGCTCGAACGGTAACGCGCCGCAGGAAATGTCTAGGCTGACGCCGCTCTCACTGTGCCGCAACAGGAAGACGCGCGAGCGCGCGGCAAATTCGAGTGCGTCGCCGATGCGGCCCTCAAATCCATAGCCCTCGCCGTCGCGGACGAACGAGTCCCACGGTCGCTCACCTAGCCAGACCACCACGTCTATGTCTTGCGTGGCGCGCGGTTGGCCGAGTAGCGAAACGGCTAGCCCACCGATTATCGTGTATGGGAGTTTATCCGACTCGAACCAACGCGTCAGGGCGCGCAGAGCTTCCTCGAATGGTCGGGGTAGGTCTGTCATCTCAGACGCGGTAAAACTCTTTCAGACGACGCCAGCGCTCGTGAACTTCATCCTCACCATCTCTGAGCGCATCAGCCCAGCCGAGCGCCTGCGCGACTTCGTATAGAAGCGCGACTTGGCGAAGCTTGAGTTCGGGCGGGGCCAGCCGCGCCTCCTCAGCCGTGAAATCGTTGACGAGCCTCCACCTCGCCTCAAACTGTCGCGCCTCTTCCTTTCTCATAATGTTGCTATTTTACCACTTCAAACTCGCTCTCAAGCCCGCCTTCGGAACTCGTGCCGACCGTGAGCTTGAACGCGCCCGGCTCGACTAGGAAGCGCACGTCGTCCGTGTAGAAGCCGAGTTGTTCGGCGGCGAGCGTGAAGCGGAGGGTGCGCCGCTCGCCGGGCTGGAGCGTGACGCGCTCGAAGCCTTTGAGTTCTTTGACGGGGCGCGTGCGCGAGGCCGCGAGGTCGCGCGTGTAGAGTTGGACGACTTCGTCGCCCGCGCGCCGGCCCGTGTTCTCAACGTCAACCGCGACTTCGAGCCGACCGTTGGCGGGAATGCGCTGCGCGCTCAGGTGCAAGTTCGAGAGGCGGAAGGTCGTGTAGCTCAAGCCGTGGCCGAAGACGAAGAGCGGCGTGAAGGCGACGTCAATGTACTTGGACGTGTAGTGATTGTTCGGGTCGGGCGGGCGGCCCGTGTTGACGTGGTTGTAGTAGAGCGGCTCTTGGCCGACCGAGCGCGGGAAGGTCGCGGGGAGTTTGCCGCCGGGATTCACGTCGCCGAAGAGAACGTCGGTCAAAGCGTGTCCGGCTTCCGTGCCGGGAAACCAAGCTTCGAGTATGGCGGGCGAGTTCTCGGCGAGCCAGTTGACGGAGAGCGGGCGACCGTTCATCAGAACGACGACGTAAGGCTTGCCCGTCGCGTGAATCGCTTTGACCAAATCGAGTTGGCGACCCGGCAGGTCGAGCGACGCGCGCGACGTGGCCTCGCCGCTCATGTCGGCGGATTCGCCGACGACGAGAATCGTCACGTCCGCGTCCTTCGCCGCGCGCGCGGCCTCGTCGAAGCCTTCCGCCGATTCACACTTCACGTCGCAGCCGCGCTCAAACTTAATCTTTGCGCGCGGGAGCTTTTCGCGGAGCGCCGTGAGCAGCGTGACGGCGTCTTCCTTTCGACCGTCGCCCCACCAAGAGCCGATCATGTCGAGTTGGCTGTCGGCCAAAGCGCCGACGACGGCGACGGATTTGACACCCGCATCGAGCGGCAGCGCGTTGCGCTCGTTTTTAAGAAGCACGAACGAGCGCGCCGCCACTTCGCGCGCCGCGCGACGATTTTCCGCGCTCAACAAAACGGACGACTCGCGCGCCTCGTCCGCGTAAGGATGCTCGAAGAGTCCGGCGCGAAACTTGACGCGCAAGATTCTTCGGACGGCTTCGTCAACTTGAGCCGCAGTCCACTTGTTCTGTTTGAGAAGCGCCGGGCCGTGCTTGCCGTAGAGACGGCTGACCATCTCCATGTCAACGCCCGCCGTGAGTCCGAGACGCGCGGCCTCCGCTTCGTCAGCCGCGTAGCCGTGGTTCATCATCTCGCGCACGGATTCGTAGTCGCTCACGACGAAACCGTCAAACTTCCACTCGCCGCGCAAGATTTTCGTCAGCGTGAACGCGTTGCCCGAAGCGGGCACGCCGTTGAGGTCGTTGAACGACGACATCAGCGTGGCGACGCCCACGTCAACCGCCGCCTTGAAGGGCGGCAGATAGACTTCGCGCAGGCGCTGCTCGCTCATGTCCGTCGTGTTGTAGTCGCGGCCCGACTCAGCCGCGCCGTACGCGACGAAGTGTTTGGCGCAAGCCGCGACGCGGTCTGGCGCCGAGTAGTCTGCCCCTTGAAAGCCGCGCACGCGCGCGCGCGCCATCTGCGTGCCGAGATAGGTGTCTTCGCCCGCGCCCTCCGAGATGCGACCCCAGCGCGCGTCGCGCGCGATGTCAACCATCGGCGCGAAAGTCCAATGCACGCCCGCCGCGCGCGCCTCCGAAGCGGCGACGTGAGCGGCGCGCTCTACCGCCGTCGTGTCCCAAGAGGCAGCCTCGCCCAAAGAGATTGGGAAGATCGTCCGGTAGCCGTGAATCACGTCGAAGCCGAAGATGAGTGGGATTTTGAGGCGCGAGTTTTCGACCGCGGCGCGTTGCAGGTCGTTTGCGTTGGCCGCGCCGCGCACGCCCAGAGTCGAGCCTAAGAGTCCGCGTCGCGCGGCGTCGTACAAATCCGGGTTGGCGTGTCCGGCGATGTCTCCGCCGAGCATCTGCAACTGACCCAACTTCTCTTCGAGCGTCATGCGCGCGAGAAGGGCGTCAATTCGTCGCTCAGTTTCGTCCTTCGGCGCGCGTGCGGCGGGCGCGCGGCGTCGTTGCGCAGTCGAGCCGTATGGGAGGGCCGATAAGATGATTGCGACAACGGCGAGCAGCTTTGCGTGACGTGAGAGTTTCATCCTCACCTTCCCTCCATGTGCGTGTTCGCATGCTTGTGCATGGCGCGGCGGCGGGGCGTTATTAGCGGCTGCTACTGCCCGCACGCTTTTCAATGTAACCGCGCAGTTCTTCCAGTATTCGGCGGGGGTTTGAATCCGTGGCCTTTTGCGACGGCTTGTTCTCAATACCGCGGAGCAGGTTCAAAGTCTCCTCCCTGCCTGCGCTAAGACCATCCAGTATGTTTGACGCCACCAACCGCCGGCCTTCGCTTTTCGGCAGGCCGGGAAACTTCGCCAGCAGTTCGTCAACCGACGAAGGCTCTGCGTCAATCCTGAGTCCGGCGACCTGAGACTTAAACTTCTCGACAGCGTCCGGCGCGTCCAGAGCTTGAGGTTCGAGGGCGCTTTGCAGAAGCTTCAGGACGCGCGCAAGCTGCGTCAAACGCCCTCTGTCGCGCGCGGTCATTCTGGCCGCCGCCTCAACGTCGCCCTCGTAAGAGCCATCGTCGAACAGAACAGTCCCGACGACGAGCGCATCCGGCGTCTCCTGCACAAGCCCCTGCGGCGTCGCACTCGTTTGGCCGAGGTGTAGTTCGGTCTCGTAACTGTTGCCGGGCCGCATCAGCGCACGCCCGGAGGCGGCCCGCGCCGTTTGAGCGTAACCTTCGTCGGGCACGCTTATCTCCAGCGCGACGATGTTTTTTGAAGAGACGTTGAGCAGCGTCAAGCGGCCATTTTCGAGGTGCGCCCCTTCCTTGGCAAAGCTGACGACCTCGACTGACTTCAAGCGGTTGATGACGCGGAGCGGAGCGGGAATCGGCTGCATTTCAGTCTCCGGCTCAGCCGAAGCCACTTTCAACTCGAACGGCTCGACGCCGAACTGCTTCAATCCGTCCACACGAACGGTCTCGCCCTCGCGGGCCAGATAGCTCGCGACGCAGCGCTCATGCTCGCCGTACTTCGGGCCGGGTTCGTCGGCGCGCAGCGAGTCGTTAAAGACCGCCGCCACTTCGATTCTTACTGACTCGCCCTCGCGCCACGAGCGTAGCCTTATGGCGGTCAGCGGAAGCGCGCCCTTCGGCTGCTTCCAGCCTGCGACCCGACGCGGCGGGCTGAACTCCATGTAGCCGCCGTTCTTATCCTCCGCCACGGTTGAGCGAATGTCGTTGAAGGTTTCGTCAACTACTTCGACGACCAGTCTTCTTGACTCCGCCCCCGCCTGCTTCTCCTGCGCCGCGGTTGTGTAAAAGACCGAAAGGACGAGCGCGCAACGCAGCGCGACGAGATATGCCCTTCTTGATAAAGTCATGGCTGCTTCTCCCACGGGGCCGGCAGCAGACCGCATCGCCGAGCTTTAACTATTCATCGCCGACTCGCCGTTGAGGCGCATTATCTCAAGCGTCATCTCGGCGGAGGCGTACATGTCCTTCACGTCGAGCCACTCCTTGACGGTGTGTATGGCGCGCATCCCCGTGCCGAGGTTCGCGCATTCGATGCCTTTGCGGTTGAAGATGTTGGCGTCGCAGCCGCCGCCCGAAGCCATCGTCTCGACCTTGAGGCCCATTCGCGCGGCGGCCTCTTTGACTAGACGGACGACGCGCGAGTCGTCCGAAACGTCCATCGCAAAATACTCGCGCGTCACGTCCGACTCGACGCGCCCGCGCGTCGTAACGCCGTCAACCGTCACTTCATACTTCGACGCCGCGTCTTCGAGACACTTAATCATGTGCGCGGTCTGCGCTTCCAATTTCTCGTCGTCGAGCGAGCGCGCCTCGCCACGGAGCTTGACGAGGTTCGTGATGATGTTGGTCGCCTCGCCGCCCTGTATGACGCCGATGTTCGCGGTCGTCTCTTCGTCAATGCGTCCGAGCTTCATCGCGGCGATGGCTTCGGCTGCGATTTTTATCGCGGAGATGCCCTGTTCGGGCGCGACTCCGGCGTGCGACTCAAGGCCGAAGACGCGGAACTCGAAGTGGTTGGCCGAAGGGCCTTTGGTGAAGAGGAAGCCGGGGTCGTCGGAGTCAAACACGATTCCGTAGCGCGCGCGGAGTCGTCCAACATCAACGTGCTTTGCGCCGAGCAGTCCGACCTCCTCGCAGATGGAGAAGACGGCGTCAACCGGCGCGTGCGGGATTGACTGTTCCTGAAGGCATCGTATGACTTCGATGATTACGGCGACGCCCGACTTATCGTCGCCGCCGAGAACCGTCGTCCCGTCCGTGCGTATGATGTCGCCCTCAACGATTGGTTTGACGCCGCGACCGGGGACGACCGTGTCCATGTGCGCGCTCATCATGATCGCTTCCGCGTCGGGGATTGTGCCCGGAAAGCGCGCGATGACGTTTCCACTGTTGCCGCCAACCTTCTCGCCCGCGTCGTCAATCTCCACTTCCGCGCCCAACTCCTCGCAGATTTGCTTCACGCGCTCGGCAACGTCGCGCTCCTCGCGCGAGATGGAGTCAATCCGCACGAGTTCGAGGAGAAGGTTTTTGATGCGCTCTTGGTTAATCATTCGGCCTCCGAATGGCATTTATGAATTGAAAGACTAAACTTGATGGTTTCTAAGCCTCGGCTAACACTGCCTCTTCGACTTCGCGCGTGACGGGGATTAGGACGAAGCGGCTCGCCGGAAAAAGATAATCTTCGCCCGTCTCATCAACGACGCGCACGTAATTGCTTCGGGCTGCGCTCTCGTCGGGCAGCACTGGATAGACCTTCCTGCGTTCGAGCGACATCTCGTAGTCCTTGTTGTCAACGCAGATGGCGAGCATTGAACTTGTCTCTTCGGATTTCATGGCTTCAATCCAAATAACGTTTGATCTTCATCTGACGCTTGCCGATGCCGTGGGCTTCGTACCAGTGTACCTCTGCTTGTCGAATCGTGCCATCTTCGAGTCGCACGGTGGCCGTCCCTTTAAGTTTGCGCCAACGCCCGCGCCCGTACTCTTTTTGTAGGAACTTAAAGACATGAATCGAATGGCGCACGGCTATCGTCTCGATGTTCTCGATTCGACCGACGACTTGAAAATTATCTTCATCCATTCGGGCTGCCCCCTCGAACGCAAGCGCGCGCCTTGGCCGAAAAAGATTGGCGACAAACCTAACGGCTCAACTCGTCGAGCGTGCGCTGCAACTCGTCGCGCTTTCGCGCGAGCGCGGCGGCGTCTGCGTCCGAGGCGACGTAAATCGGCGCGGCGATGTGGACGACGGCGCGCGTGAAGGGACGTGGTATCTGGAAGCGATCCCAACTCTTCATCTCCCAGAAGCGCTCGCAGTTGACCGAGAAGGGAAGCACGGGCTGACCCGTCTTTTTCGAGAGCAGAACTGCGCCCATCTTCGCCTCGTGGCGAGGGCCACGGGGGCCGTCAATCAAAAAACCCGCCGGGCAGCCCTCGCGGACGAGACGCGCCATCTCGACGAGCGCGCCGACGCCGCCGCGCGTCGAAGAGCCGCGCGCCGCGCCGAAGCCGAAGCGCTGTATGAAGCGCGCGATATACTCGCCGTCGAAGCTTTGCGAAGTCATCACGACGATGCGACGGCGGCGGAAGAAATAGGTCGCCAGAAAGACCCGGTCGTGCCAGCAAGTGTAAATCGGAAGACGCCCCTCGCGCGTCGCCTCGAGCAAATGCTCGTCGCCCTCGACGCGGAAACGAACGGTCGCGCCAATCAAACGTATGAGCGCGTAGAAGGCGAGGTCTGCGGTGCGAATGGCTACGCGCTGCCGAAAGGTGTAGGCGGAAATGTCCGCGAAGCGGTATGCGCGCTCGACCCGTTCGCGCGCCCTCGACGTTTGCGTTTCCAGTTTGTCGCGCTCGTCGCGCCCGCGCGCTTGTTCCTCGGAGGCTTGCATGAAGTTCGGAGTCTAGCAAAAAACAGTAGTCAGTAGTCAGTAGCCAGTAGCCAGTAGATTCTGGGGCGAGGGTCGCGCCCGTCCGGCTGGGGCGATTTTTCTACCGACTAAAGGCTACCGACCACTGGCTACTGGCTACTGACTACTGATATATTTTGAAACGACGCCCGCTCCTGCGTCGTACAGCGTTGGCGGAAAGCTTTGAAATCTCGCGGAAAGCTTTTCGCGCCCTCCCTGTTTTCAAGGTTTACGGACAAGACTGGATGGAGAGAAGACGGATTCTCATCGTTGAAGGGAACGCTGAGTTGCGCACGGTTTTGGCCGACGCGCTCAGCGAGTTGGGCCACGAAGTGGTGACGGCGGCAGACCGCGCCGACGCCATAGAACGCGACGACTTGGAAGAGTTCGACCTCATCATCTCAGACCTCGCCGAGTATGCCGACTCAGGCGTCCAGATTGTCTCCGAACTCAAACGCAAGCGACTGTTTGTCCCCGTCGTCGTCTCATCTGAAGAAGCGCAGCACGACGGAATCATCAAGGCGTTCAAGATGGGCGCGTCAAACTACCTTCGCAAGCCCTACGAGCACGAGGAGCTTCGGAGCATCGTCGAGAAGACTCTCGGCTACAAGCTCCGCTTCGTCGAAGACCTCAAAGTCTTGCCCTTCGTGCGCGAGCACATAGAGTTTGAGCTGCCGAGCGACCTGACGCTGATGAACGGCGTGCTTCATTATCTCATCGAACGCGTGGCCGCTCTTGGCGTCATCAAGCCCGACACGTCGAACCTCTTCATCGCTTTGGACGAAGCCTTCGTCAACGCAGTCAAGCACGGCAACCGACACGACCCGCACAAGCTCGTTCGCATCACGGCAGACCTCTCCGCGAAGGAAGCGCGCTTCGCAATCGAAGACGAGGGCGAGGGCTTCGACGTCTCAGAGATTCCAGACCCGCGCGACCCCTCGAACCTGTTTAAGACTTCGGGGCGCGGCGTCCTGCTCATCTACAACATCATGGACGAGGTCGAGTACAATGAACGCGGCAACCGCCTGACGATGGTCAAGCGGCCCGAAAACTCGCTCGACTCCGAACTGATAAAGTCGCTGACGCCGCCGGATGACGACTCCTCGAAGACAAGCTGACGACTCGAACGCTCGCACGTCACAAGCTTCCGCCACGCTCAAAACTTTCACACACAAACTCCGCACGCCCCTCGTCTTCCTCCTAATCTTCGCCGCGCTCTTTCTGCTTCACCTGCCACTCATAAACCTTCCATACTTCTGGGACGAAGCCGGCTACTTCATCCCCGCCGCCTACGACATCTACACGGGCTGGGACTTCATCCCACACTCCACGCTTTCAAACGCGCACCCGCCGCTTCTGATGACCTGCATCGCGCTCGCTTGGCGACTCTTCGGCTTCCACATCGCCGTCGCGCGCACCGTCGTTCTCGCAATCTCCGCGCTCGCGCTCACGGGAGTCTTCCGTTTATCAGAGCGCGTCTCGAACGCGCGCGTCGCGGCGGCAACCGTTCTCTTGACCGCGCTCTACCCGGTCTTCTTCGCGCAAAGCTCGCTCGCGCATCTCGACATGCTCGTCGCCGCGCTCACCGTTTGGGGACTCGTCTTTTATCTTCCGCCGACGGAGAAAGGCGGGGAGACGGGGAGACGGGGAGACGGGGAGAAGGGGAGAAGGGGGGATGGGGAGATGGAGGTGTCGCGCGCGGAGGAGGCGGGTATGCTCGAAAAGCCGACTTTCCGGCGTATTTTGTGCGTTTTCCTCTTCGCGCTGGCTGCTCTGGCGAAGGAGACGGCAGCGCTCGTGCCGCTCGCGCTGTTCGGTTGGGAGTTGCTGTGTCGGCTCGTCAGTAGAAAAAAACAGCTCGACGTGAAAAGAGAAAAACTCGCGTCGGCTCTCTGCGTCGAGCGTCGCCGGCTCGCGTCGTCGTTCGCGCTGCTGCTCGCGTGCGTGCCGCTCGCGCTGTGGCTCGCGTACCATCACGCGCGCACGGGCTACTACTTCGGCAACCCCGAATACTTCCGCTACAACGTCGAGTCAACCTTAAACGTCGCGCGCATACTCGACACTGTGTGGCGGCGGCTCGCGCACGTAACGGCGCACATGAACCTCTGGGCCTTGACGCTCGCAGGCGTCGCCGCGATGTTCCTCAAGCCGCGACGCGATAAAATAATCGGCGGCGACGACGAAACAGTCGAACGCCCGCGCATCGCCATCTCCGTCCAACTCCTTTTCGCCGTGCTCATCCTCGCGCACGTCGTCGCGCTCTCCGTAGTCGGCGGCGCGGTGCTCGCGCGCTACATGCTGCCCGTCGTCCCGCTCGTCGTGCTCGTCTGGGTCTCGACGCTGTGGCGACGCGTGCCCGCTTGGCCGCTCGCCGTCGCGCTCGTCTGCGCCGCGTTCGCCTACCGCTCGGTCGTCAATCCGTCCTACGCAGCGCCTTGGGAGGAGAACTTGGCCTACCGCGACTTCATCATCGTCCACCGCGACGCCGCGCGCTTCCTCGCCGAGCGTTACCCGGACGCGCGCGTCTTGACGACTTGGCCCGCGTCCGATGAACTCAAGAACCCTTACTTCGGCTACACGCCGCGCCCGCTCCGCGTCTTCACAATCGAAAACTTCCTGCCCGCCGCCCTTGAACGCGCCGCGCAACAGAAATCGGAGTACGACGTCGCGCTCCTCTTCACGACGCACGGCGGGCCTGACGCCGAAGAGTCCGCGCGCACGCTCGGCGGTCGTATAGTCTTCCATGAAGAGCGCAACGGACAGTGGGCCGCCGTCATCGTGAAACAGTAGTCAGTAGCCAGTAGCCAGTAGCCAGTAGCCAGTAGTCAGTAGTCAGTAGACAGTAGTCAGTAGTAAGAGCTGTTTGAAAACTGTAGGGGCAGGGGTTGTTCCTGCCCGCGGTTCATCTTCAACACCCCAGCGGGCCGGGGGGAAGCCCCCCCCCCCCCCCCCCCCGGCGGGCGCCGGGCAA
>Ga0081539_10004447_pt1 | contig 15477 bp, 7 predicted proteins | sample TabmetS4T2R2_FD_71023 | JGI IMG/M metagenome (GOLD analysis project Ga0081539, IMG submission 71023) | Tabebuia heterophylla rhizosphere microbial communities from the University of Puerto Rico - S4T2R2 | ecosystem: Host-associated > Plants > Roots > Rhizosphere ...
GGGGGTGTACGGGGGCGCGGGGGGGGGGAAAACCAGAAACGGGCGGGCGAAGAGGCGCGGGGGGGGGGGGGGGGGGGGCGGCCCGCGCCGGGGGGCGGGGGCGCGCCGCTCTCGCGGGCGCAGTGGCTCAGCCGCCCGCTTCAAACCCCGGATAGAGTGTCATGCCCCCGTCGACATACATGTTCAGACCGGTGATGTAGTCCGCGGCGTCCGAGACCAGGAACGCGACGGCGCGGCCGATGTCGTCCGGTTCGCCGATGCGCTTTTGGGGGATCAACCGCAACAGGCTTGAGTACGCTTCCGGGGTTTCCCAGGCGAAGCGGTTGATCGGCGTGCGGATCGCGCCCGGGCACACGCTGTTCACGCGGATGCGCTGGGTTGCGAGCTCCTGCGCGAGCGTTTTCATCAGCATCATCACTCCGCCCTTGCTCGCGGCGTAGTTGGCGTGTCCCGCCCACGGGATCGTGTCGTGGACGGAGCTCATGCAGACGATCTTGCCCGCCGCGCGCGAGACCCCGCGCAAGCCCTGGCGCTTGAACTCGCGGACGGCCGCGCGCGCGCACAGGAACTGTCCGGTGAGGTTGACGTCCAGCACCAGGCGCCAGTCTGCGAGCGTCATTTTTTCGATCGGCGCGTCGCGTTGCAGGCCGGCGTTGGCGACCAGGATGTCGAGCGCGCCGAACGTCTCGCGCGCCTGCGCGAACATGCGCTCGACCGCATCCTCGTCGGCCACATTCGCGCAAATTGCGCGGCTGCGCACGCCCTGCCGTTCGATCTCCGAGACGGCCGTCGCGGCCGCCTCGGCGTCGCTCACGTAGTTGACGACCACATCGGCGCCCGCCGCCCCGAGCGACAGCGCGACGGCGCGCCCGATGCCGCTGTTCGCGCCGGTCACCAGCGCGACTTGGCCCGAGAGCGGACGGTCGGAGATGGCTCGATTCGCCGCTGTACTGATCGGATTTTCGTACATGTCAGATCCTCCTCGTGCGGAGCAGGTCGGCCACCAGACCGGTCCAACCCGTCTGATGCGATGCGCCCACCCCGCGTCCAGTGTCACCGTGGAAGTACTCGTAGAAGAGCAAGTGATCTCGGAAGTGCGGATCGCGCTGCTGGCGCGGGCTGTGTCCGAAGACCGGGCGAGCCCCGTCCGGCCCGGGCAGGAAGATGCTGCACAGGCGCCGCGCGATCTCGTCGGCCGCTTCGGACAGCGACATCCACACACCGCTGCCGGTCGGGCACTCGACCTTGAAGTCCGGACCGTAATAGCGGTGGAACTTGCGCAGCGACTCGATGATCAAGTAGTTGACGGGGAACCAGATCGGTCCGCGCCAGTTCGAATTGCCGCCGAACAGCCCGCTCTGGCTCTCGGCCGGTTGGTACGAGACGCCGAACTCCGCGCCGCCGTGGCGCAGCACGTAGGGCTCGTGTTCGTGCTGCTTCGAGAGCGCGCGGATCCCGTAAGGTGAGAGGAATTCCCGTTCGTCGAGCAGCCTGCAAAGCACGCGCTTCATGCGCCGGCCGCGCAGCAGCGCGAGCAGACGTCGATCGCCGCGGCCGGGTTCGTTCCAGCGCGAGACCAGCGCCGCGAGCTCCGGGCGGTAATTCAGAAACCAGCTCAGGCGCTCGTCGAATTCGCCCGCGCACGCGAGCGTCTCCGGCTCGAGGGTCTCGACTGCGAACAGCGGGATCAGCCCGACCATCGAGCGGATTTCGAGCGCGATCGAGTCGCCGTCCGGAAGCGACAACGCGTCGTAGAAGAAGCCGTCGGCCTCGTGCCAGAGTCCGATCCCCGCGCCGCCGACGTTGTTCATCGCCTCGGCGATGTGCAGGAAGTGCTCGAAGAACTTCGTCGCGATGTCCTGGTAGACCGGGTTGTGGGCCGAGAGCTCGAGCGCGATGCGCATCAGGTTCAGCGCGTACATCGCCATCCAGCTCGTGCCGTCGGCCTGATCGATGCGTCCGCCGGTCGGCAGCGGCGCGCTGCGATCGAACACGCCGATGTTGTCCAGGCCGAGAAAACCGCCCTGAAAGACGTTTCGACCCTGCGCGTCCTTGCGATTCACCCACCAGGTGAAGTTCAGCATCAGCTTGTGAAACACGCGCTCGAGAAACGCGTTGTCTCCGCGCCCGCCGCGGCGCTCGCGATCGAGCTCGTAGACTTTGAGCGCGGCCCAGGCGTGGACCGGGGGGTTCACGTCCCCGAACGCCCATTCGTAGGCGGGCAGTTGCCCGTTCGGGTGCATGAACCACTCGCGCGTCAGGAGCACGAGCTGATGTTTGGCGAACTCCGGGTCGACCAGCGCCAGCGCCACGGTGTGAAACGCGAGATCCCACGCCGCGAACCAGGGGTACTCCCACTTGTCCGGCATGCTGATCAGATCGGCGTTATTGAGATGTTCCCAGCCCTGATTGCGGCCCGAGCGGCGCTGGCTCGGCGGCGCGGGTTGCCCGGGGTCGCCCGCCTGCCACTGGCGAATGTCGTAGTAGAAGAACTGCTTGCTCCACAGCATCCCGGCCAGTGCCTGGCGCTGGACGCTGCGGGCTTGTGGGGTCGGCACGTCCTGCTGCAGCTCGGCGTAGAACTCGTCGGCCTCGCGTCGCGCCTCCTCAACGATGGTTTCGACCTCGCCCAGCGGTGCGGCCGGCGCTGCCGCGCACAGGCGCAAGCAGAGCACGCTCGATCCGCCTGCCGGCACGCTGCGGACCACGTGAAACGCGGCCTTGGTGCCGCGGCCGTCGCCGCGCACGGCGGCGGGATCGCCCGCGACGACGTACTCGTGAAACGCGTCTTTCGCCGGCGCCTGCGCGTTCGAACCGAACAGGCGCGCCGCGTTTGTATCATTGTCGGTGAACAGCAGCTCGCCGTCCTCGCAATACAGATGATAGGTCCCGAGCTCGGCATCCTCCGCGAGCAGGCTCGAGCCGTCGCGACGGATCGAAGGCCGCTGGGGGGCGAGCCCGAACGCCCAGGTGTTGCGGAACCAGAGCTGCGGCAGCAGATGGATCGAAGCGGCATCCGGTCCGCGGTTGTCGATCTGAATGCGGATCGCGATATCGGTCGGCGAGGCCTTGGCGTATTCGAGCGTGACGTCGAAGTAGCGGTCGTCGCAAAAGGCCTCGGTCTCGATCAGCTCGTACTCCGGCTGATCTTTGCCGCGGCGCAGGTTTTCGGCGACCAGCTCGGCGTAGGGGTACTCGCGCTGCGGATACTTGTAGAGCGCCTTGAGGTAGGAGTGGCTCGGCGTGGCGTCGAGATAGTAGTAATACTCCTTGACGTCTTCGCCATGGTTGCCCTGGGGGCCGGTCAATCCGAAGAGACGCTCTTTGAGAATCGGATCATGCCCGTTCCAGAACGCGATCGAAAAACAGATCAACTGATGCCGGTCACAAATCCCCGCGATTCCATCCTCGCTCCACCGGTATGCTCTGGAGCGCGCACTATCATGTGGAAAGTAGTCCCAGGCAGAACCATCCGGCGAATAGTCTTCGCGGACTGTCCCCCAGGCACGTTCGCTCAAATAGGGACCCCAACGTTTCCAATGTTTTTCTCTGAGACGTGATTCTTGCAATCGGGATTCTTCTTGTTGTGACATAATCTTTCTGAGGTCAGATGAGAATTAAGCTTCTGGCAGGACAGATGATAGCGATAATATATGGGAGGGCAAGCAGGTCTCGTCAAAAAGACTGGCCGGACTCGCCATCCTTGGTCACATTTTGGTTATTCCGGAGAAGGAGACCGTCATCGCGCGCATTTCCGGAGCCTTCCAAAGGACTGAGGAATACTGTCTTGAATGCGCTTGCGCAATCATTGATAATGATCCTCCCAATCTGCTCATTGATCTTGACCAGAGGCCGCTTGTCGATTTTGCCATAGAGTGTGAGGGTTTACTGAATGTCCGCATTAACGGATTCGCTCAATCTGACCAAAATGGTCGATATTCACTGCCATATCTTACCTGAGACCGATGATGGCGCAGTTTCCTTAGAAGAATCTATTGTCATGGCTCGCGCCGCCGCCGCCGACGGAATCAAAACAATTGTCGCCACACCGCATATGTTCGATGGCGTACATCGCACTCCCGATGGAGAGATGATCCGCCAAAAGATTGCGGCGGTCATCAATGCCTGTCAGGGGTGTGTTAACATCGTCCCCGGAGGGGAAGTCCGCTATAGTTATGAAATTTTCCAGGAAGTGACTGATCCGTCAACTCGAATCAAGCTCAATGGCACTTCATATATGTTGCTCGAGTTCCCGTTTCAGGCCGTTCCACCCAATATCGAGAATACGATCTTTCAAATTCTCAATGCCGGAATCACGCCGGTCATCGCACATCCGGAGCGTAACAAACGCATTCAGGAGAATCCCAAGATCATTGCCGATCTGGTTGAGCGCGGCGTTTTCGCGCAACTCGATGCGGGGAGTTTGACCAAGAGTTTCGGGCCGGATTCGTATCACACCGCGAAGAAGATCGTTGAAGCGGGGTTGGCGCATTTCATTGCGACCGACGCCCACCACCAGGACCGTCGCCGGCCGGTGCTCTCGGCGGCGGCAGCGATTGCCGCCGAATGGGGCGGAGAAGAATACGCGCGGGCCATGGTCGAAGATAACCCGGAGGCGTTGATCAATGATCGTGCTATTCCGTATCAACTCGATCCGGACGTTGATCTGCTCCTCGGACGCGCTAAAAAGAAGAGCTGGTTTGCTTTTTGGAAGTAACACTCGATTGAGGATTGCGGATGAAAGAAAGATCGAATATTTTTCTCCCATCCGCACTTCGCAATCCGCAATTGGAGATCGAATTCGTGAATATCAGGTATCGCGCAGCAGCCCGATTCGCGACGGGCCTCTTTTTATTGACGCTCATCTCTGCCGTGGCGTTGGCAAAACCGCAATGGCAGATCCTGAAGCTGAAGAACGGACTGCAGGTGATCGTGATCGAGAACCGGTCCGTCCCACTGGTCACCGTCGAGATCGCGGTCAAGAATGGCGCTTACACCGAGACGCCGGAATACAATGGCCTCTCGCATCTTTATGAGCACATGTTCTTCAAGTCGAATGAACGGTCGCGGGCCGAAGGCTATCACGACCGTCCGGCGGAACTGGGCATGTTACAGAACGCCACGACGCGCGAAGAGGTGGTCAATTACTACACCACCACCGTCAAGACGGGCACGCGCGAAGCGATGGTCCTCATGCGCGATGCGATCCGGTACCCGCTCTTCGATAAGCGCGAACTGGACCAGGAGATTCAGGTGGTGCTCGACGAACTGGCCCAGCACCGCTCCAATCCGTTCTTTTACTTGATCAACGCCGTGGACAAACGGCTCTGGTATAAGTATCCCTCGCGCAAGAATCCCGGAGGAGACCCGCAGACGGTCGGAAAGTCCACCCCCGAGATGATGCGGACGATTCAACAGAAATATTACATCCCGAACAATTCGGCTCTGGTTGTGTCGGGAGACGTCAATGCGCAGGAGATTTTCAAACTGGCGGAAGAGACCTTCGGAGATTGGCCTCGCGGGGAAGACCCTTTCACCAAAGACCCTGTGCCGCACCATCCGCCGTTAACGAAAGATGAGGCCGTGATCGTCAACCAGCCGGTCAACGCGGCGACGATTCAGATCGCTTATCACGGGCCTTCGACCGATAGCGATGCTCCGGCGACCTATGCCGCCGACGTCTTTTCGTTTATTTTGCGGCAACCCGATTCCAAGTTTTCGCGTGAATTGATCGATTCCGGACTGACCACCGGACCGACGCTCAACTATTACACGCAGCTCAATGTCGGCCCGATCACGGTGATCGCTCAGACGACGCCGGAGAAACTCAAAGAGGCGCTTAAGGTCATCAATTCGCAGATCGCGCAATTCGACTCGCCCAATTACTTCACGGACGAAGAACTCGAAAGCGCCAAGACTCTGCTCGACGTCAACGAGATCTATGACCGCGAGAAACCTTCGCAATATGCTCACACGGTCAGCTTCTGGTGGGCGAGCTCGGGGCTCGATTACTATGCCAGTTACGTCGAGAACCTGCGGAAAGTGACGCGCGAAGATATCAAGCGCTACGTCGATAAGTACATCAAGAACAAGCCGCGGGTCGTCGGATTGCTGATCTCTGATGCTGATCAAAAGCGGATTGGTATTACTGAGGCGGACCTGCTGGTTCGAGAAGCTCCGGGCGCGGCCAAGCAGGAGAGTCAGTCTGAATCGGATCAGAAGACAAACAACGGGAAAAATTCGACCGCGGATAAAAAGAGAAAGACGAAACAATGAACAACAGAAACGGTAGCTCAAGAAGTGAGCAATTTGGGCGCTCCGCCGTCCTGTCTTTGGCGCTCGCCGCGCTGTGCTATTTGACTCCCTTTGCCGGGGCTCCTCTGCAAGCGACCGCGGCGGATTCGACGACCGAATTCGTCACGTCCAATGGCCTCAAGACGATTCATCGGCGCGTGCAGGGAAATGAGGTCGTCGCCGTCCAGATCTATTTCCAGGGCGGTTCGCGCAACATTAACGAAAAGAACGCCGGGATTGAAAGCCTGCTCTTCGAGGTCGCCCAGCAGGGGACCAAGAACTTCTCGAAGAGCCAGATCAATCGGGAATTGGCGCGGATGGGCACGCTCATCGATTCGACGGGCGGCTATGATTACAGCGTCATCGCCATGCGCTGTGTGCGGCAGAACTTCGATCGTTCATGGCAGTTGCTGATCGATATGATCCTCAATCCGCTCTTTGAGGAGAAAGAGGTGACGCTGGCCAAGGATCAGATGCTGAGCGCCTTGCGTCAACAGAATGACGTGCCGGAATCGCAGGTCGCCCTCATCAGCAGCAATCTGCTCTATTCATCTCATCCTTACATCAACTCGCCCGACGGCACCGTTGACTCGGTCAAGGGGCTGACGGCGGCCGACCTCAAGGCTCATCACGCCAAGCTCCTCGCGAGCTCGCGGATGGTGGTCGTCGTCGTCGGCAATGTGGCGCTCGACGAGATGAAGACCAAAGTGGATGCGGCCTTCGGCAAACTGTCGCGCGGAGATTACAAGGCTGCCGGCCTGCCGCGCTTCGCCAAGGCTGCCAACTCCGAATTTCAGGTGGTCGAAAAGACGGTGGCGACCAACTACATTCGCGGCACATTTGCCGCGCCGCCGCTCGATCATCCGGATTATCCGGCCTTCTTCGTCGCGACCAATATCCTCGGACAGCTCTTCTTTCAGGAAGTCCGCGTCAAACGCAATCTGACATACACCGCCGATGCGACTCTCCTCTCAAATGGGGCCAATTCCGGCTTCCTCGTGGTCACCACGCCGAAGCCGAACGAGACCATTCGCGTCATGTTCGATCAGATCGACTTTCTGCAGAAGAATATTCTCAGGGAAGAGGGGCTGCATGTCCTGGTCAGCGGCATGCTGACCTCTTACTATTCCAAACTCGAGACCAATGATGCGCAGGCTGTCCGGCTCGCCGAGTACGAGATTCTGGGCGGCGGATGGCGCAAATCGCTGACCTGGATCGATGAGGTCAACAAGGTCACTCCGGAAGACGTTCAACGCGTCTGCCGGACCTACCTCAAGAATTTTCACTTCGGCGCAATCGGCGAGGCGAAGCAATTCGATCGTGACCTGTTTATGAGCAGGTAAGGGCGCGATTACCAGCGCCCAAGCCGGTAGAGAAAGGAAGAGGCGAAAGAGATTGTTTAGATCTCTTTCGCCTCTTTTTTATCTCGAAAAATTCGCTGACTAGAAGTTCAGTTTCAACCCAAACTGCAAGATCCGTGGATCGAAGGTTTGAGTGATCTGTCCGAAAGTCGTGTTGTTGATATCTTGAGAATCGCCAGTGAGATTGAAGTTCGTATGGTTGAAGACATTGAAAGCCTCAATCCGAAATTCGAAGTTGAATGACTCTTTGATCTTCAGACGCTTGAGCATACTCAGATCGAGATTCCAATACTTCGGACCACTGACCGGAGTCAGATGGAGAAGGCCGTAATTCCCGGCGGTCGGATTCTGGAGGAACTGTGGGTTGGCGCGTCCATCAGAACCGATCAGCTTGGGGTCGAAGAGGATCGGCCGTCCGGTCGTCGGATCTCTGAAAACACCCGTCATCTGCTTCAACTGATCGACCGAGAGCGTGGTATTGACGCTGTTCTTGGCCGAACGTCCCAAACGATTGACGGTACCGCGCCCGCCGGCGGTGGCGCTGCCGGTCCCGGCAATAAATGAGATTGGGCGACCGGTGCGGATTTCAAAGATGCCGCTGGCCGACCATCCGCCGAGCACCTTGCCCAGGACGGCAGACTTATTGAAGAATTGCTTCTGGGGGCCGAACGGCAATTCATAAATGCCATTCGCCTTGAAGATATGGGTGATGTCATTGGTTTGCCGCCTCTTTTCGAGGGCGATGCCTTGATCGAGGTCGAGGACGGAGGAGAAGTTTGAATCGCTGCCGTCGAAATCGCTGTAGGCTTTGCTCCAGCTGTAGTTCGCCTGAAGATAGAGGCCCTTGCTCAAGCGGTGTCTGATCTCGGCCTGCAATGCATTATAGTTGGCGAAAGAGCCGTTCCCGATGTAATCGACGTTGCCGGCCTCTGGATTCGTGCGAAGGAAGAATCCGGGGGTGAGGACCGCGCCGCCCGTTCCCGGCGTCAGATAGACATTACGATTGGTGACATAGCGACTGGCCAGCTCTCCGACCTGACCCTGGCTGATCAAAGTGACGATCGCCGAGTCGAGCGTCGTGCCGGTCGCAGTCGTATACAACCCGCGCCGGCCGATCTGCGGAAAGATCGTCAATTGCTGGCTTCCGGGAACAAGTGAGTTATAGGCAGGGCTCACGGCAACCAGCTGGCCCGTTGGGACATTGGCGCCAATCTGCCGCTGGCGCTCCGCCTCCGATGTGGTGAGGTTCTGTTGAGCGCGCAAGAAATCCTGCAAGAAACCGTTGCGGAAGATGACCACCTGATTGAGATCCACGCCGCGCAACTGCTTCACGCTGTGATTACCGACATAGCGAACTTCAAGGACGGTGTCGCGGAAGACCTCACGCTCGATGCTGAGCGTCCATTGCTGGATGTACGGGGTCTTCAGATTCGGGTCCATCGTGAAGACTGTTGGACTGACTGTAATCGTCTGCTGGTCTTTGAGTGTCCGCGGAATCTTGAACTCCGGCGTGTTGATCGGGATCTGCCCTCCATTGGTGACCGTGCCGGATAAATTGGGGACCGTGACTGTCGAGGAGAGCCCGGCGTTGCCGTCGAGGACCGAGTTCTCCGTCGTCTGGATCAGACTATCGATCGCATAGTTTATCGCGTATCCGGCGCGAATCACGGTCTTCCCTTCCTTAAACGGATCCCACGAGAAGCTAATGACGGGAGCGATGTTGTTACGATCAGGTCGATAGAAAGACTGTGTGCCATGTGTTCCGCCGGCCAGGTCGATTATCAGATTGGGGTCGCTCAGTGCCGCCAATCCGCCGCGCGGCATCAGTCCGATGCCGTTAAGCTCACGGACCGGCGTGTAGTACTCATAACGCATGCCCAGGTTGAGCGTCAGATTGGGGCGGAAGCGCCAGGTATCGCTGCCGTAAAAACCATAGGCCTCGTACTTCAAATTACGTCGTTGTTCGGCTCCTTTGATATAGCCCGAGGTCGAATTCCTGACGTTGAAAGTTTGAGTCACCTGGGTAACTGCCCCGGTCAAGAATGCCAGCAGATTTGAAGCATTGGTGAAATCATTTGAACCTATCCCGCCGGGGAACTGTGTCAAATTACTTGCAGTGAGAGGGCTCGGGTTGCCCGTGCCAAAGCCGAGAGTATAGTTGGGCAGTAAGCCGGTAAAATCGTACGGCTCAGCTTCGACCGAACGAAAGTTGCCGCCGAAACGAAAAATGTGGCTCCCCCTGCTATATGAGACATTGTCGGCCAATTCCCAGAGATTGACGTTACGGCCGTTATTTTGAGTGTTGCGGATCGGATTGGAGAGGGTTGTCCCGATGCTCGGGAAAGTTAAGAGGTAGCCTTCAGGAAATTTAACATTGGTGAAGAAGACTGATCTCGGACGGTAGAACCCGCTTCTGACCTCATTGGTCAAAGTCGGCGTCATGACCCAGTACCAGGCGAACGAACCGCGTTGGCGTTTCGGAGATTGTCCCGCTCCGGGCAATCCCGGGAACGGTTCGCCAATGTCATTGGTCGCCGCGTCGTTCGGCGTCAGCACCGCGTCTCTGTTATAAATCGCCTCGAATCGATGGCGTTCCGAATGATTGTAATCGATCCGGAATCCCCACAAACGTTCGGTTCCGCCCGAAGGCGTGTTGAATCGGAACCCAGCCGTATTGACGCGGTCTCCGACCGAAGTGAAATCGTTCGGCAAGAGCGTTTGATTGATCAACGCTTGCATCCGCGGATCGATCGTGCGCCCGGTCAGATTGAGCAGGTTGACGGTCTGCGGTCTTTGATTGTCGGCGCGGATATACGTGTAATTGCCTTGCCGCGCAGCAGCCGCCAGCACGGTGCGGGTGCGGGCGATATCGGATGCGGTCCGCGTCTCTTCATCGAAAGCGTAGAAGAAGAGTTTGTTGGTATCGAAGCCGAGCGGTCCGAAGATCTTCTTGGGAAATTTGATTGGGCCTCCGACGCCTGCCCCGAACTGATTGCGAATCAGTTTCTCTTTCCCGAGGCCGGTGAAGTTGTTGAAGAAAGAGTTGGCGTCGAGCGCATCGTTACGATGAAATTCAAATAATTGTCCGTGAAGAGCGGTCGAGCCGCGCGGGGTGATGAGTTTGACCTGCGCCGCGCCGGTTCCATCGGCGGCAGACGTGTTCTGCGTCGTGATCGAGAATTCGGCTACCGCCACGACGCTCGGGCCTGCCTGAGCGAAAAGTCCGCTGCTGGCATTTCCGCGCAGATAGTTCTCCTGAATGTTGATGCCATCCCAGGTGATGTTATTGTAAGACCCGCGCATGCCGTTGATCGTCGCGTTGCGCGTTGCGCCCACCGTCGCTACTCCCGCTTGCAGCCGAGCCAGCTGGATCGGATTTCGACCGTTCAGCGGCAGTTCGTTGATCTGGCGCTCCATGACGACCGTCGTCAGCTCCGCATTCTCGGTGTTGACGACCGCCTGGGCGTTGGTCGCGGAGGTGGTGATGACCTCCGCAATCTGCCCCGTTTCGAGCGTCAGGTGGACCGTCGCCGGAGTACTCACATCGACTTTGACGTCGCGCACTTCCGCCTTTTTAAACCCCGTCGATTCCGCATGCACGATGTAATAACCGGCGCGGACCTCCTTGAAAAGATAGAAGCCTTCGTTGTTGGCCGTGGTCGAGACCGACAACTTCGTCGCGGTATCGGTCAGCGTCACCTTGGTCCCGGGGATCACTCCGCCAGTCTGATCTTTGACGGTTCCAGAGACCGTGGTATTCACTGTTTGCCCCGGCGCGCACAAACAGATCGCGAAGCATAAAATTGCCAATTCGGCGATAAAGGTAGTTATGCGGCGAACTCCCCAGAGTCTTACGGATCTATTCATCTCTTGTCCTCCAGTTCTTTTGACAGCTTGTAATTTACTTCGCCATTTCATTGGAACTAACAGGGCAATGGCACTCCCTGATAAAACATCTTGGTCTTGTGAAAAAAATATGGCTTTTACAATTAGTTTGACCTTAGATTAATTGTAAAAACAGCAATTTATATGCCATTGTTTGGTGATCTATAAGTTGAGTAAAATCAGAGGCTTCTTGCTCTATAATTTGGTGGGGCAAAAAGTCTCATCCGAAAAAACAATGGATTTTGCGAAATAATGGAAATCATCTGATCGATAATTCAAATCCATTAAAAATATGAATTATTTAGTAACTGAATGATCAATCAGGTTGGTCGGGCAAAGTATGGCAAAGTATAACGAGGGAGGCGAAAGGCAGAAGAGGGGGTTTCGGATACTTTACCTTCTGGTACTATAGGAGAGCGAAGGAAGACATTCTTTTGCGTTCTTTCGCGCCCCAGGTCTCTGGCCTTCGTTCACTCTCAAAAATTCAAGCAAGGCCCGCAGAAAGACCAAATACGCATAAAATGGTGGGAGGAGGTGCGAGTGAATTCGCCGCTTTCCGATTAATTACTTCGAATTGGACATTTCCAGTGAGCTTTTTACGACTAGATCTGAGGTGAAGATCAAAAAGCTTACGACTTTCATTGACTAACGCGCCGTAAGGCTCTAAAAATGCATTATCGTTGCCGGTTGTTCTCCCCTTGAATCCAGTGAATGGAAATGTGCCTCTTTTTATCTGAATCTTGATCTGAACCTTATGCCACAAGAAACCACTAAGCATCGCGAGGTGCTGGCCGCTATTGAGAGCATTGGTGCGATTGCCGATCTGACTGCGAAGCATGATGGGCACTATGAGTATGAACTAGATCTTGAAGTGATCGTTTATGGTCGTAATTACAATGGCAAGAAAGTAGGACCGTACGTCAAGCTGTTAACATACGAGCCGGGCGAGAACATCGTCCAGGAAGGGGATTGGGGAGGCAACACTCTCTACATTGTCGTTTCAGGGAAAGCGGATGTTTTCGTCCGCAACTCGGGGAAGATGTCGAAGGTCTCCGAGATTCCGGAGGGGCTGCAATTCGGTGAGATGTCGGTGCTGGGTGGAGTGCCGCGGGCCGCGACGGTCCGCGCGCCGGTCGATCAGCCGGTTCAAGTTCTCGAGTTGCAGCGGCCGGCATTGCGTCTTTTACGCAAGCTGCCCAAGTTCGGCGAAGCGCTCGACACGACCTATCGCCGGCATGGCCGCGCCGCGACGATCCAGGAGATCAGATCGGCGACGCAACTGAGCGAAGAGGCGATCGGCCAGCTGGAAATGATTTCGAAGTTTCGAGTCTTTGCGAAGAACCACGTGCTGTTCCGTGCGGGAGATCCGATCCGCAGGCTCTACGTCCTCAAGACCGGGTGGGCTCGGCTCACGCCGCGGACACCGGTCACGCCGATCTCGATCGCCGAAAAAGAGAGCCGCAATTGGAGCGCCAAGGCCGGTGCGACCTTCGTCGGTCCATCCCATTGTTTCGGCGTCGAAGCGATCACCAAGGACGGGGAATGGGAACAGACCTGTACGCTGCTCGGGCGAACCGAGATTCTGGAGATTTCGATCTCCAAGCTGCGCCAGTATCCGGAGTTGCGCGAGACCTTGTTGCTGGCCTTTTCAAACATCACCGCGCGAGATTTGACACAGAGCCGGCAGCCGCTCCCGATCGCCAAATCGCAAGAGGATCTGATCGAGACGGGATTGGTCGATGCGACCAATCTGCTGGTCATGGACATGGATTTATGTGTCCGCTGCGGCAATTGTTCAATGGCCTGTCACCAGATTCATGGCCAGTCGCGACTGTTGCGGCGAGGGATTCACGTCACGCGGCCGGTCACGCTCAAACAGAAGTCGAGTTTCCAGAGCCTGCTTTCACCCTCGGTCTGTTTACATTGTAAAGATCCCGAGTGTCTGACCGGGTGTCCGACGGGTTCGATCGGACGATTCTCTGACGGCCAGGTGGACATCGATCCGAAGACGTGTATCGGCTGTGCGGACTGCGCGACGCAGTGCCCGTATAATGCGATCACGATGGTACCTCGCCGGGCGAAGGAGGACGCTCAGCCGAGCCGCTGGCGAAAGTGGTTGCGTCTCGAACCGGAACCGTTGCCTTCGGCGGTCGAGCAGACCGAAGACTTGCTGGCGGTCAAGTGCAATCTATGCGAAGGGACAACGCTCAATCCTCAAGATGCCAAGCCCGCCAAGAAACAGGCGTACAGCTGTGAGGAGAACTGTCCGACCGGGTCTTTGCTGCGTGTCGATCCAAAGGTCTATTTCGCCGAGATCAAGAACATCGAGGGCGTGATCTTCCGCGATTCGCACCACGTCATCTTGCGGCATACCACGCACAAAGATTTCGGCAAACGCGTCATGCACGCCATCGGAATAGCTCTGACGCTGCTGCTGACCGCTCTGACGCTGCTCGGGCTGGTGAATTATGGTTTTGAAACGCCGATCATCAGCACGTGGCTCGATCTGCGGTGGCTGACCGGTATCGTCGGGTTCGCCGGGATTGTCGGAGTCATGGCGTATCCTGTCCGCAGGCAAATTTACAAGCGGCGAGCCGGGCCGTTAAGGTACTGGTTGCTGTCGCACAGTTATCTCGGAGTGATCGCGGGCATCTTGCTCCTCATTCACGGCGGCACGCGTTCGGGCGGGGCGCTGACGACCGCTTTAATGATCTCGTACGATCTGGTAATTTTGACCGGCCTCTTCGGTATTCTCGCCTATTATTTTGCGCCAAGAATGTTGACGAGGATCGAGGGGCAACCATTGCTCATTGAAGACCTCATCGCGCGCCGCGAAGAGTTGAGTCATGAACTCGGAGAGGCGATGGCCGCATCTTCGCCGGAAGCGCGCACGCTCATTCAGAAGCGGGTGCTGCCCCGGCTCTTCTCGATGAGATTTCTCTTTCGCCAATATTTCAAGCGCGAAAATCTCGATCAATTGATCGTCGAGGCGAATCACGAGTTTGAAGGAGAGATCTCCAGCCTCTCGCCGTATGAGCGAGGCAATCTTTTCAGCGCCATCGAGAAAGCGGCGACCATCCGCCGCGTCGATGCGCTGATCTATTTGCATCAATCGCTCAAGCTGTGGCTTGCGCCACACGTGGTCTTCACGTCGTTGATGCTGGCGCTGATGATTGTTCACATCATCCAGGCGATCTATTTTCTAGAGAAATAGAGTATCCGTCATTGTTATGAGTAATTTTCTAATCATCCGCAAAGACATCAACATTGATCCCGTCGAGATCGAAAGCGACGGGCTCACGATCGGACGCTTGACGGGCAACGACCTGGCTCTCAACCATCCGACTGTTTCGCGCACACATGCGGGCATCAAGGAGGTCAATGGCGATTACTGGATCTTCAATCTCTCGGGCGCCAACGGGACTCTGCTCAATGGCGAGCTGATTGAACAGACGCCTCTGGCGGATGGAGATTTAATTCAGATCGGACCGTTCTTTCTCTACATGAAGTACACCAAGGAGGGGTTCCAGGTCGAAGTAGAGTTGAGCGTCAATCCGCTGCCGATCGAAGCCTCGAGCGTCAGCCAGCTTCAGATTCCGATGGAGGAGCGGCGGACGGTCCGGCTCGATCTCAGTCAAATCGCCCAGTTGCAGCGTGAGAAGGCGACGCCGAGAGGCACGCGGCGGCTGAGCGGCACCGGGATGCTCACCGGAGCGTTGAATCCCGGCGACGCGCAGGCCTTGAAAGTCTTCTGGGATAAGCGAATGCGCGAAGCCGGCAAGCTCTCGACCGAATCGCCGCTCCGGCCGGTGAGCAAAGGACGTTTGGGCAAGGCCCAGTTCAACTGGTATCCGACGCGCGACCTGCAATTTCTTTGGCCGCGCTCACTCTTCGTGTGGGGCGTCCTGTTCATTACGGTCCTTTCGGTCAGCGCGAC
>Ga0081539_10004448_pt1 | contig 15475 bp, 15 predicted proteins | sample TabmetS4T2R2_FD_71023 | JGI IMG/M metagenome (GOLD analysis project Ga0081539, IMG submission 71023) | Tabebuia heterophylla rhizosphere microbial communities from the University of Puerto Rico - S4T2R2 | ecosystem: Host-associated > Plants > Roots > Rhizosphere ...
GCTTGCAGGAATCATCGGTTGTATGCAGGCAAATGAAGTGATAAAATATATTACACAAACAGGAGAATTGCTTGCAGCAAAAATTCTGATACTCGATGCAGAAACTTTGCAAAGCCGAATTATTAAACTTGCACGCACTACACAAACAAATATTGTCCGATTACCAGAAATATTTGTTGCTCCCATAATTTCGGTACAAGATTTAAAACAGAATCTTGATAAAAATATTTATGAACTGATTGATGTAAGAAACGACGATGAGAGAGCGCAATTCAATATTGGCGGTAAACATATTCCTTTACTCAAGCTCAAAGAAAATTCTATTACAATCTCAAAAGATAAACCAACAGTTTTTTATTGTGCATCGGGAAAACGCAGCGCAGAAGCAGTAAAGCAGATAAAAAAGAAGTATCCAAATGCAAATGTTTTTTCTTTAGAAGGCGGGTTGAACGGGTGGTTTGAGAATATCGAACAAGGAACAAGGAATGTAGAATAATGAAGGCTGTTTGAAACATTCATTCAATGTTCATCTTTATTTCTTTGGATATTCATTATTCCTTGTTCATTATTCGATATTCATTATTCCTTGTTCATTATTCGATATTCATGCTTTCTTGTTCCTTGTTCATGATTCTTCACGGATGCGCTGCCACCCAAACTTCACCATCTTCAAATACTTCTTTTTTCCAAATAGGAACGGTTTGTTTCAATGTATCAATAATGTAGCGGCAGGCATCAAAAGCTACATCGCGATGTGCTGCAGAAACAGCAATTACAACAGGTATGTCACCGATTTGCAATACTCCTGTGCGATGATGAATTACAATTTTATGAACCGCCCATCTTTTCAAAGCTTCATCGCCTATTTTTTTCATTTCCTTTAACGCCATCGTTTCATAAGCTTCAAACTCAAGCCGTACAACAGTTTTGCCTTTCGTTGCTTCACGTACAGTGCCGATGAAAACATCAATGCCGCCACATTGAGGTGTCATCACCCAATCAATACACGATTGAATGTTGAGTGGCTCTGATAATATTTTGATATCTATATTCAAGTTTCAATTTTTATTCCTTTCTTTAGGGAGGTTGGGAAGGTATCTATCCACCACTCACCGGCGGAATGATTGCTATTTCATCCTTTGTTTCAATTACAAGGTCAGCCGTTGCATATTCATTATTTATTGCCACCATGTAGGAAGACAGTTCGCTTAAACGCGGATAATTTTTCTCCAGCTCTGCTTTTAAATTGGCAACAGTGGGTGCTCCATTTAAATTAACCTCAATTACCGGTTTTTGGAAAATATCTTTTACAATACCGAATGCAAGTATGTTAATGTTCATAATTTCATTATTGTCTAAACCACGATTCTATCCTTATTTCACTTATTAGCCTGATGAATTTTTTTCCAATCAGATAAATCAGGTCAAAATCGTGGTACAAAATCGTGGTGTAAATTTAGCAATCAATTATTATAGTATGTTAAGCGCAATTGTTTTGGCAGCAGGCTTATCAAAAAGAATGGTAAATATTAACAAGTTATTGTTGCCATATAACAACAAAACAATCATAGAAATAACTCTTGAAAATATTCTTGCTTCAGGAATAGATGAAGTGATTGTTGTTACCGGTTATGAAGCAGAAAAAGCAAAAGCAGCCATTCAACATTTACCTGTTAGTATTTTCTATAATTCTGATTATGAAATTGGAATGACTACCTCTATTCAATTTGGTATAGAGCATGCAAAAGAAAACGGATACATGATTTGTCTTGCAGATATGTTTATGATAACTTCAGAAGAATATTCCTTGTTGAGAAAAATTTACGAGGAAAATTTTCTTTCAAATCTAAAATATATTTATGTGCCGCGATATAATAATGAAAAAGGCAATCCTGTAATTTTTTCTCCTTACTATAAAGATGCGATACTTAAACACAAAGAGATGGAAGGATGCAAGGCGATTGTTCAATCAAATAAAGAAAACATTTTTTGGGTGGATATGCCCACCAATCATGTGTTGCAGGATATGGATTATTATGAAGATTATGAAAAGTTGAATAGAGAACAGAATGTACAAGTGAGTGACACAACGAAAGCTAAATAGTAGCAATCAAGCTAAGTTCATAAAAAATTAAACATGTTTCTTCAATCTCACAATCACTGATTTTGATGCAGGCGTATTACTTGTGTGAGCAACAGCATTGATATGTACCAAAGCATTTGCTTCGGGGAAGTAAGTGGCAACACATTTTTTTGCAATAGGCATTGGAACGACTTTAAAATTTTTTACCACTCTTTCTTCACCATTAAACCTGCTAATAATATCAACTGCTTCATGTTTTGCAAAACCAAATCGTTGCATGTCTTCTTCATTCATCATCACAACACGACGCTCATTGTGAATGCCGCGATACCTGTCGTGCATGCCATAAATGGTTGTATTGAATTGGTCATGACTTCGAATGGTGGTCATAATAAATTCATCCGGTTCCAATTTATGTTCCGGTAAAGGCAACACCGAAAACTTTGCTTTGTTTTCCGCCGTCTTAAACACTTTTTCTTTTGCAGCATTAGGTAAATAAAAACCGGCAGGTTGTCGAACACGCTGATTATAATTTTCAAAACCGGGAACAACTTTTTCAATGTAATCTCTTATCAAATCATAATCATGTTTCAATATGCTCCAATCAACATTATAACGATTACCAAGTGTTGCCTTTGCAAGATTGCAAACAATTGCAACTTCACTCAACAAATGTTTTGAGGGTGGTTGCAATACTCCTCTGCTCATCTGCACAACACCCATCGAATTTTCGCAGCTCACAAATTGTTCCGCACCGTTTTGAATGTCTTTATCTGTTCTTCCTAAACATGGCAACACCAATGCACGCTTGCCATGTACAAGATGACTGCGATTTAATTTTGTTGATACATGCACTGTAAGATTTGTTTTGCGGAGTGCCTCTGCCGTATAAGCTGTATCAGGTGTTGCAGAAAGAAAATTTCCGCCCATCGCAAAAAACATTTTCACCTTTCCTTCGTGCATCGCTTTGATAGAATCAACAACATCATAACCATGTTTGCGGGGTGGCTCAAATTGAAATACCTCTTTTAGTTTATTCAAAAAATGTTCTGTTGGTTGTTCCCAAATGCCCATCGTTCTGTCGCCCTGTACATTGCTGTGACCGCGAACCGGGCAAACACCTGCTCCGGGTTTACCAATGCTTCCTTTGAGCAACAAAAGATTTACAATCTCCTTGATGTTATCAACTGCATTTTTATGTTGCGTTAAACCCATCGCCCAACAAACAATGATTTTATTTTTCTGCTGAATCAATTTTGCTGCTTCACGAATCGGTTGTTCGTCAACACCGCTTAATTCAACACATTGCTGAAATGATTGTTGTTGCAGGTTTTGAATAAACGCATCATAACCTGTTGTGTATTGTTCAATGAATGATTTATCGAAAACAGTTCCTGGATTTTTTTGTTCTTCTTCCAGCAGCAATAACATGATTGCTTTTAGCAAAGGCACATCTGCATTTATACGTACCTGTAAAAACAAATCAGCAAGTGGTGTTCCGCCACTCAAAATTTTTCTCGGACTTTGCGGATTAATGAAATTCATTAAACCCGCTTCTGGTAAAGGATTGATGGCAATAATTTTTCCGCCGTTCTTTTTGCAATTTTCCAATGCAGACAACATGCGCGGATGATTCGTTCCCGGATTTTGCCCGATAACGATCAGCAACTCCGCCTGATGAATATCTTCCAACGAAACTGTTCCTTTACCCACTCCAATTACTTCCGTCAATGCAGCGCCGCTGCTTTCATGACACATATTGCTGCAATCGGGCAAGTTGTTTGTGCCAATCATTCTTACAAAAAGCTGATACAAGAATGCAGCTTCATTGCTTGTTCTGCCCGAGGTATAAAACACTGCTTCATCAGGCGATGAAAGATTTTTTATTTCGGTTGCGATAATTTCAAACGCATCTTCCCATGCAATGGGTTGATAGTGTTTTGCACCTTCATGCAATATCATCGGCCGTGTTAATCTTCCCTGTTTACCGATTTCAAAATCTGTCCATGAACCGATCTCTTCAATGCTATGCTTCTTAAAAAAATCTGCCGTTAATTTTTTCTTTTGCGCTTCTTCTGCAATCGCTTTAATTCCATTCTCACAATACTCACCCAAAGAAGAACGCTCATCATCGGGATCGGGCCATGCACAACCGGGACAATCAAAACCACCTTTCTGATTCAATGCTGTTGCGGTTTTCCATGCATCGCCAACGCTCATGTATTTCAGCATTTGTTTGAAGGAAGAAAATATAGCGGGTAATCCAACAGCTTTATGCTTGAATGGTGTTTGATGCAGATGACTAAATTTTTGCGGCGTGAAAGCTACATCTAAATGCTGTTTTGTATCAGTTTGCATTCACCAATAATTTGCTCCGCAAAATTACGAAGAGATCGTGTCTTACAGTCTCGCAGAATGCGAAAGAGTTGCTTTCATTTTACTCCAAATCTGAGACATCCAATATGAAGAATATGCGAATACTCGACTGTTATCATAATTCATTCTGTTGTGATTTTTCGATATTCAAGATAAGAATATACAACCGGTATCATCACCATCAGAAATATACCAATAAACATAACTATAGTAGCTGCTGTTTGTGGCAGAAAGAAAACTATGATCGCTAAAACTATTCCGCTGTAAAACCATATTCTGCCGCCTAATTCATGCGTTTTGCGCCAAACTATATCATTTGACAAAGTCCATGGTGTTCTAATGCCTACAAAAAAATTGGAACGCACAGTACGCATATAATTTCCAAGTAAAGCAAAAAACAAAAGCATGCCTGAAAGAAAGGCATTCAATTTTAATGGCTCTCCACCTGAAGTGGTTTGCATTATAAAGATGAACATGCCTGCAAAAAATAAATGAATGAGCAATCGAATGTTTTGATACGAACTTTCAAAGGCTGTATAATTCTTTTTGCGAGGATCAATGCGCGGCACAACGAACAGAACAAAGTAAATGACAATATTTATTATAGGAAGCAGCAATAACGCGAATATTTTGGTCGAGTAATCATCCGGTTCACCATGTACATCAAAATGTGTGGGTACTTTATCAGGAATTCTATTCCACACGATAAAAGAATAGACAAAGGGTAATAAAAGAATGAGCCATATAATTGCTTCTTTCCTTTTGTTGACTTGTTTCATAATGAAAATTTTATTTAAAAATTATTTTTTCTTTTTTGCTGTCAATTGATAAATCCATTTTAGCAGTTCGTCGAGCTCTGTAGTATTAATTGAATAAGTAATGAACTGGCCCTGCTTTTCAGCCACTACCAGATTAGCACGTTTCAAAATATCGAGATGGTGTGAAATGCTTGGTTTAGATATATCGAAAGCGTCTGCAATTTCACCCGCAGTAAGGTTTTCCTTTCTTAGCATATCAAGTATTTTTCTTCTTGTGGGATCACTAAGCGCCTGCAGCAAGTTGTTCATTGTAATTAGATATTTAGACAATCATCTAAATACAAAAATAGGAAGTTTTGGCATTCCTTTTTTCTGTTTCAGTCAAATTATGTGAAAGGCAATTAGTGAACAGGAATGGGTGTATTTAATGGAATTTATAGGTGTAGAGGAAATACGGCCTGCGGGTCAACTCATCTCTCAATTTGAAAATTTCTCTTCACAAAAAATTTTTGTCATTTCTACTTAACACTTACATTTAAAATAATTTTAAAATCTGAAATATGCCACAGAAAAATATCATCGTAGTATTTGGTGCAACGGGCGCACAGGGAGGCGGTGTTGTAAGAGCTATACTGAATGACAAAAACAGTCCATTTGCCGTTCGTGCCGTAACAAGAGATCCCAATTCTGAAAAAGCAAATCAACTTGCTTCACTGGGAGCGGAAATAGTTACAGCAGATATTGATGATATGCAAAGTATGAAACAGGCTTTGAGGGGTGCTTATGGAGCTTATTTTGTTACATTTTACTGGGCACATTTCTCCCCTGAAAGAGAGTATCAAGAGGCATGCAGTATGGCACAAGCTGCGAAGGAAGCAGGTTTAAAACATGTTGTATGGTCAACGCTGGAAGATACCCGCAAATGGGTGCCACTCGATGATAATCGTATGCCAACACTGATGGGCAAATATAAAGTGCCACATTTTGATGCAAAGGGTGAGGCAGATGATTGCTTCAGAAATGTAGAAGTGCCGACAACATTTTTCAGAGCATCATTTTACTGGGACAACTTTATTTATTTCGGTAGCGGACCAAAGAAGGGTCCTGATGGTAAATATTACTTAACCTTTCCGCTGAATGATAAAAAAATGGCGGGCATAGCAAGCGAAGACATTGGTAGATGTGCATACGGGATTTTCAAAAGAGGTGAGGAACTGATTGATAAAACCGTTGGCGTGGCCGGCGAACACTTAACAGGTACGGAGATGGCAAAAGCAATGTCTAAAGCGCTGGGCAAAGAAATACTCTACAACAATGTAACGCCGGAAACGTATCGGGGCTTTGGATTTCCGGGATCTGATGACCTTGGTAATATGTTCCAATTTTACCGTGACTTCGACGATGTTTGCAACAGTGTGAGAGACGTTAACTTCTCGAAAGACCTTAATCCCGATTTGAAATCTTTTGATCAGTGGCTCGCTGAAAATGCAAAAAAAATACCGCTCGATTAGGAAAACAAGTATGCATAGAACTCTTATCTTAAAAAACAATGTGACTCATTCAAAAATTATTCTGCCATGAAACGCCTGCAATTGACTGTAATAATTTTATTTCTGGTTTTAGTCTCTTTCAGCTCGAAGAAAATTGTAAAAGAGCAAAACGAGAAAGGCAAATGGGTGAGCTTGTTCAACGGAAAAAATCTTGATAATTGGATTCCAAAAATTGTTGAGTATAAAGCCGGTGAAAATTTCGGAAATACTTTTCGTGTTGAAAATGGTATTCTTAGTATCAGGTATGATCAGTATGATAATTTCAGGAACAGGTTTGGTGCTTTGTATTACAATAAAAAATTTTCGAATTACCGTTTAAGAGTAGAATACAGATTTGTGGGAGACACTGTTGCAGGTGCACCCTCGTGGGGATACAGAGATGGAGGAATTCAATATCATTGTCAGTCACCTTTTTCTTTAGACATAAATCAACCTTTCCCCATTTGCCTTGAATACAACCTTCTTGGAGGAAACGGAAAGAATGAACGTGCTTCCGGTGAAATATGTGCCAATGGTATTTATGTTGAGATAGATGGAAAAAGAAACACCAGCTATTGTACGCCACCAACAATTAAGAAAACAATGCACGGAGATCAATGGGTGACTGCCGAAATAGATGTGCATGATGGAAAGATTACTCATTTTATTAATGGTGAAGAGGTGATTCATTTTGAGAATCCGAAGTATGACTCTGCAAATTCTCTGGTAAAAAAATTTATTGTGAAAAATGATAATGTGGTGAAAGAAGGTTATATATCATTGCAATCGAACAGTAATCCAATGGATTTTAGAAAGATTGAGATGATGGAATATTGATTGTCATCAATCAAACTTTTTGATAGCACTCAAGAGTTCATTTATAATTATGAATAGAGAACTGTATTTTGATATTAACTCAGAACAAACCGGCGGCAGCCTTTACAAAGTAAGAGATGATGCCGGAAATTTTTCTTTTCTATATCAGCATAGTACTTACGATGATGACCGTGATGAGATAAAAGTATTTGAAACACGTTACGCCTCGTTTGCAGCTTTTTGGCAAATGCTTACAAAAGATAGGCAATGGTTTTATCAACATCCGTTGTATGTGCATCCCGAGCAAAGAGATTTTATAAGAGAACAATTACAAAAAGTAAACTGGAATATTCATCCGAATAAAAAGTGGCAGGAGAGTCATCAAAGACAATGGAAAAAAGTTTTAACAGACAGAGATGATTATTACCGGTCTTCAAACTAATTCTTGTTATTTGGAATATTATTGTCGTTCTAATTATTTGTGTTATTCAATAGGTCGAAAAGCTGCGAAAGTTTTATTATAATTTCAAAAGTTTAATCTTCTGTGCCGAAAAGCGAACAGAATCTTGAAGAGTGCGACGCAACCGGGTTTAATAGCATTAATATCGCCGGGTACCTAAAAAATATTTTCTTTTCATTACGCCTAAAGGCTAAAAAAAATATACCTGATTTTTGGCACTGTATTAGTTGGTTAACCAAAATATATTTACAAACCACACATCGGCTGCTTTATATTAGAATGAAAAAACGTAACACAAGAGCTAATCTGATTGTTAAGACAAAACACATTTTATTATTGTTGACCTTAATAGTGTTTTATGAAAAGATGCAGAACATTCAATCCTGTGCTTTATATTTTTCTCTTTTTTGCTTTGTCTGTTCAGGCACAAAATACACGTTATAATATAATTTTTATTTCTTCCGATGATTTGGCAGACCGCCTAAGTATGCTGGGCAATACAGAAGTGCTGACTCCTAATCTCGATCGCCTTGCTGCGCGAAGTATGGTGTTTACAAATTGTTTTGTGCAATTTCCGTTATGCAGTCCGTCACGCACTTCCTTTCTTTTAGGGTGGCGACCTGATAAAACCGGAATCATAGATGATACAACTCGTCCACGTACGATAATAGGTCCCAATGTAAAATTTTTACCCGAGTATTTTAAGAGCTATGGATATCGTATAGAAAGCTATGGCAAAACACTTCATCATACATTTGAATCGGATATTGCATGGAATTATTTTGAACCACCTGAAAGAAAGATTTCGGATTTTGCTTCTGCTGAAAATGTTTTACGAGCAGCCGACACCGTAAAATGGTGGATAGATAATGTGCCAGATTCACTTGATATTGATGGACGGGAAGCCCGCAACTTTGTCACCAGATTACAAGCATCAAAAAACCAACAACCTTATTTTTACTGTTTAGGTTTTCATGCACCGCATAATCCATTTACTCCTAATCTCAAATATTGGAATCTTTATGGTGATCCTTCGGCTAAAGAATTATTGAAGATAAATGAGCGTGGTGATTTTTCAAACGTTAAAGGAAATGGCTCAGAACCTATAGTTCTGCCTCCTGTAATTCCTCACGACAGAAAGGATGTTCCTGCTATTGCCTTTAAGGCACATCCCTCCATAATATTATCGGATTCTGAATGGAAAAGAACCATTCATGCTTATGATGCGGAAGTCTCTGAAATGGATGCTCAACTTGGGCTTGTACTTGATGAAATAGACCGGCAAAATCTTTGGGCAAATACTATTGTTATTTTCGTGAGTGATCATGGTCAGCACTTAGGTGAACATGAAGGCACATGGAAAAAGGAGACTCTCTTCAACGAATCGTTGCATGTGCCTCTTATTATATATGTACCCGGTAAAAAAGGCGGAATTTGTTCCAAGCTTATTGAGAATGTGGACATATACGCCACTTTGGCTGAGTTATGCGGCCTCGCCTCGCCGCCCGGAATGGAAGGAACAAGTTTTGTCCCCCTACTCGATAATCCCACCCTCACATGGAAAAAAGCAGTTTTTTCGCAGGTGTACAGAAACGACCGCACCTTAGGTGGAATTATGGCAAGAACGATTTGCACCGGGCGTTATCGTTATACTACATGGGATAAAGCAGGTGAAGAACTTTATGATCACAAAATAGATCCGCATGAATTTACCAATGTTGCTACCGATTCAACCTACGCAAAGGCGCTCAAAAGAATGAGAAAGATATTGGCAGAAGGATGGCGCAATGCTGTTCCGCCAAAGAGTTCAACAACAAGACAGGGAGCAACTGCAAAAGTTGATGGTGCGTCTGAAAGTAAATCCTCATCATTTAGTTTGAAATTGTATCCCAATCCTTCAAAGGGATTTGTAAATATTAATTACAATTGCAATAGTAAAGGTGAAATTGTAATAAATGTGTATAATATTCTTGGACGCCAGATCTTTACAAAAACAACACAAGCTGCAAAAGGAAGTAATAATTACTCTTTTGATTTTTCTGATTTCACATCCGGTATCTATTACCTTGAAGTAACTGATGAATTTAATGAGCAAGAGCATTTAAAGTTTACAATTGAAAAATAGAAGATTGCTATTTCCGTCTTTAACAGTGTTTCTATTGTGGCGACCTTTTCTCCATTTATTTTTGAATGCAAGTCATCACATAGGATGCCACTCTTGATAGAGGTATTGTGTAGGTTTGTTTTTATTGATAACAAAATATCGCGATGAATAACAAAAGAAGCTGCGCTTCTTATCCTCTATTATTCTATAATTAATTCAGCGGCCCTTTAGTTCAAAAACTTTTTTTCGCTTGTACGGATTGTATGTTTTGCATTGTCTTACACCAATAAATTATTCCCTTAAATTTTTACTCATGAAAAAAGTTTTACTATTTCTTGCATTATTGTTGATACTTGCCGCATGCAAAAACTCAACTACAGAAAAAAATATTGCAGAAACAAAATCTGCAATAGACTTGAATGGTGCAATAAAAGTTGTTGAAAATGCGCAGCAAATATTTACAGATCTGTTTAAAAAAGGAGATTCGTTCGGCGTTGCCAATATTTATACTATTGATGCTAAAGTAATGAACGCAGGAAGTCCGGCAGCGGAAGGACGAGATAGCATTATTAAATTTTTTGGAAAGATATTCAGGTCGGGGCCAAAAATAATTACTGTAAAAACAATTGGCGTTTGGAACAGCACCAATATAATTGTTGAAGAAGGAAAATGGATAATGGCAGATAAACGCGGCAATGAATACGATCATGGTAAATACTTAATACTTTGGAAAATGGAAGATGGTAAATGGAAGAAGTTTCGCGATTGCCATAATTCGGATATTTATCCGATTACGAAATAAAACAGTCAATAGATTTTGTATACATCTGTTTATGGCTTCCAAGAACTGCTGCCCTCATATCGGTTTTAAAAGTGCAAAATACTGCCGCTTCACGCAAACGCTTATAACTCGTCATTACAAACTCGTTTAATCTGGTTAAGAGAAATCATATTGTAATTCTAAGGTTGAAGCATATGCGCCAGCATTGAGCATTGTTTTCAAATTCCAGTTGGAGACTGTCTTTTCATGTATATCCGTAGTCATAACTTGCCCGATTATTCGGAGACATACGGATAGCGATTGACTTTTTATTTTGCAGAAAAGGACATACTACAAAGAACGGGGAGGAAATTTTTTCTTGCAAAGGTGTTTTACATGTGTACCTTTAGAGTACATGATAGGATAATACTCCTCCATATCGGAACTGTCTTCTCTTTCATTTCTAAATCATTTTTTTTCATCTTTAAAAAAAGGAGATTTTATGTTTGCCAGACTAACTTTTATCAGCGTTCAATCCGAAAGTATTGAACAAGTCAAAAAAATTTACAACGAGGAAATTGCACCTGTTGTTAGGAGTCAACAAGGAAATGTCGGTGCATGGTTGCTGGAGCCAACCAATGAAGCTGATGACTTCATTTCATTAACAGAATGGCTATCAGAAGCAGACGCGAATGTTTATGAATCAAGCGGAACTTATAGAATGCTTGTTGATAAATTAAAGGATAAGTATAAAAGCAAACCAGTCTTAAAAACTTATAACGTTACAGAAACAAAAGTTACTGCTGCGGTATAATACATTCTGAAATGAAAAAAATTAAAGCACCTGTGGGTGCTTTTTTATTTTATGGCTAACTGAAATTGCTATTTCTTAAATGCCGTAACGTTCAGCATGACAAGCTGAAGAATAAATAAAAAGCAGAGAATATAACTTCAGCTTCATTAAACTTTATAACGCTTGTCAGGTATCTGTTTTTAATGGTCGTGTAGTAACTGCTCATCTCCAAGAAAAATCCTCATTCCAAAAAAACTCCAATAACAATCTGCGAATAAATACTTTTGCCGCATGCAAAAGCCGGTGTTGGTAATTAAATTAGGCACAGCAGTTATTTCGAACAACGACGGAGTTAATGAGGCTATTATAAAAAAAGTAGCGGGTGAAATAGCAGCATTGTGTGCGAAATACAGAGTAGCACTGGTTTCGAGCGGTGCAGTAGGCAGCGGAAAAAAATTTATTGCACAATATAAAGGCACATTAACAGAGCGCAAAGCAGCGGCGGCAGTTGGTAACCCGATATTGATAATGTTGTATCAAAAATATTTTGAAGCATACAACATTCCTGTCGCGCAGGCTTTGTGTGAAAGACATCACTTCTCTAATCGTGCGCAATTTCTTCAACTGAAAGATACCTTTGATGCATTTTGGCAAAATGGAATTTTACCTGTCGTAAACGAAAATGATTTGGTGAGCAATGTTGAGTTGAAATTTTCCGACAATGATGAACTTGCTACTTTAATCGCTGTTGGGTTTGATGCAGAAACTTTAATCATGTGCACATCGGTAGGGGGTTTTATGAATAATGAGAAAAAAATTATTCCGGTTATTGATAAGATTGATGAAACGATTTTAAATTATGTGAAAACAGATAAGACAAATGTTGGCTTAGGCGGAATGACGTCGAAGCTTACATTTACAAGATTGGCAACTTCTCTTGGAATACAAGTAGTCATTTGCGGATTGAATGGTGATGCACCTTTTGAGTTAGCATTAAAAGGAACGAACGGAACAATGTTTAAAGCCCAATCTTCTAATTTAAAAGCAAGACAAAAATGGCTTGCAAGCGGCTCCATAACACTGGGAAGTATTTTGGTTGACAAAGGCGCTGCAAAAGCATTGCTTCAAAGAAGAAGCCTGCTTACAGTCGGCATAAAAAATGTTGAAGGAACATTTTCGCAAGGCGAAGTTGTGCAATTAATGGATGATGAAACAAATATTATCGGTGTCGCAAAAGTGAAATTGGATTCAAAAGAAATTGCTGAAAAAGTTTTACAAAAAAATGTACTCGCTGCACATGCTGATGACATTGTAATTTTCTAACAAAGTGGTAATGAAAAGTATCGAACATCTCATAATCAAAACATACAAAGCGGCAGTTCAGTTGCGAAGAGCAAGTGATGAACAAATAAAAAACACATTGTTTTCGCTTGCCCATTTGCTTGAGCAAAACATGCAACAACTTTTACAAGCAAATGCAAAAGACCTTGCCAAACAAGAACCAAATAATCCTCGCAACGATAGGCTATTGCTCAATGAGCAAAGAACTTTAAATATAGCTAATAGTATTCGCAACATTAGCAAGCTTCCTAATCCTTGCGGCAAAGTATTGGAACAACGTACACTTCAAAATGGTTTGCTGCTTGAGAAAATTTCCGTTCCTCTTGGTGTTGTTGGCGCAATCTATGAATCAAGACCTAACGTAACTTTCGATATTGCTGCATTGTGTTTACGCAGTCAGAACGCATGTTTGTTGAAAGGTAGCAGTGAAGCCGAACAATCCAATCTTGTTGCAGTTAACATCATCAAACAGGCTTTGAAAGAAAACAATATTGATGCAGATTGTGTTACGTTGTTGCCATCAGAAAGGGAAGCGGTGCAAGAACTATTTACTGCAACAAAATATGTGGATGTAATTATACCCCGAGGGTCTGATAGCTTAATACAATATGTTCGAACGAACAGCTTGGTGCCTGTTATTGAAACCGGCGCCGGCGTTTGTCATGTTTATGTAGAAAAAGATGCAAACATCAACAAAGCATTAAACATTGTGGTTAATGCAAAAGTTTCTCGCCCTTCTGTATGTAATGCAGTTGACACGATTCTTGTTGATAAACCGATTGCATCAACATTTCTAAAAGAGATTCAACCTTTATTCGATAAATACAGCGTTGAAATTTTTGCAGATGAAGACGCATTCAATTTATTAAATGATTATACCAATTTAAACAAAGCAGAGCCACAAGATTTCGGAAGAGAATTTTTGAGTTTGAAATGTGCCATAAAAGTTGTTGATAATATAGATGAGGCATTGGCACACATTCAACAATATTCAACCAAACATTCTGAAGCAATTGTTTCAGAAAATAAAGACCAATGCGAAAGATTTTTGCAGGAAGTTGATGCTGCTGCTGTTTACTCCAATGCATCAACAAGATTTACCGACGGCGAAGAATTTGGTTTGGGTGCAGAGATTGGCATCTCTACACAAAAGCTGCATGCAAGAGGTCCGTTTGCATTGGAGAAATTGATAACAGAAAAATGGGTGATAAGAGGCGATGGGCAAGTGAGGTGAAGATAAAAGCAAATGTGAAAATGTGAAAATGTGGAAATGTGAAAATAGAACATGAACTCAAGTAACATCTGCTTTTACAACTCAACACTGTAAGCTGTTTGAATTATTTTGTAACATCAATTGTGAAACCCACGCTGCCACATATTCTGCAGATAAAGTGATTGCGACGCAACAGGCGATGCTATGAAAAACAGAAGCCGGTATCAAAAAATATTTTCAAAAGCACGATTATATTGTAATCCGGTTCCCACCTACACCTTACACCTTACACCTTCCGGCTTACACCTTCCACCTTAAACCTTCCAATTACAAACTAAACTCTTTCCCTTACTTTTGCGACTTTAAAAAACACACGATGTCAGTATTAGTAAATAAGAATTCCAAAATAATAGTTCAGGGATTCACGGGAACCGAAGGAACTTTTCATGCCGGGCAAATGATTGAGTACGGAACAAATGTGGTGGGTGGTGTTACGCCGGGCAAAGGCGGCAGCACGCATTTGGAGCGACCGGTGTTTAACACTGTTGCCGATGCGGTAAAACAAACAGGCGCAAACGTGAGCATTATTTTTGTGCCGCCTGCATTTGCTGCCGACGCGATTATGGAATCTGCCGATGCCGGAATTGCGCTTGTTGTCTGCATTACAGAAGGTATTCCCGTGCAAGACATGGTAAAGGTGAAGATTTATTTGCAGGAAAAATCTACGCGTCTTATTGGTCCAAATTGTCCGGGAGTAATTACTGCGGGCGAAGCGAAGGTGGGTATTATGCCGGGCTTTATTTTCAAGGCGGGAAGAATTGGTGTCGTTTCAAAATCGGGCACGCTTACTTATGAAGCTGCAGACCAAGCGGTAAAAGCCGGGCTTGGCATTAGCACTGCGATTGGTATTGGCGGCGATCCTATCATTGGCACTACAACCAAAGAAGCTGTCGAATTGCTGATGAACGATTCCGAAACCGATGGCATTATTATGATTGGTGAAATTGGCGGAGGCATGGAAGCAGAAGCCGCTCGATGGATAAAGGAAAACGGCACTAAACCTGTTGTGGGTTTTATTGCCGGTCAAACGGCGCCGAAGGGTCGCAGAATGGGTCATGCAGGTGCTATCGTTGGCGGCGCAGATGATACTGCCGCTGCAAAGATGGAAATTATGAGACAGTGTGGCGTTCATGTCGTTGAAAGTCCTGCCGATATTGGTAAAACAATGGCTGAAGCATTGAA
>Ga0081539_10004449_pt1 | contig 15472 bp, 12 predicted proteins | sample TabmetS4T2R2_FD_71023 | JGI IMG/M metagenome (GOLD analysis project Ga0081539, IMG submission 71023) | Tabebuia heterophylla rhizosphere microbial communities from the University of Puerto Rico - S4T2R2 | ecosystem: Host-associated > Plants > Roots > Rhizosphere ...
GGAAGGAGCGGAAGGAGCTTGCGCCGCGGTCTGCGCGCTCGCGCCGACGCCAAGAGAGAGGAGTGCGAAAGCGGTCAGGCTCAGCAAACTTTTGCGTTTCATGGACACGAATACCTCCAAAGGAATTTTCCCCGCACGCTTGCACGCCGCTCGCGCCGCGCGAGTTCCGAAAAATTATAAAAGCCGTGAATCGTTAAAAGCTGTAAATAGCCGTAAATCGTGAATAGAAAGAACTGGCTCTCCTCTATTCACGATTTACGATTTGCGATTCACGATTCAGTAATGGGTCAGTTTGAAAAAGACTCACCGCCGAGGCGCAGAGAGGCGCAGAGTTAGCGCAGAGACAGTTAAACTCTCTGCGCCGCCTCCGCGCTCTCTGCGCCTCGGCGGTGAACAATCCTCTGAACAACTTGCTCTTATATTTCAAACTGAGCCACTACCCACGATTCATGTCCTTTCGCGCTTTACTGCGCGGCGTGTTAGCTGCCAAAATAGCGCGCCGCGAAGCTGCAAACCGTAAGTTTCCGAATCTGCGTTGTAAATTGATTCTTTAGACCACGAGTCAAACTATTCTTAAGAACTCAAAGAAGCCTCTTCCCCGATGACTTCAACAGAGAACGCGGCCATCGTCGTCGCACACCCCGGTCATGAAGTTCGCGTCCACGGGTGGCTCGAACGCGCGCGCCCTCTCGTCTTCGTTCTAACAGACGGCGCGGGGCGCGCGGGCCAGCGGCGCATACGCGCGACGGGCGATTACCTGAACCGTTTCAGTTTCAAACCGGGCTGCGTCTTCGGGCGTTTCACCGACACGGAAGTTTACAGCGCAGTCCTCGCGCGCGATTTCGACAAGTTCCTGCGTCTGAGCGAAGAGTTGGCCGAGGCGTTCGTCGCGTCGAACGTAACGCGTGTCGCGGGCGACGCCTCCGAGGGCTACAACACGACGCACGACATCGCGCGCCTCGTCACCAACGCCGCCGTCTCGATGGCCTCGCGCGCGACCGCGAAACAGATTGCGAACTACGACTTCCCCGTCGTCCAAAGGCCCGACCACTGCTACGAGCACGCGCGCGAGTCTTCAATCTGGCTGCGCCTAGACGATGAGACCTTCACGCGCAAACTCGCGGCGGCGCGCGAGTTCTACCCGGAGCTTTTCCGCGAAGTCTCGGACGCCGCGCACGAACGCGGCGAGAACACTCTGCGCGACTTCCTCGAACAGGCGGACGCGCCGCACGCGGCCACCACGCTCGAAGGCTTGGACGTGTTCCGCGTCGAGTGCCTGCGGCCCGCCGCCGACGGCGACGACGCGCGCTTCGAGTCCGTGAAACCTTTCTACGAGACGCACGGCGAGCGACGCGTCGCCGCCGGACACTACGAACGCGTGATACGCTTCGGCGAGCACATACGCCCGCTCGCCGACGCGCTCAGGGAGAACGCTTGGAGGAGAGTTTGACGAGGAACTTGCGCGTACTCATCACGAACTACGTCATGTCGCGTTGGACGGGCACGGAACTGTTCGTGCGCGACCTCGCGCTCGCGCTCCTACGCCGCGGCCACACCCCGCTCGTCTATTCGACCGACATCGGCCCGCTCGCACAAAAGCTGCGCGACGCGACCGTTCCCGTCGTTGACAATCTCGAAGCTCTGCCCGTCGCGCCCGACATCATCCACGGTCAACATCACGTTGAGACGATGACCGCGCTCCTACATTTTTCAGACGCGCCCGCGCTTTTCTACTGCCACGGCTGGCTCCCTTGGGAGGAGCGCCCGCCGCTGCACCCGCGCATTTATCGCCACGTCGCGGCTGACGACACGTGCCGCGACCGCCTGCTCTGGGAAGGCGGCGTCGCGCACGCGCGCACGCGCGTCATACTCAACTCCGTTGACCTCGAACGCTTCAAGCGGCGCGCGCCTCTGCCCGCGCGTCCGCGTCGCGCGCTCGTCTTCAGCAACAACGCGCTCGAACACGCGCCCGTGATACGCGAGGCTTGCGCGCCTTCGGGAATAGAGGTCGAGGTGGCGGGGCTTGATTCGGGGCGCGTTCTTGAAGAGCCTGAGAAGATTCTCGGCGAGTATGATTTAGTCTTCGCGAAGGGTCGCGCGGCGCTCGAAGCGTTGGCGGTGGGCGCGTCGGTCGTCCTGTGCGACTCGATTGGCGCTGGGCCTTTGGTCACGTCCGAAGAGGTTTCGCGTCTGCGCCGTCTAAACTTCGGCGTGCGCGCTCTACAGAACGAGTTGCGTGCCGACGCGCTCGCGCGCGAAATCTCGCGCTACGACGCGGCGGACGCGGCGGAAGTCTCTCGACGCGTCCGCGAGGACGCGAACCAGTCGGACGCGTTCGACGAACTCATCGCGCTTTATCAAGAAGTCTTGGAAGAACACCGAAAGACCGAGCGCGACGCGGCGGAGGAGAGCCGTGCAGTCGCGCGCTACCTGCGCTGGGCGATGGCGGGCGCGCGAGCCGACCGCGCGGAGTTTGAGAACTCGGCGGCGGGCCGCCTGAGGCAATGGGCCGTGGTCGCGCCCGTCGTCGGCCCGTTAATCAAGGCGTTGGGAAAGCGCGTCAGGAAGACGAAGTGAAGAAAAGAGGTAGTTGACGACAAAGGGTTAAAGCCTGAATGCGCTAACTGCCTTATGGCTAATTTCAGTCAGGTGTATGGCGAGAAGAGTTAACCACCGCAGACACAGAGGACACGGAGGCGGCACAGAGGGATTTAAGAATCTCAAATTTCAAATTTGAAATTTCAAATTCTTAATCTCTGTGCCCCCTCCGTGTTCTCTGTGTCTGCGGTGGTTAATCTTTGTTCCGAATCAGCTTCAGAACGGCTCATGAAGACTCTCGACGTAGGGTGCGGCAAACACAAGACGCCGGGCGCAATCGGCCTCGACAACAACCCGCGCTCGGACGCCGACGTGATTCACGACCTCGACCGCGTGCCGTATCCTTTCCCCGACGACGAGTTTGATTTAATCATCGGCAACCAAATAATCGAACACGTCTCGGACGTTCTCGCCGTAGTCGCCGAACTCCACCGCATCGCGCGCCCCGGCGCCATCATACGCCTCGACACTCCGCACTACTCGGACGTTGCTTCCTACACAGACCCCACGCACAAACGTCACTTGACGACGGAGTCGTTCGCATACTTCACGGGCGACCGCCCCGACTTCGACTTCTACAGCCACGTACGCTTGCGCCCGCGCGTCATACGCGTGACGATGCTCAAGCTCTGGCGCATCACGGGCTTCGAGCTTCTAGTAAACGCCTGCAATCGTTATCCTTCGCTGCGCTTCTTCCGTCGCTTCTGGGAACAGTATTTGTGCTTCGTCGTCCGCGGAAAGACAATCTATTTTGAGTTTGAAGTGATAAAGTAGCCAACAATAGCTGCGACAGATATGAGGTACAGTACCGCGAGCGGTAGCGAGCGGGTGGTTTTACACTACACGACGCTCTGTTTCGACAGCAGACCCGCGAGGCTTCCGCTCGCGGTACTGTAATTTGCAAGGAGGGAACACGATGAGCAGCAAACCGAAACAGGCGAAGGGCGCGGACGAACGGTCGAAAGGCGCGTCGGCGAAACAAACGAAGTCGCCCGCAAAGCCTTCGCGCAAAGACCAGATCATCTCGCTCGCGCTTTCGGGCATGGGCGAGGTCGAAGACATCGCGGTCATCACGGGCGCGCGGCCCAGTTACGTCGCATCCGTTCTACAGGATGCGGGGCTGAACAAAGGCTACTTCGACCTCTACACTTCCACGGCGCAACAGCAGAACGTCTATTCAAAGTTCTTCGCGGGCAAGCTCGGCTTCAAGGACGAGGAGACAGCGCGAGCGAGCGTCGAGTTGATTGACAGACTGCACAAGCAGTTTGAGTTCGCGGGCGACCGCGCGGGCCAGCACCACGCGCTCGTGATGGCGCTGACGATGTTCGACCGCGCGCGCTTCACAGGCAAAGGACGCGAGGCCGAAATCTTCCGCGAGTGGCTCACGGGCCGGCTCGAAGAGGCCGCGCCGCGACCCGAAGACGAAACGGCGGGCGGCGAGCCTGAAACGCTTCCATAGCGATTGCGTGTTGCGCGGAGATTGATTCATTGAGTCAATGAATCAACGAGTCAATGAATCAATCCTTCCAATCCGCAATCCGCAATCCGCAATCCGCAATTCTTATCTGTCTCTACGTCGCCGCGCGCGCGTGGCGTCTCACGGCTGACTGCCTCTGGTTCGACGAGATTTTCTCGCTCCACGCAGCGCGCCACACTTGGAGCGAGTTGTGGCGCTTCGCCGCGGCAGACCTCATACACCCGCCGCTCTTCTACGCGCTCCTCAAAGTTTGGACGACGGCGGGCGACTCCCTCCTCTGGCTCCGTTTCCTCCCCGCGCTTGCCTCCACGCTCGCGCTCGTCCCATTCTTTCTGCTCGCGCGCGAACTCCGGCTCGCGCGTTCGGCGACCAACATCGCGCTCCTGCTCCTCGCCGCCAACGGCTACCTAATCAAGTACGCGCAGGAACTGCGTATGTACAGTCTCCTGCTTCTCCTCGCGCTCCTTTCGCTCTGGCTCTTCGCAAAACTCCTCAACGCCGCGCGCCCGACGCGCACACTCCTCCTCGCGCTCACCGCGACAAACCTTCTGCTCGCCTACACGCATTATTACGGCCTCGTCGTCGTCGCCTGCGAAGCTGTCTTCCTCGCCCTCAAAGACAGGCGCAAGCTCGCGCCCTTCCTTTTAACGTGCGCGGCGGTCGCGCTCCTGTTCGCGCCGTGGGTCGCGTCGGTCGCCGGCGCGTCGAGCGAGGGCGGCGGAGTTGCGCAGAACGTCGGCTGGATAGAGCGTCCGCGCGCGCGCGACCTCGCGCAACTCTTCGCGCTCCTCAACGAACCCTTCTACTTCCGCCAAAGCTCCGCGCAGCCCCTTTACGCGCGCGGCGGCCTACTCCTCGGCCTACTCTTCACGGGCCTCCCCGTCGCCGCGCTCCTCGCACGCGCGTTGCGTCGAAAGACGACAGACCCGTTTGACGACATCGAACGCGACAACGCTCATGCGCGACGCGACGACACAGAGCGCGACGACGCGGAACGCGACGACGACGAACGCGACGCAAGACGCGCCGACGCCAAACGCGTTGACGCCGAGCGCGACGAAGAACGTGTTGACACTGAACGCGACGCCGTTAAGTTTCTCCTCTTCTTCACGCTCACGCCCGTCGCGCTCGCCTTCGCCGCGAGCTACGCGCTGCCCTTCTCGGTCTGGGGCACGCGTCACCTCATCGTCGTCGCCGCTCCCTACGCGCTCCTCGCCGGACTCGCGCTCCGCAGCTTTCGCCCCGCTTGGTTGAAGACCGCGGTGCTCGTACTCGTCTGCTGCTGGTTCTTCACCTCCGGCGCGCTCACGCTCCTTCGGCGCGAAGGCGCGTACATCTGGTGCGCTTGGGACGGCCTCGCGCGCTCCGCCGCGAGAGACGAGACGACGAACGAAGCGAACGTGAACCCGGCGACGCATGAGACTGACGCGGGCCGCGCGCGCGTCAACCTGTACGCCTTTGAAGACCTCGTCGCGTATCACCTATGGTTCGCGCTCGACTCTTCGGGCGAGCGCGCGATGAAGGTCTCCGTGATAAAAGGCGTCCCCGGCGCGACTGAAGACCCGGCCTACTTCATCCCACGCCGCTTCGACCGAATCGCAGTCTCCACGCCCGACTCGCTCGACAGTCAACGCTTCTACGCGGCCTTCCGCGCCGGCGCTTGGGACGAATCGCAAGCGCCTCTGAAGTTCATACTCTCGCGCGGCTACCGCGCCGAGCGCATCTATGAAACGAACGCGCAAGGCCAACGCGCCTTCCTCGTCCTCTTCACGCGCGCCGACGAAGCGACGAAGTGATGAACGACAACGACGGTCGTTGTTAAAATTCATCACTCCGCGCTCCTTTTCATCTCGTCGCTCACTGTTTATCCTCTCCGAAGCGCGAAGGAGGTATGTTGGGAGTGACGAACGCAGACGTGTCGGGCGCGGCGGGGCGTTGGAGTCTTGAGGGGCGGCTGGCTGTCGTGACGGGCGGGACGCTTGGCATTGGGCTGGCCGTCGTCGAGGAGTTCTTGAGTCTGGGCGCGCGGGTTCTCGCAGTCGCGCGCGACGCGGCACGGCTCGAAGAACGGCTTTCGCGTTGGCGCGAAAGGGGCGCGCGCGTCCACGGGCTTGCGGCGGACATGGCGGAAGCCGAGGGGCGCGCGTCCGTTCTGGCGCGCGTAGAGGAACTGGGCGCGGGGTTGGACATACTCGTCAACAACGTCGGAACGAACGTGAGGAAGACGGCGACCGAGTTCACGCCGGAAGAGTACGAACGGATAGTTGCGACGAACATGACGGCGGCGTTCGAGTTGACGCGCGGGGCGCACGCGCTCTTGAAGTCGGCTGCGCGAGATAAGTTAACTCAGGGCGGCGCGTCGGTCGTAAACGTCGCGTCCGTGTCGGGGTTGACGTTTACGAGCACGGGCGTCCCTTACGCGATGACGAAGGCGGCGCTGTTGCAGATGACGCGCGGGCTTGCCGTTGAGTGGGCGGCGGACGGCGTGCGTGTCAACGCCGTCGCGCCGTGGTACATACGCACGCCGCTCGTCGAGTCGGTCTTAAGTGATGAGCGGAGGCTTTCGACGATTCTGGCGCGCACGCCGATGCGCCGCGTGGGCGAAGCAGGCGAAGTGGCGTCGGTCGTCGCGTTCCTCTCGATGCCCGCCGCCTCATACGTCACGGGCCAGTGCGTCGCCGTTGACGGAGGCTTCACGGTTTACGGCTTCTAGTTTTTGACCGCGCGCTGCGTCTGTTGTTTGTGGAAATTCAAGTCGCCGAAAGTAGCGGGTTAGTTAGAAATATACTCACTGCCGCAGACGCAGAGGAAGCGGAGGAAGCGCAGAGGAGAGGACGCGGAGGAAGCGCAGAGGAGTTGACTGTCTCCGCGCCCCCTCTGCGCCTCTGCGGCGGTGAATGCTTTGGGTTTCACTCAATTGCAAATTCTCAGTGAACTCCGTGTCTCTGCGCCCTCTGTGTTGAAATCTCTTTCGATAAACTCAACCGATAACTGCTCTAGAGATTTCGATAGACTTCGCGCCCGTCGGCGGAGAATTCCACGGCGAGTTTACCCTCAGACTCGGCGAGGTCTAAGTGCGCGACCGCTTCGCTGACGGTAAGATGGAAAATGGTTTAGAAGAAGAGCGATGCTCTCAGACCGCTAGGGTGCTCCAACTTCACTCAAAATCTTATTTAACTCATCATCTCTTAACCATAGCTTGCCAGCATCACGAAGTAGCTGGATTAAAGGGCTTGCTTTCGAGACAACACCGTTCCGCTCGAATTCGATGAGTAATCTCGCCGTGCCTTTTGGTATTAGAGTGTGTCTTTCCGCCATCTTTCTGCCTTTTCTATCATCCATCAAAACTTCCGAGATTCCCCGCTCGCGAGCCTGCGTTATAACCTCTGCTTCCCCTCGGTGAATTCTAGCTTTAGGATTAAGGTGACGGTCATACAACAGTTGGGCATCATACTGATTATTGATATCGCATATTTTAAGTATTGGGTGACTTTGGATAAGTTCGTGCATTCGATGTCTGATACGCCCTTTACGGCGTACTTCTTCCAAAACATACCGTGGGACGTAGATCGCTTGATAACGGAGAGCGAGTGCTTGAAGAAAATTAGGTTGAGGCAGTGAATGATTAAGGTGTTGTAGACAAATGAGGCACGACGCATCAATGACGGCGAATGATTTCTTGAACCGCGTTCGAGGCATTAGCTCTCGGAGAGTTTTTGCAACAGGAACAGGCCCGCGAATGTTCCGGCGAGAGCCAGAAGCGCATTTCGAGTATCTTTATCGTATTTTTGTTTACGAAGATATTCCGATAGCTGACTTTCCATCTCCCCCGGCTTGCCGGGATCAAACACGAAATAAATCCCGGAATGCTGTGAAACGGATTTGATAAGTTTCACCGAAACACCTTGTTCAACAATAGGCACGACTGGCTTCCCAAGGCTCAAAGCGTAGTTAGTTTCTTTAATTACTTGCGGAGCTTTTATGACGTGTTTTGTTAGAAACGCAATGACGGAATCAGCATCGTTAATCATCTGTGTTACGGTAGTCCAATCCGAACGCTGGATAGCGTTCGGGACGTCAAGATGCAGACCTGAAGCTGCCGCGAGCGTTTGAAGACGCCATACCACAACCATTTCATCCGGTGTTGTGTTGTAGCTCAGAAAAACTCGATACATATACTCCACCTTCAGTCGCAACATATCAGACTAGAAGTTATTTGTCACATTAGCCTATTGTAAACTTCGCGCCCGTCGCTAGAGAGTTCAACGGTGAGTTTACCTTCAGACTCGGCGAGGTCTAAGTGCGCGACCGCCTCGCTGACGGCGAGGAAGCGGTGAACGTCCGTAGAGCCGGGGAAGAGTTCGAGCGCGATGTCCCAAGCGGTCGCGCCCGCCTTCGGTATAAGGCGGACGACTTCCGTCTGTCGCTCGTTTATCGCGCGAAGGTATCGGTTGAAGAGTTCGTCGAAGTCTGAGACCGCGTCGCCGTGGCCGCCATAGACGAGCGTCGGCGCGAGCGAGCGCAGGCGCGCGAGGCTCACCAAATATTCGGCGAGTGAGCGGAAGCGGCGCGCGGGGTCAACCGGGTCGGGCGAGAGGACTGGGTTCGGCGTGATGCGCTTCAAAACGCAGTCGCCCGCGATGACGCTCCGGTCGGCCTCGCGCAAGAAGGAACAAGAGCCGGGCGTGTGTCCCGGCGTGTGTACGACGCGCAGCGCGCCACGCTCAAACTTTATCTCCTCGTCGTCCGTCAACTCCGCGTGCTCGCCGTCTTCCAAAGCGTCCGCGTACTGACGCACGCCCTCGTACATCCGACGCATCTGCTCGACCTCCTCGCGCGGCACGCCCGCGCGTTCGAGCAGACGACGATGCTCCTCGTATTCGAGTCGGCCAGCGCGATGTCCGGTCTCCCAACCGTGGACGAAAACTTCCGCGTCCTTCGCCTCGTCTCTCAGACTCTTCGCCAAGCCGCAGTGGTCTTCGTGCGCGTGCGTCAGAACGATTCTCTTTATGTCGTGCACGCGGACGCGCGCGCGCCTCAAGCCTTCCTTCAGAGCCTCAAGCGCCTCCCGCGTCTTCGGCCCCGTGTCAATCAGCGTCAAGGGTTCTTCCGCGATGAGATAGACGTTGACAGGCCCGACGTAGAAAGGCGTTGGCAGAGAGATGGGGATGATTTTCATAGGGTAAAGGGGAAAGGGTAAGGGGGAAGGGGGAACTGGAGTCTATCACCCTTCCCCTTTACCCCTTACCCTTTACCCGATTTTAGTAAACGTACTTGTTCGCCTTAATCATCGCGTCGGCTATTCGGCGGCGCGCGGCGACGGTGTTCGCGGGCGTCTGTTTGGTGAAGCGTTTGAGCGCGGCGAGCAGTGTGCGCAGTTCGTCGCCCTCGCTCATGGACGCGAGCGTGTTCTTGGCCTCGGCCTCTATTCTTTCGACGGCGTCGTTACAGAAGACCCGAACCATCTCCAAGTGGAGCGCCGACGCTTCTTCGCCTTGCGCGGCGGCGAGTTTACGCGCGCGAAGGATTGCCGACTCCATCGCGTAAACGTCCATGATGATGTTCGACGCGCCGAGCAAGACCTCCTGCTCTTCGGCGAGCGCCGTCATATATTTCTGCGCAGCAGTGCCCAAGACCATCAGCGCGACCTTCTTCGCGTTACGCGCAAGTTTCGCCTCCGCCGCCAGCACGCTCTCGTCCTCTTCGAGCGAAGGCAAAGCGGGCGAGAGCACTTCGTCCATCAACCCTTGCGCGGCCTGAAGCAGCGCGAGTTTGCCCGACACGGCGCGCTTCATAAGCATTCCGGGGATGAGCATTCGGTTTATCTCGTTCGTGCCCTCGAATATGCGGTTGATGCGCGAGTCGCGGTAGGCGCGCTCAGCCGGATAGTCAGCCGAGTAGCCGTAGCCGCCGTAAATCTGAACCATCTCGTCGGCAACGTAGTCGCAGTATTCCGACAAGCTTACTTTAATCGCCGAACACTCAGCCGCGTACTCCTCAATCGCGCGCAGTTTCGCCTCCGGGTCTGCCGCGTCCGCCGAGGCGTGAATCGCCGACTCGATCATTCCGAGCGTGCGATAAATCATCGCCTCGCCGACCCAAGTGTGAATCGCCATCTCCGCGAGCTTGCGCTTGATCGCGCCGAAACTTGAGATTGACTTTCCAAACTGACGACGCTCGTTCGCGTAGCGCACCGATTCGCTCGTCATCAACTTCATCCCGCCGCAGCACATCGCGCCCAACTTGAAGCGACCGATGTTGAGAATATTGAACGCAATCTTGTGTCCCTTGCCGACCTCGCCGAGAAGATTCTCCACGGGCGTCTTCACGTCAGACAGGACGAGCGCCGTCGTCGAAGAGCCTTTGATTCCCATCTTGTGCTCTTCCGCGCCGTTCGTCAGGCCCTCTTGACGCTCGACGATGAAGCCCGTGAACTTGTCGCCGTCAACTTTTGCGAAGACGACGAACACGTCCGCGAACCCGCCGTTCGTTATCCACATCTTCTCGCCGTTTAGGACGTAGTGCGTCCCGTCCTCGCTCAAACGCGCCGTCGCTTTGGCAGCGAGCGCGTCAGAGCCTGAGCCGGATTCCGTCAACGCGTAGGCCGTTATCAACTCGCCCGAAACGATGCGCGGGATATACTTCTGCTTCGCCGCTTCCGTGCCGTAGTAGAGAATCGGAAGAAGCCCTATGCCGCCCTGCGCGCCCATCGTCGTCGCAAACGAAGCGGCCCGCCCCTGCGACTCGCCGATGATGCAGCCCGATATTTGGTCGAGACCCAAGCCGCCGTACTCTTCGGGCACGGTCGCGCCGATGAAGCCGAGTTCCGCCCCTTTGCGAACCAACTCGCGCGAGAGCTTCCAGTCCTTATTCTCTAACTCTTCAAGGCGCGGGCGCACCTCTCCATCCATGAACTGCCGCGCGGTGTCGGCAATCATGCGGTGCTCTTCGGTGAAGTCTTCCGGCGTGAAGACCTCTTCGGGCGCACGCTCCTCAATCAGAAAGCTCCCGCCCACGATTATCTTGTTCTCTTCGGCAACAGCAGACATATCGCTCGTCCTTTCATCAGTTCGATGCGGTTGAGGCAATTCCTCAACACACGTTTAGCGAAAAGAAGAATTAACAAGGATGGACAGGATTGACAGGATTAAGAAGTTCTGATTGCTGATTTGAAATTTGAAATTTCAAATCTTTAATCCTGCTCATCCTATCCATCCTTTCTTTAATCCTGCTCATCCTGTCCATCCTTGTTAATTCTTGTAACCTTACCATTAACTAACCCTCTCGAAGATTCCCGCCGCGCCCATCCCGCCGCCGACGCACATCGTAACCATCCCGTAGCGACCGCCGCGGCGTTCCAACTCGCGCAGGATCGACGCGGTCAACTTCGCGCCCGTGCAGCCCAGAGGATGTCCGAGCGCGATTGCGCCGCCGTTGACGTTGACGCGCTCCGGGTCGAGCGAGAGCGTCTTGATTACGGCGAGCGTTTGCGCGGCGAAGGCTTCGTTGAGTTCTATCACGTCAACATCTTCGAGCCTGAGTCCGGCGATTTTCAAGACCTTCGGGATTGCGTACACAGGCCCGATGCCCATCTCTTCGGGCGGGCATCCGGCGGTCGCGTAAGCGACGAAGCGCGCCAGAGGCTTCAAGTTCAACTCGCGTGCGCGCGCGTCCGACATCACAACGCAAGCCGCCGCGCCGTCCGACATCTGCGAGGCGTTGCCCGCCGTGATTGTGCCTTTGACGTGAAACGCGGGCTTCAGTTTCGCAAGCCCTTCTTCACTCGTATCACGACGAACGCCCTCGTCCACTTTGAACGCGACCTCGCGCGTCGCCTTCCGCCCCTTCTCGTTCAACTCCTCGAACGCGACCTTGAGCGGCACGACCTCTTCGTCAAACTTCCCCGCGTCCTGCGCAGCCGCCGCGCGCGTGTGCGAGCGCAGAGCGAACGCGTCCTGCTCCTTGCGCGAAACCTCATACTTGCGCGCGACGTTCTCGGTGGCGAGTCCCATGTTGAGGTAGAAGTCTGGATAGTGTTCTACCAAGTAAGGGTTCGGTCGGATGATGTGCCCGCCCATCGGTATGAGCGACATGGTTTCGAGTCCGCCCGCGACGATGACCTCCGCGCCGCCCGTCCGTATTCTATCCGCCGCGATTGCGATTGACTGTAGGCCCGACGAGCAGAAGCGATTTATCGTCATCGCGCTCGTCTCAACAGGAAGCCCCGCGCGAATCGCGGCGGCGCGCGCGACGTTCATGCCCTGCTCGGCCTCCGGCATCGCGCAGCCCATTATCACGTCTTCAATCTCCGACTTCTCCAACCCCGCGGCGCGCCGCAAAGCCTCTTCAATCACGGCGGCGCCCATCTCGTCGGGCCGCGTGTTGCGCAGAGTCCCCTTCGGCGCTTTCCCGACCGCCGTACGCACGGCGGAAACGATAACTGCGTCTCTCATTTTTCGCTCCGTGAAAGCTGTTAGCTGTTAGCCATTGGCTTTCTTTGAACCTTGGACTCGTAACTTTGAACTAATTTCTCAAATGCTTGCCCGTCTTCAGCATGTGTGCGATGCGCTCCTGCGTCTGCCTGTGCCCGCACAGAGAGAGAAACGCCTCGCGCTCAAGGTCAAGGATGTACTGCTCGGAGACTCGCGTCTCGTGATTGAGGTCGCCGCCCGTCAGGACGCGCGCGAGCTTCTCGCCGATGATTGCGTCGTAGTCGGAGATGAAGCCGCCGCGCTTCAACTGGTGTATGCCGAGCTTGAAGGTTGCGAGCGCGGAGTTTCCCAAAGCGAGCAAGTCAGTTCGCTCGGCGGGCTGCTTGTACCCCGTGGCGGCGAGCGAGAGAACTTCCTGCTTGGCGTCGGCGATGAGGCGGTCGGCGTTCATCGAGTAGGAATCCTCTTCGCGGAGGAAACCGAACTGCTTAGCTTCTTCGGCGGAGGTTGCGACCCGCGCGAGCGCAATCGTCTCGAACGCGCGCTTGACGAAGGGGAACGGGTCTGCCTCAGTCAAGCCCTGCGGAATCGAATCCAAAGCGCGCGCGAGCATCTCCTTCGTCCCGCCGCCCGCCGGAATCAAGCCGACGCCGACCTCGACCAGACCGATGTAAGTTTCAGCGGACGCGCGCGCACGATCCGCGTGCAGAGTCATCTCGCACCCGCCGCCGAAAGTCATCTGAAACGGCGCGACCACGACAGGCTTCGGCGAGTAGCGCAAACTCATCGTCGCCTGCTGGAACGCGCGCACGCCCAAGTCAATCTCTTCCCACTCCTCTTCCTGCGCGCCGAGGAGAACTAACATCAAGTTAGCGCCGACCGAAAAATTCTGCCCCTGATTGCCGACGACGAGGCCGACGAAATTCCGTTCGACTTCCGCCAAAGCGAACTTCAACATCTGTAGCGTGTCGCCGCCAATAGAGTTCATCTTTGAGTGAAACTCAAGGCACGCCACTCCGTCGCCGATGTCAATCAGGGATGCGCTCGCATTCTTCTTGATGACCCCGTTGCGTTCCTTGACCGACTTCAAAACGATGACGCCCGGCTGCTGCGAGACAGGTAAATATTTTTCCGAAGCGAAGTCGAAGTAAAACTCCTGCCCGTCCTCCGTCTTGTAAAAAGAGTTCGCGCCCGCCTCGAGCATCTTTTGCACGTTCACGGGAACGGCGCGCCCCTCTTCCTTCATTCGCGCGACCGTCTTTTCGACGCCGACCGCGTCCCAAGTTTCGAAGACGCCGAGTTCCCAACCGAAGCCCCAACGCATCGCGCGGTCAACTTCGACAACGGTGTCGGCAATCTCAGGAATGCGGTTCGCCGCGTAAGCGAAGACGCGCGACATCGTCTTCCACAAAAATTCTCCCGCGCGATCCTTGCCCCACGCCAGAGCCTTTATGCGCGCGCGCGTGTCTTCGATGTTCTTCGCGGCGTCGAGCGCGGGCAGTTTGGCTTTTTGTTGCGGACGGTATTCGAGCGAGGCAACGTCGAGCGTCCAGATGTCGCGCGCGCCCGCTTCGCCCGTGCGCTTCTGGTAGAAGCCGCCGCCTGTCTTATCGCCGAGGAGACGGCGCGCGACCATCTGCTCTACAAACTCAGGAAGGACGTACGTCGCGCGCTCCTCGTCTTCCGGCACAGCTTCATAAAGATTACGCGCGACGTGCGCGAGAACGTCGAGGCCGACGATGTCGAAGGTTCGGAAGGTCGCCGACTTCGGGCGGCCAAGCGCGGGGCCGGTCATCTTGTCAACCTCTTCAAACGTGTAGCCGTCTTCGGCGAGCGTGCGAAGCGTGACGAGCGCGCCGTAAGTGCCGATGCGGTTGGCGATGAAGTTCGGGCGGTCTTTCGCGACGACGACGCCCTTGCCCAAGCGTTGGTCTAAAAATCCATAGACCGAGCATGAGACTTCGGGTCTAGTCCACTCGGTTCGGATGAGTTCGACGAGGTGCAGGTAGCGTGGCGGGTTGAAGAAGTGCGTGCCGAGGAAATGCGCGCGGAAGTCTTCCGAGAAGCCTTCGGCGATTTGACGGACGGGGATGCCGCTCGTGTTGGTTGCGACAATCGAGCCGGGGCGTCGAAACTTCTCGACGCGCTCGAACAGACGCCGCTTTATCTCAAGGTTCTCGACGACGGCCTCGATGATTATGTCGCAATCCTTCAGGCGCGCGAGGTCGTCGTCGAAGTTTCCCACGGAGACGAGCGCGGCGGCGGCGTCGCTGAAGAACGCGGCGGGCTTGGCCTTGCGCGCGGCTTCGAGTCCACTGCGCGCGAAGCGATTGCGCACCTCACGCGATTCGAGCGTGAGTCCTTTCGACTCTTCTTCGGGCGTCAAGCTTTCCGGCGCGATGTCTAGGAGGAGCGTGGGTATTCCGGCGTTTGCGAGGTGCGCGGCTATCTGCGCGCCCATCGTGCCCGCGCCGAGCACGGCGGCCCTCTCGAAGCGAATCATAGGGGAAGAATGCCTTTCAAAAATTTCGGACGATTTGACGGCCCGTATGATACTGAATGAGTATTCATTCAGCAAGCCGCGACGCGCAAAATTCGCGGCGGACTCGAAAGAAAATGCGTGTCGGTTACAGCAATTAATGCGAATTGATACATCAATAAGTGAGAAAAATTCATGCATAAAACGAGAAAGCAACAGGCAGAAATCAAGCAAGCCTGCTCACAAGAGCGGAAAGAGAGCACTGTATATTACAGTCGGCAGGCTTCATACTGTCCTCTATCTGAGCACAGCTTTGCCGAGTGTGTCGCAGCCGATATTTGTGAGGCCGTCGATAAATACTATGGCTGTGACCTCCTCCCCAACAGAGGTGCAGCTATAATGAGAGTTCGGCCGCCTGTTTAGAGCCGGCTTTCGCCGCGAACTCGGCCGGCGTCAGGTGCTGTAAGCTCCGGTGCGGACGCTGCT
>Ga0081539_10004450_pt1 | contig 15472 bp, 12 predicted proteins | sample TabmetS4T2R2_FD_71023 | JGI IMG/M metagenome (GOLD analysis project Ga0081539, IMG submission 71023) | Tabebuia heterophylla rhizosphere microbial communities from the University of Puerto Rico - S4T2R2 | ecosystem: Host-associated > Plants > Roots > Rhizosphere ...
CCATCCACTCGGTCGTCGGCGCGGATGAGGTCTGGGGCCTCCTGCCACGACTCAAGGCGGCAGGCGCGTCGGGCATCCTCGTCCTGCCCATCGAGAAGATCCTCCCGTGAGCTCCACCCTGGCCGGCGGAGCGGGACCAGCCGCAGTGGACCTTCAATTGCGGCGGATTGACCTCGCCAGGGTGGCCAGCGACCGCGAGCTCGGGCGCCAGGTCGATGCCCTGATCCGCCGCGGCGCGGTTTCTGATCCCTCGATCCGCGAAGGCGTTCGAACGATCCTCCATGACGTTCGGGGTCGTGGAGCGCAGGCCGTCCGCGACGCAAACGAGCGGGTCGGTGGTGGCCTGCGCACTGGCCGCCTGATGATCGAACGGGAAGAGCTCAACGCGGCTCGCGACCGACTCGCTCCCGACGTGCGAAGCGCACTCGATCAGGCGATCGAGCACGTCCGCCGCTTTGCCGAAACCCAGCGACCGACCAGCACCCAGGTCGAGGTCGAACCTGGAATCGTCATCGAACGCCGCTGGCAGCCGTTGAAGCGCGTCGGTTGCTACGTGCCGGGTGGCGCGGCCGCGTATCCATCGTCGCTCGTGATGACTGTCCTTCCGGCGCAGGTCGCCGGCGTCGATTCGATCGTCGTGGCCTCACCTGCCGACGAAGACGGCCGCCTGAGCGACGTCCTCCTCGGCGCCGCGGGACTGCTCGAGGTCGACGCCTTCATGGTCGCCGGCGGTGCTCAGGCGGTGGGCGCGCTGGCGTTCGGGCTGCCGACCGAGGGCATCGAAGCCGTCGACCGCATCGTCGGTCCCGGGAACGCATGGGTGACTGCGGCCAAGCTCGAGCTTGCCGGCGAGATCGGCATCGACCTGCCGGCCGGACCATCCGAGGGCATGGTCCTGGCCGACGACTCGGCTGATGCGAAGATCGTCGCCGCCGATCTCATCACCCAGGCCGAGCACGGCCCCGACTCGCCGGCGATCCTCGTGACGACCTCGAGCCGCCTCGTCGAGGAGGTCGAAGCGGAGGTCGGCCGCCAGCTCGCGCAGGCGCCGCGCCGCGCCATCCTCGAACGGGCGCTGGGCGCCCACGGCGCGATCGTCCTCGCACCGGGGATCGACCCAGCCATCGACTTCGTCAACTTGTACGCTCCCGAGCACCTGTCGATCGATGTCGAGCCGCTCGAGGAGACTGTGACGAAGATCCGCAACGCGGGTTCGGTGTTCGTCGGTCCGTGGGCCCCCGAATCGGCGGGTGATTACGCGACCGGCGCCAATCATGTCCTGCCGACCGGCGGCCTGGCTCGCAGCTCCGGCGCCCTTGCCGTCGAAACGTTCGGCAAGTACAGCCAGGTCCAGCGACTCAGCCGGGAAGGCCTCGAAGCGATCCGGGCCACCATCGGTACGCTGGCGGCCGCGGAGGGTCTCGATGCCCACCGACAGGCTGTGGAGATTCGCTTCGACGGGGACACGGCCCGATGACGACGCCTGTGACGTTTGCCTCGCCGATCGCCCCGGCGTCATATACCTGGGAGGCCACCGACGAGGAGGTCGCGGCGCGCTACGGCGTCGCGATCGCCGACATCGTCCGCTTTGACCTGAACACCTCCCCCACCCCACCCGCCCTCGCGGCCAGGATCCTTGCGTCCGGACGCTTCGTCACGCCACTGTCGGAGTACCCGCCGTCCGACTACCGGGAGCTCGTCGAGGCTGCCGCTGCCCGATACGGCGTCGACACGAACGAACTCCTCGTCGGGGCAGGCGCAGACGAGATCCTCGACATCGTCGCGAAGACATTTCTCGTTGCGGGGGACACGGCCGTCGTGCCGGCGCCCACGTACGCGATGTTCCGAGTCCTCACCGAGCAACGCGGCGCAGTGGCCGACCTCGTCCCGCGCCTCGCCCACGACGGCTGGAGGGCGGACAGTCCGGCGGTCCGCGAGGCGGCCCGTGTCGCTCGCGTCGTCTGGCTGTGCAGCCCGAACAACCCGACCGGCCTCGCCGAACCGGATGGCTCGATCGCAACGCTCCTCGCGGGTCTCGCCGCAGATGCCCGCGACGAGGGCCGTGAGCCGCCGATCGTCGTCCTGGACGAGGCCTACGCCGAGTTCGTCGGCGCTTCTTTGGCCAGTCTGCGTCACGGACACCCGAACCTCGTCGTCGTGCGCACCGTCAGCAAGGCTTATGCCCTCGCCGGCCTGCGCGTCGGGTTCGCGATTGCCCGCCCCGAGACCATCGCGCGGATGGCGCCGTATCGGCCGCCCGGGTCTGTGTCGACCGCCTCGGTCACTGTCGTCACCGCGGCGCTCCGCGACGACACGATCGCGGCAGAGAACGTTGCTCGCGTGACCTCCGAGCGGGGGCGCCTGATCGATGCGCTGAGGGGCGCGGGGTGGCAGGTCGGACCGTCAGCCACGAACTTCGTGCTCGTTGGTTTCGGCTCAGCCGAGCGATCCGGGATCGTCGCCGAGGGACTCCTCCGCCGCGGGCTCGTGCCACGAACCTTCCCGTCGGGACATCCGCTGGCGGCCTACCTGCGACTGACCGTTCGCGACGCCGCCGGCAACGATCGACTGATCGACGCCGCCCGGGCCATCGAACAGGACGTCCGATGACGACGACCGAAGGCGTCGTCGATCGGATCGCAACCGTCGAGCGTCGGACGAACGAGACCAACGTCAGCCTGACGCTGCGGATCGATGGAACCGGAGCGGCCGCAGTCTCGACCGGCGTCGGCTTCTACGACCATCTCCTGACGTCGTTCGCCCATCACGGGCTGTTCGACGTCGAGGTCACCGCCAACGGCGACACCCACGTCGACGAGCACCACACCGTCGAGGACGTCGCCCTCGTGCTCGGCAGTGCGTTCGCTGAGGCACTCGGCGATCGGGCCGGGATCCAGCGATTCGGCGATGCGGTGGTGCCGATGGACGAGTCGCTGGCATCCGCGGTCGTCGACATCGGCGGGCGGCCGTACGCGGTTATCGATCTTTCGTTCCGCGGCGATCGCGTCGGCGAGCTGTCTGTCCAGCTCATCGAGCATGCGATCGAGGCCTTCGCCCGGACGGCCGCCGCAACGATCCATGTCCGCGGCACCGGGCGCAACGATCACCACCTTGCCGAGGCGGCGTTCAAGGCCCTCGCGCGGGCAGTGCGCCAGGCCTGCGAGCGCGATCCGCGGCGGAGCGGGATCGCCTCCACGAAGGGCTCGTTCGGGTGAAGGATGGCGGCTGGATCCACCAGCGCTCGAACGGCACGGGAAAGCTGCGCGTGGCGGTCATCGATTACGGCGCCGGGAACCTCGTCAGCATCGACCAGGCGCTGAAGGCGGTCGGCGGCGATCCGTTCTTCGTTCGCGAAGCGGATGAGCTCGAGCAGGCGGAGGCGCTCGTCGTGCCCGGCGTCGGTGCCGCGGCGCCGGCGATGAGCCGTCTCGAACGGCGCCGGCTCGTGGAGCCGATCCGCCAGTGGATCTTCCACGGCCGGCCGTACCTCGGGATCTGTCTCGGGCTGCAGCTCCTCTTCGAAACGAGCGACGAGGACGGCGCGGAGACGATGGGCATCCTCGCCGGTCGAACGTCGAGGATCGAGGACGCGCCGACGCTGCCCCATATCGGCTGGAACCAGGTCGAGCGACGACGCCGCCACGCGCTCTTCGATGGCATCGCCGAGAACGCCGACTTCTACTTCGTCCACTCATACGCCGGCGTTCCCGAGGGGATCACCGGCGATGCCGCCATCCTCGGCGAGACGACGCATGGCTGCCGGTTCGTCTCGGCGATCGACCGGGGCAACGTGCTCGGTGTCCAGTTTCATCCGGAGCGCAGTGGCGCGGACGGGATCCGGCTCCTTGCCAACTTCGTCCGCTGGGCGACGGCGTTGGCCGCCGGATCGGGGGCGCAGTTTGCGCCGATGGGCGCCGGCGGCACGGGCGGAGGCGACTGAGATGCTTCGTCGCCGGGTCATTCCGTGTCTCGATGTTGCCGACGGTCGGGTCGTCAAGGGTCGCCGCTTCGTCGATCTCGTCGACGAGGGCGATCCTGCCGAAATGGCCGCGCGGTATGCGGGCGAAGGCGCCGATGAGCTCGTCTTCCTCGACATCACGGCGGCGCCGGAGCGACGCGGAACGTTGCTGGACGCGGTGGAACGAACGGCGCGACGTGCGTTCATCCCGCTAACCGTCGGTGGCGGCGTGCGCTCAGTGACGGAGATGCGCGATGTCCTGCGGGCCGGTGCCGACAAGGTCTCGCTGAATACCGCCGCGGTCGCCGAGCCGACTCTCATCTCGCGCTGCGCAGCGCGCTTCGGGCGTCAGGCGGTCGTCGTCTCGATCGACGCCCGCGCGTCGTCTGCGGGCGTCGAACCGCGCTTCGAGGTCGTCGTCAAGGGTGGTCGGGAGCCGACCAGTCTCGATGCGATCGAGTGGGCCGAGCGCGCCGTCGATCTCGGCGCCGGCGAGCTGCTCGTGACGTCGATCGATCGCGACGGGACCCAATCGGGCTTCGACGTCGCCCTTCTACGGGCGATCAGCGCCCGAGTCAATGTCCCTGTCATTGCTTCGGGCGGCGCGGGCGGGCCGGCGGACTTCGTGGCTGCGGTGATGGACGGCGGCGCCGACGCGGTACTCGCAGCGTCGATCTTCCACCGCGAGCAGGTCTCGATCGAGGCGGTCAAGGCGGCGATGGCAGCCGCGGGACTGCCCGTGCGACTAGCCCGGGCGGCGTAGATGGCGGTCGCGCTCGACTTCGATCCGACGTCGGTGGCGTTCGATTCGAACGGATTGGTTCCGGCGATCGTCCAGGATCGGGCTGACGGACGGGTGCTCATGCTGGCCTGGATGGATTCCGAGGCGCTCGAGGCGACGACGCGAACCGGCGAGGTCCACTTCCATTCGCGGTCACGCGACCAGCTCTGGCGCAAGGGCGAGACGAGCGGCAACGTGCTGCGTCTCGTCGAGATCGCGCACGATTGCGATCGCGACGCGCTCCTCGTGACCGTCGATCCTGTCGGGCCGACATGCCACCGCGGAACTCGAAGCTGCTTCGACGGCGAGGCCTCGCTCGACGACCAGGCCGCCCCCGGCGTGGCGCCTCAGGGCTTTGCCTGGCTGGAGACACTCTGGACGACGATCGTCGAGCGCGCCGAAACCCGCCCAGAGGGTTCCTACACCGCGAAGCTGCTCGATGGCGGCGTCGATGCCGTCGCCCGCAAGGTGGCCGAGGAAGCGACCGAGGTCGTGATGGCCGCCAAGGACGACGCATCAGCAGGACAGGATCGCGATCCCACCCGTGCCGCACTCACGGGCGAAGTCGCGGACCTGCTTTACCACGCGATGGTGTTGCTTGCGCAACGAGACATTCCGGCAGCCGAAGTGATGTCGACCCTGCGTAATCGGCACAGAGTCGGGAGCTCCAGCGCCGGCTAATGTCGGACGAGATCATGAGCTCAGTGTTCCGGGCAATGCGGCTCTCTTCCGATCTGCACACGCTTCATGAGCCAATTTCGGAACACGATCTCCTTGTCGCTGAAGCACGACTCGGACGGGAAATGCCGGCGGAGCTGCGGGGCCTCTACGCGTTCAGCAACGGCTTTGACGCCTGCGACGGGAACATCCACGTCGAACCCGCACTCACTGCGGCTGACTTTCGCGACGAGCTCGAAGACTCGGGCTGGAGGCTCGTCGAGGAGTTGCTTGTGTTCGGTGGCGATGGAAGCGATGGGCATTACGCGCTCTGGTATCCATCAGGCACTTCACCCGATCGCCCAACTGCCGTCATCGAGATCGGGGAGATTTTCGAACCGGACGGGTACGCGATCGTTGGAACGAGCCTCAGTCGCTTCCTGCGTACCGTCTCCGCGTTTCACCTTTCCGGCACGCCTGCGTCCGCAGCGATGGACGCCCTCGGTGTTCCAGACCATCTGCGAGCGCCGGCCAGGATGCTCGAGCCGTTCGTTCGGTGGTCGGATCCCCAATTGCCCTTCCTGGAGCCGGATCCGTACCGTCAGAGACTTGACGCCACTCGGATAAGCAATCTCGTGGCCGATTTCGATTACGGCACCTAGCCTGCGGGAGCGCCACTCCGCCTGATCAAGGTCCGCCCAGCCGTTCTTCATTCATCCAGTCATCGCCGGACTCCGTGACGCCTTTTCGGACAAGAGCGACGGTCGATCCGGCTGGAGTCACGCACGATTTGCCTGATCGTGGACTCACCTCGCCGGCGATCGTGGCTCACGGAGTCCGGTCATGACTGGGTGAGGGAATCTCGGCCGGCGTCGCGCGCCATGTCTCAGCCGGACCGCTCCACGATGCGGATGTTCTTCTTGCCGGACCTGACGACCCAGTATCGACCGTGGACCGAGTCTGGCAGCGACCCGTTTGGGTCGGTCAGGCGCTGATCGTTCACATAGAACCCGCCCTGGCCGATCAACCGGCGTGCTTCGCCACCCGATGACGCCGCGCCGCTCGCCAGCGCGAGGGCGAGCACCGTCGCGGGCGCATCGGTCATCTTCACCACGTGCAGGTCGGCGATCGCCGCCCTGAACCGCGCCTCGTCCAGCGACAGCAGCCCGTCGTCGAAGACCGCCCGCGACAGCTCCTCGGCCTCCCGGGCCGCGTCGGCGCCGTGGACCCGTGCCGTGACATCGCGGGCGAGCGCCCGCTGCGCCGCCCGCGCCTCGGGACGCGAGTCCGTCTCCGCCTCGAGCGCCTCGATCTCGTCCCGCGAGAGCAGGGTGAAGAACCGCAGTCGATGGCCTACGTCGGCGTCCTCGGTCGCCAGCCAGTACTGGTAGAAGGCGTAAGGGGTCGTCCGGGCAGGATCGAGCCAGACCGATGTCCCCTCCGAGGTCTTCCCGAACTTCGCCCCGCTCGGATCCGTGAACAAGGGATACGCCAAGCCGTGTGCCGGGCTCTCCCCTTCCCCACCCTTCACCCGTCGGATGAGCTCGAGGCCGGCCGTGATGTTGCCCCACTGGTCGGCGCCGCCCATCTGCAGCTCGACACCTTCGTCCCGGTACAGGTGCAGGAAGTCGGCCGCCTGGAGGAGCATGTAACTGAACTCGGTGAACGACAGCCCGCTCGGCAGGCGAACCTGGACAGAGTCCTTGGCCAGCATGTACGGGACCGTGAAGTGCTTGCCGATGTCGCGCAGGAACTCGAGCATCGAGAAGCGACCCAGCCAATCAAGGTTGTTCAGCACGACGGCCCCGGTCTGCCCCGGCGAGAAGTCGAGGAAGCGCTGGAGCTGGGCGCGGATGCTGGCCAGGTTGGCCTCGAGCGTCTCCGTGTCAAGCAGGTTCCGCTCCGCCGAGGTCCCCGACGGATCGCCGACCATGCCCGTTGCGCCGCCGACGATCACGACCGGCTTGCCACCACGCCGCTGGAGGTGGAGCAAGCCCATGATCGGGACGAGGCTGCCGACGTGGAGGGACGGCCCGGACGGGTCGAAGCCGTTGTAGCCCGCGATCGTCTGCCCGCTCGCCAGGCGTGCCGCGAGACCCGGCGTCGAGGCGTGGAGCATGCCCCGCCATTCGAGTTCGGCAAGCAGCCCCGGCAGGCCATCGGGCGGCTCCGCGGCGCTCGTCGATGGCGCTTCCGGCGTCACAGTCACGAGTCGGGAGTCGTCTCGATCGGGTCGCCAGAGGGGAGCGGCGCGTTCATTTCCCCATGCTATCGTGCGGGCCGACATGCAAACCAGCCTCGCGAGGCGCCAGCGCCAACGGCGCTTGGGAGCGGCGCGGCGCCCCGTCGGAGGCGGTGCCGCACGCGGCGCGCTCATCGCGATCCCCCTCGTTCTCTTCGGCACATTGTTGCTGGCAGGGCTGCTCGCGCTGCTCGCCGTCGTCACCGCATACGCCCACTACAGCGAGGGTCTGCCCGACCCGGCGGCGCAGCTAGCGAACCTCCAATTCGATCAGCAGACCGTCGTCTACGACCGGACCGGCAAGATCGAGCTCGCCCGGCTCGGCAGCCTGCGGCGCGAGCTTGTCAGCTACGACCAGATCCCGCCGGTGCTCATCGACGCCACGACGGCGACCGAAGACAAGACCTTCTGGGAGAACGCGGGCTTCGATCCTGTCGGGATCGTGTCCGCCGGCATCGACTCCCTCCAGGGCCGCGAGCGCGGGGCTTCGACGATCACGCAGCAGCTCGTTCGGGCCCGCCTCCTGCCCAAGAGCGCGTTCGCGGGCAACCGCTACGACCGCAAGATCCGCGAAATCATCCAGTCCATCCGCCTCACCCAGGAGTATCCCGGCGAGGACGGCAAGAAGACGATCATCACGACCTACCTGAACCAGAACTTCTACGGCAACCAGAGCTACGGAGTAAAAGCCGCGGCTGAGCGCTATTTCAACAAACAGCTCAACAAGCTGACCCTCGCCGAGGTGGCCGTCCTGGCCGCCATCCCCCAGTCGCCGACCAAATTCGACCTCCGCAAGAACGCGGTCGAGGAATGCACGGTCGACGTCAAGAAGATCGAGGACTGTCCGAACGGCAAGTCACGGCTCGTCGTGCCGAAGGACACACCGGTCGGCGCCGAGCTGAACGCTCGACGCGATTACATCCTCGGCCAGATGGAGCTGTACAGCATCCTGACCCGCGGCAAGTACACCCACGACGACTACGAGAAGGCCAAGACCCAGCCGATCGTCCTTGCCGAGCAGATCGCAACGCGGTGGCGGGCGCCCCACTTCGTCTGGCAGGTCCGCGAGCAGCTGGCGGCGATCCTGTGCCCCGGCGAAAACGCCGACGAGTGCGAGGCGGTCGACACCGGCGGCTTCCACGTCACGACCACGCTCGATTACAAGATGCAGAAGTCGACCGAAAAGTGGGTCTACGCGTTCTCCCGGATCCCGAACCTCGACAGCCCGCGCGCTGCGCTGCGGGCGCTGAAGATCCCCAGCTCGAAGTGGGCCTCGATCCTCGCCCTGCGTGGGCACAACATCCACAACGCTGCGTCCGCGGTCATCGACTATCGGACCGGCGAAGTCCTGGCCTATGTTGGCAGTGGCCGGTACACGGCCAAGGGCAACAAACGCTTCCAGCCCCAGTTCGACGTGCTCGCCGACGGCTGGCGCCAATCCGGATCGGCCATCAAGCCGGTCAACTACGCGATCGGGATCCACGACAAGACCGTCACAGCCGCGACGATGTTCATGGATGTGACGACCGATTTCGGGAACCGATTCATCCCGACCCAGGCGGATGACTACGAGCGCGGGCCAGTCAGCATCCGCGAGGCGCTCCAGTTCTCGCTGAACATCCCGTCCATCAAGATGGGTCTCGTCAACGGACTCGGCCACTTCTTTGACAAATCGAAGGATTTCGGACTGCGCTACATCAACGGCGCCGGGCCGGTGACGTCGATGGGCATCGGGACCCTCGAGCTCCACCCGATCGACCTGCTCGGCGCCTATGGGACGATCGCCAACGGCGGGACGCTCATGCCCCGCAGGATGATCCGGTCGATCGTCGGACCGGACGGCGAGAAGATCTATCCGGACGGCTCGAAGCCGAAGGGCAAGCGCGTCATCAGCGCCCAGGCCGCGTACATCGTGACCGACATCTTGGCGGGCAACACCGACGTCAAGGTCAACCCGTTCTGGGGCGAGTGGGCGATCCGTGATGGCTCGCGCCGCCGACCCGCCGCCTACAAGACGGGCACGACGAACGACAACCGTGACGTCGCCGCGTACGGCTACCTGCCCGAGCCGGCTAACCCGAAGTCGCCGGCCCTCGCAGTTGGCGTCTGGATGGGCAACAGCGATAACACACCGAACGATGGCAAGCTGTCCCTGCAGACGTCGGCGCCATTGTGGTCGGCGATCCTCAGCGAGATCAGCAAGGGCAAGCCGATCGCGCGGTTCGCGGCCTCGAAGCCGAAGGGTCTGGTGACGGCCCGCGTGGACGCGATCAGCGGGCTGCTGCCCGGTCCCTTCACCACGAAGACGGTCGACGAGCTGTTCATCGAGGGTACGGTCCCGAAGCAACGCGACAACCTGCGCGTGGCGGTTGCGATCGATTCGGCGACGGGCGATCTCTGGGCCGACGGCTGCGCGGGCCCCAAGGTCACGAAGGGCTTCATGGACTTCAGCCGGGCGGAGCGGAACTTCGGCTTCGACCGGTGGCTGCGCTACGACCGCGGCTGGGCCGCTCGGGCCGCGCGCGGTGCGGGTGTGCGCGGCGGCCCGAAGGGCACGCGGACGATGTACTTCTACAACCGCCAGTTCCACCCCTACGGCGCGAACTGGGGTGGACGGTTCAAGCCCTCGAAGACGTGCGAACCGCCGCCGGTCGTCGAGCCGACACCGACGCCGTCGTGCGATCCGTTCCTCGGCATCATCTGCCCGCCCCCATCGGATCCGAATCCGTCGAAGACACCGAAGCCGCCGCACTGAGAGGCGGTCACCCGCACGACTGGCAGCGGGCAGGGGTCCGGCCTGGCGAGAGGGGGCTTGCGCGGGCCGGCACGCGCGAGCTCTGGCTGCGCATATCTCCGCCGACAGGATGTCAATCTCATTGACCCGACCGGCGACGACTCGATGGTTTTGATGCCCAAGTGGGCATCAAGGCGGTTGCGTGGACGGACAAGAGTGTGCAGTTGATGCCTATACGTGCATCAACCGACGTCTGCATGCAGCCGACATGCTGCGGAGAGCGCCGTTCTGGTCAATGCCATTGACTTCTTGTCGGTCTGCGGCCGCGCTGTTCCGCCAACCGACAGATTTCCAATGCCATTGGACGTGACGGGCCCGCCGACGCCCGCGACGACTCCGCGGACCCACGCCGGGCCGGCATCGATGCACGCAAGGGGCCATCCCCGGGAATCGCAGGGCCTGGGTGTGTCCGAGAGGCCTGAGACGTGCGCTTGCCGCCGCATCGACGTCCGATGTCATTGGAAAGTCGACGTCTCCCTCCCGGTGGGGCGCGGCAGGGTACCTCAGCTCAGAGCGTCAGGATCGTCGCTCCATCGCCGCCCTCCCCGCGCTCGCCGGGGCGGACCTCCTTCACGAGGGGATGCGAACCTGCCTGGACCCTGACCGCGTCGCGCAGCGCCCCCGTCCCGAGACCATGGATGATCGTCACCCGATCGAGACCGGCGACTGCCGCGTCGTCGAGGTAGCGGGCCAGGGATTCGAGCGCCTCGTCGACGCGGGCACCCCGCACATCAAGCGATGACGAGAGCGTCCGCGCGCGAGCGAGGCTGAGCTGGCCGGCATTCGAGCCCGCGTCGCTCGCAGCCGGCACGCTGGCAGCCGGCTCGCTCCGCGGTCGGCCGGACCTGTCGCCGTCACTGGCGCCCCTGGTCGCTGCTTCGAGGTCATCGACGTCGACGACGACCCGCATCCCGCCCGCCTCGAGCGTCGCCCGGCGACCGCCACGCTCGAGTGCCGCGACACGGCCCTCCCAACCGCCGCTCCGACTCCGTGCCCGCTCGCCGACATGCCACGTCCGGGGCACCACGGGCGCCTCGACTGCCACAGGGGGCTCGGCCTCGGGCAATCGGCCCAGGCCTTCCTCCGCCCGGGCGACGGCCGCGTCGAGTGACGGCGCCGTAACAGTCTCTCGTTCCAGCCGTCGGCGGGTCGTGCGGACCTCGTCCCGCAGGTCGTCGACGAGACGCTCGGCCTCGCTCCGTGCCGCGCGGACCACGTCGTCGCGCTCGCGGCGCGCGCGTCGGCGTTCCTCGTCGGCCACCCGCAGCGCCTCGGCCGCGCGCGCCTCCGCGGCACGGGCTCGGTCCAGCGCCTCACGCGTCTCGGTCTCGCTCGCCCGGATCCGCGCCAAGGTCTCCTCGAACGCCGCCTGCGACTCGGTCAACCGCGAGCGCGCGTCCGCAACGATGAGACCCGGCAATCCCAGACGTTCGGCGATCGCGAAGGCCTGGCTGCCGCCCGGCAGTCCGATCGACAGGTGGTAGGTCGGCGAGAGCGTGTCGAGGTCGAACTCCACGGACGCGTTTCGGGCAGCAGGAGTCGTGTGCGCGTACGCCTTCAGCTCGGCGTAGTGCGTCGTTGCGGCGACGAGCGCGCCGGTCCGGATGAAATGGTCGAGAAGCGCCTGGGCAAGCGCCGAGCCCTCCGTCGGATCGGTGCCCGCGCCAAGCTCGTCGAGGAGGACGAGCGTGTCTGCGCCAGCTGCCTCGACGATCGCGATGATCCGTCGCAGGTGGCCCGAGAACGTTGAAAGCGACTGCGCGATCGACTGCTCGTCGCCGATGTCGGCGAAGACATCGCGGAATACCGGGAGGCGGCTGCCAGCGTCGGCCGGGATGTGGAGGCCGGCCTGGTGCATGACTGACAGGAGGCCCAGCGTCCGGAGCGTGACGGTCTTGCCGCCCGTGTTCGGTCCCGTCACGACGAGCGCGGTGTAGCCATCGCCGAGCCGGACGTCGATGGGTACGACATGACCGCTCAGCCCCGGATGGCGGGCTCCCAGCAGCACGACCTCGGCCCGATCTGCGCGCTCCGGCCGGACGGCGTCCATCTCGACGCCGAGCTGGGCCTTCGCCATCCAGAAGTCGAAGCGCGCCAGGGCGTCGAGCGTTTCCCTGAGCGGCGTCGCGTTCGCGCCCACGAGCGCCGACAGCTCATCGAGGATCCGCTCGATCTCCTCCTGCTCCGCGGCCACCGCCTCGCGCCATGCGTTCCCAAGCTCGACGACGACCAGCGGCTCGACGAACAGCGTCTGACCGCTGCCCGACGCATCGTGGACGATCCCTTTGACCCGGCCGCGTGCCTCGGCCTTGACGGGCACGACGTAACGGCCGTTGCGGAGCGTGACGATCGGCTCCTGGAGCGCGCCGCCCAGCTCCGAGCCGACGAGCGCGTCGAGCCGGCGCCGCAGTCTGTCGTAGGCGACACGCACCGCCGCCCGCAGCCCGCCAAGCCGTGGCGAGGCCGTGTCCAGGAGCTCGCCGACCGGGTCGAAGCTGCGCGCGAGCGTGCTCCGCACCGCAGGGAGCGGATGGATCTGACGGCCCAGCTCACGGAGAAGCGTCCGCCGCTCATCGGCGAGTGCCGTCGCCAGCCGCGTCGCCGCATCCAGCGTCTCGGCAATCTCGACGAACTCCGCGGGATCGAGACGCCCGACACGCGCCGCCCGCTCGATCCACGGCCCGATGTCGTGCGCGGCCCCGACGCCGATGCCCGGTCTCGCGACGAGGACCTCGCGGGCCTGGTCGGTCTCGTCGAGCCCGCGGGCGACGATGACCGGGTCGGCGCTCGGCTCGAGCGCTTCTGCGAGACGGCGACTCGGCGGGAACGACGTCAGGTCCGCGAGGCGGGCCCGGACCTGCGGGAATTCGAGCAGGACGAGCGAGCGAGCGTCCATCAAGCTCGGATTGGAGGCCTCGATACCGCCGGATTTCCGGCGACCGCGAAGCGCCACGGTTTGGCCGCCCACGACGCACCGGCATAACCGACACCAACCCGCGGACCGCTGACGACCTCGACGGCTTTCGCATCGGGCGCCGCTTCCAGACGGAGTGGCGACGTGAGATCGCAGAGATCGACGCCGGTTGCCGAACGATCGATCGAGAAGGCCGCCGTGACAAGGCCCGGCCCGCTCGCCAGCCGATCGATCGGGATCGAGCGCAGACGCCTCTCCTCTCGGGCGACCCCCTCGGACGACAATCCACGCCGACGCGACAGCCACTCGATCCGGGCCGAACGCATCGCCTCGATCCCTTCCAGTGGTTCGACGGCGCGGACGAGTACGGCCGCCGGTCGCCCGGCCGGTTCGGTCACGACGTTCAGGCAGTCATACATCCCGTAGACAAGGTACACGTAGGAAACGCCGGGAGGCCCGAACATAACCCGGTTGCGGTCCGTCTCGCCGAAGCGGGCGTGTGAAGCCTGATCCTCGGTTCCGATATAGGCCTCGACCTCGACGATGCGACCAACCCGTCGGCCGCTGTCGTCGAGGCGGACGAGTCGGGCTCCGATCAGTGACCGTGCGGCGCTCAGCGTGTCGCCGGCGAGGACCTCTCGCGAGAAGGTGGGACCTGCCGTCAGCGTCGCCGCAGGCGCGCCGTCAGTCGCCGCTGAAGAAGACCTTGATCCGATCGGGGACGATGAACCCGAAGACGGCGAAGAAGGCCGGGATGAGCGTCTCACGGAAGAGCACCGCCGTGCCCGAGTTGTTGTACCAGTTGTAAATGTCGCGCAGGAGCGGCAGCTCCGTGTCGCGCGGGGCGATGCCGGGGATCCGGAAGAACGAGTCGAGGATGATGATCCCCGCCCCCAGGATGAGCAGGCCCTGCAGGACGCCCAGGAGACCGCCGAGGATCTCGTCGATGAACGTGTACTTCTCGAACAGCGGGACCTTCGTGTAGAAGGCCTGAATGACGAGCGTGAACGCGATGCTCGCCGCCACGAAGACCGTCCCGAAGCCGATCATCACGGCGTACTCGGGCGCGAACTGCGTCCAGTTCCTGGCCAGGAAGTCGCCCAGTGGCCCCTGGAGATTGGCCGCGAGCAGGAACGAGAACAGGATCGACGCGATCCCGAGCAGTCGCCGGATCGTTCCCTGGATGAAGCCCAGGATGAACATCCCGAACAGCGCAAGGACGATGACGAGATCGAAGAGGTTGAGCGATCGCAGGAACTCGGCGATGTTCACGGTGCTCCCTCAAACCCATGCGCGTCGGCGAATTCCCCGCGCCCCCCGGCCGACAGCGTCGATGGGCGGCGCAAGGGTAGCAGCGCGAATTCGGCGGTCGCAAGGCAGCCGAAGGTCCGGCGTGGCGGTGCGTTCGGGTGCCTCCAGGATGGGTCCGGTCAGGTCCTGAGACGGGCGCCGAGCTCCTCTCGCAGACCGGTCGTGATCGCCTCGATCGCCGCATCCACCTCGTCCTCGGTGAGCGTTCGCTCAGGATCGGCGAACGTGAGCCGCTCGGCGAGGCTCTTCTCGCCGGCCTCCAATGGCGCGCCACGGTAGATGTCGAAGAGCGCAACCTCACGGAGGAGCTTGCCGCCGTGGCGGCGGATCGTGGACGCAACGTCGGCGGCCGGCCGGGCGGCATCGACGATGATCGCGAGATCGCGTTCGACCGCTGGGTGACGCGATGGTGGCGTCGAGCGGACAACCCGGGCCCGACCACCGGACAGCCCCGCGATCGCCAGCTCCGCAGCGACGACGCGGTCGATCCGAAGTTCCAGCCGCTCCAGCAGCGCCGGATGGAGCTCGCCGACGATACCGGCAAGCGCAATTCCGTCCCCGCCGTTCGCCGATACGCGGGCGGTTCGACCCGGGTGGAAGATCGACTCATCGGCCTCTGCTACATACTCCGGCGCTTCGTAACCAAGCTGGTCGCAGAGGAGCTCGATCAGGCCTTTCGCGTCGTCGAGGTCGTAGGGCCGCCGGGCCCGGTTCCAGGATGGCGGTTCCGCGGCACCGGCGAGCGCCAGCCCCAGCCGCCACCACTCCTTCGAGCGCTGACCATCCTTGGCGTAGCCTTTCCCGACCTCGAAGAC
>Ga0081539_10004451_pt1 | contig 15469 bp, 15 predicted proteins | sample TabmetS4T2R2_FD_71023 | JGI IMG/M metagenome (GOLD analysis project Ga0081539, IMG submission 71023) | Tabebuia heterophylla rhizosphere microbial communities from the University of Puerto Rico - S4T2R2 | ecosystem: Host-associated > Plants > Roots > Rhizosphere ...
GCGGCAAGCGTGATCGGATAGGTCACGCCCTCGGCGGTCAGAGTCGCCGGAAGCGGAGTCGAGGAGCGGCTCGATACCAGCGTCGATATCGGCCCCTGGATCGTGATGGCGATCGGCGCATCGCTCGCGAACAGGGCCGTGGGCGGCGCGGGAGGCCTGGTCGCGGCAGCCGGGTTCGGCAACATCAGTGCGGCCGCGAATATCCATCCCCTCATCAGCCCCCTCCTTCGATCAGGGTGTTCGCGCAAGCGTGTGCGGGATCGTCTTGTCGCCGGCGATCTCGAGCCAGCTGAGCGGGCCTCCGTAGAAGCGTGAGATTCCGGTATCGATGCGCACGAGCTTGCCGTTCGCCGTGATCTGAATGCCCTTGAGGCTGGGGGTATGGCCGATTACCAGCCGGTCGGCGCCGTAGGTGGAAAGCACCGCGTCCAGCTCCTGCTCGCTGGTGATGAGTGGCATCGGCGGCTTTTGTATCGCGCGCTCCGCGTTGGCGTCGGGATCCTTCATGATGAGCCCGCGGTACCAGAGAGGACCCAGAGGGTCGTTGAGGACCGAGGCGGGACTGTCGTCGGCCGCCGCCATCGCCGCGGCGACCCGCTGGTTGACCGTCTCCAGCGGCAGTTTCGCATATTCGGCGCTGATCCCGCCGTGGACGAACAGGGTTCGGCCGATCCTGACGACGGCGGGATTGGCACTCGCCCATTTGCCGAGCTCACCCGCCGGTCTCCAGGCGAGCATATGCTCGGCCCAGCCGAGCGGGTGCTGCGCCATCCAGCCAGCACGGATCGGCTCGGGCGTGAGCCTGGGGTCCTGCGCCCGGGCCTGAGCTTCGATCGCCGCACGGTTCGCTTCGTAAAGCCGGTCGCGGAGCGCGGCCGATGCGCCACCGGCGAAGGCCGCATATTCGCCCGGCGTGGTATAGCGATTGTCGCCCAGCAGGTTCATCGCTTCGTGATTGCCGAGGAGGACGATGACCTTGCCGCCCTTGCGCGGCGCCTGCTTCTGCAGCTGCTGCAGGTTGCGGACGATCTTCAGCGAGTCCGCCCAGCGATCGGTGACGTCGCCCATCTGCACCAGGATCGTCCTGCCGCCGGCCCAGCGGCCCTTGGCGTCGATGATGCGGGCATCGCGCGCGATCGCCTGCCACGCGTCATAGTCGCCGTGGAGGTCGCCAACGGCGACGATGCGCTGCGGCGGTGCGGCGGGAGCGTGGGCGGCCATGATCGCCATCAACGCCGCAAGGGCGGCCGCAGCCGCGCGGATCACCCGCTTCAAGCGGGACACACTCATGCCCTCCGGCATGAGCGCCACTTTCGCACCACTTTGCGTCAAAGTGAACAGCCGTTCAGGTTGAGCCACGCAAATCCGGTTTCGCTTGAAGTCCCTCAGAGCATCTACGATATATTCGTCTTAGCGAACGGGCCTTTTGCCCGCGCAAAGGAGATAGAATGGCCAACTGGCAAGACCCGCAAACGACCGGCGTCAACGCCGCGACGGTAAGCGTACCGCGCGCCGCCCGCGATGCGGGCCTCCGGTCGTACATGCTTTCGGTTTACAACTACATGGCTTCGGGCGTGCTTCTGACCGGCATCATCGCCCTGTTGTTCGCGCCTTATGCCGGCCAGGTCCTCGTCGGGCCCAACGGCGGAATGAGCCCGCTCGGCTGGATCGTCACGCTGTCGCCGCTCGCGATCGTGTTCGCGATGAGCTTCGGCATGAACCGCATGAGCACCGGCACGCTGCAGATGCTCTTCTGGGGCTTCGCCGCCCTGATGGGCCTGTCGATGTCGACTTTGTTCCTGGCCTTCACCGGGGTCTCCATCGCGCAGACCTTCTTCGCGACGGCGGCGGCCTACGTCGGGCTGAGCCTCTACGGCTACACCACCAAGCGCGACCTCAGCGGCATGGGCACGTTCCTTATCATGGGCGTGGTCGGGCTGCTGGTGGCAATGCTCATCAACCTATTCCTGCAATCGAGCGCCATGGCGCTGGCGATCAGCGCGATCGGCGTGCTGCTGTTCGCGGGCCTCACCGCCTACGACACGCAGCGGATCAAGAGCTTGTACTTCTACGTGCAGGGCACGGACATGATGGGCAAGACGGTCATCATGGGCGCGCTGCAGCTCTATCTGGACTTCATCAACATGTTCCAGTTCCTGCTGAGCTTCATGGGCGACCGCCGCTAGGCTTGAGGAAGACCGCTAACGAAAGGGCCGGAGGAAACTCCGGCCCTTTTTTGTAGCGCGGTCTAGGCGAACAGGCGCGCGGAAATGCGAGAGAAGCGAGGATCCTTGCGTAGCGGGTCCATCAGAGGATCGACGTTCATCGCACCGAGCCCTGAATCGCGTTTCGACCAAGCCAGTTCAAGTGCCGCAAAGGCCTCTTCGATCCTCCCCAGCTGCGCATAGCCCTGGGCGTACTGGTAGTGGGCCGCATCGCCATATCGCTTCTCGATCATTTGGATGGCTTTGAGAGCATCAGGATTGCGCCCGGTACGCGCATCGATTGCAATTTCGGCTACGAGGCGGCGATAATCATCCATCGGCAAGTTTTTGAGTTCTCGTTCGGCTTCAGCGTACCGTCCGAGCATGACAAGACTGGTACACAGCAAAGCCCTGGCCCGAAGGTTTGCGGGCCCAATGGCTAGTGCGCTTTGGGCAGCTTCTATCGCCTCGCCGTAACGGCGCCCCAAGAAGAGGACCCAAGCGCGCCCCATTCGAATGAGGGGGTTTAGCGGATCGAGACTAAGGGCTTGATCGATCACCGATTCGGCTTCGCTGTGCCGCTGGAATGCTGCCAGGACGAGTGCGTAATTGAGCAAGGCCAGGACGTCGGCTCCCGGCAGCTTCACCGATCGTTCGAGCTCGGCCAGGGAACGCCGCATTTCGAGCCGATTGCGATGGATTAGGCCCATAGTCGAATGACCGGCGGCCATTTGAGGCGCGATTGCGATCGCGCGGCGAGCCGATCGCACTGCTTCCGCATCAACTTGATCCTTCTCTTCAGTATTGCGGGCCCACGCGTTGGCCCACAGCGACTGATTTAGGCCCTTTCTCGCCCACGCCTCGGCATAGTTCGAATCGAGGAGTATCGCGCGATCCAGCAGCGCGATTCGCTGAAGGAACCCTGCGCTACTGTCGTCAGCATTGGTTGAAGTCGCTTGAAGGACCAAGTCCTGCGCTTGCGCATTGTTGGTGCCTCCAAGCGCCTCGCGCAAGCCTGCATATCTCGTGAGCTGAACGCTGAGCGCGCGGGCAACATTTGCTGCGATGTCTGACTGAATTTGCAGCACATCGCCGAAGGGGCGGTCGAAGCTTTGCGACCAGCGCTCGAGCCCATTCTTGCCGTCGATTAATTGAGCGCTGACCCGAATGGTCGAGGGCGACCGCCGAACACTGCCGGTAACGACATTGGCGACGCTCAACCGCCTCGCCGCTGTAACAGCATCGGTGTTCCTCAGCATCTCCGATGAAGTGCGCGCCACCACCCGAAGCCCGCCAAGCGCTGCCAAAGCCGTGCGTACCTCTTCCGCCATTCCGTCCGAGAAGTAGTTTTGCGTGGGATCGCCGCTCAGATTGGCGAAGGGGAGCACGGCGATCGTGTTCGCTTTTGCGCCCGACGGCCGCAGCAAAAACCATCCGCCCGCGGCGACAATGATGGCTGCGCCGCTGGTGGCGAGCGCAGCGCGGCGGTCAATCTGTCGCGCGCGAGCCGGCGCGGCGGCCGCACGGCTGGGCCGCTTGCGGCCGAGGATCGAATGGACGCAATCGCTGATCGCCCGGTAGCGCGGGTCAGAAGGATCGCCTTTCCAGCCGCGCAGTGTCAGGGCCTGCGTTTCACCGAAACCCAATGGCGGCTCGACCTTGTCGATGGTTACCGGCAGGTAGATTCCACGGCGCTGCGCGCGGCTCGCTTCGTCTCGAACGAAGCGGCCCTCGGGTCCCGTTGAGCGCTTGCTCCAGACGACGATGACGCAACGAGCCGCCTCGAGCTGCTCGGCGATCGTTTCGCGCCAGGCTTCGCCGCCTCCGACGCGCGCGTCCCACCAGACGGCCAAGCCCTCTGCCTCTAGCGCGTCCACCAATGGCTCGATACGCGGCCGGTCTTCCGCCTTGTACGAAATGAAGACGTCGGACATGCACGCCCCCCGAGACCATGCACCTTAGGTTGAAATCGCGCGCAAGGCGATGGCCTCGGCGGCTCGAACGGGCATTCGAAGGATATTCACCACTCGGCCGTTAGGTTCGCGCAGCTGCGGCGGCGGAAAGAGACGGAGTGCAGGACCGGCAGGCGACCGAGCAAGGCGAGGACGATGCGACGCTGATGCGCCGCGTCGCCTCCGGGGACGCCCAGGCCCTCGGCATCGTCTCCGAGCGCTACACGCCCATGCTGTTCGGAATCGCCTGGCGGATGCTCGGCGATCCCGCCGAAGCGGAGGATGTGGTGCAGGAAGCGATTACGCGGGTGTGGGTGAAAGCAAGCGGCTGGACGCCTGTCGGCGGCGGACTCGGCGGCTGGCTGCGCCGCATCGCCACGAACCTCTGCCTCGACCGCAAGCGCCGCCAGGCGTTCGTCAGCGACGAGGCGGTGCCTGAGCGGGTGGACGAGAGTCCGGCGGCCGACGTGCTGATCGACGAGGAACGCAAGCGGCAGGCGGTCACCGCGGCCATGCAGGCGCTGCCCGATCGCCAGCGCGCGGCCATCGTGCTCACCTATTATGAAGGCGTGTCCAATGCAGAGGCGGCTGCTACGCTGGGTCTCGGCGTGAAGGCGCTCGAATCCTTGCTGGTGCGCGCGCGACAGGGCCTCAGCCGCAATCTCGCCGCGCAGGGGCTGCTCAAGGAAGGAACTGCGGCATGAGCGGGCTCGACCAGCTTCTCGACGCCTATGCGCCGCCGCCGGTGCCGGAGGGGCTCGCCAGGCGCAGCGCCGCGGCTGCGGCGGTCCTGCCGCAGGAGGCACGCGCAGTGCCGACGTGGCGGCGGATGGCGCGCCGAACGGGATGGCGCCGCGGCACGCTCGTCGGCGGTGCGGCACTGAGCCTTGCGCTCACCAGCGCGGTCGCCGCGGAGGTGGTGTCCGGCGGCCGGATCGAGCTGCCGGTCGCGCATCAGATCGTGGAAGCGATCCCGGCGCTGAAAGAACAGGCGAGCTCGCATGTCGAGCGTCCGAGAGTCGCTGTCCGCAGACCGTCCACGCGGGCGCCTGACAAGGCGTTGCCGGTCGAGGCGGCGGTCACGAGCGATTCGGCTCAGCCGGCGGTTGCGTTGCGCCGCGAGCAGCTGATGCAACGGTTCCGGACGATGCGTCAGCGCGTCGACGAAAAGCGCGCGCAGGGGCTGCCGACGCCGCACGCCGATCGCATCGAGGCGCGGGCGAAGCGGGCGATCAAGCAGCGCCAGGAGAGGGGCTTTCCCACCCCGTCGCTCGAAGAGGTCGAGATGCGCATGGCGATGCGCGAAGTCCGCGTGGCGCAAATGCTGCGCCGGGTACCTGCAGACCCGGCGGCGATCAGCGACGCGCAGGTTGCTCGCTTCGCCCGCTTGCTGCCGCCACGGCGGCGCGCGCAATTCCTGTCGCTCAGCCCGCAAATGCAGCGGCAACTGATGGTCCGCTTTGCGCAACGCCAGCGGCTCCGGCGGGCCCGGCAGCAGGTCCTGACGCCGCCGCAGCAGCCGTAGCGAAGGGTTTTCCCGGCCGCGCCGTTAGGTTTACGAGAGGTGCGGCCGCCCTCTCCCTCAACCGAGTAGGGAGAAGAGAAATGATGAAATTGTTCCTGGCCGGAGCGGCGGCCGCGACAGTCGCCACCGCGGCGCTCGCCGACCCGGTGACGAAGACCGTCACCGTCGACACGCCCAAATATGAAGGCTCGAAAACGATCGTCCGCGACAGGGAAGCGGGAACGCTGTCGCGGGATTCGGAGCTGACGCGCAAGAGCGACGGAGCGACGGCGAGCCGCGACTATGACCGCCAGCGCACCGACACGGGCTTCACCGCGTCCGGATCGGCGACGCGCTTCAACGGCGATAGCCGCAGCTTCGATTATGAGCGGACGCGCACGGCGCACGGCTGGAATGCCGAAGGAACGCTGACGCGGTTCAACGGCAAGACCTATGATTATGACGCCAAGCTCCGGCGTGGCGAGAATCGCGTCGCCAGGAGCCAGGTGCTGCGCAACGAGAACGGCAGGATCGTTGCTGCGCGCCGGGTCGTCCGCCCGCGCCGGCACTAAGTCCGCGCGCGAATTAAGGCCGAATAAGAAAGGGCCGGTGGAAGGCGGATCCACCGGCCCTTGTTCTTCAGGGCAATTCCGGTCCTGCCATGGGTTCAAGCGGATGGTGGCAGGACCGGTCTTGTGCAAGCACCCGGGGGGTAAGGCTGGGTGCGAGAACAGATTTAACCGAGTCGGTGTTAAGCACCGTCAAAGGGAAATGGTTAGCGAAAGAGCAAGAAAGGGCCGCTTGCGGCGAGCGGTTGTTCGCTGCCTAAGATCATGGTGAAGAGCGTCAGGAAGCCCGCCGCAGGAGCTCTTTCCATGTGCGATAGCGACAATCACGAGAGCTTTATCGTCGACACGTCCTTCACCCGCCGTTCCGCCATTCTGACGATGTCATCCGCGGCAGCGGTCGCCGCTCTCCCGACCGCCGCATTCGCTGCCGACGTGACCGAAAGTGACGTGATGGTGCCGACGCCGGATGGAACGGCCGACGCGGTGCTCTTCCATCCGGCGAGGGCCGGCTCGTGGCCCGCAGTGCTGATGTGGCCGGATATCCTCGGCTTACGCCCGGTGTTTCGCGACATGGGACGGCGGCTGGCGGGTGCCGGTTACACGGTGCTGGTGCCCAACCCCTTCTACCGGACCAAACGAGCGCCGGTCGTGATCGGGCCGTTCGACTTCAACGACCGCAAGCAGGTTCAGCCTCTCTTCGCACTCAAGGCCACGCTGACCGACGCAGCGATCGACCGGGACGCGGCCGCATTCATCAGCTTTCTCGATGCGCAAAAGCAGACCAATCGCCGCAGGGGCGCGGGCGTGCAGGGCTATTGCTTCAGTGGGCCCTTCGCCTTCCGCACGGCGGCGGCGCGGGCGGACCGGGTCCGAGCGGTGGCGACGTTCCACGGCGGCGGCCTCGTGACCAAGGACGCAACCAGCCCGCACCTGCTGATCCCGAGGACCAGGGCAAGCTTCCTCGTCGCCATCGCGCGCGACGACCATGCCAAGCAGCCCGAGGCGAAGGATGTGCTGAAGGGCGCCTTCGCCGCGGCCAGGCGGCTGGCCCGCGTCGAGGTCTATCCAGCTGACCATGGCTGGTGCGTAGCCGGGAGCCCGGCCTACGATCAGGCGTCAGCCGAAAAGGCCTGGGCAGAACTGCTCCGCCTTTATCGCGCCAGGCTCCGCTGACGCGGCTCAGGCGGGCTGGGGCTGGGCCGGCTGGGATTGCGCGACAATCTGCTCGTCGAGCTCGTTGGCGCGTCTATACGCCTCGCGCTGCTGCAACCGGTCTCGATAGCGAAGGAAGCTTTCGCGTTCGGGCAGCATGCCGAACTGCAGCGGGAAGATGATCTGCGAGCCCAGATAGACGTCTGCCGCGGTGAATCGTTCGCCGCAGACATAGTCCCGAAGCGACAGTAGCTCGTCCACCGCGGCGATTGCCTTGTCGAAATTGCCGTAGCCGAACATGCGCTCGCGCTCCGGCGGCACTTGCCAGCCCATCGCCTGGTTCGAGATGGCGGCCTCGAGGGGGCCGGCGGCGTAGAAGAACCAGCGGTAGTAATCGGCTTTCTCGCCCGCGCTCGGGCCAAGGCCGCTCTCGGGGAACACATCGGCGAGATAGGCGCAAATTGCGGCGCATTCTGTAAGGACACGACCGTGATGCTTGATTGCCGGCACTTTGCCCAGCGGATGGACGGCAAGATAGTCCGGATCTTTCATCCGGTCATACTCGATGACCTCCACCTGATAGGGCTGACCGATCTCCTCGAGGATCCAGCGGACGATCCGCCCGCGCGACTGTGGGTTATGATAGAAAATGAGATCGGCCATCGTGCGACTCCTCTGGTGTGGAACAAAGCGCGAACTACGCCTGTTCGAGCGCCTGCTCAAGCATCTCCATCATCGCTTTGAGGGATTGCACGCGAATGACTCCGCGGCCCCTCGGCCCAAAATGTTCTTTGCGGTGCACCGTGGGGCCGCCGCGGCGGGCGAGCGCCATGTGAACGAGGCCTTCCTCGCAATTCTCGCCCGCCGGACCAGCAAAGCCGGTGACGCCGATCGCGATGTGGGCCCGGCTGCGCTTGAGGGCGCCTTCGGCCATCGCGCGGGCGACGACTTCCGAAACCGCGTCGTTATGATCCAGGACGTTCGGCTCGATGCCGAGCAGCTCAGCCTTGGACTGCTTGGTATAGGTGACGAAGCCGCGCTCGAACCCGTGGCCCGCGCCTTCGATGTCGGTCAGAAGCGCCGCGAGCATCCCGCCGGTGCAGCTTTCGGCGGTGGCGATGGTCAGGCCCTGCTCGCATAGGCGCCGCATCAGCCGCTCGGCCTGCTCGTCCAGATGATCCGGAAGAGCAGGCTCGAGAGTTTCGCTCATCCGCGCTCGCCCTTTTTCGGCGGCTTGGTCCCGGTTGGAGCCGGAGGCGGAGTGGGCGCGCTATTCGCGCGTTCAGCGGCCGAGCGTTCCCGTGCCGCGCGGAATTCACTTTCAGCGCTCCATTCGGGCCACTCATTGCCGTTGGCGAGGCGGCGGCCCACGGCTTCGAGAAGTTCGGCGTCCGCCGCTATGCCAGTGAAGTCCCAGGTCGGCGAAAATTCGTCGGCCGGCTGGTGGTACATCGTTGCCGTATAGTTCTTCGACCAGGCTTCCGCGCGCGCAAGGCCGCCCTTCACCAGGTCCTGGCCGGGCGTGAAGCTCAGCGCCGGGACGCCCGTCTTGGCCATGGTGAAATGGTCGGAGCGGAAGAAGCCGCCGGTCTCCGGATGCGGGTCCGGGGTGAACCGCCGGTTGCGCTTGGCGGCCTCTTCGATGAGCATGTCCAGAAGCCCGAACTTCTGATTGCCGCGAACGGAGAAATCGCGCGCCGGGCCGAGGACGCTGAGCACGTCCATGTTGAGCATGCCTGCGGTCTTCGCCGGCGGGTAGAGCGGATTGGCCGCATAATATTCGCTGCCGAGCAGGCCCTTTTCCTCGGCGGTCACGGCCATGAAGACCACCGACCGCTCCGGCCGCGGTCCGCGCGCGAATGCCCGGCCGAGCTCGATCAGCGCGGCGAGGCCGGTGCCGTTGTCGATCGCGCCGTTGTAGATGCGATCGCCTTTCGCGTCGGGGAGGCCGATTCCGAGATGATCCCAGTGAGCGGTGTAGAAGACCGTCTCATCCGGGCGCGACTTGCCGCGGACGAGGCCGAGCACGTTGTGCGAAGTGATGACCTCCGTCTTGGCGTCGCCGCGCACGGTAAGTGCGGCCTTCAACGGCACCGGGCGGAAGTCCTTGCGCTTTGCCGCCGCTTTCATCGCCTCGAAGCTCAAGCCCGAGGCGGCGAACAATTGCGCGGCAAGGTCGCGCTGGATCCAGCCTTCGAGCGGGGGATGCTCGGCCGCCGGATTCTGGCGGACGATGTCGAACATGGCGATGGTGTTGGAGTTCTTCACCGTCGCCCAGCCGTAGCTCGCCGGCTCCGTCTCGTGGATGACGAGCACGCCCTTGGCGCCCTGGCGCGCGCCTTCCTCATATTTGTAGGTCCAGCGGCCGTAATAGGTCATGGCCTTCCCGCCGAAATCGCCTTCGCCGCCTTCGAAATCGGGGTCGTTGACGAGCATGACGAGGATCTTCCCGCGGGCGTCGAGGCCTTTGTAGTCGTCCCAGTTGCGCTCGGGCGCCTTCACGCCATAGCCAACGAAGACCAGCGGCGCATTGTCGATGGCCATGGCCTTGTCGCCGTTGGTCGGGGCGCGCACCGCAATCTCATTGCCCTGGGTCAGCGGGGTCGGCCGGCCCGCCAAGTCCAGCGTGACCTGCGGCGGCGCGGTGAACTCGGACCTTAGCAGCGGCACGGACTGGGTCCACGTGCGGCGGCCATTCACGACTTCGCCGCCCGGCTCGAGCCCGGCGGAGCGGAACTGGTCGATCAGATAGTTGATCGTCTTGGTCTCGCCCGCAGTCGCGGGAGCCCGGCCTTCGAAGGCGTCCGAACCCAGCGTCTGAACATGCTGCGACAGGCGCTGCGTGCTGAAGCTGCTCGCCGCTGCGGCGGCCAGCGGAACGGCAGCGAGCGCCATCGCGCTCGCGGATAGCCAACGGAAATTCTTCATCTTTCATCCCCAGTCAGGCGCATGGAACGCGACCGGCCTTGAACAGGCCGGCGCGGCAAAAGGTTGCGAATGCGCGACTAGTCAGTGCGCGGCCGAGGGGGAAGGCCCTTCGTTCGACGCGACCGGCTGCGGCTTTTTGTCGGTCCGATACTTGTCGAACCAGGCGATGATCGCCGCCGCCTTGGCCGCCGACTGACTGGGCCGCGCGGCGATGCCGCCGTGGCTCGCGTCAGGCACCTTGACGAAGGCCGTTGGCACACCCTTGAGCTTCAGCGCCGCGTAGAATTGCTCGGCCTCGCTGACCGGCGTCCGATAGTCCTCGCTGCCGACCACGACGAGCGTCGGAGTTTTGACGTTGGCGATGAGGCTGAGCGGCGAGCGCGACCAGTAGGACTGGTAGTCTTCCCAGGGTTGCTTGCCCATCCAGTAGCGGCCGAAGAAGGGCGTCCCGTCCGAGGTCAGTGCCATGCTGGTCCAGTTGATCACCGGCTTTTGCGCCGCCGCGGCCTTGAATCGGTCGGTCTTGCCGACGATCCAGGCCGTGAGGATGCCCCCGCCCGAGCCGCCGGTGACGAACAGATTGTTCGGATCCGCCACCCCGCTGGCGACGGCCGCGTCCACCGCCGCCATGAGGTCGGCGAAGTCGCTGTCCGGATAGGTCTTTTCGATGCCGTCGGCGAAAGCCTGGCCGTATCCGGTAGAGCCCCGCGGGTTGGTATAGAGCACCGCATAGCCGGCGGCTGCATAGAGCTGGTAATCGGTCGAGAAGTGCGGGCCGTATGAAGCGTAGGGCCCGCCGTGGATCTCAAGGATCAGCGGCACGCGCTGCCCGGCCTGATAGGTCGGCGGGAGCAATAGCCAGGAGGGCACGTTGAGGCCGTCGGGCGCCTTGACGTCGAGCGTCCGCAGGCTGGCGAGCCGCTTGCCGCCGAGATTCAGCGCGTTGAGATGGGTGAGCTGGCGCACGGCGCCCCCGTTCGAGACGGCGACATCCGTCGGCCGGTCGACGGGGCTGACCGTAAAGGCGATAGTACCATTCTTCGCCACGCTGAACCCGCCGCCGGCATAGGGCCGGTCGTAGCTGAAGGTCGCAGCCTCGTGCGTCAGCGGCCGCACGCTGCCGTCGAGACCGACGCGGGAGACGGTGACGGAGCCATTCTCTTCATAAGCAACGATCACTGCGCGGCCGTCGGGCGCCCACTCGATCTGGCCGATGTCGCGGTCGAGGTTCGGAGCGATGAGCCGCGGCGGGCCGCCGTTCACCGGCATCAGGTAGATGTGGCTTTGCTCGAAGGCCTTTGGCGTATCGTCGAAGCCGATGAAGGCGATGCTCCGGCCGTCGGGTGAGACTTCAGGACCTGCGTCGGGGCCCTTGCGGTTGGTCAGCGCCGTCAGCGCGCCCGAGGCAATGTCGAGGCGGTAGATTTCGCTCTCGCGGCCGGCGAGCTCCCAATCGGCATTGCGATTGGCGCTGAAGATGATGGCGCGGCCGTCTGGCGTCCATTCGGGCGGGCCGTCGAAATAGGCGCCGAAGCTCAGCTGGCGCGGTGCGCCGCCGTCGGCATCGACCATGAAGATCTTGTCGAAGCCCGGTTTCAGATAACCGGCGCCGTCGGCTCGGTAGGTGACCTTGTCGATGATCTGCAGCGGCTTGGCCCAGTTGGCGCCCTCGGGCTTCTCGGGCGCGGAACCGAGCTTCGGCCCCTCGTCGGGCACGTTCATTAGATAGGCGATGCGCCTTCCGTCGGGCGACCAGGCGAGCGCCTGCGGACTGTCGGGAAGCCCGGTGACACGGACGGTCTGGCCGGTGTCCATCCAGCGCACGAACAGCTGCGGGGCGCCGCCTTCGGCGCTCGAGACATAAGCGAGGCGGCGGCCGTCGGGGGACCATTTCGGGCTAAAATGGTCGCCGGTGCCGGCGGCGAGGGGGCGCTGCTCGCCGGTGGCGACGTTGATGAGCCAGATCGACGAGCGCGCCTTGTCGGTCATGATGTCGGCCGAGCGGCGGACGTAAGCGACGGTGCGGCCGTCGGGGCTGATCTGCGGGTCGGACGCGGCCGAGAGGTCGAACAGGTCGCGGCCGGTGAAGATCGGATTAGGTGCATCGGCCGGCGTGGCGGCGGCCGGGAACGTGAAGCAGGTGGCGGCAAGCAGGGCGAGCGAGAGCTTGGCAGTACGCAAGGTGGTCCCTCCGGCAAATCGAAGCGCGCCACGATTCAACTTTCGGCGGCGCGCGGCAAGCAGGTTCTCGACGGATCGACAAACGTCACTCAACCAACTGGTTGACAATCGTCTAGGCGGCGCTTAATTCAACCATATGGTTGAAGAACGACTCGATACGACCTTTCACGCGCTTGCCGACCCGACTCGGCGCGGGATGCTGGCCAGACTCGCCTTGGGCGAGAAGTCGATCGGCGAGCTGGCCGAGCCCTTCGCGATGAGCTTCGCCGGCGCATCCAAGCATGTGAAGGTGCTGGAGGACGCCGGTCTCATTTCCCGCCGCAAGACCGGGCGCTCGCACATGATCCGGCTCGAAGCCAAGCCGCTCGAGGAAGCCGAGCGGTGGCTCAGGCAATGGGAGAAGTTCTGGACGGTCCGCCTCGATGGTCTCGCGGCACTTGTGGAACGCGACCAGGGACAGGGCAGGTGACCGAGCCGGCGATCATCACAGTCTCCCGCAAGATTGCCGCCTCGCCCGAGCGGCTGTTCGACGCTTGGCTGAACCCTGCCGAGGCGAGCAAATTCCTCTTCGCCACGCCCGAAGGTGAGATCGTCCGCTGCGACATCGACGCACGGGTCGGCGGCACCTTCCTCATCATCGACCGCCGGGCTGACGGCGACGCCGAACATCACGGCCGGTTCGTCGAGATCGACCGCCCACGCCGGCTGGTTTTCCTGTTCAGGGGGCCGGGCACGAAGGAAGGCGAATGGTCGAAAGTGACCGTCGAATTCGCTGAACTGGGCGATCACTCGACCCTCACCCTGACGCACGAGATACCGCCCGAATGGGCGTCTTACGCCGATCCGGTCCGGCGCGGCTGGACCATGATCATCGATACACTTGGCCAACAGATGGAGAAGAAAGATGGCTGAAGCTGCCGCACAGGTCCGCGTTCCGGTTGAACGGACGGCGCCCGACACGATCCGACTCGAGCGATTGCTCGAGGCGCCGCCGGAGAAGGTCTGGCGCTATCTCACCGAGGCGGAGCTTCGCGGACGCTGGTTCATGGGTGGAACTGACGCCACGCCTGGCGGCGAGTTCGAGCTGCTCGTGGATCACGACAACCTATCGGACGACGAGGTGCCCTACCCGGAGTCCTACGCCGCCTACAAAGGCACAGTCTGGACCGAAAGGGTGATCCGCTTCCAACCGCTGCGGCTGCTCGAGACGACCTTCCAGGGCGGTAAGAACGGCACCGTGACTTATGAGCTGTTTCCGGAAGGCGAGCGGACGCGGCTGGTCCTGACGCACAGCGGCATCACCAGCGACACGGGCGCGCAGGATTTCGGCAGCGGCTGGAACTCGCACCTGACGGTGCTCGAAGAGCGACTGGCGGGCCGCAGCGTCAGGGATTTCTGGGCGCTTCACGCCAAATCGCGCGAGGCGGTCGCCGAGGCGCTCGGCAGCTGAGCCGCCGTCGTTCTCCTTATGACCTCCTTATCGAATTTTATTGGCGCTCAGCGTTCCCTCTATGTTTCATCTGCCCATCCGAATTTGACGAGTCCGATCCGGAAGCCGCGCTAGTCCTCGACACCTAGTGCGGCTTCCAACCCAACTGACTCCCGGAGGGGCAATTGAAGAAGCCGTTCCTGGCGGCCCTCGCTGCCGCGTTGATCTTGTGCGCCCATGGGCCAGCGAAGGCGGCAGACGCCGAGCGTTTGCGCGCGGCGATGAAGTCGGCGCGGTGGACGGGGCCTTTGCTCGCGTCGAACGCCGAGACGCTGCCGCGCGGGCATTTCTACACCGAGCCCTATTTCTTCGACGGGATTTCGGGCGGCAAGCACTATCCCGGCACGAGCGGCTTCTATCAATTTGGCGCTACCGACGACTGGACCGTGGGCGTCCAGCCCTTCTTCTCGCTCGGCACTCGGCGGCACAACCGCGGCGCCGCGATCGGCGATTTCAAATTGCTGTCGCAGGTGCGGCTGTCGCATTTCACGGCCGATCACCAAGTGCCCAGCGTCGCGCTGGTCACCAACCTCGTCATTCCGACGGGCAAGCATGACCGTCTCGACGCCCTGAAGAGCGGGCACGGCTCCGGCGCCTTCGCGCCCGAGATCGGAGTCAACGTGCAGCATGTTTTCCTGCTGAAGAACGGGCGGCTGCTGCGCGGGCGGATCAATGTCCTGAAGGACTTCCCGATCCGCACCGGCGTTTCCGGCCGCAGCGTCTATGGGACCGATGCCGGCTTTCGGGGGCATGCACAGCCCGGTTCGAAAACGACCGTGATCCTTGGCGCCGAGTATAGCCTGACCAAGGAATGGGTGCTCGCCTTCGACGTCGAGGGCGATCATTGGGGCAGCACCAAGGTCACCGGCCGCGACGGGGGCGGAGCGGTGGTGAAGCGCGCTTCGCCCAAGAGCTGGAACGTCGGCTTTGCCCCGGCAGTCGAATATAATTGGAGCGACCGATCGGGCGTCCTCTTCGGCGTGTGGAACAACCCCAAGGGCCACAATACACCCCGGTCGGTGACGCCCGCGCTGGCTTACAGCCGGTTTTGGTGAAATAGCCCATTTGGATCAAGTATTTCATTCTCTCTGGTATGCACGTAGGGTCCTCAGCTTGTATAAACAGGCGAAGAATCCCTGATCCAAGTGTGGTATACACCAGCCATGCTTACTCAGGTTGCTGTGATCGCACCCAAGCGGTTGCGGAACATTGGGCATAAACAAGAGTTAGCAAAACGTGCCGAATCACTCCTCAGTGGAGGTACCGATGCGCGCGCGAATTCTTCTCTCTTCATTCGTCTTGGCGGGAGCGGCGTTCACTCTTGCAGCGGCGGCGTAAGAACCGTCGCAGCAGACAACACCCCCTGTTCGTTCCCAGGCGGAGCACGCGGGCATTTCTTAATCACAGACAATCGGAACAGGCGGAGCGAAACGGAAGGATCGCGGATCAAGCGAATTTGAGGGAGCTCAATGGGATTGTCCGCGCTGCAA
>Ga0081539_10004452_pt1 | contig 15466 bp, 16 predicted proteins | sample TabmetS4T2R2_FD_71023 | JGI IMG/M metagenome (GOLD analysis project Ga0081539, IMG submission 71023) | Tabebuia heterophylla rhizosphere microbial communities from the University of Puerto Rico - S4T2R2 | ecosystem: Host-associated > Plants > Roots > Rhizosphere ...
CCTCATTACAGCCATTATAAACAGAGGCAGGAGGTTAGACGAGGCACGGAGAACCGATGCTTTGCCTACGACGCTTGGGTGCGCCGGACGGAAACAAGATGCGACGGGGCTTTTCCGAGATGCCCCGCCGCGTGGATAGATAAGGGCTGGCACAGATTAGAAAATCGGGATTTCGACGCCCGCCGGATTGCGCAGCAGCCCACGATCAATCTGAATCCAACCATAGAGCGGCTGTCCGTCGCAGGTCGCTTCGATGCGATACCAGCTCGCCAGAATCGTGTCACGGGCAGTCACCCTGTAGAAACGGTCGCCGGGAATCATGCACAGCCCGTGCCCACTGACCGAAGGCGTGTTGTAGATTGGGTTGCTCACGCCTACGTAGAGGGTCGGGGGAATGATCGTTCCGGTCACCGGGACAACCGGCACGTCCGTCAGATCGCCGCGCAGGTAGAGAAACTGCGAACTAACCCACCCGCGCAAGCTACCCGCCTGGACGTACCACCACAAATCCGCCGTAAGTTCGCCGTTGCTGCCCAGCACGATCAACTCGGTGCCGCCGTCGAGGATAGCAATAGGCGTGTAGGCGACATCATCGCCGCTGCGCATGTACAGGTTATCGGTGCTGACAATTGCATAGCCCGACTGCGCGCGTGCTGCACCGGACGGATTCACCGGACGCGGCAGCGTGGCGTTGGCATCATAGGCAGGGGCAGTGTTGACGGGAACCGATGTGAGCAGCGGAGTAAAGGCAATATCTTCCAGCGTGATCGAGCCATCGCCAAACGTGGGCAGGTCGAGACAGTTGCCCGTGACCGCATAAACCAACTGCTGCGGCTGACTGTTCCCAGCAGGGCTGACGATTTGCATGATGATCGGGTTGTACTGCGGGACGTTGGTCCAGTTGATGTAGTCACTGGCGGCGAGGGTGATACGCTGATTCAATGGGTACAACGTCTGGTTTTCGTAGATGATGCGCCCGGAGCCGTCGCGGGCAACCGTGACCAGAGCCTCAACGCCGCGCCCGGTGTTATCCCGGTTAGTGGTGATCGACCCACCGCGCACCGTGTAACCATTGCAGGCGGGCGTAAAGGTAATATCCAAGCCCAGCGCCGCATGTGCACTGCTAACCGTCATCAAAACCAGAAAGCCCGCCACCAGCGTGAGCGAGCGAAAATGCCAACGCCCCATTGCGTTTTTCTCCAGAGTGAACGCCGATTACGCTCATATTGTTGACTCATTTTGATCAGCGCGCCACTTTTGCGCTTTTCAGCGGCGCGCGTGATTAGCGTAGCCGAGTCGTCATTCAAGCGTCGGGCACGAGCGGCGCAGGTCGCCTATACTCGAAGTGTTCGCAGTGAAGAGTTCCCCCTGAACTCGCGGACACACTTCCCCGTTATCCAAGCGCCTCCACCCTCTCGCTGGGGGCGTTTGGATTCTGAACGAACTGTTTTTCGCGGAACGTTTTCCTCACGAGCGGCATATAATCTCAACACCAAATAGGATATTCAGGAAGAGGGAAATGGCGACTCTCAATCGTTCTCTTGCATCCAAACCCGTAACTGCAACACGCGAACGCCCAGCGGGAAGTATCCGTTTTGACCTATACGTCGTGCTCCTGTCGCTGTGGTGTACGGTCGGCTTATTCGTCGATGGCTACGCGCATAATCACGGCGGAGTCGATAACACCTTCTTCACTCCGTATCATGCGCTGCTGTATTCTGGCATTCTTGCAGTGGGGCTGTTCCTCGGCATCACGCAATACCGCAACATTGCCAAAGGACATACCTTCAGCCGCGCGCTGCCCTATGGGTACAATCTATCGCTGGTCGGCGTTGGGCTATTCTTCGCAGGCGGCGGGTTCGATTTCCTCTGGCACTCACTCTTTGGCTTCGAGGCAAACCTGTCCACACTGCTGAGTCCGGCGCATCTGCTCTTGGCAACCGCCGGTTTGCTGATCGTAACCGGTCCCCTGCGTGCAGCGTGGCAGCGCAGCAACCTTCCGTCTACATGGGCTAACCTGTTCCCGGTTGTGCTGTCGCTGCTGCTTTTGCTTTCGGCGCTCACCTTCTTCACGCAGTTTTCCAATGCCTTTTCTCATGCCTGGGGCTACATCGAAAACGTGCCGAGCCGCGAACGTGGCTACCTCGACGTGCTCGGCGTGGCGAATATCCTCTTCCCAACAACGCTCATGATCGGCGTCTTGCTATTCGCCGTGCGACGTTGGGTGCTGCCATTCGGAGCAGTCACCTTCATCCTGCTCGTTAACGCCATTGGAATGCTGGCGCTGGAGTGGAGGGAGATGCAGCAACTCTGGTACGTGCTCTTCGCGGCGCTGGCAGCGGGTATCGTTGGCGATCTACTGCTGCATCTGCTCAAGCCCACGCCCGCAAACCCGCTGGCGCTTCGCATTTTCCCCTTCGCCGTCCCCTTCGTGCTCTCACTGGTTTATTTCCTGCTGTTGATTATGCGAGTGGGCATCTGGTGGGAGATTCACAAGTGGCTTGGCGTGAGCTTCTTTGCTGGCGCAAGTGGTCTCTTCCTCAGCTATTTAACTCTTTCCCCTGCACTGCCGGAAAAAGCTGCGGAGACAGGCACGCCATGATCTTTCAGTACACACTTGAACAAGTGCTATCCGGAGAGAAAACCGCGACCAGCCGCCTGGTCAAGCCCGGCGAAAGCGCAGAATATATAGATAACGGGCGCATTGAAGCCGTGAGGCTTCGCGGGCGGGATAAATACCGCATCGGGAAGACCTATGCGGTACAGCCATCACGCAACGAACCTGCCGTTGCGCGGATTCGGCTACTGAGCATTAAGCGCCAGCGCGTTTCAGAAACGAGCGCTGAAGAAACGAAAATGGAAGGGTTCGACTGCCGCGAGGCATTTTTCGCCCAGTGGCGCGATATTCACGGCAAGGACAAGCTGAACGCCGAGGTCTGGCTGCTGACATTCGAGCTTGTCCCTGCTGAATAGTGTTTAGGCTTCGGCGGGCGTGAGCGCCGCCAGCAGCTTGTTCATGCCGGTCATGAGCGTCTCGCGGGTCGTGCCGTAGTTGATGCGGACAAAATTCGGCGCATCGAAAATTTCCCCACCACTGCACGCAATACGCGCGTGCTCAAGGAAAAAAGTATAGGCATCCGGCTGAAGGTTGTAAGCACTGAAATCCAGCCAGGCGAGGTAAGTCCCTTCGGGGCGCGTGACGGGGATATTGGGTAGGTTTTCGCGCACGAAGTCGACCAGCGCGTCGCGGTTGCCTTGCAGGTAAACCATCAAATCATCCAGCCAGGGCTGTCCTTCAGCGTAAGCAGCTTCGGCAGCGGTATACGCCAGCGCATTCACTCCTGCATGGACTTTTCCAACGCTCGCCTGCACCGCTTCACGTAGTTCGGGATTCTCGATCACTGCCAAACCCAACCCAAAGCCGGGTAGGTTGAAGGTTTTGCTCGGTGCGAGCAGCGTGACCGTGTGAGCAGCCACTTCCGGCGAGAGCGTGGCAATCGAGATGTGCTCCTGCCCTGGATAAATCAGGTCGCAGTGAATTTCATCCGAGCAGATGATCAGGTTATGGCGCAGGCAGAATTCGGCAATGCCTTCCAGTTCCTGACGGTTGTAGACGCGCCCAACCGGGTTGTGCGGGTTGCAGAGGATGAACAGGCGCGTTTCCGGCGTCACAGCGGCTTCAAGCGCGTCAAAGTCGATTTCGTAACGCAGGATGCCATCCGTCACCGAGGATGCCAACGGCGCTTTCTGCAAAAGGCGGTCAGTGTCCTTCGGCACAGTCAGGAACGGTGGGTAGACAGGGGTGTTGACCAAGACTCCGGTTCCTACGTTGCCTACAGCGCGGCTGACCGCGTACAAGCCGAAGACCAGCCCCGGCATGAAGATGATCTGATCGCCGGAGATATTAAAGTGGTGGCGCGTGTTCATTCGCTCGACCAGCAGAGAGCGCAAAGAAGGCGAATCCGCTTGATAGCCGAAAACACCGTGTTCGATGCGCTCGTGTAACGCGCGGATCACCGGTTCTGGCGAGCGGAAATCCATATCCGCGACCCACAGTGGTGTCACATCTTCGTCGTACATATTCCACTTGATGCAGTCAAACTGATTGCGGCGATCAATCGGTATATCGAAATTGGTAGCCATTCAAATTCCCAGAATAGATTGACGGAAAAATCTGCACGGATTCTAGCGGAAAATGCCGCAACCTCATAAGTCCACCCCATAAAGCGCGGAGGTCTCCAGCCGCTCAGCAAAATTGTACTCTTGTTTGATCGCGGTTGACGATTGCGACAAACAGCTCAAACCTGTAAACTGTTGCGGCACTGCCGCAAATTTTACCTTCGAGACACTCGAGAAGAAGATTGTCAGATTGACTCGAAGTTAACCCGCTTGGGAGATTTTTAGATGGATGCGTTTCTGCTGACGGTGGCACTGATACTATTCTGGGGATTTATCGGCTATGCCGTACTTTCGGCAATTTACCTGAAACCGAATCTGCTCCAGAACGCATTGCTCGCGCCGGTGTGGGTATGGCTTTTACCCTGCTGCCGATTTTCGTTTTGAGTCGCTTAGGCTATCCAATTGGGCAGTTCGGGGTTCCGCTGCTGCTCGTGTTTATTGTGCTCACCATTGTGATTTATTGGCGGGTACGTCCTCCCTTCCCCTGGCGTCTTGCTTTCGCATTCGGTCTTGTCCTCTTCCTAGCCTTGCTTGTTATCGCTTATCCCATGTTCAAATACGGCTTCGACTGGGTGGGTTTGAGTACGGACGATTATGCCAACTATATTCTCCACGCGAATTGGCTGGTTCATCACGGCTATTTCGATCTCCCCAGTGCTTCTGACATGTTCGTTAATCCTTACTTCAGCCCCTTTGTTTGGCTTCTTTTTCCTGACGAGGGACAAAGAACCGGGGCAGAGATGCTTCTTGCCTGGGTTATGAGCTTTACAGGGTTGAGTGGACTCCAAGCATACATGCCCGTGATTTTGTCCTATCATATAGGTGTTATCAGCGCCGCTGGGGCACTGGTAAGCTATTCACGTCGCTATCGCCTCGCTGCATTACTCACTTGCCTGCTGCTGTCGGTCGCAGGACTCAATACTCTAGGAACAATGTACCAGTTCCTCGCTCAGGTACTAGGCGTTGGCATGATGCTTGCAACTGCGACTGTCGTCTTCCGCTCATTTACGAGAATGCGCCTGGCAATAGCATTCCGCTTAGGATTGCTAATCGCCATACTCACAGCAGCGTTGATGATCACGTATCCAGAGATAACGCCTTTTCTTGGGCTTCCCTATATCGTCTATTTGATCCTCTCGACTATTCGCAGGCGCGGGAATTGGAAGCTGTCGTGGCAACCAATGCTGGCCTCGTTTGGCGGCGGAGCAGTTCTTCTTGCCGTGTTACTCAATACGTATATATTCGACTATGTCAATTTCCTGCTTGGGCAAGCGTCTTTTGGGGCTGACGCTTCAAATACCGTTGCTGGAGAATATAGCTTTATGCTCATTCCAGCCGGTCTTTCCTATTTGTGGGGCTTTCAACCTATTCCCCTATTTTTAACCAACTTCATGCAGTCAGTCGCAATAGCGGGCGGCGTTGTGATGCTGTTTTTGACACTTATTTTAATGCTGCGTTTATTGCTGCGAATGCAGCCGGTCGCTACCGTTGGCTTTGTCATGTTGCTCGCAAGCATTTTCTTTGTCGCCAGAGGAGTAACTTATGGTTCGCTCAAGCTAGCGATTTACATCCAGCCTGTTTTGATCGGCTCTTTGGTGGTCGGTTGGCTGGTATTCAACCGCCATCGGAGCAGAGTTTGGCAGATTGCTCCGTTACTTGCTTTCGCGCTGCTTGGGCTGGGGTCACATTTCAGTTATGTCTCAGCGAGCTATGGACTCGAATATGGCAGGCTCACGACTATCCCTTACCTTTCTGAAAATAGAGCATTCACGACGCTAGAGCGGACTTTAGCTGGAACCGAGGGTGGAGCAGTTCGGTCGGATGCGACGATGGTGCTCGCCAAGATGCAATCTCTTTTTCTCCCTCAACGTCCTACTGAATTTATTCCCAGCCAGGAATATTTTGGCGATATTTCCTATAACACCCCAGAAGCGTTGGCGCTGCTTGCCGAGACGAGAAGCGACTATCAAATCGCTGGATTTCAGGCGATCACGCAGCTTAATTACCGTCAACTGCATACGTTCGACCTACATACAACTGACCAACCTCAGACCGACGCCTTCTATACCAATCGACCACCAGCCGTAGAGAGTACTCCTGACCCAATGCTGATCTTGACCTCGCCTCGCCAGTCCGCAATTAATGGCTTACATTTAGACTGGTTCGACGACTCAATTTTCATCACACGTTCTGAGGCGGAGACCTCAAATTTTCTTGTCTTTGCCCAGTCATACCTAGGGCAGCATTATTCATATGGGAAATTTGCATCCAGGGAGCGCCCAGAACTATCTAATGTCATGATTTCTGCTTTCCAGCCAGAAGGTGATTATTTCTATCCCGGAAGCCCCATGTTTGCGACCAACAGACATTTGCTTTTTGAGGTGCTGAATCCGTCACCGACCATCCGACTGCGCCTGGAATACACCATGTCGCTCAAAGCGGATGGCGAGAGTATCCTTCCACCCGCCGAAGTGATTGGCGATGAGCGACTTCCGCTTTCTTGGCTCGGTCGCGGCGCAGCGCAAACCTATTCCCCGCCTTTGGTCCCTCAAGAAATCGACGGACATTATTATGTTGCCCTTGATCTGGGAGAAGACGGAGTTTTTGTCCCTAAACCGCGAGTCGGGTTAATGAGCTTATATGGCACAGACATTAAAATTGATCCGCGACCAATTCTAGGCTATGCGCGCGACATTTCGGTCATTTCCGAAGCGGAATATGCCAGCTTAAACCCGCCGTCCAGCCTAGCAGCATTCCCGGCTGACCTTGCTAATCCTGATCTGGAGTATTCAGGCATTTTTGAGGATGGCTGGCTCTCAGAAGCAAGTTTCTTCTGCCTCAGTCAACCGCAGGCAGATATGTCGCTTCGCATTCAAGGCTTCAATCCGTTAATCGATGATGCTGCCTTTACACAGGATTTGACAGTGCTTGTAGATGGGCAGGAAGTGTTGCAGCAAACCTATCCCGTAGGAGAAATTGACATCACTCTACCATCCAGCGATGCAGGTCGGCGTTGCGTCGAACTGCGCTTTTCCCAAGTGCAGCGGTTGCCAAACGGGGACAACCGCCCGATTGCTGCCCAGCTAAAATTTATTGGCTATCAATAGCAGGCAGGTTTTGCTTTTACAAGCTGGCAATATCCGCCGCGACTTCTGATAAATCGTCGTTAAACTGATGCCCCCGCCCGTCGAACTGGCGCACGGTGGCTTGCGGTAGCTTTTCAGCATAGATCGCCTGATGCTCGAATGGCACGATTTCGTCGTCTCGGCTGTGGTAGAGGAAAATCGGTAAGCCTTTGGGAAGCCGCGCCGCGAAGTTTTCGGGGAGTTGGTATTCCTCAACTTCCCAATCTTCCGCACCCCAGTACGGGGAGGCGATAACAAACAGCCCAGCAGCGTCCACCTTTTCTTCTGCTAATGCTTTCACCAGCACCGACCCACCGAGCGAGTGTCCGACCAGGAACGGTTTGCCTTCAATAGCCGCGAGTTCCACTAGAATCTGCGCTTTCCAGGGAGCATATTGAGGCACTCCTTCGTTGGGCATCTGTGGATAGCGTATCTGGTATTCGCTGCCAAGCACGTTTTTTAGTGAGGCAACGAGTTTCCCATCTTCGTCATGAGCGCCTCTTCCAGCGCCGTGAATAAACAAGACTTCTTTTGTCATGCGCCTTGCTCCCTACGTTTTCCGATTCACTTGATGACGCGATACTGGAGATGGGTCACGTCTACCCCTTGAACAACCCCCGTGCTTTCCAATTCAATTGCCCGGTCGAGGTTTTCAAACAGCCGGATGCCGTCGCCAAGCAGCATGTGCGCGAGATCGATCTGGATTTCGTCTACCAGCCCGGCGATCAGCGCCTGCTGGACGATTTTCGAACCGCTAATGCCAACGTGCCTGGCTCCGGCAACCTGCTGCGCTTGAGCGATGGCGCTTTCAACTCCGTCTGTGACGAAGGTGAAGGGCGCGTCGGTATTCGCCCATTCCTGGGGGATGTGGTGCGTGACGATGAAGATAGGCTCATCGGTTGGCGACGTGCCGCCCCATGCCCGCGAAACATCAAAATCGCGCCGCCCGGTCACAGTCGCGCCGATAGATGCCCAGAGCGATTGGATCAACTCGGCGCTAGCACGTGAGACTTTGAACGGACGATCCATGCCCGCCGCAGTAAGCGGCGTATCTCCGCTCATGTACCATTTGAAGATTCGCCCCACGTCGTCGTTGGCTTCAGCGATAAACCCGTCCAGCGACATTGTGAATTCTGCGATGACTTTGCCCATAAACCATCCCTTTCGGTTAGCGAGGAAACAAAGCTAAGATTACTTAGTGCTGCATCCGGCAAGGCTTCAAATTAAAGGGTTTCGTTTCTGTAGGGGCAAGGCGACGCCTTGCCCGCTTCAAATATTTACCGGACGGAGCACTTAGTTAACGTTCGTTAAGGAATAAAAAGTGCGGTTTCCTGCCTCAAAGGGAATGAGAACGGTCTTGGTTATTTACTTCCTGCTGGCGAATGACCAACCGCGTTGCGCAAGCGCTGCTTTAAGCTCCCTAATCCCTTTCGGACCCATGCCGTGCAGCTTGGCGATCTCGGCTTCGGTCACTTTGGTGAGTTGTTCCAGCCGGGTGTAGCCTGCCGCTGCCAACGCCTGATGCGCCGGGCGTGACATTTTGGGAAAGTCATTTTCTGGTTGATTAGTCATGATTTATCTTCACTTCTCGCGTTTCACAATATCGTTGGAGGGTATACCTTTCAACAAGTACCTGCTGCGCCCTAAAATCGCGGGGTTGCCAATTAATCAGGGTAGATTACTTCTATTTTGCAAGGGATTTTAACAGGTTCGGGGTGAAAGTCAAGAACAGATTTTCTATCCTTAGGCATCGAGCAAGGGCAATAAAACAGCCCTGCTCACTTACCGTAAATCGGCAAAGGGCAGGGCGGCGAGATTTCGCGCGAAAGTTTAACGCTTCAGCGCGTAGGTCATAATCACCACGCCTGTGCTCGTCGGTTTGGCGTCGTTTAGGGCGAAATCGGCACGGTAGTCGTTAAACAGCTTTTTGCCCTTGCCCAGCACGATGGGGTGAACGAGCAGCGAGAACTCATCCACCAGGTTCGCCTGCATCAGAGTTTGCAGCAGTGTGCCGCTTCCGCTGACAGCGATATCCTTACCCGCCTGCTGCTTGAGCTTGGTGACTTCCTCAATCACGTCACCACTGATGAGCGTCGTGTTTTTCCAGGTTGGTGCTTGCAGCGTTTTCGAGACGACGTACTTAGGAAAATTGCTCATCCCTTCGGACTGCGGGTCGTTCGCATTAGCGAAGGTGGCTTCAAAAGTCTCGTAAGTTCTGCGCCCCAGCAGCAGCGCGTCGCTGGCGGCGGTTTGTGCGCCAATGTGCGCGCCGACTTCGTCATTGAAGTAGGGCAGCGACCAGCCCGCAAACTCGAACGGCGGCAGGTCTTTTGGACCAGGTGCTTCGATTACGCCGTCGAAGGTAATGAACAAGCCAGCGACCAGTTTTCTCATGATACGTCTCCATAGGTGATTGATCTATGTATGAATCTTAAACCTATCGAGAGGCAGGGTCTTGTACAAAAACGACACGCGCAGCCTGATTTTATCACTCGTCGCTGCGCCTACGCTTATGCGTTCGTATCAGAAATGGGCGCATCGAGGAAGCCATTGATAATCGGCACGAGCAGATCGTCACGCTCCATCAATGTGGAATGCGGCGTACCTGGCAGTACTGCAAGCTGTGAGTTTGGCATCCCCGCCATCTCGCCGATCACACCGCCGCCCAGCAGAAGGAACATTTCGACCACGTGAGCGGGGCGAATAATGTCCGAGTCGCCGATGATCAGTAGGGCTGGCACTTTCATGCCGCGAATATCGTCAGCAGTCAGTTCCGGCAGGTTGAGATCCAATTCGATCATCTTCCTGACGAGCATGTCAAATTTCTCCGGGTTCGGCGAAAGGCGCAGGTATTCCTCGTGCCAGGGCGTGCCGTGCAGAAATTCCGGTTTAAACGATGCCATGCTATCCATGAAACCGGGGTATAAGCCCTCGTTGTTGTAATTGACCGATGCCAGCGCCACCTTATGAACCAGCGCCGGGTAGCGCAACGCCATATCGAGCGCGACCCCTCCGCCCATGCTGTAACCAAACAGGTCGGCATTTTCAAAGCCGAGGTGCTGAATCAGCGCGGCAACGTCATCTGCCAACTGCTGCAAGGTCAGCGGGCGGTCGTCGATGTCCGCCGTGTGCCCGTGCCCTTGCAGTTCCACGCCGATCACCTGTCGCTTTGCGGCAAGACCGGGCAGCACCTTGTTAAACGATGTGCCAATGCCGGAATACGCGCCGTGCAGGAGCAGCAGCGGCGTGCCGCCTGTGCCATGTACCTCGTAGTACATATGCAGCCCGTTGATGTCTGCGTAATTGCCCTGCGTAGTTGGGGTAGTCATCGGGTTTACTCCTTGAATGCGTTTGCATTAGGGGAAAAGTCGTGGACTGGCGATCACGTTCGTTCGCCAGTCCGTTTAGGCATTACTCTGGCTGATAGATGAGCGCGACTACGCCTGAACTGAAGGATCGTGTTTCCGCAAGTTTCAGTTTCGCCGGAGTCTTCTCGTTAAACAAGCGCTTGCCTGTGCCCACTACCACTGGATAGACCAGAAGGCGGAAAGTATCGACGAGATTGTTCTGTATCAGCGTTTGCACGAGGTTGGCGCTGCCGTGAACCACAATATCCGGTCCGTCCTGCGCCTTCAGCTTCTGAATCTCTTCAATGATATTGTCTTTGATAAGCATCGAGTTGTTCCACTCTGCCTTGTCCAGTGTTGTAGTCACCACGTATTTCCGCGTGCCGTTAAAGTAATCTCCCCCGTCAGCATTCCCCCTTTGGGGCCAAGCGGAAGCAAATTCCTGATAGGTGACCCGACCCAGGAGGATAGGTTCGCTGGCGGACGTTTCTTCAGCCTTGAAATTGGCGATTTCGTCATTCCAGTAAGGGAACGTCCACTTTGGGTCTTCCATCACACCATCTAACGACAGGAACTCAGTGACGATAATGTTTCTCATGTTCATGCTCCTCACCATGTGTATATGTTGCTCACCGTTTACAGTGGCATCATAACCCAACCAAAAGGCGGGGTCTTGTAAAAAAGGGTCAGTTATTCTGCCTCGTTGAGGCGGAGGATTTGTGCAGGCGTCTGCCCGATGAGATGCTTGAGGGCTTTGGTCATGTGCGGCTGGTCAAAGTAGCCTAACTCATACACTGTATCAAGGATTGGCTTCCCTTGTGCCAGCATTTCGGCGGCACGGTTGGCACGCTGAATTTGCTGAATCGCCTGATGCGTCAGCCCGGTGGCGTGCAAAAAGCGGCGGCGCACCGTGCGTACTGACCAGTAGTGCGGTTGGTCGTTCAGCACGGCATCCACCACATCGTCGCGCACGAGCAGCCCCTGGCGTATCAGACGGTTGACGAACACTTCCACGTTGTCGTAGGTTGGAAACTCCCATACCGAGCCGTGCAACCAGAATTTGCCCACCGCGTTCGGCAGGTTCTTTCCTTCGTTAACCAGCTTACTGACTGGCAGATGTGGCATGTAAACACCCATCTTGAACGAAATGCCCAGAAACTCCGCATCTACAGGTATGCCCGCTGACGAAGCGTGCGTCTCTGGACCGCGCACCGTTAGCGTAATCGCACCCTTTTGCTTGGTGATCACCATCTCCCAATTGGTTGTTGCAGACGAGATGAATGAATCCCCTTCGGCGCTGCCTGTACTCTGCGTCGTCCAGATCCTGTCAACTAGGGGCGATTCTGGGGGTCTTCCGTCAAAAACAAACTGCATATTTCACCTCAGCTCGTTGGCAAGGTTTCAACACAGATTCATACATGAGGATGCAGATTATATCCTGTCCAGAGCTTTCAGAATTTGTTTTTCGGCTGGTAGGTGTGCAGCATTCGCGTGGCGTCCTCCTGATAGGTGACGAAACCGTCGCATCTGCGTCGTAGAAATGCGCGAACCTTCGGTTACGCTGTGAAGCATACGCACTATGCAACATACCACAGATGGGCAGATGATTTAGTTTAGAATTTTTGTTCTAATTTAGCAACCCGACCACTGCTGCGAAATGAAGAAAGGAACTGCACCATGCGTTTATCCAAAGTTTCGGCAAGCCTGCTACTCTGTGTTTTGCTGTTAATGGGGTGGAGTTTTAGCCGCGCGCAGGATGTGGAAACGCCTGCCCCGATCCTGTCGATTTCGACCACGCCGCGCTTAGACCCGCCGCCGGTGCTTCGCGATTACCTAGATGCCTTCGAGCGCGGCGCGGAAGCAGGTGTGACCGGCAACTTCATCTCCTACAAGTGGAGCGAGCTTGAACCTGCGACCGGTGAGTTTGAGCTTGAAGACCTGACCAACGGACTGAACTACCTGCGCACGTTCTACGACTATCAATTTCTGTTCGGCATCCAGCTTTTGAACACGACTGACCGGGAAACGCCCCCCGACCTGCTCGACGTGCCCTTTGACGACCCGCGAATGCTGGAACGCTTCAAGGCGCTCTTCGACGCGCTCCTGCCGTATCTGGACGAGGATGTACGCTATCTCTCTATTGGCAATGAAGTTGATATTTACCTGGCGGCGCAGGGCGAATGGAACGCTTACAGCACGTTCTACGCGGCAGCCGTCGAATACGTCCACCAGACCGCGCCCTGGATGCAGGTGGGCGTGACGGCGACTTACGGCGGCGTGCAGCACCACACTGAAGAACTGCGCCACCTCAACCAGCCAAGTGATGTGTACATCATCACCTACTATCCGCTTGGCGTGGCGTTCACAGCGGATAACCCTGCCGCACCGCTGGTCGATTTTCCGCGCATGGTCGAACTGGCGGGAGGCTTGCCCGTCATTTTGCAGGAAGTGGGTTATCCCAGCGCCGAACTGCTGGGTGGTTCCGAAGCGGAACAGGCGGAATTTGTACAGCATGTGTTTGAGGCGTGGGCAGCATCAGGCGATGCGATCCCGTTCCTGAACTACTTCCTGATGGGCGACCTTTCCGAGCAGATTTGCACCGATCTCGAAGGCTACTACGGCTTATCGCACCCGAATTTCCACGCCTACCTCTGCTCCATCGGCTTGCGCTACGCGGATGGGACGCCGAAACAGGCGTGGCAAACTTTTGTCGATGAAGGGCAGGCATGGCGCGCCAGCCATTAGGGGAACATGCTTTCGTAGAGGCATGTGGCTTGCTGTGTAAGCCACATGCCTCACTGCAATCTGCATAACTCACCAAATCCAGTCCTTCATCGCCTGCGTGAGCGGCTTACTCATGGCTTTCAGGTATACGCTGATCTTGCCCAAGGAGATCAGCAGCGCCTGCATGTAAAAGTCCATCTGTAAATCAATCGGCGACTCGTAGCCCGACTCACGCTTGATTGGTTTCTGCCAATCTTCCTCGCTTAGCGCGTCCAGCGCCGCTTTCATTTCGGCATCGAGCGATTGCAGCCAGGCTTTCAGCCGCGAAACGCTGCCTTCCAGCCCCGCCTCGTCGTTGTGATAGGAGAAATCCTGCGTGAAGTTCTTAAGCGACTGGGTATAGGAGTATTCGATCTCCCCCATTTCGCGGAACAGCGCACCAAAGTTCATGTTCGCGCCGCCGGGGTTGAACGCTAAATCCGCGTCTGTCAACGTGTCCAGCACTTCATCACGCATTCCATGCGTGGCTACGTACATCTCCCATTTTTCCTGCATGAATTGGCTCTGGCTCATGATTATCTCCTCTAAACAACACATCTGAGCCGGATCATAGCGCAAATGGGCGAAAATGGATTGTAAAAACGCGACTCTTCCGAATATTTGTGCTACGATCATGACCCAATAAAATTGGGTTTTGTAAAATGGTGAGGTGCAGCGTGGCAGAAATAGCCCTGGAACGAACCTCTGGTATTCTGAACCCAAAGGCAAGTGAAAATAAATTCCGCCTAGAGCGTTACGCTCCTTCCGCCGATCTGCAATTCTTCGTTGCCCGCTACTGGACAATCCATTGGGATTTGACCAACCAGCCGCCCTTCACCCAGGAAGTGATCTCCTACCCGTGCGTCAACCTGGTCTTCGAGCGCAATAATACGCGCATCTGGGGCGTGGACAGCGGGAAATTCGCGCGCACGCTGGATGGCAAGGGGCAGGTCTTCGGCATCAAGTTCCGCCCCGGCGCCTTTTACCCGTTCCTGAAATCTCCCGTCTCTGCGCTGACAGATCGCTCGATCTTCTTCAGCGACTTCTTCGGCTTCAGCAGTGAGGCGCTCGAAGAACAGATGCACCACCTGAGCGACGACGACATGCGCGAAGTCGCCGAGAACTTCCTGCGCGAGCGTCTGCCGGAACGCGATCCAAATGTTGACCTGCTCAATGAAATTGTGGACTGTATCATCGCCGAGCGCAAAATCACAAAGGTGGATGATCTGGTGGCAGGCTTCGGCATGAACAAGCGGTCCTTGCAGCGGCTGTTCAGTCAGTACGTCGGCGTCAGCCCCAAATGGGTGATTCAGCGCGCTCGCTTGCAGGAAGCCGCCGAACAGCTTTCGGTGCAATCAGGGGCGGATTATTCCGAAATCGCGCTGCGGCTAGGCTATTTTGACCAGGCGCACTTCATCAAGGACTTCAAAGCCGTGATCGGCAAGTCGCCAGCGGAGTACGCGAAGAGCGCCGTAGGACGTTGAACGAAAAAACGGGCTATGTCCAACGCGATTGCCGCGATAAAGGTTTCCATATAATATCTGCACGCCGATTAAACAGGTGGATGCAAGGGACAAATCATGTACCACGATCTGCTGCGAGCGACCGTAGACTATGCGCTCCAATATCTTGATGAACTGAATGAGCGCGGGGTATTCCCCACCCCTGACGCGATCACGAGGCTCACCGAGTTGGGTGGAACGCTGCCAGAGTCGCCCTCCGATCCTGCCGAAGTCATCCGGTTGCTTGATGAGATCGGGTCTCCGGCGACGGTCGCATCGTCCGGGAGGCGCTATTTTGGGTTTGTGATCGGCGGGTCGTTACCCGCTACGCTTGCAGCAAACTGGCTGGCAGGGGTGTGGGATCAAAATGCGGGGCTTTTCGTCGCATCGCCTGTCGGAGCGGCGCTGGAATCCATCGCCCGGCAGTGGATACTGGATGTCCTTCAATTCCCGGCAGAAGCCGAAATTGGCTTCGTCACTGGGGCGACGATGGCGAATTTTACCGGGCTGGCAGCAGCCCGCCATGCGCTGTTACAACGGTCAGGTTGGG
>Ga0081539_10004453_pt1 | contig 15464 bp, 3 predicted proteins | sample TabmetS4T2R2_FD_71023 | JGI IMG/M metagenome (GOLD analysis project Ga0081539, IMG submission 71023) | Tabebuia heterophylla rhizosphere microbial communities from the University of Puerto Rico - S4T2R2 | ecosystem: Host-associated > Plants > Roots > Rhizosphere ...
ACGAGCCAACCACCCACCGCCGGAGACCCAAGCAGTAACTGCCCAAGCCCCCGACAGCGACCAGCCAGCCCGCCCACCGACCGCCGCCCGAGCTCCTCCACGCGTCGCCAACCCAGGCCGCCGCACGCCCCGACGTCCTTCCCCCTCGAGCAGCCATGTCCACGGGGACCACGGGGAGGCCTGCTCATCGTGTCCCGAACCTGGACTACGCGCCCGACCCAGTTGGGCAGGAAGTAGGAAGGATATGGATTAAGGAAAGTGATTTGGTTTGTAGGAAATGGCATATCGGTGGCTTTCCGATGTCCATTGGATGTAAGGTGGGACCCTACCTGATAGAGAAGCTAAAACCTAACTCTTTGTCCCTAACCATTCGGTTACGCAGTATACCCGAGAGGATTACGGGGCTGCGCTCCCATGCTCGAGGATCCCAATGAAAAATGCCCGAGTGAATGGCCCTGAGTCCACGTCTACCGTTACGCACGCCGCTTGAGATTGTGGTAGACTACCCTATTTATTCAAATTGTTCGAATCCCTTCAACCAAAGAGCCTCCTTGCAAAACTCGGCAAACAAAGAAAAGGCTTCTGGCGTTGACACGAAGAAAGGTGCCACGTCTGGCCATTTCCAGTTGCCCACTCCTACCAAATCGCGCAGAGCAATTCTCTGTGCCTCGAAATTTGGACACTCTAAGAGGAAATGGGGTACGGTGTCATCACCCCCGCCGCAGTCACAGGCGCCGCCATCGACGAGTCCGAGAGACGCGAGTCTTGCTCGGAAATCGCCGTGCCCTGTAAGCACCTGCGCGCTCCAGCGGTCCAGCTGAATCCACCGCGCATCCATCCTCCGCGAGATGTCTTTGAAAAAAGAGTAGGTGGTACGGCCTTTCGTGGAAAGATCCCACTTGGCCTGCCACATTCTAACACCCTCTGCTTTAATTTTTCCTATAGCTTCCTCATCTATCGCGGAAATTTCCGCGTTTCCTATCTTGGCGTCCCTACCTTTTCTTATTTCATATCGCGCCCTGCTCTCCTGGAGGAGAATTTCGACAGGGGTTACTCCCGCGGTCGCGCATAACGATTCTCCCGACGTCGTTCTGTACGCACCTACTACCGGTATTAAAACTTTGCGTTGTACACTTTTCAAAATTCTAATATCACGCTCCCTACAGAGGTCTGCCCACCCCGCTGCAGCGTATGCCACGACCGGGGCGAACACTCCCCTGTAAATAGTCGAGAGCGCCCTATGTCTTAGTCCCCATGTTGCCCTTGCTAATTTTCCTAGTTTCTCGAACAATGACTCTAATTTATTTTTCATGTATAAGCAGTGGGTTCTGACACCCATGCCTTTATCAAAGTAGACGCCGAGATATCTAACCGACTCTTTAAATTTTATACGCGTGTCCCCGATTTTGATTATTGGCGGCCTATTTTCGAAATTCGTTTTTCTTTTGTTCGTTTTTCGCTTCCTATCCGGTCGGTCTCCTCCCCTTCTGCCTACTGGATTCCTAATTATTTCTTCGCTTTTTAATAGTATTGCTTCGGTTTTCTTCTCGGATAATTCTAATTTCGCGAATTTACACCATCCCACTATTTTATCAACGATTTTTTGCCCGGCTGTCTCTAATTCTTTGCGCGTGTTCCCACTAACTATTACAATCAGGTCATCCGCGTATGCTACAAATTGTTCCGGAATTAATTCTCCGAGTTCTCTAAGTAATCCGTCGAACATTATGTTCCAGCAGGCGGGGCCAAGGACCGATCCTTGCGGGCACCCCCTCGTAGCCTGCTTCGATACGATTTTATGCCCTAGCTCCAGCTGCACCCTTCGATCGCTGAAGTAGCTCCGGAGCACTTCGAAAACGTTCTTGGGGCAGTTCCTATTTCTAAGGTTATCTAGTACTAGGGGCCACCAGACATTGTCGAACGCACCCGAGATATCGAAGAGAAGGGCGACGGCGTACCTCCCTGAGGAGGCAGAGACCACCCGCCGCATCTCCACGACAGCATCCTCCGTCGACCTTCCGGGCATAAACCCGAACTGCCGATCGGAGACATTTTCAGGCGCCAGCGACGTGTCGGTGAGACGAAGCTTTATAAGCTTTTCGAAGAGTTTCCCTACTACGGAGAGGAGACATATTGGTCTATATGATTTCGGATCCTTCACGTCCTTGTCCCCGCTCTTCAGAAGGACTCTCAGAGAGCCCCGCTTCCAAACGGAGGGAAAGACGCCCCACTGAAGGCATCCGTTGAAAAGTCTAACTATCTGACCGGGGATTACGCTACATGCTACCTTCAAGACTTTGACCTCGATTAGGTCAGGTCCGGGTGCTTTATTATTTTTAAAAGTTCTAACTTCTCTGGCCATTTCGTACTCCGTGAAGAAAGGAGCTTTGGCCGTATTTGGCGCAACGTGCGCATTTTCCCTAATTATCCCTTGCTGTGTTGTATCCTCGCTCTCCCGGTCATCCGGAATATGCACGTCCATAAGGTAGCTGGCGGTCTCTTCTACGGTGTTGGTAGAGTATTCGCCCCGCCGGAGAGTGTTAAGCACCCTCTCAACCCGGAGTTTTTCAGCTTGTTGCTTATAAACGTAACCCCAAGCCTCCGAGTTACCGTGCGACGAGACGAATTTTTGCCAGCTTGCGAGCTTTACCCTCCTCACCTCTCTACTATACTTCCGCAAAGACAAGCGGTACTCCTGTCGTATAGTGAGATAATTCGGTTGGGCCCGCCCTTTGAGAACGGCACGTCTTAATCTATACACTGACTTTTTGATGATAGTCAGTTTCTTTGTCCACCACGGGTTGGACTTCCTATACCTTCTTTTAGTGGGCATCGAAATCTTACAGGCCTCTTGGAGCACCACTGTAAGTTCTTGTGCCATCAGCTCTACATCTTCCGCCGACTGCAAAGCAAGGACCTCGAGTTGTGACTTTGACAAGTCACTCAAGCTCTCAGAGAACCGGTCCCAGTCCGCCCGACGCGTGTCGAACCGATTGGTTTTGGCTCCCTGGTCATTGCTCGAATCTCTTGGCACCCTCACCCTGATGTCCACGGAGTTGTGGTCGCTGCTCGTCCAGTCCTCTCTCACTTTCCACTCGCCGATGAATTGGCTCATGGTTGGAGTCGCCAGGGTCACGTCTATATACGACGATCCCCTCGCGGTCCAGTAGGTGGGAGGTTGAGCAGCGTCGTTGAGAACCTGAAGGCCAAATGCGCGGATGAGGTCCTCGAATTTGGCACCTCTTTCGTCTGTCTTCTGGGGACCCCAGAGTGACGACCGTGCATTGGCATCTACAGCCACTAACAGTCTCTTCCCCCTCAACGAATGACACACCATCTCGAGGTGCCTGAGGTGCTTCTCAATTTCGTCGCTGTACTGGAAATAGCACGATACGACGTAAAAAGAGAAGTTGGGAGCTTGCACTTCCACGCACACACAGTGAGTGGTGCTAAGCTGCGAGACAAATAACATATCTATATTTGGATTACAAATGGCTACCGCCGCCCAGGGTTTTTCCGAGCGGACAGCAGCTACCCTAAATCCTGTTCCTAGTCCATAGAAAGTATGGCTTGAATTCTGCTTCCTGACGTATGGCTCCTGCAATAGCAGGACGTCAAGTCGCTTCTCAGAGGCCAATTGAAGAACCTCACCTGAAACCACAGTTGAACGCCGCATGTTCAACTGAAGTATCCTAAGTCCCGTGGATCGCGAAAAAGAAAAAGAAGAAGTTGGCATCGCAGCCACGCTGTTATCCGGCCTATTTTCTAAATCTAAATCTAAGTGGGATTCTATTGGGTCCGCGAATCTAACCCGTTTTACGCGCCTACCTAATTTAACGCCTACCGGTTTTTCTATATTTTCGCGCCTATTAGTTCGATTCGCTATTAAGTTATCGCACCTTTCCAAAACGATGCGGACAGTACGAAGACTGAGACCTCGGAGTTGAACTCCGTCGCGCCCGCCGCGGGCACAACCGGCTGCCGGTCGGCGAGGTACCCCCGAAGAGGGAATGGAGGACTCCACCGGACCCGCGAACGAACGCGACTCGGCAACAGAGATCCTACCCGCTCTGTCCGACTGCATGCGGGCAGCCAGACGAGCACTCCTCCTCACCTCAGCCAAACCTCTACATGAATTCCCCGGGGTACCCCTCACCCGGAGATCCGAACGGAGGGGTATTTTACCTCCGGAATATTTTACCTCGGAAGAACTCATGATTTTTAACAGCCTATGTTGAAACCAAGGGACGGCAAGCACCCCGGAGTGGACCGTTTGCGACTGCAATCTAACTATTATATCGCTCCTGCAGCCATTCAGACCCTAAGCACGGCGCCTACACCTTAGTCTTGGAGCGAACCTAACGATCGAATCTAACTATCTAAGATATACCTAAGTGGGCCTCAGCCCACCTAAGCCCCCGTTGATCCCCCCACCTGAAAAGAAAAAGGAGAGTCTCCGGTTCCGTCGCCGCTGTACACGACCGAAGTCCCGCACAGCGACGCAGGGCCCGGAAGACTTACTGTGGCCCCTGCCCCTTCATTCGCCCGTTCACATAGGCAAGCCCACGCTACCGGGCGAATGAAAACGGCTTCAAGGAGATAGGCCACAGGGAAGTGGAAAGGAAGTGGCGTGGTACCACTAATACGGGCTAGCAAAGCCCAGTGCCACATAAGAGCCATTGGGACTCGTGGCATATGCTGTGTGGAGCTACGATAGAGAAAACGAAAGTAGCAAAAGATAGACAGAGTTAGAAGAAAGATAGAAAAGGGTATAGAGTATAAGACGTTTATGTTAAGTTGTTATGTCTTCAACTTCTACCTGTTAATCTACTACCATTTCCCATACGGCACAATTTGTTATTAAGTTAGTTTCTACTTTTGGTAAGTAACTAATATCTACTGGAAATTTTGGATGTTAATGGATGTGTTAACGTGTTAGCGGTTAGTACATTAGTCTTGTTAGTGAGGTAGTTTTGGGTAGGATGGGGAAAGGAAACTAACAAGGGTACCCTGCTGCGGGCCGTCCGGTAATCATTTAGAGACACGCTATCTCTATCATACTCTCGCTTCCCTGAATTCAGAAACCCACGAAGTGTCAGTGCTGCGGCGGCCGTTGTCACTATTTTTAGTCATTAGCCATAGCTTCCTTTTACAGTCATTAGCCATAGCTTCCTTAGTTGAGCCGAGCAATTTCATCGAGGAAAGAGAGACAGGGAAAGTCCTCTCGTCGCTCGGTCAACAGTGACTTGGACGCCGCTCTTAACACCCGAGAGCCCCATCCCTCAGGGCGCGAGCCCGGAATGTACGAAATATCATTACGATCTCTTTGGAAAGTTCAATTTCGCGTTGGCCTACATTAGGGCACGGGTGCGTTGGCTTCCCCCTCAGGAGAACCCTTCGGGGTACTGGGCCCCCCCACCACGACGAGGTGCACCCATAGGGGGGAGTAGATAGGGACATTCAGTGTAAGTGCGTTCCCCCCCTAGAGGAGGAAAGCACGTGCTGCCTCGCCGGAACCGGCATACGCTACATCTGCTCCACTATCTATCGGAACCCCAAGACTCGGGCGATGGAAAAATCCAGCAGCGCCTGCGGGATCGCACGCAGGATGAGCAGTTTGGTCATGACTCTCGAGGACCTCTCGCCCGTCCCAGGGAGACCCGCCAAAGGGCGCCCCGACCGGAACCGACGGCACCCGGAAGAACCCAGGCATTAAATTCGGCCAGCAAACGAGCCAACCACCCACCGCCGGAGACCCAAGCAGTAACTGCCCAAGCCCCCGACAGCGACCAGCCAGCCCGCCCACCGACCGCCGCCCGAGCTCCTCCACGCGCCGCCAACCCAGGCCGCCGCACGCCCCGACGTCCTTCCCCCTCGAGCAGCCATGTCCACGGGGACCACGGGGAGGCCTGCTCATCGTGTCCCGAACCTGGACTACGCGCCCGACCCAATTGGGCAGGAAGTAGGAAGGATATGGATTAAGGAGAGTGATTTGGTTTGTAGGAAATGGCATATCGGTGGCTTTCCGATGTCCATTGGATATAAGGTGGGACCCTACCTGAATGAAAAGCTAAAACCTATCTATTTGTCCTAACCATTCGGTTACGCAGTATACCCGAGATGCTTACGGGGCTGCGCTCCCATGCTCGTGAAATCCGATATGACCGAGTGAATGGCCCCGAATCTACATCTATCCTCACGCACGCTGTTTGTTTTAAGGTGGACTATTCTATCTACTGAAAACCCTTCAACCAAAGAGCCTCCTTACAGAACTCGGCGAACAAAGAAAAAGCTTCTGGCGTTGACACGAAGAAAGGTGCCACGTCCGGCCATTTCCAGTTGTCCGCTTCTATCAAATCGCGCAGAGCAATTCTCTGTGCTTCGAAATTTGGGCACTCTAGGAGGAAATGGGGCACGGTGTCGTCACCGCCGCCGCAGTCACAGGCGCCGCCATCGACGAGTCCGAGAGACGCAAGTCTTGCTCGGAAGTCGCCGTGCCCGGTAAGCACCTGCGCGCTCCAGCGGTCCAGGCGAATCCACCGCGCGTCCACCCTCCGCGAGATATCCCCGAAAAATGAATAGGTGGTACGGCCCTTCGTGGAAAGATCCCACTTGGCCTGCCACATTCTAATACCCTCAGCTTTAATTTTTCCTATTGCTTCTTCATCTGTCGCTGAAATTTCCGCGTTTCCTATCTTGGCGTCCCTACCTTTCCTAATTTCGTATCGCGCCCTGCTCTCCTGAAGGAGAATTTCAACAGGGGTTACTCCCGCGGTCGCGCAAAGTGATTCTCCCGACGTTGTTCTATACGCGCCTACTACCGATATTAAAACTTTGCGCTGTACGCTCTTTAAGATTCTAATATCGCGCTCCCTACAGAGGTCTGCCCACCCCGCCGCGGCATAAGCTACGACTGGGGCGAACACTCCCCTGTAAATAATTGAGAGCGCCCTATGTTTTAGTCCCCACGTTGCCCTTGCTAATTTTCCTAATTTTCCGAAAAGTGATTCTAATTTATTTTTCATATACAGGCAATGGGTTCTGACACCCATGCCTTTGTCGAAGTGGACGCCAAGGTATCTAACCGACTCTTTAAATTTTATACGCGTGTCCCCGATTTTAATTATTGGCGGTCTATTTTCGAAATTCGTTTTTCTTTTGTTCGTTTTTCGCTTCCTATCCGGTCGGTCTCCTCCCCTTCTGCCTACTGGATTCCTAATTATTTCTTCGCTTTTTAATAATATTGCTTCGGTTTTCTTCTCGGATAATTCTAATTTCGCGGATTTACACCATCCCACTATCTTATCAACGATTTTTTGCCCGGCTGTCTCTAATTCTTTGCGCGAGTTTCCACTAACTATTACAATCAGGTCATCCGCGTATGCTACGAATTGTTCCGGAATTAATTCTCCGAGTTCCCTAAGTAATCCGTCGAACATTATGTTCCAGCAGGCGGGGCCAAGGACCGATCCTTGCGGACACCCCCTCGTAGCCTGCTTCGATATGATTTTATGCCCTAGCTCCAACTGCACCCTTCGATCGCTGAAGTAGCTCCGGAGCACTTCAAAAACGTTCTTGGGGCAATTCCTATTTTTAAGGCTATCTAATACTAAGGGCCACCAGACATTGTCAAAGGCTCCCGAGATATCGAAAAGAAGGGCGACGGCGTACCTCCCTGAGGAGGCAGAGACCACCCGCCGCATCTCCACAATAGCGTCCTCCGTCGACCTTCCGGGCGTGAACCCGAACTGCCGATCGGAGACGTTTTCAGGCGCCAGCGACGTGTCGGTCAGGCGAAGCTTTATAAGCTTTTCGAGAAGTTTTCCTATCACGGAGAGGAGACATATGGGTCTATATGATTTCGGATCCTTCTCGTCCTTGTCCTCATCCTTCAGAAGGACTCTCAAAGAGCCCCGCTTCCAGACTGAGGGAAAGACGCCCCACTGAAGGCATCCGTTGAAGAGTCTAACTATCTGACCGGGGATTACGCTACATGCTACCTTCAGGACTTTGACCTCGATTAGGTCAGGTCCGGGTGCTTTGTTGTTTTTAAAGGTCCTAACTTCTCTGACCATTTCATACTCCGTGAAGAAAGGAGCTTCGGCCGTGTTTGGCGCAACGTGCGCATTTTCTCTAACTAACCTTTGCTGTTTAGTATCTTCGCTCTCCCGGTCATTCGGAATGTGCACGTCCATAAGGTAGCTGGCGGTCTCTTCTACGGTGTTTGTAGAGTATTCGCCCCGCCGGAGAGTGTTAAGCACCCTCTCAACCCGGAGCTTATTAGCTTGTTGCTTGTAAACGTAGCCCCAAGCCTCCGAGTTACCGTGCGACGAGACGAATTTTTGCCAGCTTGCGAGCTTTACCCTCCTCACCTCTCTACTATACTTCCGCAAAGAAAAGCGGTACTCTTGTCGTATAGTGAGGTAATTTGGTTCGGCCCGCCCTTTGGGAACGGCACGTCTTAGCCTATATACTGACTTTTTGAGGATAGTCAGTTCTTTTGTCCACCACGGGTTGGACTTTCTATACCTTTTCTTAGTAGGCATCGAACTCTTACAGGCCTCCTGGAGCACCACTGTAAGTTCTTGTGCCATCAGCTCTACGTCTTCCGCCGACTGCAGGGCGAGGACCTCGAGATGCGACTTTGACAAGTCACTCAAGCTCTCAGAGAACCGGTCCCAATCCGCCCGACGCGTGTCGAACCGATTGGTTTTGGCTCCCTGGTCATTGCTCGAACCTCTTGGCACCCTCACCATGATGTCCACGGAATTGTGATCGCTGCTCGTCCAATCCTGCCTCACCTTCCACTCGCCGATGAATTGGCTCATGGTTGGAGTCGCCAGGGTCACGTCTATATACGACGATCCCCTCGCGGTCCAGTAGGTGGGAGGTTGAGCAGCGTCATTTAGAACCTGAAGGCCAAATGCACGGATGAGGTCCTCGAACTTGGCACCTCGTTCGTCTGTTTCCTGGGGACCCCAGAGTGACGACCGTGCATTGGCATCTACCGCCACTAGCAGTCTCTTCCCCCTCAGCGAATGACACACCATCTCGAGGTGCCTGAGGTGCTTCTCAATTTCGTCGCTGTACTGGAAATAGCACGATACGACGTAAAAAGAGAAGGTGGGAGCCTGCACTTCCACGCACACACAGTGAGTGGTGCTAAGCTGCGAGACAAATAACATATCTATATTTGGATTACATATGGCTACCGCCGCCCAGGGTTTTTCCGAGCGGACAGCAGCTACCCTAAATCCTGTTCCTAGTCCATAGAAGGTATGGCTTGAATTCTGCTTCCTGACGTATGGCTCCTGCAATAGCAGGACGTCAAGTCGCTTCTCAGAGGCCAATTGAAGAACCTCACCTGAAACCACAGTTGAACGCCGCATGTTCAACTGAAGTATCCTAAGTCCCGTGGATCGCGAAAAAGAAAAAGAAGAAGTTGGCATCGCAGCCACGCTGTTATCCGGCCTATTTTCTAAATCTAAATCTAAGTGGGATTCTATTGGGTCCGCGAATCTAACCCGTTTTACGCGCCTACCTAATTTAACGCCTACCGGTTTTTCTATATTTTCGCGCCTATTAGTTCGATTCGCTATTAAGTTATCGCACCTTTCCAAAACGATGCGGACAGTACGAAGACTGAGACCTCGGAGTTGAACTCCGTCGCGCCCGCCGCGGGCACAACCGGCTGCCGGTCGGCGAGGTACCCCCGAAGAGGGAATGGAGGACTCCACCGGACCCGCGAACGAACGCGACTCGGCAACAGAGATCCTACCCGCTCTGTCCGACTGCATGCGGGCAGCCAGACGAGCACTCCTCCTCACCTCAGCCAAACCTCTACATGAATTCCCCGGGGTACCCCTCACCCGGAGATCCGAACGGAGGGGTATTTTACCTCCGGAATATTTTACCTCGGAAGAACTCATGATTTTTAACAGCCTATGTTGAAACCAAGGGACGGCAAGCACCCCGGAGTGGACCGTTTGCGACTGCAATCTAACTATTATATCGCTCCTGCAGCCATTCAGACCCTAAGCACGGCGCCTACACCTTAGTCTTGGAGCGAACCTAACGATCGAATCTAACTATCTAAGATATACCTAAGTGGGCCTCAGCCCACCTAAGCCCCCGTTGATCCCCCCACCTGAAAAGAAAAAGGAGAGTCTCCGGTTCCGTCGCCGCTGTACACGACCGAAGTCCCGCACAGCGACGCAGGGCCCGGAAGACTTACTGTGGCCCCTGCCCCTTCATTCGCCCGTTCACATAGGCAAGCCCACGCTACCGGGCGAATGAAAACGGCTTCAAGGAGATAGGCCACAGGGAAGTGGAAAGGAAGTGGCGTGGTACCACTAATACGGGCTAGCAAAGCCCAGTGCCACATAAGAGCCATTGGGACTCGTGGCATATGCTGTGTGGAGCTACGATAGAGAAAACGAAAGTAGCAAAAGATAGACAGAGTTAGAAGAAAGATAGAAAAGGGTATAGAGTATAAGACGTTTATGTTAAGTTGTTATGTCTTCAACTTCTACCTGTTAATCTACTACCATTTCCCATACGGCACAATTTGTTATTAAGTTAGTTTCTACTTTTGGTAAGTAACTAATATCTACTGGAAATTTTGGATGTTAATGGATGTGTTAACGTGTTAGCGGTTAGTACATTAGTCTTGTTAGTGAGGTAGTTTTGGGTAGGATGGGGAAAGGAAACTAACAAGGGTACCCTGCTGCGGGCCGTCCGGTAATCATTTAGAGACACGCTATCTCTATCATACTCTCGCTTCCCTGAATTCAGAAACCCACGAAGTGTCAGTGCTGCGGCGGCCGTTGTCACTATTTTTAGTCATTAGCCATAGCTTCCTTTTACAGTCATTAGCCATAGCTTCCTTAGTTGAGCCGAGCAATTTCATCGAGGAAAGAGAGACAGGGAAAGTCCTCTCGTCGCTCGGTCAACAGTGACTTGGACGCCGCTCTTAACACCCGAGAGCCCCATCCCTCAGGGCGCGAGCCCGGAATGTACGAAATATCATTACGATCTCTTTGGAAAGTTCAATTTCGCGTTGGCCTACATTAGGGCACGGGTGCGTTGGCTTCCCCCTCAGGAGAACCCTTCGGGGTACTGGGCCCCCCCACCACGACGAGGTGCACCCATAGGGGGGAGTAGATAGGGACATTCAGTGTAAGTGCGTTCCCCCCCTAGAGGAGGAAAGCACGTGCTGCCTCGCCGGAACCGGCATACGCTACATCTGCTCCACTATCTATCGGAACCCCAAGACTCGGGCGATGGAAAAATCCAGCAGCGCCTGCGGGATCGCACGCAGGATGAGCAGTTTGGTCATGACTCTCGAGGACCTCTCGCCCGTCCCAGGGAGACCCGCCAAAGGGCGCCCCGACCGGAACCGACGGCACCCGGAAGAACCCAGGCATTAAATTCAGCCAGCAAACGAGCCAACCACCCACCGCCGGAGACCCAAGCAGTAACTGCCCAAGCCCCCGACAGCGACCAGCCAGCCCGCCCACCGACCGCCGCCCGAGCTCCTCCACGCGTCGCCAACCCAGGCCGCCGTACGCCCCGACGTCCTTCCCCCTCGAGCAGCCATGTCCACGGGGACCACGGGGAGGCCTGCTCATCGTGTCCCGAACCTGGACTACGCGCCCGACCCAGTTGGGCAGGAAGTTGGAAGGATAATGGAGTAAGGAAGGTGATTTGGTTTGTAGGAAATGGCATATCGGTGGCTTTCCGATGTCCATTGGATATAAGGTGGGACCCTACCTAGTGAGAGAGCTAAAACCTATCTTTTTTTTCCTAACCATCCGGTCACGCAGTATACCCGAGATGCTTACGGGGCTGCGCTCCCATGCTCGAGAACTCCGATGTAATTCGAGTGAATGGCCCTGAAACCATGTCCACCATCACGCACGCCGTTAAAATTTTTATGGTAGACTGTCCTATCTATTCGAATCCCTTCAACCAAAGGGCGACCCTGCAAAAATCAGCAAACAGTGAAAAGACCTCTGGCGTTGACACGAAGAAAGGTGCCACATCCGGCCATTTCCAGTTGTTCGCTCCTACAATATCGCGCAGAGCAATCCTCTGTGCTTCGAAGTTCGGACACTCTAAGAGAAAGTGGGGCACGGTGTCATCACCGCCGCCGCAGTCACAGGCGCCGCCATCGACGAGTCCGAGAGACGCTAGTCTAGCCCGGAAATCGCCGTGCCCTGTGAGCACCTGCGCGCTCCAACGGTCCGGTTGAATCCACCGCGCGTCCATCCTCCGTGAAATGTCCCCGAAGAATGAATACGTGGTACGGCCTTTTGTGGAAAGATCCCACTTGGCCTGCCACATTTTAGCTCCTTCTGCTTTAATTTTGTCTACAGCATCATCATCTACCGCTGAAATTTCCGCGTTTCCTATCTTGGCGTCCCTACCTTTCCTAATTTCATAACGCGCCCTGCTCTCCTGGAGGAGAATTTCGACAGGGGTTACTCCCGCGGTCGCGCAAAGTGACTCTCCCGACGTCGTTCTATACGCGCCTACTACCGGTAATAAAACTTTGCGCTGTACGCTCTTTAGAATTCTAATGTCGCGCTCCCTACAGAGGTCTGCCCACCCCGCCGCAGCGTATGCTACAACCGGGGCAAACACCCCCCTGTATATAGTCGAGAGCGCCCTATGTCTTAATCCCCACGTTGCCCTTGCTAATTTTCCTAATTTTTCGAACAAAGACTCTAATTTAGTTTTCATATATAAACAATGGGTTCTGACACCCATGCCTTTATCGAAGTGGACGCCAAGGTATCTAACCGAATCTTTGAATTTAATGCGCGCGTCTCCAATTTTGATTATCGGCGGCCTACTTTCGAAATTCGTTTTTCTTTTATTATTTGTCTTTCGCTTCCTATCCGGTCGGTCTCCTCCCCTTCTACCTATCGGATTCCTAATTAATTCTTCGTTTTTAAGCAATATAGCTTCTGTTTTCTTTTCCGACAGCTCTAATTTCGCGGATCTGCACCACCCGACTATTTTATCAACGACCTTTTGACTAGCTATCTCTAATTCTTTACGCGTGTTCCCACTAACTATTACGATTAGATCATCCGCGTATGCTATGAATTGTTCCGGAATTAGTTCCGCAAGTTCCCTAAGTAATCCGTCGAACATTATGTTCCAGCAGGCAGGGCCAAGGACCGATCCTTGCGGACACCCTCTCGTAGCCTGCTTTGATATGATTTTATACCCTAATTCTAGCTGCACCCTTCGATCGCTGAAGTAGCTCCGGAGCACTTCAAAAACGTTCTTGGGGCAGTTCCTATTTTTAAGGCTATCTAATACTAGGGGCCACCAGACATTGTCGAACGCACCCGAGATATCGAAGAGAAGGGCGATGGCGTATCTCCCTGAGGTGGCAGAGACCACCCGCCGCATCTCCACGATAGCATCCTCCGTCGACCTTCCGGGCATGAACCCAAACTGCCGATCGGAGACATTTTCAGGCGCCAGCGACGTGTCGGTGAGACGAAGCTTTATAAGCTTTTCGAAGAGTTTTCCTATTACGGAGAGGAGACATATGGGCCTGTACGACTTCGGATCCTTCTCGTCTTTGTCCTCCGCTTTCAGAAGGACTCTTAAGGAGCCCCGCTTCCAGACCGAGGGAAAGACGCCCCACTGAAGGCATCCGTTAAAGAGTCTAACTATCTGACCGGGGATTATGCTACATGCTACCTTCAAGACTTTGACCTCGATTAGGTCAGGTCCGGGTGCCTTATTGTTTTTGAAAGTCCTAACTTCTCTGACCATTTCATGCTCCGTGAAGAAAGGAGCTTCGGCCGTGTTTGGCGCAACGTGCGCATTTTCCCTAACTATCCTTTGCTGTGTTGTGTCCTCGCTCTCCCGGTCATCCGGAATGTGCACGTCCATCAGGTAGCTGGCGGTCTCTTCTACGGTGTTGGTAGAGTATTCGCCCCGCCGGAGAGTGTTAAGCACCCTCTCGACCCGGAGCTTATTAGCTTGTTGCTTGTAAACGTAGCCCCAAGCCTCCGAGTTACCGTGCGACGAGACGAATTTTTGCCAGCTTGCGAGCTTTACCCTCCTCACCTCTCTACTATACTTTCGCAAAGAAAAGCGGTACTCTTGTCGTATAGTGAGGTAATTTGGTTCGGCTCGCCCTTTGGTAACGGCACGTCTTAGCCTATATACTGACTTTTTGAAGATAGTCAGTTCCTTTGTCCACCACGGGTTGGACTTTCTATATTTTCTCTTAGTAGGCATCGAACTCTTACAGGCCTCCTGGAGCACCACTGTAAGTTCTTGTGCCATCAGCTCTACGTCTTCCGCCGACTGCAGAGCGAGGACCTCGAGATGCGACTTTGACAAGTCACTCAAGCTCTCAGAGAACCGGTCCCAATCCGCCCGACGCGTGTCAAACCGATTGGTTTTGGCTCCCTGGTCATTGCTCGAACCTCTTGGCACCCTCACTCTGATGTCCACGGAATTGTGGTCGCTGCTCGTCCAATCCTGCCTCACCTTCCACTCGCCGATGAATTGGCTCATGGTTGGAGTCGCCAGGGTCACGTCTATAAACGACGATCCCCTCGCGGTCCAGTAGGTGGGAGGTTGAGCAGCGTCATTGAGAACCTGAAGGCCAAATGCACGGATGAGGTCCTCGAATTTGGCACCTCGTTCGTCTGTTTCCTGGGGACCCCAGAGTGACGACCGTGCATTAGCATCTACCGCCACTAATAATCTCTTCCCCCTCAGCGAATGACACACCATCTCGAGGTGCCTGAGGTGTTTCTCGATTTCGTCGCTGTACTGGAAATAGCACGATGCGACGTAAAAAGAGAAGTTGGGAGCTTGAACTTCCACACACACGCAGTGAGTGGTGCTAAGCTGCGAGACGAACAACATATCTAAATTTGGATTACAAATGGCTACCGCCGCCCAGGGTTTTTGCGAGCGGACAGCAGCTACCCTAAATCCTGTTCCTAATCCATAGAAAGTGTGGCTTGAATTCTGCTTCCTGACGTATGGCTCCTGCAATAGCAGGACGTCAAGTCGCTTCTCAGAGGCCAATTGAAGAACCTCGCCTGAAACAACAGTTGAACGATTCATGTTCAACTGAAGTATCCTAAGTCCCGTGGATCGCGAAAAAGAAGAAGGAGAAGTTGGCATCGCAGCCACGCTATTATCCGGCCTAATTTCTAAATTTAAATCTAAATCTAAATCTATGTGGGTTTCTACTGGGTCCGCGAATTTAACCCGATTTACGCGCCTACCTAGTTTTTCGCCTACCGGTTTCGCGGTTTTTTCGCGCCTATTGTTCCTATTTGCTATCAAATTATCGCATCTTTCCAAAACAATGCGGACAGTACGAAGACTGAGACCTCGGAGTTGAACTCCGTCGCGCCCGCCGCGGGCACAACCGGCTGCCGGTCGGCGAGGTACCCCCGAAGAGGGAATGGAGG
>Ga0081539_10004454_pt1 | contig 15453 bp, 18 predicted proteins | sample TabmetS4T2R2_FD_71023 | JGI IMG/M metagenome (GOLD analysis project Ga0081539, IMG submission 71023) | Tabebuia heterophylla rhizosphere microbial communities from the University of Puerto Rico - S4T2R2 | ecosystem: Host-associated > Plants > Roots > Rhizosphere ...
TGACTTACTTTTTGTTTTATTGTAGAATATAGTCACAGAAAGGAGATAACAGAAATGGAAACTTACGTGACAGTCAAAGGTCAGATTGTTATCCCCGCCTCATTACGGCGGAAGTATGGAATTAAAGATGGCACAAAAATTATCATTACGGACATCGGCGATGCGATTGTTTTGAAGCCTGTAACCGAGCAATATCTCAGGAATCTACAAGGCTCTCTCAAAGGAAAGGGAGGACTAAAAGTGCTGCTCGAAGAACGTGCAAAGGATAAGGAAAGGGAAAAATAATCATGGCATCTAAAGTACTAGACTCGTATGCGTTGATGGCTTTCTTTGAAGACGAGCCAGGGGCAGACCTTGTAAGAGAATTAATATCGAAAGCAGAAGAAAACAAGATTAATCTGTTGATGAGTGTTGTTAACCTGGGAGAGGTATGGTATTCGATAGCCCGAACAAACTCCCCCGAAGTTGCAGATCAGTATATTGGTGAAATTCGAGGAATGGCAATCGAAATTGTCGATGCAGACTGGCAACTGACCCGCCAAGCTGGCGCATTCAAGGTGAATGGGAATATCTCTTATGGCGATTGTTTCGCAGCAGCATTGGCGAAACTGAAGAAGGCAGAACTGGTGACAGGAGATAAGGAATTCAAGCCGCTGGATGGTGAGATTAAGATTTCCTGGGTATAAGGTGGAACAACATGCCATCAAACATATGGACACGTGAAGAACTGATAATAGCTTTTAATCTGTACTGTAAAACTCCGTTTGGAAAAATTCATATCCATAATCCTGAAATCATTTCACTTGCTAAGGTTTTAAGGCGTACACCGTCTGCGGTATCTTGGAAATTGGCAAATTTTGCAAGTCTTGATCCTTCCTTAAAAAAGAGAAATATCGCCGGCGCTACTCATGGAAGCAAAGTGGATGCTGAGGTTTGGAATGAGTTTAATAGTGATTGGAATAGACTGTCTTTTGAAAGCGAAAAGCTTTTAGCACAAAAACTGGGCAAGCAAATTGAAGATGTTTCAGATGTTGAACTGCCTGATTTGCCAAAAACAGGAATGGAAAGAGACAGTCTTGTAAAGATTCGTATCAATCAGAGTTTTTTTCGAAGGTCCGTGCTTGCTGCATATAACTTCCAATGTTGTATTACCGGGCTGGAAATTCCCGAATTGTTGAATGCAAGTCATATTATTCCCTGGTCAAAAGATGAAGAGAATCGCGTCAATCCACGAAATGGGCTTTGCCTTAATGCAATCCAGTAAGCAGAATTTCTACCACACCAAAGAATATATAGTAAACCCAGGTCTCCCCAATCAAATTACTGATATTGACAAGCGTGTACAAGACACCCAGGATGATATTTGTCCAGCGATTCACAGCAGGTTTCAATGTTAAGGATAGGAAAACCATAACAGCAGGAATGATCATCAATAGGGAGGCTGCGAATAACGATCCTTGAGTCACCGGAAGAGGACCCATCCGTGCTTCCAGCATTTCCTGTATTTGCCCCGGCCTGAATAAAGAAAGTATGTCAGCATAGATGTATAACAACATCATCGCTACCCATAATGCTGCAAGCTTCATCTTTACATTGATCCTCACATCTTCCATGGCAGTGGTCTGTTTAATTGAATTCATTCTGATCCTGCTTTTTGAAGGACATTGATATGTTGTAGTAACCGACATCAAATTAGCCTGCAAAGGCGACAATGCCAGGGCGACATGCACCATGCACGGAACGAGTCGCTGGCGCAATTTATCCTGTTCGATTTGTGATCGATTGGTACATGATTAGGTACGAGGATCCACCCTATAAGTTGCAAAACCGCTGAAACCAGTCAGGTTACCGCTAGGTTCTAATCTACTGCGAGACTAAAATTCCCCCTGCGCGTCTGAATCACGCTCGAGCACGATCACACGACCCGCAGCCTGCTCCGCCAAATAAGAGACGACGGCGCCGCCAAACACAAGAATATCTTCCGCTTCTATTATGGATGTTCTCCACGCGCCAGGCGGTCTGCGATGTGATCCAAAGCTTCAGGCAAATCCCAAATGCCGTCAATCACATAGTGCGCACCTGCCTGATACAACTGTCCTTCGCTATTGCGCCTGGCTTTATCCTTTTCTTCCTGCGATAGGCCATTGACTTCCTCTTCATTCAAGCCTAGTAAATTCCCTGTGAGCGATAACCCGACTGTCCACATGCCTGCGTTCAAACCTTCTTCTATATCAGGGAGTGTATCACCAACTTTGATCATGGCTGACATCGGATACACTCCCAGTTGTGAAGCGTTTTGGTAGCACATCCACGGATAAGGGCGACCAGCAGGTACTTCGTCAGGACAAACAATGCAATCTGGTTCATAGCCGTTTTTCCTCGCTTCAGGCGCAAGGATGTTCATCATGGAGCGGATGTATCCGGTGGTGGAGCCGATCTTTATTCCTTGATCGCGCAGTTGTCCTATTACATCCAATAGCCCAGGAATCGGCTGTGCATATTCTTTCAATACGGCGAGTTGCATCGGTACAAAGTTGTTGAACAGGTTTTCAATATCCTCTTCTGAGGCAGATGCACCATGTGCCGACTTCCACGCTTCTGCCACGGAAGGACGTTTCAGAATAGTTCGCAGATGATCTTTCTTCATCAATCCCATTCCAGATCGTGCATCTTCTGGAGTGATTTGCACATTTTGACTCTCAAAGAGGCGCAAGAAGACAGCTGTTGGAGCGAAGGAACCATAATCAACGGCAGTTCCGGCCCAATCCAGGATGATCGCTTTCACGGGTCCGCGATAGGAGCGTTGATAGATGAAATCCATGTTAGCCTCTTTGTTCTACCAGTGTAATATCCATTTCAGTCAGAGTTTCTGCGATGGCAGACATCAACGCGTGAACATCTGCAACACCGAGCCGTCCCACATGACCAATTCGAAAACAATCGGCATGACTGAGCTTGCCAGGATAAATGACATGCCCTTTTTGGCTGAGACGCGCATAAAAGTCTTGAAAATTGAAATTGGGATGTTCGGGATATCGAAACGATGTGATGATGTAGCCTTGATTTTCCTTCTTAAGATATGCTTTGAAACCCAGCTTTTGCATTGCGGAGAGGGTGAGCTCGTAATTTTGGCAATAGCGTTCGCCGCGTGCCGAAACTCCACCTTCGTTTTCCAATTCGAGTAACGCCTGACGAAATGCCAAAATCGCATGCACTGGCGGTGTGAAGCGGAACTGCCCATCGCCTTCCAAGCCTTTCCATTGAGCGAACAAATCAAGGCTCAACGTGCGTGCAAAGCCTTCGGTGGCTTGAAGCACATCTTTCTTTGCAAGAATGAAGGAAAAACCTGGCACGCCTTCAATACATTTATTAGACGAAGAAATCAGGTAATCAATTCCACACGCATTCAAGTCAATCGGGTATGCCCCAAAGCTGCTCATCGCATCTACGATATAAATGCGGCTGTACTTTTTGACAATTTGGCCATACACGTCAATTGGGTTGATAATACCGGTTGTCGTTTCGCAGTGGACTACGGCCACATGAGTAATCGAAGGATCACTACTTAAAGATGATTCAAACAATGAAATAGCGGGTACAGTGTTTTCAAAGCAAATCAGTTCGCTTGATGGGATTCTATGAATATTTGCGATTTTGAGCATTCTCTGCCCATATGCGCCATTAATTAAAAGAAGTATTTTTCCATTGGGCGGAATGACCGAAGAAAGAGTTGCTTCGATGCCAAATGTGCCACTCCCTTGCATCAAAATTGCTGTATATTGATCCTTCCCATTTCCTAGTTCAACCAGGATTTGCCGTACTTCTTTGACTGTGTTAATGAACTCAGAATCGCGCGATCCGAGGTCGCGTAACATGGCTTGTTTCGTCGTTGCACTTGTGGTGAGAGGTCCGGGCGTAAAGAGCGCTTTATCTTTCCAGGAGGAGAGAGTATTCATTATTTGTTCCCTCAGATTCCATCACGAACGTTTTTTTTCGGATATTGGAAGGAGATGCGTTACTGATATGGTTCGCCCAAAGATACGTTAAATAGGCAATTCGATTTTGATCGTGCGATACAAAGGCTGGTATCAATTGGAACAGCATCATGAGCGCATAAAAATTTTTCAAGGTGATCCTTTGCGCACTACAAAAGCCAGCAGGCCTCTATCGGGAAAGTCAACTGATACGACTCTCCCGTTGCCGGGATCTTAAGTTTTCGTTCGTTGAATACATCCAAATGAATCGGATATCCTTCTACATCCACACTGATGCGAATGATGGAGCCCAGATAGGTGATCGCTTCCACTTTGCCTGTGAGATTATTCGCACCTTCCACAAAACCGGGATTTAATTCTTCGGGTCGAACAGCCAGTCGAATGCTGTTTCCGTTTAAATGACCGAACTGACCTGCTCGCATTGTCTGGCCACCCAGGCGGACGACGCCCTTCTTCGCATCTATAACTTGGACAGGTAGTAAGTTGATCTGCCCAACAAATTTTGCAACAAACTCGGTTGAAGGAAAGTTGTAGATCTCAGAGGGTGTTCCAACTTGTTCTATTTTGCCCTGACTCATCACTACAATGCGATCTGAAAGTGAGAGTGCTTCTTCCTGATCATGTGTCACATAAATCGTAGTGATACCGAGCTGTTGTTGAATGCGGCGAATCTCATGACGCAGTTCGACGCGAATTTTTGCATCCAATGCTGAAAGAGGTTCATCGAGCAAAAGCACTTGTGGATGAAATGCCAGGGCCCGCGCCAGCGCGACCCGTTGTTGCTGTCCACCAGAAAGGCGGGCGGGATAACGTGCGCCGAATTCTTCCAAGTGAATCAGCGCAAGCATTTCTTGTACCCGCTGGTTGATTTCTGCTTTCAATTTTCCAGCGACTTTCAAACCATAACCGATGTTTTCTGCCACAGTCATGTTAGGGAACAGGGCGTACGATTGAAACACCATGCCTACATTACGTTTGTTGGGGGGCAGATACGTCAGGTCATTGTCAGATAGCATGATCTGACCCGAGGTTGGCAGTTCAAAACCGGCGATCATACGCAAGGTTGTCGTCTTGCCGCAACCGCTGGGTCCGAGAAAGGAGATAAATTCGCCCTGTGCCACGCTCAAGTTGAAATCTTCTACAGCGACCGCTCCAGCAAATGATTTTTGGATGTGTGAGAGCTCAAGAAAAGCCATTGTCGTCCTCGACGGATTTTTATCTGCCCGTCAATTGTTGTTGTGTGCTTCCGCCGCGGCTGAAGAATTGGATTAAGCCGAGACAAATCCACGTGAGTGTGTAACTGATAATTGCGAGTGCCGCAGGCTCATACGCTCGACTTCTTCCAACAAGAACCATGTAAGGGCCAAGCGCCGGGCGGACGAGAAAATCACCCAAGATCAGTTCGCCGATCACTGTGGCAAAACAAATCAGAGCTCCACTTAAGATCGCAATCCGCAAGTTAGGGAAAATCACATCAAACAAAATTTGAAACGAATTCGATCCAAGGCTTTGCGCAGCTTCGGTAAGCGTACGGACGTCAATCGCGCGCATGCCCACATCGATGGCGCGGAACATATATGGCATCGAAAGAACGATATAGCCAGCTGTAATCAGGATATCCGTTTTGAAAGGAGTCAAAGTCAGTTGAAACGGGGGACCGCTAAAGGTCCGAATAAGACCGAACACATACACAATCACAGGAATAATGAAAGGGAGGATGGTAATAATCTCGACAATGGGTCGTGCTTTGGGGAGTCGAAGATAAATCCAATAAATAGTGGGCACAAAAATCAGTACACTGATCGTGACCGTGATCAAGCCCATGATCGCCGAGTATCGGAAACTTGCCAGGAATTGCGGATCGGCAAGCACTGTCTCGTAGGCAAGCAGACTAATAACGCCTTTTTTCATCCGCAGGGAAAAATCGAGCGTGCCATACATGGGTATAAAGAAATAAAGCATCGCCGCGATGGCCCAAAACCATCCCCATAGGTTCAACCGTTTTCCTTTCATACTTTCAGCCACCTTGCCGTCTGGCGTTGAAGGATTGTATACGCGGTAATCGTAATTGCCATTACCACAACCATACCGAGCGCAAGCGCGTAACCCTCGTTCGGGTTTCCAAGCACATCACCACGAATCTGTTGACCGATCAGGATTGTGACAAGGTAAATACTGCCGCCGGTAAGGGCCTGTGCAGTGGCAAATGCACCAAAGGCACTGCCAAATAACAGCATGGTTGCGCCCAGAATGGAGGGCCAGAGGATGGGAAAGGCTACATCGCGCCAATATTGGAAGGAGGTCGCACCCAGATTTTCGGATGCTTCGCGCCAATCTTTTTTGAGTCCCTCCAAAGCGGGTGTGATCGTAAGAACCATCAACGGGAATTGAAAATACATATAAGCCAAAACGAGCCCGTACATACTGTATAAATTAAACCCATGATCATAGGGGTTAAAGGGACAGACCTGTGTGCCGGAAGCCCCTGCATAACAGATCGATTTTAGAATTGCAGTAATGAAGCCTGTACGCCCGAGCGTTGCAATAAATGCAAATGCCAGTGGCACGCCACCAAAGTTTGCCGCCAGACCAGAAAAAGTCATCAAAATACTTCGCATCCAACGCGGGGTATTGCCAATCGTAATCGCATAGGCGACTAAAAAACCGAACACACCGCCAAACAAAGATGTAATAACACTTACTTCCAGGCTGACGGCGTAGGCTTTCAAAACATATTGGTCCGTCAGGAAATTAATATTGGCGAGAGTAAAATTTCCCCTGGCATCTTTGAACGCGCCCGAAAACAAATTGAGAGATGGAAGGATCAGAAAGGCAAGAACAAAAGCAAAAAAGGGGACAAGCCCGATCCAATCTAAAATTGCGGAAGAGGAACGCCGCTGCCTGGAAGAAGATTTCATGTTCAAATGCGAAGGCATGGCTCGGCTGTAATCCGAGCCATGCACTTCGGTAGGGTTGATTTCTTTATGAATTCTTATTGCGAAGGTTGGATATCCAGTCCAACAACTGAATCCCATTGATCTTTGACAGCCGCGCGGGCGGCAGAAAGTTGATCACCACTGGGAACGATGGAACTTGTCAACAGCGCGGGGTCTGGAAGCTTTGCCTTCAATTCATCTGATAACACATTGCGTTTGTTCAGGTCAGCGAGGCGGGCGGGAGCACAATATCCTTTAACCCAAAGCGATTGACCTTCATCAGAATAAAGATATTCTTCCCAGAGGCGAGCAGCAGCGGGATGGGGAGCATAAGCACTAATAGCCTGATAGTAATACCCTCCCCAGTTCACATCAGAGGGGTACACAATCTCGATATTCGGATTGCCATTGAAGTTGTCCTTGTTCGCGTACGCATTCCAACTCCACTGAAAAGTGATCGGAGTTTCACCTTTGCCAATTGGGCCGGAGTCGGCAATCAAGGGTAGCAAGTTGCCTTGCGTATTCAATTGCTTGAAGAAATCGAGACCAGGTTGAATGTTATCTAATGAACCGCCGTTCGCCAGCGCCGCCGCGTAAACAGACTGAGCGGCTTGATTCGAGGCGCGCGGATCACCTGCAAGAGCAATTTGCCCTTTATATTTCGGGTCGAGCAGGTCTGCGTAGCTCTGCGGTATGTCCTTAACAATATCGGTATTTACTTCCAGTACCATCACACCGCTGTAGTCTACATAGTAATAACCATCAGGATCATTTGTGCCTTCGATCGTATCCCAGGTCGCAACTTTGTAAGGTGTTATTAACCCCTGTTCCTTCGCCAGCGGACCGTATGCAGGCCCAACATCGATTACATCCGGAGCCTGGGGGCCCTTATTCTCTTTGTTGTCGATGATCGCCTGAATTTCGTCAGCGGAGCCTCCGTCAGGGTTAAGTGAGTTGACTTGAATACCATATTTGGCGGAAAAGGTATCCATGATCTCACCATAATTGCACCAGTCGCGCGGCAGGGTAATAACATTTAAGGTCCCTTCTGCTTTTGCGGCTGCGACAAGCGCGTCCATGCCACCACCTTCCTCAGCAGATTTAATCGTATTCCAGTCTGCACTCGATGGGGCCGGTGCAGTCGGTTGACCACCACACGCAGCAAGCAGTGTAACAATGAGGATGCTGGGTAATAGCAAACTTATCAACTTTTTAAGATGCATTTCGTCTTCTCCTAGTTTTGAATTTGAATCAAAGAACATTCTAAAGTTTGTGTTTTAAGGATTAATGAAATGGAAGTTATCAGACGGTTAATAGTTTATTAATGGAGATCACTAAATGCGTTTTGGCAATAAATAAAAGTCAACCGCTGGCATGATAAGTTTCAGATCATTTCCCTGCGCACTGTGGTGGAGACAATATATTTTCACTGGTCACGCATTTGGCGGATTGCTTGCGCAGAACCTGCTTGGATTGAATGGACGAGATTTAACGAAAAAATTCATCCTTATTCATCGCTAGGTTCCAAAGCTGAGCACAAGGATATTTCGCAGTACCCAAGCTTGCTTGAGCGGGCTTCCGTTTTTTAGCCTAGACGTTTAAGTCAGTAAATCCCCCGATTAATAACTAGCGACTCTGCCACACGGTTCAGCGTAGCAGCCACAAACTGGAGAAGATCAACAGGACGATGATGATCCCCTCAAACGCCGAGGGGCTGAGGCGGGTGAGCGTTACCCGGGCGACCCAGATTCCAATTGGAATAAACAGGAATACCCACCACAGTGAAAACAACAAGGGCAGATCCAGGACGCCTGTATATAAAAAGCCCGGCACTTTGATGAGGTTGAGCAACGCAAAATAAATGGCTGAAGTGGCGATAAACGGCCGTGCCGTCAACTTTTGTAATAACAGATAGGAATTAAATGCCGGACCACCATTATTGAACATGCCAGAGGCTACTCCCGCCAGGAAGCCTGCGGCCGGAGCATGCCAGGGCCGGGGTTGATATCGCATCGCCTGAATCCGATCGCTAACAAGCCGGTAGGCGACAAGCATCAACACAAAGATTCCCAGAATGATCCGCAAGCCATCTGGCGACAGCCAGGCAAGCAAGGCTGTGCCCGCCAGCGCGCCTATAATTCCGGCCGGCAGCATCCGCTTGACCAGATTAAGATCCCATTCTTTCCAATACATCGTCACTGCAAATGCATCACCGACCATCAACATCGGCAACAGCACCCCCACCGCCAGCGCCACCGGCAAGACCAAGGCCAAAATCGGTGTAAGTAATGCCCCCAAGCCGCCAAAGCCCCCTTTTGCCAGGCCGATCATAAAACCAAGTATCGCAATGACGATCGCTACATATACGGCATTTTGATCAGCGGCGGGCATAAAGGCTCATTATTTCACCGAGAACGTGTTTTTAAAATTTGATAGAGACCCTAACGGTTTTTACAGACCAGCACTTTGTTCTGATTTGGGTAGATCTTGAATCAGAACTAGCATTCTTGATGAAAGTAAACCGTTAGGGTCTGAATTTTATAACTTCTCTAACGGTGGGCGATTGCCGAACGTCACCGTAGGAACATTGATGGGAGCTGCCCATTTCACCGCATTGGCAATCACCTGCAAGACTTCCTTTTGATAGTAGGTGGGATACGTTTCATGACCAGGACGAAAGTAGAAAATCTTTCCCAGACCGCGTTGATAACAACAACCGCTACGGAACACTTCACCGCCCTGGAACCAGCTAAGAAAAACCAATGTATCGGGCGCAGGGATATCAAAACGTTCTCCATACATTTCCTCGCGCGGGATTTCAAAGTACGATCCCAGCCCGGCAGCAATTGGGTGGCTTGGTTCCACCACCCAGATGCGTTCGTGTTCATTTGCCTCCCGCCAGATGAGATTGCAGGTTGTGCCCATCAGACGGACAAAGATCCTTGAGAAATGGCCCGAGTGCAAAACGATCAACCCCATTCCATCCAGTACTCGTTGATGAACACGCGCCACGATCTCATCACTTACTTCGTGATGAGCCATGTGTCCCCACCAGGTCAGCACATCGGTGTCGGCGAGTACTGCGTCGGTGAGTCCATGTTCGGGTTCATCCAACGTGGCCACGCGCACGGTCATCCCTTCCGCGCGCAGATGCTCGGCGATCGGCGCGTGCAAACCATCCGGATAGATTTTACGAACTTCTTCGTGAGACTTTTCGTGCCGGAACTCGTTCCAGACTGTAACTTTGAGAGTCATCGTTTACCTCACACTGTACTGGTATTCCATTCTTTTCTGCACTTGCCCGAATCGCATCCCACAGTTTTGCCATGCGCAGTCCCACCTCGGGCGGAGAGGGGTTGGGGATGCGACCATTGCGCACTGCCAGAAACTGATCCCATACGCCAAGGGATGGCGGTACAGGAATCGGTTCAATAGGTTGCTCGCCATGATATTGTACAGCCAGCGTTTCGCCCCAAATCCCTGTATGTAGAATTGCTCTTTCACAAAACACCCGTATCTCAGAAGCACACGAAGGAATCGTTTCGCCGCAGGCATGGAAGGTGACCAACCCACCGGAAGCCAGGCGTCCCATTGCCACTGCCACTGTTTCCACCGGACGACCGTTGTTAACGAACCACGCGGCAACTTCACTGAAATCTTCCCCCGCAAGATCAGCGACCGTGTTGAGCAGGTGTGCACCGGTATCAAAGAGAAAGCCACCGCCCGAAAGCGCAGGATTCTGCCGCCAGGTGTTGACGGTATTCGGCCCCCAGTTCTGCCAGACGATGCCACTAATAGTGAGGATGCGACCAAATTCATTCGCTTGTAATAATCGGGAGGCCATTCGTATTTGTGGCGACAAACTGCCTTGAAAGGCCACCACCAATAAGCGTCCTGTGCGGTCGCGCGTTTCGATCAAACTGCGCGCTTCGGCGGCCGTCATCACCATGGGCTTTTCGAGCAGAACATCGATGCCCGCTTCGAGGCAAGCCTTGGTTTGATCGTGATGTAGCGCATGGGGAGTAATAATAAGAGCAGCATCCAGTTCAGGTCCATACTCCGTAATCAACGTTTGCCAGTCCGGTTGATTGGGCGGTGGTGGCACTCCAGCCTCTAGGAACACTTTGGCAGCCTCGAGCGCCATCGCTTCGGAAGGTTCGCAGAGCGCAACAATACGAGTCGTAGACTGCATCTTGAGAAGCTGGCTGATATGATAGCGTGCCATCCCCCCTACTCCAATGAGGGCCACACGGATCGGTGAATTCATAGCGTCTCCATTAACGTTGTCTTTTTGAGTTTGAGAAAGGCGATAAAATTAATTTTTGTTTCCACGTGCTAACCCTTTTCCGATCAGGTATTGATAACTCTTACGGACTGCTTCCATCATATCCGTCGCACACTCGTCGAGTTCCACGACCAGCCACTCGGTCGATCCATCGCCCGCCTTCACTACCTCGGGGATATCCACCACGCCCTCGCCGAGTGCCGTCATCGGCGCTTCGATCTGACAGGGACCATCCTTGATGTGCAAGAGTGGAGCACGCGGACCCAGGCGGCGGACCACCTCCACGGGATTCTGCCCAGCCGTCTGCACCCAATACACATCGACTTCGAGGAATACATCGGGATCAAGGTATTCGAGCATCACATCGATGGGAATGCGGTTCTCCAATAATTCATATTCAAACCAATGATTATGATAACCCACTTGAAAACCATTGGCTTTGGCAACTGCAGCGCCCTCATTGAGCGAGTCGCAAATACTCCTGATCCCATCCAGGGACTTAAACTTTTCTGGCGGTTGCCAGGGCAGGATCAAGCGTTTGCAATTCAACGCGCCCATCGTATCGATAACTTCCTGCTTTTGATCACCAAGTGGGAGCTGTCCATGCGCGCTTGTTACAGTCAGGCCCAGCTCACCGAATAATGTAGCAGCTGATGCAGGTGACTTGCCAAACATATTCGCAGTTTCCACACCTACATAACCCATATCGGCAATGTCGCGAATCGCGCCTTCATAATCCTGAGCCAACAGATCACGAATGGTATAAAGTTGAAGAGCAATTGGGGTTGTCATCGTCTCCTCTATAAACAAGTTAGATATATCGGGCTATTTTACACAACGATTGGAAATCAAGCCATTGTTATTTGAAGGTATAAGAAAAGGAGAATCTTTTAAACGTAGTGCTATGATCTTACCAGTAAAAAGGAGGACTCTTGAAAAGGTTAGCAACAACCCGTATACCGTCGAAGCGCAGATTGTAATTCCTGAATCTATTGGTAAGCAAGAGGAATTAAAAAGCGCGGCGCAATAACCCTATCGGCGCGCGGCTTGTTGCTGGAAAAATTCCCTTCGGGAATTCCTCATGAGAATCTCATCTTCGATAATTTCAAATCAAGAGTTGACCTTTACATTAAAATTTGCTAACATATATTCATATTAAGTTGTGGGGAAAGCTGTACAAGAGATGAATGATCGAAAGGAGGCTCACAACTTTCAAAGTTTTACTTTTTGCTTTCTTCTCCTGTTTATTCCATATCATTTGTACGAAAAGGAGAATCCATGTCCAAGCAATTCGTTCGAGTTTTTCTCACAGGTTTTCTAGTATTTCTGCTTGCCTTCGGGGGAATCAATATAGTCTCTGCCGGGAAGCCGACTCCCACCCCTCCGCCTGGCACACCTGTCCCTCCCACGCCCATGCAAATTTTTGGTGCCTGGCATTGCGGTAACCATTACTGTGACTGGAGCCTTGTCCGCAACATGACGGAGTTCGACCAGGCGAACCACTGGCTGATCAATCGCGGCAACGGTCAGCCTTCAGTGAATCTGATCGTTCTGAGTTTCGTCAACCCGCTGAAGATGCTCAACCGAACCGATACAGGACTCAATGGTATGATTCCCGCGGGAATGACTCAGGACGTGGTGAATTACTTCAAGAGTCGCGGGATCCGTGTCATGCTCTCGATTGGAGGCATCACCTACACCGACGATTGGGACGCAGCTTTGGCACAGAATGCTACTCAGTTGGGGCTGAATGCGGCATCCATTGCCCAGGCGATGGGCGTTGGTATCGAGATTGATTACGAGAACAGCAGCAGCCCAAACATTCAAGGCGTACAAGATTTTATTACTGCCTATCGTTCCCAACTGCCTTATGACGCTTCAGGAAACAATCACGCCGCCCGCCTGACCATCGACGTGGCCGCAGGTGACAGATGGTTGATCGCGCTCAATCGTCATGCGACCCAATACTGGCTGACCACTTCAAATCCTGTGCTGGATTATGCCAATGCCATGGTTGGCGGCACTTCCTCCGGGAGCCCCACAGACTGGCAGGAACACGTGGACGGCAAACCTCAATATTCTCCACCGGTCCCGCCACTGGCGCCAGCGAAGTTTACCGGTGGGTTGTATCTCAAAGGCAACATCGCCAACTGCAACAACTTTGATTCCTCCGAGCAAAAGAGTTATGCCAACTATGTTCAGACAGTTGCACCCAACGGCGCAGGGACCACGCGCGGCATGCTCGGTTATATGTTCTGGGCTGCGGAATATCCCTCATCGCGACGTGGCTATACAGCTACGATCCCGCCCAATACCTGTGAGTTGGGTATGGGCACGGCAGCCACAACCTTCAATATTCCTATTCCTATGCCAGCACTTCGCCAGCAATAAAGTCTCACCTCACAATGTCATCCGATTAGGATCTCATAACTTAATCAAAACTCCAGAACTATAATCGGTTCTGGAGTTTTGATTTAAAAATGATGCTCTATTTTCAATTACTTGTGAGGATGAGTATGATGATGCTTGTGAGTCTCCAAACCGGAGAGATGTTCTACGTAGAACTGAAAAAGGTGTTGGAAGGGGAGCGTATGATTTTTACTCATATGGTAAAAAGAATAGCATTTTGCTACACGAAGTTTTTAAGGTAGGGAAAACCCCCATATAGCTCTCATGAATCTTGGGTGTATATTTTTCACAATCTGCACCGAGATAACCTATGGGGAGTCCAATCTTCCGGCTTAAGCAGATTGAATGGAGTAAGTATGCCTGATTTACATGTCGTTATTAAAACCGTCCCGGCCATGTTAGTAGCGGCGCGACGTGTTAACCTCCCCCTGAACGACCGCATCCCGAACAATCTGGACCCAGCTTTCACCGAAGCATATGATTATGTTCATAAGCACGGTGCGCAGGATAACGGTCCACGCTTTGCATTGTGGCATGGTTCCGTCTATATCAATGAGGATGCGGAAGCGGCTGTGCCCATCGACCGGCGCCTCGCCAGCACCGATCGCGTAAAAGTATATGAGCTGTCACGGACACAAGTGGCTTCCCTCATTCATTTTGGTGACTTTGAAGCATTTAAGAAAGACCGGGCTGCCCTGATCGAATGGATCAAGGCCAATGGATATAAAATTGTCGGCCCGTACCGTGAGATATATATGAAACAGGATCGGAGCATTACAGAAATCCAGTTCCCTGTCGAGAAGATCTGAGTTCTTCTAAAGTATCATCTTTGAAATTCCGCGCACAATATCCCAAAATAGACATTCACTTCATAGGAGAGTAAGGTACCCGTCATAGGGTTCTCTTCGAGCGCGCCTGCAAGAATCAACGTGGGCCATAAACTATCCGGTTTGCCATTTTCCACCAGTGTGGGATCAGCGGATAGAAGATCGTCCATGCGATTCGAGCGGATGACTTCCTGCATCCAGGCATCATATTTTGCCGACGCGGGATCGAATCCGTAGGGACCGTTCGCGTCGTGCGCGTGACCCTGGTCTGCGCTGGCGACCAAAGCGACTCGCGCCTCTGATTCCTTGAGGACGCGTCCCATCGCGCGCCCAAAGTCATAATGCAATTGATAAGGCAGAGTCCGCATAGGACTCAGGTGCACAAGTTTCGGCTTGAGGTTGAAGGAATGGCCCAGAAAATACAAAGGCACGACTGCGCCCCAATCCAAAGGGATAAAACATTCTGGTCCCCCGCTTGCGCCATAAATATAGCGGATGACAGGCACGTTCATTTTGGTCGCTTTGTCGGCGATAGTATTCGCAAGGTCTGGGTTTATCTCAAAATCAAGTTTTACATCTGGCGACCATTCAGCCACCGCTCGTTCAGCCACAGAAACACTAATGCCGTTCTGGGTACGAAACCCATGTGGGTTGATGAGCACGATCACATCTGGCGCGAGCGCGTTTAGTTTCTCTCCCATTTGTTGCATTGTCTGTCGCGTGGACGCGACGATATTTTTATCTGAAACAGTCTCAGGGATTAAATCTCCCGCGTGGGGCGCAATACAGGCATAGATCAACGGCATCATGAGTCTCCTATTCTTCATTAATAAGTTTAACGCATCCGCGATAAAAAACTCCGAGGCAGCAAATCTGTCTCGGAGTTCTCTTCATTCAGTAATGTTTACTATAACGATATTTCGTATGTATTATGGAGTTGGGCGTCCCGGTCCAAGTAATGGACAGATGAAGTAATGATCGGTGGCATCCATGATGCCATT